>Ga0172379_10000039_pt1 | contig 328714 bp, 286 predicted proteins | sample GrowelOW334metaG_FD_119756 | JGI IMG/M metagenome (GOLD analysis project Ga0172379, IMG submission 119756) | Groundwater microbial communities from an aquifer near a municipal landfill in Southern Ontario, Canada - Groundwater well OW334 metaG | ecosystem: Environmental > Aquatic > Deep... | reverse complement strand
GAGGGAGGGTGGGGGGGGGGGGGGGGGGGGGGGGGGGGGGGGGGGGTGGTGGAAATATGTTTTGGCCAGTTTGTCTGGCGAAGGCATTCGAGTTTGTCGCCGACCGAGGTTGGAGTTTCGATTTGCCGGCGCGGCCTCGGTCGAAATCTGAACCGTTTAACTTTTGTAAGAGGCAGTGGTTGATACTGCGAAAACGCGGGAACGGATCGGACAGTCATTGCAAGCACTTACGTGGGCGAAGTGACGAAAAATGACGAAAGTGGAGAAAAGCACGGAGCAGCGAGCGCAAACATCGGCGAACGACCGCAAAACGGGACGCAAAGAAAATGAAAATGAGTTCACGATGAACACGTGACTTACGACGACGAAATGACTGTAAATGTTGAGATTGTGAAAACGCTGTTTGTGCGAACGGAGGAAGACCAGATGAAGAATCGAAAACGAAAACGAAAGATTGCGAATTCACTTCTCGGCAGGCGTTACACGCCTAGCCGATCGGAAGAACCGGAAGCCCCGGCCGTGCCGCCAAACAAGATTGCGCCAAAGCCAAAGAAAACAACACAAGCGCATCAAGTCGTGACCAATGTTAATTCGGAGATGCCCACACGAATCGTTGACCTAAAGAAGAGGACCTCTTTCAGCGAAATTCCTAGACAAGCATTTCGTAACAAACTCCAGCCCACGATGGCCGAGGCTTGTGGCATGCCCGATCCAGCCAATTACCCACCGCCCGGTCGTCCAACATTGAGAATCGCCACCGAGGTTCACTCGGCGCTCTGGGAACTTTTGCGCCGAATAGATGAACAGAGATTGACCCTTGAGGATAATGTGCAGCAACGCCTTGAGCAGAACACCGAACTCGATCCGGCATTTAAGAACGCCTTGCCAACGATGCAAAGCGAGGCTGCCAAGCGTGACCAGGAAGCCGTGGAAGCGCTGGCAATGCTTGCTTATGAGGCGGTTGCGTTGGTTGAACAGTTGCCCATTGCACGATTGCGACCTATTGCTCAACAACTTGAGGAGTGGCCTGTTCTTACGTGCCGACATCCGGTGGCGAAGAAGGATATTGAAACGATCCTGAGCGAGCTTGAAGTGGGCAAAACCTCTCTGCTTCAAACAATGAGTCCGAAATCCCGATGGAGCTGGCACAAAGAAGGTGTGAAATGTGCAGTGTTTCTCATAAGCCAGATGCGCCATGCACGTTTCTTGCGTTCTTTTGAGTTCACAAGAAATGAGTTTAGCGGGCGGTTCACGATACGTCGTTTGTTGGATGCAATAACTGCTGATGGCGTGTTTCCACCAAGCGCGGGTGTGCCGAACTTCCTGATGAACGAGTTTTTCAAACCGTTCTCGATGCGCGGCCTACTAGAGATCATTCGTGCTGACGGCATACAAGTTCCCAAGGCAACCACGGAAATCGAATCTCTCAACAAGTTGCTGAACAGCAATGTGCTCTATCGACGCTTCAAGAAAACACCTCCATCTAGGGTGGTTAAGTGTTTACTGGAGAAAGTGGTCAAACGAAGTGGGGTTGAACGTCTAAAACTAAACCGGCTTATCCTTCAGAGGGTTTACCCGGAAGAATGCCCCAAATACCCGCCAGCACAGTCGGAACTCGAATCGCTCAACTGGATGTTGAGAGGGACGGGATTACACCGACAATTCAAGCATTGCGTCCTGTGTGAAGAAGCAAAGCATCTCATGCAGCGCATATCGGAACTGAATGACAACGAGTGCACAAGGTTGAACCGGTTCATTCTCGAAGCTGCTTATCCGCAAGAGTGTCCGAAGAACCGCTTCTTAGCGCTGGGAGAGTTCAAGAACGTGGAACGAACCTTCGGCCAAATCTGTAAGAGGAACGCCCCTAAGTGGCGCCTATACTACAGGCAGTTGTTTGATGAATACTTTCCCGACGCAACAACAGAACCTAAGTTGCGGCGATTGATCGTGAGGGATGAGAGGGCCGAACACGTAGCGTTCTCAAAGGGGGAATGGCAGGCAAAGATATTCGACACGGTCTGGAGATGCCTCGCAAAGACTTTGCGGTAGAAATAAAGGGTGCACAACTTCGTAACCTGACCCCATCAGGTTACGATACGGTTCCGTCCGCTTGTGACGTAGATGCGCTGGCCTTTGCGTGGTCGCATGTTATGCGTCATGCATGCGAGAAAAACGCGACAACGTCAGCGACAATCCTGACAACTCCACGGTTGCCCCGCCTAGCGTGGCGGCGAACAACGCAACGGTAGAAGCCGGAGTTCATCCGTCTGCCGGTCGGACGAGGGGCGCGGAGCCCTCGCACGGGCCTTTCCCGCGCCTATCTCTAGCTCATCAACGAGCGGAAAACCAAATCTGTCTCGCTTCGCAAAACGGGCTGCCTGCGCGGCGCGCGGCTGATCCGCCTCGCCAGCTTGAAGGCGTATTTGCGACAGCTCATGGAGCATCCGGAGGCGACACAGTCATGAGCACGGCACAGAAAATGGAACCCGGCCAACTGGTGAGCATGGGTGCCGCGGCAAGACCGGACGAAGTGGATACAACGACCGGGCTAATTGGCACGCACCAGAACGGAGATCGAAGGGCGTGTGCGGCGGGTGATGCGGTGAGCAATACGACAGGGCGTTCGCTGGTTGCTGTGTGGGAGATTAAGTGACGGGGGCAGATAATCGGGGAAAAGCGAATGAAGAAGACGGCAAGTGAAAGAATGGGCGGGACGATGAGCACAGACGAAAGACTACTGAAGTTATTACGGGCGACACCTGAACAGCAGGCAATCATTGATCAGGTTCTCGATGGCAAGGCGCCGATGAAGCCAGTTGAGGCCACGGGGCCTTTGCTGATGGGGATGGGAGCGGGGGCGAAGTTTCTGGGCGTCGGCCGCGCGACGTTATGGCGGATGATTCGCGCAGGGCGATTGAAGAAGGTGGAGATGTTGCCTGACAGTTTCCGGATTCGGCGTGCTGACCTGGAGGCCATCGTGGCGGGGAAGGGGGGTGCAGTATGAGCGAGAATAATACACACATGATTGACGGGGGAGAGATACAGAAGGCGTTGGGCGTTATTGTGGCTCGGGGAGATGTGTTCGAGGTTCGTATCCTTGAACCGAGACGGCTTGGTCGTGGCTACTCGCCGCGCGTGATCTATGGCTACTTCGATGATGGGGCAGGGGTGCCCAAAGCTCTCTTGGACCTGCGGCTCGAAGGGGCGAAGGGGATCTACGTTACACTGAACCCGGTGAATCCTGCATTGCTGGCGCGAAGCCACAACAAGTTCACAGAGGCGAAGGACGGCCACACAACCGCGGACAAGGACATTGTTCGTCGGTGCTGGCTGTTTGTGGATTGCGATCCGAAACGGCCCAGCGGGATTTCCGCCAGCGATGAGGAGAAGGTCAAAGCCTTCGATTGTGTGGAAGACGTTTATGCCTATCTCAAGGGATTAGGCTGGCCGGAGCCTGTCGTTGCCAACTCCGGCAACGGATACCACTTGCTGTATCGGATTGACCTGCCCGCGAATGACGAGCGAGTCCGGCATTGTTTGGAGGCTCTCGACCTGCGATTCAGCGACGAGGCGGTTAGCATAGACACGACGGTTTGCAACGCGGCCCGGATTGTGAAGCTCTACGGCACGCAATCGGCGAAGGGGGATCATTGCCCTGACCTCGGCCGGCCGCATCGGTTGTCCAAGATACTCAAAGTGCCCGAAAGGATAGAGGCGGTAGCGCTGGAGCAGTTGGATGCCTTGATCAGCACAATGGAGGCAACACAGCCAAGTGTTGTTCAAGAGTCGAAAAGTCAAAACAGACCGTCTGAAGCGTATGTAGGAGGCGGAAGCATACGCCCCATACGGTCAACTCCGACTTCTCGGCGGGCATGGGACCTGACAAAGGTGCAGGAGTTCATTGACCGGCATCTTGTTGAGTGCAAGCCGGGGCCGGCGATGCCCTACGATGGCGGCTTCAAGTGGGTCTTGGGCAGTTGCCCGTTCAACTCCGACCACAACAATCGCTCGGCGGTGATTGTGATCAAGCAGGATGGCACGCTCGGATTCAAATGCCATCACGATGGATGCAAGGGGAACAACTGGAGGGCGCTCAGGGCGAGATTTGAACCGAAGTCTGGCACGCAGGATGACCACGAGGGGAGCATGGTTCTGGACGTGCCCGGTGATGAAGACCTGGTTGCCCGATTCGGCCCGCCGGTCACGATGAACAAGTTTGGAGAACCGGCTCATGTGAACCAGATGTTCGTGGCTGCCAAGTTCGCCCGGGACAACCTGATTCTGCACGAGCCAACGCTGAACATGGTCTATGTCTATGACCCGGATACCGGGCTTTGGAGACCCAAGACCGAAGCCAGCCTGATAGTGGAGGTTGGCGAATCGCTTCGTGATATGCTCAACGAGTGCGGTGGTGGACAGCTTCTAGGCACGCGCACGGAGAACCTGGTGGCGCAGATCGTCTGTTTCCTCAAAGGAATGGTTGAGCGTCCCGATGTATTCCAGCAAACGCGTCATGTCATCCACGTCGGCAATGGGGTCCTGCACATGGACGACGACCTGCCGACGCTCCATCTGTTCAGCCCGGACTACTACTCGCGCAATCGTTCTGAGATATGCTTCGACGCGAAAGCGGAGTGTCCGAGATTCTTGAACGAACTACTGTTGCCTGCCCTGCCTGATGAGGACATCGCACTCCTTCAGCGATATGCGGGGCAGTGTCTGATCGGGCAGAACCTGACGCAAAAGATTCTGCTGCTCCGTGGAACACCGGCTGGAGGCAAGTCTACGCTCGTCAACATCCTGGAGACGGTCATTGGGGTTCACAACGTCGCGCAACTGCGGGTTCAGTTGTTGACCGAGCGATTCGAGATCGCGGGATTCGTGGGGAAGACGTTGCTGAGCGGCAAGGATGTTCCGGGCGACTTCCTGAACAACAAGGCGGCTTATGTGCTCAAGGCGCTCGTGGGAGGTGATCGGCTGAACGCAGAGCAGAAGAACGTCAAACATCGGTTTGAGGTTATGGGGGAGTTCAATGCCATCATCACATCGAACTCCCGCTTGCACGTTCGGCTCGACACGGACACGGGCGCATGGCGGCGTAGGTTGCTGATCATTGACTACGAGAGACCGCCGGTGGAGAAGGCGATTCCACAGTTTGACCGACAGCTTGTGAGCGTCGAGGGGCCGGGGATTTTGAACTGGTGTATCGAGGGTGCGCGCAAGTGGCTGGCGGAACTGAAGGTCTGCAGCAGCATGCAAATGACTCCAGCACAGATTGACCGGGTCGAGACCCTGCTCTCCGAGTCTGATAGTGTGCGGCAGTTTGTTGTCAAATGCGTTGTCAAAGGCCCCGGCGGTGACGTGACGGTTCATGAACTTCTGACGGGCTATAACAAGTTCTGTGATGAGCGGGGATGGCAGGCCGTTACGGTGCGCTGTTTTGAAAACCATATCAGTGACGTGATGATGGAGATCCACCGAGTTGCGAAACGCACAGACATCAAACGCAACGACAAGAACCAACGGGGATTTGCACATGTCTGTCTGCAAGACGGATAGCGCGAAGGAAGCAAGGGACACAATGGGCACGGCGAAGAAGACTACGGTAAAACACGGTAAACCTGAGGAGAAGCTGACGCCGAAACAGCGAACGGCGCTAAAAGTCTATGCCGAGACGGGCAACAAGACCGAGTCGGCACGGGCTGCGGGCTACTCGGATCCGAATGCAAACGCAACGCGTGTGTTCGAGCCACCGGCGATGCAAACGGCTGTCGTTGGCATATTCAAACAGTTGGGCATTACGGAAATGGAACTGCTTCACCCGATCAAGTTGGCGCTCAATGCGAAGCGAAAAGAGAAGGTGGTGGAGACTCGGAAAGTGAAGGATGGGCTGTTTGAGATGGAGAGGCCGGTGGAAGTGACGAAGGGGGTGCCGGATATCGAGTTGCGGCTACAAGGAACGGCGCTAGGAACAAAGTTGTTACGCATGGGCGAGGGCGACCCGGAATACGGTAGAAGATGTTCGAGGCTGGAGCGGAAGCAGTGAACCAGAGTTGGGTGCGGTTGCTGTTGAAACTCAAACCGCATCTTTCGCCGGAGGCGTTAGAAATATTGGAGAACGAGATTCGGGACATGGCTGCGGCGGGAGAGAAAGTTGGGGGGGTATGGTGGCGGTTGAACGTCGAGCCTTTGTCCGTGGCGGAACCATGCAAAATGCAACTACGATGAACACGGGACTTACGACACTCAAACGACTGGAATTGACTTCATTCAATGGAATGGTCGTCGGCTTTTCATGCTTGCAGTTACTGGAGCCACAAGAAGTCGGTAAGTATTGGCCTTTCAGGCGGCGGCAGTGTTGGAGATGGCAAAGAGAAGGTTCGTGGAGGCATGAAAGTCAGAGGCTAGTCGGAATTGACGTTGGTCATCGAGTTTCGCTTACCCTTACGCCCAAGGCTGTCGGCAACGGGCCGGGCGCTGACGGTCGGCCGATATATGGCGAGGAGGCTTGATACATTGCGACCAAGCTGTCCTGAGAGCGGTTCCACCAACCCACGACTGGCGGCGTCGGCTCCAACTGTGGGAACGACACCTCCACTTTAACCCAGGCGTTGAGCAGATGTTCGCTGCACTCCCGCAGCCAGTCCGGTCGAGGCATCTCTTCCGAGGAGACCGCATCGTGGTATTTCCGCACCGCGTCGCGCAGCCGCAGGATCGCAGCGAGCGATCTACCCATTTCCGAACTGCGAATCTGCAACTGGCGGGAGTGATCGTAGAAATGACTGCAGTTGATCGCCGCATCACGAGAAGCGCCGCGCATGTTGGCGAGCACCTGCTGTGGAGACAGCGCCCCGGTGGAGGGGCCTGGTCGAACGGCAGAATGCGTCGCGCAACCTGTGAGCGCCAGCGATGCGATACAAAGAACTTGCCAATACTTTTTCATATTATCTCACTTTCAATTACCGCCTGTGAGTCGCCGAGCTTCGTTTATCCTTATGCCCAAGGCTAACGGCAACGGGGCCGTGGGCAGACCAACGTATGACGCTGATGCGTAAACCAGATCCACGAGGCTGTGCTGGGATCGGTCCCACCAGCCTACGACCAGCGGTGTCGGCTCCAACTGCTGAAACGACGTCTCCACGTTGATCCATGCTTTGAGCAGAGTCGCGCTGCACAGCCGCAACCAGACTGACTGCGGCCCGTAGTTCCAGGTGAACCCGTCGTGGTATCTCCGCGCCGCGTCGCGCAGCCGCAGGATCGCGGCGAGCGATTTACCTATTTCCGGGTTGCGAACCTGCAACCGCTGGGCATGGTCGTAGAAGTGACTACAGTTGATGGCCGCGTCGTGGGCGGCGCTGTGCATGCTCTCCAGCATCTGGTGTGGAGCCAACGCTCCGGCGGAGGGATCTGGTTGAACCGCAGAACACGTAGCGCTGCCTGTGAGGGCTAGCGATGCGATACAGAGGAGTTGCCAATATGTTCTCATGTCATTTCGCTTTTGGTTCGCTGTGTGCCGGTTATCGAGTTTCGCTTACCCTCACGCCCAAGGCTGACGGCAACGGGCCTGTGGGCCGGCCGATGTAGGGCGAGGCGGCGCGATAGAGATCCACGAGGCTGTGCTGGGATTGGTTCCACCAGCCTACGACTGGCGGCGTTGGCTCCAGCTGCGGGAACGACACCTCCACGTTGATCCATGCGTTGAGCAGATTCTCACTGCACACCCGCAACCAGTCCGGTCGCGGCCAGTAGTCCGAGGAGACCGCGTTCTGGTATTTCCGCACCGTGTCGCGCAGGCGCAAGATCGAGGCAAGCGATTTGCCCATTTCCGAGCTGCGAATCTGCAACTGGCGGGAGTGGTCGTAGAAGTGACTACAGTTGATGGCCGCGTCGTGGGCAGCGCTGCGCATGGACGCCAGCACTTGCGGCGACAACGCTGGCGGCAGATTGTTATCGGCTCCGCAGGGCAATGTCGCCAACCCGGCCAGTGATGCGATACAAATTATCTTCCAATATGTTTTCATGTTTCTGTTCTTTCCGTGTTCGTTTGTTTTTGACTGATTATTGTTTCCGATTTCCCTTACTCTTCTCTTCCTGATTCGGCTGAGCCGGTTGGGCCGGCTGGTTGGGCTGCTTACCCTTTGGTTTTGCTGTGGACCTGCTGGCTTGGGAACTTGGCTTGGCGGGTTGATCCTGACGCTTCACTCGCTCCGCGCCCGTAGCGGGATGGCTCGGTTGGCGAGGTTGATCTTGTTTCGGCGACTGGACTCTCTCAGGTTTTGCAGCAGGCTGAGATGTCTGTTCCTGCCGACTGCTTCTCGGTGACTGGATCTTCCCAGTTCTTGCAGCAGGCTGAACTGTCTGTTCCTGCTGATTACCTCTCGGCGTCTGAACCTTCTCAGGTTTCACAGCAGGTTGAACCGCCTGTTCCCGTTGGCCGCCTTTCGGCGATACGACCTTCTGAGTTCTTGCGGCGGGCTGAACTGTCTGCTCCTGACGGCTACCTCTGGGCGACACGACCTTCTCAGTCCCTGAGCCAGGTTGAGCGCTTCTTGGCGACTGGAGCTTCTCAGTTCTTGCGGCGGGCTGAACCGGCTGTTCTTGCCTACCACCTCTCGGTGACTGAATCTTCTCAGGTTTTGCACCGGACCGGGCGGGCTTGGCTCCGACGACCTCCGCGGCTGGTTTCACCCGTGCCGGACTCGCTTCGGGCTGGCCGGGCTTGGATGTGGTCTTCCTGGTTTCCCGGACGGCTACAGGTTTCGCAGCCACCGCTTCGGACTGTCCGCTTCTTCCTTTCAATTCCCGCTGCTGGAGCTTCATCTCGGCCTTCGGCTTGTTCACATCGCGCGCCGCGACAATGTTGTTCGTTATCTTGGGCTGAGCGATCCGGGCTTCGCGGCTGACCTGGCCTTGGCGGATGGCGCCCGCTCGCTGTTGGACCACGACGGCGGTTTCAGGCTTTCCCTTGCGGATGACCGTGTTGTTTTGCTGGATGCGGGCGGTCACCGTGGTGTGGGGTTTCTCATGCACCGCGACGTTGGTGTAGTTATAGCGTTGCCTGTTGGTCGTGTAGTTGTTGATCACCGTGTTGTTGACAACCGGGGCGGCACGGTAATTCTTGACCATGGAGGCGTGGCTGATGTTGCTGACGCGGACCCTCCCGTAATCATTGACGCTATAGAAATCCCTCTGATTGACGATGACCGCGTGGCTGGCATAAGCGAAACCGCCGATGCTCAGGCTGACGCTCACGCCGCTCGCAACCCGCGAGTGGGGACCACCCCAAGATCGGTGGCCGTAATACGTCTCACGGTAACCCAGTGGCACCCAGCCCACATAGCCCCCGGAATGGATCCACGACACCCTGCCGGGATTCCAAAAAAAGCCCACGTCGAGAAAGGGCAATCCAACCCGCACGCCCATCACTGGCGGCGCCCAGCACCAGGAGTTTCCGACATAGACCCAGTTCCCATAGTGATGGGTCATGTAACCGAAAGGTTCGGCTGGAATCCATGTCTGGTCGCCATACCATTCGGTCCACCGTCCCACCGTGTAAGGCGCCCATCCCGCAGCCACGTGTGTGGGACGCCAGAATATCCGTTCCTGCCCCTCATAGTTCACTCTGTCCCACCGCCCGTGTTCTTCAAAGACATAGGCTTCGTTATGCAGGCTGGGAGGGAGATACTCAGCCGAGTGGCCTCTGACGTTGGCCCTCTCTGCCCAAAATGCCTCGCGCGTGGCGTTCCAGCTATTCCAGCCCGGTTCGACGGCGCCATCGCCCGATGCCACCTGCTGCGCGTCAGCAAGTATCGAAGGCGAGCCTGTTGCCACGTCGTATTTCGCCTCGGTTCCCGCGTGGATAAAGGTCACTTTGCCATTGAGCGGGATTACCTCGACGGAGTTTTCGCCTACATAAAAGTCGAAGGCGGCGCCTGGCTCGGCCAAGACGTATCCGAAGGAACTTGTCGCCTTGATGACGGCATTGGGGCTTTTGTTATAGAACCGCGCCACGCCCGAGGCCACGTCCACCTCGGTCAGATCGCCCTCAAGGCCGATGAACTGGACCTGCGTGCTGTAGCCAATGCGGATCCGGGTTCCGTTGGGCACGAACAGTTCCGCCATGCCTTGCTTGCCGGAAAAGAGGGTGTCCTCCACGCCGAAAGGCGCATCGTTCACTGTGGCTACCCAGTCTTTCGCGGCCGGGACATAACGCAGCAACTCGCCTTCGATATGATACACGCGGCCCACCACGACAGGCTGATACGTCCGGCCTGATTCGGTGGTTTCATAGACGCGGGGTGGTGGCGCTGCTTCCGACGGGACCGGCACTCGCACGACCGCTGCCAGACCCAAACACACCGCCAGTCCCATCCAACTCTTCATTGTCTGTTTCGTTTTCATTGTCTCTTTCACTTTCCGATATTGACTGTTTCCAATTCTCTGTGGCCGCCTTTAGTTGCCGATATAAACCAATACACCTGTCACAACGGTGAGTATTGGCGCCAGGATGCTGAACTGGCTGCGGCTGATGCCGAATGCTCCAACCAGCCCTGCCGTGACCAAGTTGATGGCCGGCAGTAAAATCCCGATATTATTGGTGATGTTCATGAATACGTCCCTTGATGTGAATCGCCCTCAGGATGCCTTGCCAGTGCCAGGCGACTCGAACGGGATAGTGGCGCGTGACAGCGCGAACCACTGCGGCAAGATGCCAGTAAATTTGGATTGGTGAACTCACGATGGCCTTTCATGTCCGCTCATACTTGCTTGGGGTTCACCAGCAGCAACACGACCCCGCCAACGAGCGCCAGTGTTCCGACGGCTGGCGAGATGAAGTGATTGTGCGTGGTCTCGAAACGCATTCCGAGGAACTCGACGGGCTTTCCCGGAGTCGTGAAGGTGATGCCCGAGTAAGCGAGCACCACGACGCCCAGAGTGACCAGGATGACTGCAACGATGGTTTTCGTGTTCATTGTGAATCTCCAGTTTGGTTTTTTCAGTCAGCAGCTTCCTAAATCGCTCGCCGGCCTTGGATGATGTTGAGCAGCACAACGATGACGGCAATCACCAGCAAGACGTGAACAAACCCTCCCATCGTGTAGCTGCTCACCAATCCCAGCAGCCACAGAACCACCAGTATTATCGCAATCGTATACAACATATAATCTGTCTTTCCATTTGCCTTGGAACCTCTGCCGGCTGGCGCTCTCTGGCGCCAGCCAACAGCGATTCATTCGTTAGTTGCTCTTGGATACAGCCACCACTTCGATGGTCATGTTGTTGATCACGTTCTTCACGCCGGTGATGTCCGTGACGAGCTTGGTGACCAGGTCCCTTTCGGCGGCGTTCTTGGCCTTGCCGCCTAACGTGACCGTGCCATCCTTCGTGTCCACCGTGGTGTTCACCATGCTGGTCGAGCGATGGAACAGCAGCGTCATCTTCACCTGGGCGGTAATCGAAGCGTTGTCCATCGTTTCGCCCATTGTTTCGGCGGATTTCTCCGGCTTCTCAACCACCCTGATCTCGTTTTTGACGTCCTTGACGCCTTCAGCGTCCTTGGCGTATTCGGTGGTCAGTTCCTTTTGCGCCTGGCTGGCGGCCTCGCCTCGCAAGGTCACGATGCCGTTTTGGACTTCAACCTGCGTCTTGGTGGCGCTCACGTTGCGGTGAAACAACAGTGTGGATTTTACTCGCGCACTGATCCATGCATCCGAGTTCTCGGCGGCGCGCTCGGCTTTGGACTCCAATTGGTTGTCCACGCTTTTCACTCCGGGCAGGCCCGCCACGGTCTGCTGAGCCAATGCTTTGTGAGAGTCTTCGGCGACGGTTCCCGTCAAGGTGGCCACACCATCCTTGGACTGGATCTTTATCGTATCGTTCTTGAGGTAGGTCTTGAACACATACGACCGCTTGGCGGATGACTCGATGCGGCTATCCGTGTCGGACGCGAACACCCACACACCGGTGCTCACCAGAGCGGCCGCGGCGATTACACACGCGACCGGATAGATGATTGTTGGATACTTGACTTTCATTGAGCTTTCTTCTTTCTGTTTCTGTTGTTGGTTTTTCAATACGAGGAGACGCTACGCTTCAGGCTAGCCGTTATCTATGGGGCATAACCCTATGGGGCGTAACCCTACCGCGTTGCCTGGCGCGCAAGCTGGCCCGTTCCGGGCTAAAGAAAACGCGGCCGGCCAAGTTTAGCAAAACGGCCTACGATGTGTTGGCCCAGCAAGAACCTTTCGATCTGAGTAAGATTTGGGGCTGGACGCGTTTTGGGCAGCTACAGCGGATCGGTCGCCGAAGTTGGATGATGCCCGCAGATGCGAGTGTGAGCGCGCGAAGAAAGTCGAGAACCTGTTTCAACCGGCACAACAGCCAGAACTGGGTTGGCGGTTCGCTAGTGTGGACGAACGATTGATTGCGAGCAACCTCGGTGGAACTGTGTCGGCACTACTAAATACTCTGGCGGTCGAACCGAAGCGCGTCGAGAGGGACAGCGCAACAAACTCCTCCCACTGGATCCGCGGACGACAAATAGTCGATCGTGCCCTACAACATCAAAACGCCTGCCGCCATTTCTTGAGTGTGCGTTTGAGTCTCCATTGCAGCCACGCACGCGGGGTCTTCAAAACGCTGGGCCGGTAATCTTCGACTGTTTTCATTCTCGAAAGAACCTCTTCCTTCCTTGCCCACAATCTCAGATTCCGATCGCCTTTATGGAAGCTCAGATACTTGAACGTCTTGCTTAAGATGCTGATGACAGGAACAAACGTTTCGGCGTTTCCTTCATACACGATGCCATCATCGGCAAGCACATCATTTATGACTCGCGCGTAGTGGGAAACTTGTTCCTCGTTCATTTCCGCGAAGGATCCTGCGTTTATGACGAGATCAAATTTGCCGGCCTTGCAGAGGTCGTCCACCAGGTAGTTCGGCATAAAGACGAATCCTCTGTCCGGCGGCTTGCTCAAGGCCGCTGTGTCTCCACCATAGACAACACCACCGGCACCACCCAAACCACTGGTCAACGTCAGATATACGGAGGAATAGGCAAGAGATTCAGGCAAATCAACCAGACAGTAAAGAGAAGGCTTCAGTATCCTCCAAAGCGAATAGGCCAGACCGCCATAACCGGAACCAATTTCCAAGATCCGAATCGAGCCTTTCGAACGCAAGTAATCTATTGCCCCGGAGAGATACAGACCCGTGATTTGTTTCTGATAGAGAAGGACATCTTCATTGACCAAGCCGCCGTCTATTTCCCAACCGATTTCGCCGAGCATACGAGGAGGCTGAGCGACCATTTCCTTGGGCAGTCGTGACGTTAGCTTCTGATACTCTTCGTTCAGATTCTCCGGAATGGGTGCCCAATGACAGCTCAACATCTTCCCAAGGTATTGCCCCGAAAATGGATAAGCATGAAACCTCCAAGTGTTGACAATATCGTAACTGGGATTGAGGACGTAATTGTAGAGTTTGATGATCTTCCACATGACGCCGGGAAGCACGAGTTCATGCCTCAGCTTGCCTTGTTCCAGCAAACGTTCCCGCATTGCCATTGTGCCGCGAATTTGTTCCAGCGTGCCCAAGGCTGATGCAAACTCGCTCTGATTGATCGGCCTAAACATAGGCGCACATACTTGTTGGGTATTCATAGCTCTTCCTTTCTCTTGTGTGGGGTGTGTCACTCGTGTGTCTTATGGTTTGGCTTTTTCCGCGGTTGGTTTGCCGGGGGGCTAGCTTCTACCAGCAAGCCCGCCGCGAGCGCTTTGCTCGCACCGGCTATGGCCTCACTAAGTCGCTCGGCCAACTGTCCATAATCTTTCCCGTCCCAAGCCACCGGGTCCGCGGTGAACACGCCGCGTTTGGTCTCCGTTGAGTTTTTCCCGGTCGACCGCGCTTCCCACGTCACGGCAAAACGAATCGAGCTGTTTCCGTTTTCAACCCGCACCCCCTCGCAAGCCAAAATCCGGATCGTCATTTCATAATCCAGCGTGTCGTCTCCGTGCGAATTCAACGCAACCTTCTCCACGTTTCGGGCGGAACTGAGAGTTTCTTTCATCACGCGCCCGATTCCCTGGTCGAGCGGCTCCGCCCAACGGTCAAAATCCTCAAAATGAATTTCATTTGCGCCCGTTCGGACCGCCATCGCCTTGCTCCGCAAGTAGGCCGGCACTTCCACGGGCCTCAAACCCAGCTTCCAACGCTTGGACTCACCTTCAGCGGCTCGTTCGGGCGTGGCGCTCGGAACGGTCAGCACATAGAATCGTGATGGATCGGCTTGAGGTTGCAATACAGCACAACCGCTCAGAGCGCAGGAAGCGAATGCGGAAAACAACAGAACGAACGAGCGGCTCGCCGCGATAAAGAACATTCGCGGAATTCCAAAGGCCAGGAGCTTGGTTGGTCGAGATGGTTGCATTTTACGGTTCCTTGTCGGGGCGCTTTTTCCCCGTGATTAACGCGCTGGGGTTTCGTTCCAGAAAATCGGCCAACCGTTGCAGCGACTCGGCCGCATCCCTGACCTGCTGAAGCGTTCTGACCGCTTCCTCGCCCAAGCCGCTTCGTGGGCCGAGAAGTTTGTGGACGCTCTCCGCCGCGTCGTGGAAAGAACGCAATGTCTGCACCAGTTCTGTCCGCACCGGCTCCACTTGGGTGTCGAGCTTGGCCACCAACGCCTGCACGTCGGTCGCAGTCTTGTTCAAGTTTGCGAACGCCGCCTTGGCTTCGCCGGAACCCGCCAAGGCTGCGATGGATTCCGCTGCCGCCGAGACTTGGGTCACCATCTTCTTCAGATCAAGTTCTGCGGCTTTGTGGTTCACGGTAACCAGCAGAGACTTTAGTTCGCGGGAAATATCCGCGAAATTCGCCGTCTTCAAATCACTAATGATCTTGGAGAGGTTCGCCATCAGCTCGAAAATCTGCGATGCCACTGTCGGCACCACGGGGTATTCGGCATCGCGGCTGGCCGGCGGTGCAGGGGATTTCCGGGGATCGAGAAAATCCAACTGCACGAACTGCAGGCCGGTGATGCCCACCAGCTCCAACTTGGCGCGCAAGCCTTCTTCGACCAGCCGCTGCAAAGTAGCACGGTCGGTGAGTTTGATCGTTTTGCCCGCGCCGTCGGTAATGGCATTGTTGTCCAACTCACCGACGACGGCCACCGGCGCCGGCCAGGTTTTTGCGTCGTAACGGACACGGATGGACATGACCCGGCCCACCCGGACTCCGCGCAATTTGACCGCGCTGCCCAGGTCCAATCCTTGCACTGACTCGTCAAAGTAAGCCACGAAACGTCCCGGCTTGGAGAACAAGTGGGCGGACCGTAACGAAAGGAGCGCCACGACGATCAGCGCAAAGGCGCCGAGCACGAACATGCCGACCAAGGCGGGGTTGAGTTTGGTTTTCATGCAGGAAACAAGTTAAGGCTGCTTGGCGGCGGCGGGATGCGTTTGCTTTGGGGAATCTTCGTCCTTCAGAAATTCTCGCACGCGTGGGTCGGTGCTGGTGGCGGCCAGTTCGGCGGGGGCACCTTCGGCAATGATTCCCTTGACCTCGCGGTCCAGAAAAATGGCGTGGTCGGCGAGGCGAAAAATGCTGGAGAGTTGATGGGACACGATGACCATCGTCGTCCCCAAGGTTTCGCGCACTTGCAGGATCAACTGGTCCATCGCCCGCGACGTGATCGGGTCCAGGCCCGTCGAAGGCTCATCGAAGAACACGATGGCCGGGTCCAACGCCAGCGCCCGGGCCAAGGCTGCCCGCTTTTTCATGCCGCCGCTCAACTCCGACGGAAACAGATTCCCCGACCCGGACAAACCTACCTGCGTCAGCTTGAGCGCGACGATTTCCTCGCGGTCCCGCCTCGTCAGCGACGTGTATTCTTCCAGTGGCAGGGACACATTTTCGGACAGGGTCATGGAACTCCACAACGCGTTGTTTTGGTAGAGCACGCCGAACGATTTCAAAATGTCCCGTCGGTCCAGCGTCTCACACTGGGTGAAGCTCTTTCCGAAATAGGCGACGTCTCCCTGCGTCGGTTTCAGCAATCCAATCATGCAACGAAGGAGGGTGCTCTTGCCGCAGCCGCTGCCACCGATCACGAAGAATAGTTCTTGGGCGCGGACCGAAAATGACGCCTTTTGCAGGACGACGGTCTCACCGTAGCCACAGGTCAGGTTCTTGACTTCGATCACGGTCGCTGGGGTGTCGTGTTTCATGGGTGGTCAGATTCCCAGCACGTTGAAAATCACCGCGAACAGGGCGTCAGCCACGATAATCAGCAAAATGCCCGTCACGACGGACGAGGACGTCGCCGTCCCGACGCCGGCGGCGCTCCGTTCGCATTGCAGCCCACGCAGGCACCCGGCGAAACCGACGGCCAGGCCAAAGAAGACGCTCTTGATCAACCCGCTGGTTACATCCGAGAGACCCACGCGATCCTGCGTTTCGATCCAGTAGGCCGCCGCAGGAATATCCAGCATCGTCGCCCCCACAAACAGGCCGCCCAAGATGCCAAGGATATTGGCATAAACCGCGATGACCGGCATCATCACGCCCACCGCGATCAGCCGGGGCAGCGCCAAGAAGTCCACCGGCGAAATGCCCAGCGTCTCCAGAGCGTCAACTTCCTCGCTCACTTTCATGTTGCCGAGTTGGGCCGCGAACGCCGCCCCTGTTCGGCCGGCCACCACTACTGCCGCCATCATCGGCCCCATCTCCCGCACCACGGCCAGCCCGACCAAGTCGGCCACAAAAATACTTGCCCCGAATTGCCGCAACTGGAGCGCCGACTGAAAGGCCATAATCACACCCACCAGGAAGCTGACCAGACTCACAATCGGCAGCGACAGCGCCCAGCACTGCTGCATCTCGAAAAAACAATCCATCCAACGAAAGCTGCGCGGCTGTCGCACGGCACGGATGAGACTGAGCGTGCATTCCCCCACGAACGAAAGATTCTTCTTCACCGCGTCCATCATCTGTGTCGCCGCCCTCCCGGCCCATGTCCCGGCTGGTCCTGCCTGCGCTTTGGTCGCGGGCTTGGCTGCGCCAACTGCCACGACTTGCTGAAGCAACGTCTGCAAATTCGCGGGCAACGCTTCGACCTGAAGATCAATCTTCTTCTTCGCGCACCACGCCCGGCCATGCACCAGGAACAGCACCAGCGAAGTGTCCCACTTTCCCAAATCTTCCGGCACGACCCGCACGCTCGTCGCGGTTTTCTCGCCCAGCACGCCAGTCCATGAAAGAAGTGGCTCGCTCAGTCGCCAATCGCCTCCGACTTTCACCAAGCACTCGCTGCCTGATTGCCCGGCTTCTAGTTTGGCCGTGGCGGTTTTGAGTTCCGTGCCGGCCTCTGGCATTTGCTGACGCGCTGTCATCGGTCGAAAACCACTTGGAAGGAAACGAACGGTCAAATTAGGTTGAGGCCCGCGACCGGCTCTGTCCGCATCATATTTGTAACGAGCCGTCTTCTTCTCATGGCAGCATGATAGGCAGTGAAGCCTTGCGGCTGCTATGGGGTGTTCACCCCATAGACGGATGGAAGCAAGCGGTAGAGAGTGACGTTGTTTAGGCGCGGCTTGCCGAGGGCAAACTTGTGGCCCGCGATGGCGGGATACAACAGCCTTGAGCGAGTGAACGGCAAGACACGAGTCTCAGAATTCGATGAAAATAAAATTGAGTAAGTTGTCAAAGCCGTATCCAGCGGCGTTGTGCAAACATTTGAAGCCAAGCTCCAAGACCAGCTTGCAGCCTGCCATCCGGCTGGGACGCCAGGCGGTGGCCCTTGGCTTGGAGACGCTGGACTTGGATAATATCCACGTGCGGGCCTTGACGACCTTGGCGTTGAAAAAGGCGGTCAAGGCCAACCCGCAGGGCCTGAAGAAAGAAATTGCCGGCACGCAACGGCTGGTGAGACAATCCATCACAACAATCAACCGGTTCGCGTGTGAATTCGGCTTCCATCATGAATCGTAAATCCAGCGGACTGTCGCGGCGCTATCAGACAGCCTTGCGCCGCTATCTCAAGCAAGCTCCGACGGCGAGTTTGCAGCCGGCGACGAGACTGGGACGTCAGGCAGTGGTTTTGGGACTGGAGACGCTGGACATGGCCCTGATTCACGAGCAGGCATTGATTACCCAAGTGCTGCTGCGTTGTTCACCTGACGTCATGGATCGGATGTTCAAGCGGGCAGGGACGTTTTTTGCCGAGGCCACTGTCCCGCTGGAGGAAACACACCGCTTAGCGCTGGAAGCCAACGCCCGCTTGAGGCAGGCAAATCGGACGCTGAACCAGCGGACCGTGGAGCTGGCCACTTCCAACCGGGAGTTAAAAAAGGAAATCGCCCAACGTGAAACCGTGGAGAAGACCCTCCGGCAAAGCAAACAGCGTTTCAGACAGCTATTAGAACAGTCGCAGCTCCTACAGGAACAATTGCGGCATCTGACGCACGAGATTCTTTCGACGCAGGAGGAAGAGCGAAAGAAGATCAGCCGCGAGCTGCATGATGTCATCGCCCAGGTCCTGACGGGCATCAATGTCCAGTTGGCGACCTTGAAAACGGGGGCCGCGGTCAATACCAAGGGCCTCAACCGAAACATCTCGCGCACGCAACGGCTGGTGGAACAGTCGGTGGACATCGTGCATCGGTTCGCCCGCGAATTGCGCCCGGCGGTGTTGGACGACCTGGGGCTGATTCCCGCCCTGCATTCGTTCATGAAAACCTTTACGAAAAATACGGGCATCCGCGTGAGTTTGACGGCGTTTGCTGGGGTGGAAAAATTAGACATCACAAAACGCACGGTGCTCTTTCGCATCACCCAGGAAGCGATGACCAACGTCGCCCGCCATGCGCAAGCCAGCCGGGTGGAAATGAGCCTTCGGAAACTCCCGAATGACGTTGGCATGAAAATCAAAGACAACGGCAAATCCTTCGACGTGGAACGGGTGTTGCACGCCAGGAAGAACAAACGCCTGGGGCTGCTCGGCATGAGAGAGCGGGTGGAGATGATCGGCGGCAAGTTCATGGTGAAATCCACCCCGGGCCACGGCACCACCATCCAGGCGCAGATTCCGCTCGGCAACGGTCCTCGCGGGCGGGGATCAATGAAAGGACGCTCTTAAATGAAAACAACCAGTCCCAAATCCACCCCCTCGGCAACCAGTTTGCCCAAGTGCCCCACGGGCATCCAGGGTCTCGACGAAATTACCGGCGGCGGGTTGCCGCTGGGGCGGCCCACACTCGTCTGCGGCGGCGCGGGGTGCGGCAAGACGCTGTTAGCCGCGGAATTCCTCGTGCGCGGCGCGGTGCAGTTCGGCGAGCCGGGCGTGTTCATGGCCTTCGAGGAGACGGAAAAGGAGTTAAAGGCCAACGTCGCGTCGCTCGGATTTGACCTGGCGGGCTTGATTCGGCGCAAAAAACTCATGCTCGACTACGTCCACATCGAGCGTAGTGAAATCCAGGAGAGCGGCGAGTATGATTTGGAAGGATTGTTCGTCCGGCTGAATCACGCGATTGATTCCATCGGCGCCAAGCGCGTGGTGCTGGATTCGCTGGAAGCGCTGTTCGCCAGCCTGCCCAACGAGGCCATCCTGCGCGCCGAGTTGCGCCGGCTCTTCCGCTGGCTCAAGGACAAGGGTGTGACCGCCGTCATCACGGCCGAGCGCGGGCGCCAACAACTGACGCGCCACGGGCTGGAGGAATACGTGTCCGACTGCGTCATCCTGCTCGACCATCGGGTCGTTGATCAGATTGCCACGCGGAATCTGCGCGTGGTGAAATATCGCGGCACGCTTCACGGCACCAACGAATTTCCATTTCTTATCGGCGACGACGGCATCAGCGTGCTGCCCATCACATCGCTGGGGCTGAATCACAAGATCTCAGGCGAGCGGATTGCCACCGGTATCCCACGGCTCGACGCGATGCTGGGCGGGCGTGGGTTTTTTCGCGGCAGCAGCATTCTGCTCACGGGCACGCCTGGCACCGGCAAGACCATCGTCGCCGCCAACTTTGCCCAAGCCGCCTGCCGGCGCGGGGAGCGCACCCTTTTCTTCTCATTCGAGGAATCGCCCAACCAGATCGTCCGCAACATGCATTCCATTGGGTTGCGCCTGGAGCCGTTGGTCAAGCGCGGCCTGCTGCGGTTTCACGCGGCGCGGCCCTCGCTCTACGGCTTGGAAATGCACCTGGCCACGATGTTCAAGGAGATTGCCGAGTTTCAACCCCATGTCGTCATCATAGACCCCGTTACCAGCCTGATGGACGCAGGCACATCCTCCGAATGCCGGGGGATGATAACGCGGCTGGTGGATTATTTGAAGGCAGGGCAAGTCACCACACTCTTCACCAGTCTGACGCAGAGCGGCCACGCGCTGCAACAAAGTGAAGCCGCCATGTCCTCGCTCATGGACTCCTGGTTGTTGTTGCAGGACGTCGAAGGCAACGGCGAACGCAATCGCGTGCTTTACGTGCTCAAAGCGCGCGGCATGGCGCACTCGAACCAAATCCGCGAGTTCCTGATTTCGGACCGGGGCATTGACCTTGTGGACGCCTACATCGGTGCCAGCGGCGTGTTGACCGGCTCCGCCCGCGTGGCACAAGGGGCTCTCGAAAAAGCCGTCGTGCTGGCCAACCAGCAGGAAGCCGCCACGCTCAAGCGCGAAGTGGAGCGCAAACGCGCGGCGCTCGAACAGAAAATCCGTGGGCTGCGCTCCGATTACGAAACCGAAGCCGCGGAATTACGGCGCATTGCCGAACAGGTCGGCACGCGAACTTTCGTGCTGGGCACCGAGCGGACAGCCTCAGGCATCTTGCGCCAGGCGGATATCAAGGTGGCGGCCAGCACGCAGAGCAAACCCAAACCGGGGAGGAAAATTTGATGAAAACCAAAACGGTGAAACGACGCGCCTCCGGCTCCAAGCGCCGGCCCGACAAACTCTGGCAACTGCGCCTTTACGTGACCGACTCGACGCCCAAATCGCTGACGGCGTTCTCGAACCTAAAGAAGATTTGCGAAAGCCAACTCAAAGGTTGCTATCGCATCACGGTGATTGATTTGGTGAAGCAGCCCCACCTGGCCAAAGGCGACCAAATCCTGGCCATTCCCACGGTGGTGCGCAAGTTGCCGAAACCCGTGCGAACCATCATTGGCAACCTCTCCAACATCGAACACGTGCTCGTCGGCTTGGATTTGCGCTCCGCCGGTTAACCGGGACGAACGCCCGTGAAAACAAACAAAACCAGCCACGCGACGCAGGCCTTTGAGAAGTCCATGGCCGCCCGGCCCACGGGCAAATACGTCCTGCGACTGTTCGTGGCGGGGGCCACTGCCAGATCGCGCCAAGCCGTCCTGCGCGTCCGTCAACTGTGCGCAGCCGAACTGAAAGACAACTGCAGACTGGAAGTGATTGACATCTGTCAACAGCCCAAAATGGCGCGCGACAACCAGATCGTCGCGACCCCAACGCTCATCAAAGAATTTCCACGGCCGGTGCGCCGGTTCATCGGCAACCTGGCAAACACCACCGGCCTGTTCGCCGAGTTGGACTTGATCGCAAAAGGTAGAATAGCAGTTTGAAAACTACTCACCACAAGAGAACCTCCCGCTCCGCGCCGTCTCGCGAACTCGCCAAGCTCCGCGCCCGCCTGGCCGAAGCCGATGAAACGCTGCGCGCCATCCGCAGCGGAGAAGTGGATGCGGTGGTGATCGCGGGCAAGCAAGGCCCACAAGTGTTCACTCTGCAGGGGACCGAACACGCCTACCGCGTGCTCATCGAATCCATGAATGAAGGTGCGTTGACGCTGACGGCTGACAAAACGATCCTCTATTCCAACCAGTGTTTCGCCCGAATGGTCAAATGCCCGCTGGAGCAGGTGATGGGCAGTTCCTTTCGCCGCTTTCTTTCCGCCGAAGACCGGGCCGCGCTCCGGTTGCTCCTGAAACGGGCCGACAAATCCGGCTCTAAAATCCAAGTGCTGCTCAATGCCGGCGACGGTTCGCATACGCCGGTGCAAATCTCCATTCGTCCACTGACAAAGAATGGTTTCAACGGCGCGACCATCGGCATGGTGCTGGCAGACATGACGGAGGCCCGGCGCAACGAGGAAATGTTGCGGGCCTTGACGCACCGCGTGGTGCAACTGCAGGAAACCGAGCGCGGGCGCGTGGCCCTCGAATTGCACGACAATATTACCCAGCTTCTCTGCGCCATCCTTTTTCGCAGCCAAGCGCTGGCAGACAAACTTTCGGCGCGCGACGGCCCAGCGAAGAAAGAGGCGGCGAAACTCCGCGAGTTGCTTGGCCAGGCGGCCGAAGAAGTGGAGCGCATCTCGCGGAATCTGCGGCCCAGCGTATTGGAGGCGCTGGGTCTGGTCGCCGTCCTGCGCGACGCCAGCACGGAGTTCGCGGATCGGACGGGCGTGGCCGTCAAGCTGGCCTGCGTGCAGTTGCCCGCGCCGTTGCCTGCCGGCACCGAGTTGGCGCTCTACCGCATTCTCCAGGAAGCTTTGAAAAACGTGGAGAAACACGCACGTGCCCGCCACGTTACCGTGTGCCTGAGGCTGCGGGGCGCTTTCGTTCAGTTGGCGGTCCATGATGACGGGATCGGTTTCGACCCGGATCATCACCCGGCCGGACGAAAAGGAAAGAGCGGCCTTGGTCTGCTGGGCATGCGCGAGCGAGCAAACTATGTGGGTGGCACCCTCAAAATCAAATCCGTTCGCCGTGCCGGCACGGAAATCGAGGCGCTCATTCCCCTGCCGCCCAATGCCACGGCGGCTGACTGAGCTGACTTATGAAACGAATTACTGTTCTGCTGGCGGAAGACCACGAGATTGTCCGCGAGGGCCTGCGGAATTTGTTGCTGGCCGAGCGCGACATCGAGGTGGTTGGCGAAGCGGCCACCGGCCGCCAAGCGGTGGCCCTGACAAAGACACTGCACCCCGACGTGGTCGTGATGGACATCGCGATGCCGCTGCTCAATGGTCTGGAAGCCACTCGGCAAATTCGCAAGGGATTTCCTGCCACCAAGGTGCTCATTCTTTCGGCGCACAGTGATGACGCCTACGTCGAGCAAGCGACCGCGATAGGAGCGGCGGGATTTCTGCTCAAACAATCCTCCTCCCACGTTCTGTCTCAGGCAATTCGGGAAGTCCAAAAGGGAAACATCTTCTTCAGTCCCTCCATCGCGAAGCGCCTCCACAACCAGAAAACGCCGGTCGGAGGGCGACCACTCCGAAAGCGAGTGGCCCGCCTGAGTTCGCGCGAGATGGAAGTGCTTCAGCTCATTGCCGAAGGCGAACCCAACAAACAAGTGGCAGGCGAACTGGGCATCAGCATCAAGACCGTCGAGAAGCACCGGCAGAGTCTTATGCAGAAACTGAACATCCACGATGTCGCCGGTCTCACTCGCTACGCCATTTCCGAAGGCATCATCGAGAACAGTGTCCAGTTGACGATCGTCTAGTTACTGAACCCGCCGCCTCCCCGGTGTGGCTTGGCCGGGATTGGATCCCTGAAGTCCCAGATGGGGTAAACACCCCATAGCGCCCACACGCCCCCGTGAGTATTCTCCCACTCTGCAAGAACCAAACCGCTTATTCAAAATGGAGACGATGATGAGAGAAAACACAGGCATGAACGGAACCCGGAGGCGGGCTTTGTTCGTGAACGATCGCCTTGTGCTGCAGGAATGCTTGCGGCCGTTCGTGCTTGGTGAACACGGTTTGGTGTTGTTATTTGTGACAACCATTCTAGTGATCGGAACACTCCACCTTGCCGCGTTTTTCGTTATTCGGTCTGACTTTGTGCCGAACCGCGAAACAGCCAATAGCCGGCCTCCGACACTCGCATCCTACGATTCTCGTCATTGATGAAAACCATGAAGATGAACCGCCAGCCAACTCCCGAAAGCATAATTTGGACTGTGAATCGGTTGATCTGATCACTCGACCGCGCCTCAGACGAGTGGTTCTGCCGGCGAACGAACAACTTGATAAGTGAAATGTGACTCTATGCAAAACAAAACCATAGAATGCTCGTTGAGGTTTGAAGCTGTGGACATTGGCGGTCTTTTATCCGTGCTCAGCGCGGTAGCATGGCTCAATTGTCCTGATCTAAAGCAGATCTCACAATTTACCGAGCTTGATTCGAAAACAACTCGCCAACTTCTGAAGAACGGCATTGTTCTGGGACTGCTCGATTCATTCGATGGCGAGCTTTATTCCTTGGTGCCGCCCTATCCGTTTAAAGGTTCCATCGCTCAGCAGCGGGCAGTGATTCGGGAGTCCCTTGTTCGCATGCCACTGCTCACCAATGTGCGCCAATTCCTATGCATGGAAGAAACACTCGACGCGGCTCTCCGGAAGGCGGCCACGGTTCAAAGGATCGAACACTTTGATCCTGAACAACTCGCACCTCTCCTGAAGTGGGCCAAAAACCTCAAGGCTCTTGAGCCAAAACTTGTTTTGGAGGATCTCTACGAGGAAGCCGCGAAGACAAAAGCAGAGCGGAATAGAAAGCATCCCAACAAACGTGTCGTCTTCCTGTCACACAACTCGAAAGACAATCCCATTATTCGCCGGCTCGCAACCGATCTTACGACCGCAGGCGTTTCCGTATGGCTTCATGAACAGCGAGTTTGTGCGGCGACATCCGTTGCCGAAAAGCTAGCCCAAGGACTCGTTGAATCGGACTGGTTTCTAATCGGATTAAGTCAGGATGCTGTGGAATCAGCGTGGGCAAAAACGGAATTGAACCAAGTTCTTTTGGACGAGGTGGCAAAAAGAGGGACGCGCCTCTTGCTGCTCAGGCTAACCGATTGCAAGGTTCCGAAGCTTATTGTCAAACACGCGTTTGTTGATCTGTTCACATCCTATGAAACCGGCCTACAGGCGTTGATCAAGGCCATCAAGGCAGAATTGGGGCCGGTTGCCGATGCGCCGATCCAGCCAGTGACCGGTGGTGTTTTGCCTCCAGGACCTGTGGCTACCGCACGCTAGGCTGCCTATGATTATTGAACGCATCAGTGCAGCAGTCGAAGTCTATTCCAGGCTGCCTCGGTATAGGGAGATTCTCGGTGTGTTGCACAAGTATGGATTCGGCGAGATGCTGAAGCTCGTCAGCCTGCAAAGCTCACTCAAGATTAAGAACGATGAAGTTCTCCAAGCCGAAGATGTGATACAGAACAAATCGGCTGCTGAACGCTTTCGCCTGGCGTTGGAGGAGTTGGGGCCGACATTTGTCAAATTCGGGCAGGTTCTGAGCAGTCGTCGTGATTTGGTGGATGAAGCGCTTTTCCTTGAGTTGCACAAACTTCAAGCCAAAGTGCCACCGTTTCCGGGGAAAGAAGCGGTCAGAATCATTGAAGAGCAGTTGGGGCGTCCCATCGACGAACTGTTCAGGGAGTTTGATGAGACGCCCATCGCTTCAGCTTCTTTGTCCCAAGTGCATCGAGCCGTGGCCCGCGGAGGGGCCGTGCTCGCCATCAAGGTGCAACGACCTGACATTGCTGAGGTTATTAACCAGGATTTGGCCATCCTTGCGGACGTAGCTCGTTTCCTTGAAAAACATGTCGAAGCAATCGCTGCGCTTAATCCAGTTGGCGTCGTGGAGGAGTTTTCGAAGACAATCTATGACGAACAAGATTTCACGCGCGAGGCACGCAACATGGAACGCTTCGCCAATCAATTCCATAACAACCGAACCATACGGGTGCCGGCCGTTTATCGTGAGCTTTCGACGGAAAAAGTGCTGACCATGGAATATATCAGCGGTTACGCGATCGACGATCCCAGTGCCCTGCGCAAACATCAGATTGATCCAGTAAAGCTTGCTGACCGGCTGGCAAAGCTCATCTATCAGCAGATGTTTCAGTTCGGATATTTTCACGCCGATCCGCATCCTGGCAACATGACGGTGCTGAAGGGAGAGATCATTGCGCTTTATGATTACGGAATGATGGGCAAGCTCGCGCCATCGTTTCGCGAGAAGATAGCCTCAATGATTATGGGATTGAACGAAAAGGATAATCGGCAGGTCACGCGATCTCTTCTTGGGATGTCAGACGAGCACTTCGTGGAAAACATGGAGAAACTGGAAGCTGATGTGGAGGCGTTCACAGAGGAGCACGTTAGCGGGCCACTCAAAGATCTTCGAATCGGCTTTATCCTCAATCGTTTGCTTGAAGTGCTCATGAAGCACAAGCTGCGGATGAAAGCAGATTTTTATCTCGGCATCAAAGCTTTGAGCCAGGTTGAAGCAATTGGTGTGGTGTTAAGTCCCGACCTGAATTTCATCAACATCGGCAAGCCATACGCCACCGAAGTGCTGGAAAAGAAGTGGAGCTTCCATGATTTGTTGCACAATGCTTCTGCTGCGCTTGAGGTGACTGTTGATGTGCTCAAGACCCTGCCATTTGACCTTCAGGAGCTGTATCAGAAAGTAAGGAGTGGCAAATACAGCATCCCTATCGAGCACAAGATTAATCCTCAAGGTTATGAGCCGTTGCGTCAGACATTAAACCATATTACCAACCGGATGGCTCACGCGATTGTGCTTTCGTCGCTCCTGATCCTGTCGGGATTGCTTTTCGTTTCCAATGTGCCGCCAAGATGGCACGATATTCCTGTTTTCGCGATCATCTGCGTTGGAATTGCCGGTTTCACATGGCTGCGTCAGAGGTGGTCAATTCACAAACACGGGGGATTGTAAGTGTTAGCGTTCTTCGATCAAACCCAAGATTGGCACGCCGTAGGGGGTTTACTTATGGGGTAAACACTCCATAGCGCCCGCACGGGCCCGTGAGTAAGCTCCCACCATCTTTAGCGCTTTTGTTAGTAGGCAGATACGGTCGCTTGGTTTCCCCTTCCCTACTCCTCGGGAGGGGGAAACTTTTTTCCACGTCAAGCCGTCGGAAACTAACGTGTATTCGGCAAGAGTTGTATTAATGCGGTCTGTTGCTGTTTGCTGCGATGATCATCAGATCCCACAGTAGGGTCAACACCCCATAGCGTCCACGAGGCACTCGCGCCTATGTTGCGTGGACATGAAAAACAATCGCAAGAAGACGACACTAACGTTTGGTGGTTTCATCGCGGACATCTACAGCACCCGCGGAAAACGGCGGGCTGCCCGAATTGTGCGGTTCGCCATCAACGAACACTTCGTTGTGTTTCCAGGACAACAGCGCTTTGTAATTTCATAAACAGAGCTGGAGACGCTATGAAAAACAGAATACCGCGGACAAATCAGCATCAGCCCAATTGCGAAGATCGAGGCTGGCGATTGGTGGTTAATATGTTTTGGAGTGTCGCCAGTCTGTTGGGCATTACCAGCTTGTAGCTGATCAGTGGAAACGGCCAGAGAGTTACCAGTTGAGGCAAAGAACCGTTCTCCCCGCCAATGAAAGTTTCGATCACCATTCTCTTCATGGCTTTGACGCTCCGCGCCGCGTTTTGCGCGGAGAGCGAAACAGTCGGGGTGCTCATCCAGCAGGGCGACGCCCAAGTGGCCAACCATCAGCTCCGGGCGGCGCTTGAGACATTTCAGAAGGCCGGCAAGCTTGAGCCTGACAACCCGGATGTGCTGGTTCGCACCTCGAAGCAGTGCGGTGAGTTGATAGCGGACGCCAAGTCGCCATCCGAGGCCCGGTTTCTTGCCGAAACCGCGTTCGCCGACGCCAAACGCGCGGTCGAACTTGCCCCCGATCACGCGAAAGCGCACCTTTGCCTTGCCATCGCTTATGGCAGGATGACCGATTACACAAGCAACCGGGTTAAGATTGAGTATTCGAAGTTCATCCGCGACGAGACCCTCAAATCCCTCGCGCTCGATCCCACGGACGAATATGCATGGCATGTGATCGGCCGTTGGCACGCGGGCATCTCCGGGCTGAACTTCCTGCTCAAGTTCTTCACAAAGCTGGTTTACGGCGGACTGCCGGACGCTTCTTACGAAGAGGCGGCGAAGTATTTGAAAAAGGCGGCGGAGATCGCACCGCAGCGGATTCTGCACCACCAGGAACTGGCGAAGGTTTACGTGGCTCTCGGCAAACGCAGCCTGGCAGAGAAGGAATGGCAGGCGGTCCTTAAAATACTGCCGGCCGATGCCGACGACGTAAAGGCACGCCGCGAGGCGAAGCACGGGCTAGGCAGCGATTCCAACCTACGCGCCAGCGCACGCCAGCCGGCCAGCAACCCGATCCCACCTTTGGCGGTGATCGTTCCAAGCCGCTGGACACCCGTCACTGCCAGCAGATAAAGGCTGCCGCTGAAAACAACGCCGTTTCATGAAATGCAGCAGTGGGGTCAATACCCCATAGCACCCTCCCGCTCTCCGGCTTACGCTCACAGTATGAATAAGAGAACATCTATCCCAAATTGAAAGGACCATTATGTTAGGAGCCATTCTATTGATTCTGCTCGTTCTTGTGTTGCTCGGCGCACTACAGATTTGGCTGAGTGATTCAAGCGATTGCCTGGGTTTGGAAGGAAGCATGCTCGGAGCCGTCAAGACCATTACCGTTCTCCCAAGTGGGGTGGCTACTTCAACTATTTCAGCAATAGCAACTATTGCGGCTGGTAAAACACCGGCCCAACTCGAAAGGAAAAACGCACATGCCAGTAATGAAAAGCATAGACGGCCGGCTCTATAACATGCCGGACGAGGACGCGGCGAAATACCTGATCCCAGCGGACAAGGTCGCCGAAACACTGAAAGAAACCGGTCTCCAAGCCCCGGCAGGGGCCGGACCATCGGGCCAAGTGCAAGCTTATGGCAGGCATGGCGGACACGGCGGCCATCACGGCGGCGGAGGCTGGTGGGGATTTGGCGCGGGTTTGGCCTTGGGCGCCGCAGCGGCCTCCTACAACAACTACTCCAACTACCAGAACTACGCGAACTACCACGGCTGGTAACACAGGACCGCATCGCTGATTCCTTCCCGGCGCGCTGCCGGGAAGGAATCGCTCCGGCAGTCGGATCCGCCACGGCTGCACGAAGCTTTCATATGATTCACGGCGGTTGTTCGATCAACAGATAAGAAAAGGAAACAGTTATGGCAATTCTGCAAAGCAACAACGGACAGTTCTACCAAGTGCCGGACGAGGAAGCCGAAAAGTTCCTGGTGCCGGCCGACAAAGTGGAAGAAACCCTGCGCACAGCGGGGGCCGCGCAACAACCGCAGCACCAACAACCGTGTTGCGCCCCCGGCGCACCGGCCGGTGGACCGATGAGATTGGAGGCGTCCACCGTGGTCATTTACGTCGGCGGTAGTGGACCTCCCCACGTCATGCAGGCGGGTGCCGGCCCGCAGGGCCAAGTGCAAGGCTATGCCGGGCATGGCGGACGCGGCGGGCATGGTGGCCATCACGGCGGTGGAGGCTGGGGGTGGTGGGGATTCGGCACGGGTTTGGCCTTGGGCGCCGCTGCTGCGTCCTACAACAACTACTCCAACTACCAGAACTACAATAACTACGGTGGCGGCTGGTAATCAGCCCCGCTGCATTGTTCCTTCCCCAGCCCCGCCACGGAGCGGCGGCTGGGGCAGGAAGAGCGGCGAGCGCACGCCGCATTCGAGACGCCCTTAGCCGAGCTTGCCTCCACTTCTTCTTGTGAAGACTCCACAATCAAGTTCGTCGCCAAAGCAGCCGTTGCCCCAGCGACCCCCCGGCGTCATCCAGCAAACCAACGAGGAAAAAGGCGACGCATTCATCGCGTCGGATGGCAAGGACAAACAACTGTTCGCCTTCCAGCGCCAGTCCCTTCTTGGTGTGGTCGCCGCCGGCGTCGCCCATGAAATCAAGAACGCCCTCAACCCCGTCAAACTCCGCGCCGAGCGGATGATGATAGCGCACCGGGAACAACACGACGTCGGTCTGGAGGAGGGCCTCGACCTCATCATCCAAAGCGTTGCTCGTTGCGTGGAGATATCCAACAAGCTCAGCACCTTTGCGCAGCCCGCCGACGTCGGCTCGTTCTTCCCGTTCGACCTCAACGACGCGATCCGCGACACGCTGACTATCGGTAACGCCGTGCTCAGCAACGCCAAAATCAAAGTCACCACCCAATTTGGCGAACTGCGGCGCCTGAAAGGCAATCCCAAGGAAATCCAGCAGGCACTCATGAACTTCCTGCTCAACAGCAAGGACGCCATTTTGGAAATCTGTGCCAAGACGCACCGCGAGGGCGGCAACATCACCCTCAGCACCACCAGTGAGGGACAGATCGTCGTCCTGAAGATCGCCGACGACGGCTGCGGCATGAGCGATGACGTGAAGAAACAAGTGTTCGTCCCGTTCTTCACCACCAAGGAGGCGGGAAAAGGCACCGGCCTCAGCACGAGCATCAGCAACAGCATCTTTCAGGCGCACGGCGCCAACCTGTGCGTCGAGAGCCGGTTGGGCAAAGGCACCACCATCACCGTGCGTTTCCCCGTCTCCGGTTCACCGTTGAAGCCCCAATCCACCAACACCGTCTTCGGAAGACCTGCGATCACGTGACGCAGCACCGCTCGCGCTTTGAAACCCAGCGTTTCATTTCAACCCTTCTCAATTCCCGGCGTTCCCAGGCAGCAACAGAAACTCAGAAGAATACGTTGGATTCCTGAAATCCGGCACTGGGGTCAACACCCCATAGCGTCCACGAGGCACTCGCACCTATCTTGTGTTGCCATGAAAAATAATCGCAAGAAGACGACACGAACGCTTGGTGGTTTCATCGCGGACATTTACAGCGCCCGCGGCTGTCAGCGGGCGGCCAGAATTGTGCGGTTCGCCGTCAACGAGCACTTCGTTGTGTTTTCAGGGCAGCAGCGCTTTGTGATTTCCTGAACGGAACTGGAGACGCAATGAGAAACAGAATCCGGCAGACAAACCATCATAAGCCCAAGCGCGAAGATATCGCGTATTTGGCCTATCTGACTTGGGAGAGAGAAGGGCGTCCTAATGACCGAGACACGGAGTATTGGATCCAAGCCGAGACACAATTGTGGTCACGAGGCTGGTGGAGCTAAAGAACAAAGCGACTGCGGAAAATAGACCGCGCAATCTCTACAGAGTTCGGGCAATGAGAACAATCACCAGAAGCTGGCTTCTTGAATCGGGCTTCAAAGCCATGAAGACCGCGTCCGAAGCAATTCTGAGGCGGTGGCGCCAATATAACGCCCGCACTACAGAATCCACGAGGAGGCCTGTCATGGAGCGAATCAGACAATTCTGGAGTAGCTTTAAAGACGTTGCCACAGTGTTCTCGTTCGTTGTCAATCTGGTGCTGGTCTTTGTGCTGCTGATCCTAGCGACGATCATTCGCCAACAACTGCCGATCAAGTTCGATCTGCCCGTCAAGTTCACGCTGCTACTCAACCAGAACACCACCGTAACAACGCTCACGCCCACACACATCAGCACTGTCGTTAACCTCTCACTGGGCGCATTTGGCAAGGTCAACGCCCCTGTATCGATGGAATTGCCGGCTGGCACGCCGCTTCAGGTCAACTTGAAAATGGACATCCCGGTGAGCACAACGGTGTCGGTCAATCAAACCATCCCGGTTAACTTTGACCAAGGGCTGGCGATCAAGCTTGGCAAATCAGGATTGGTCCCGGTTGTCGCCGAACTGCGCAGCGCGGCCAAGCCTTACGTCGCAATGCAGAAGAGTCTGCCTTGACGTTTCACCCGCTGCGGGCGGTGGCCGCCACAGCCAAGTAATCTCTTGCGCGGCAGTTCGGTGCGCAATTTCATGGATGGCGCCACAGACTGCGCCGACTGACATTAGCAGTTACTCATGGGCGAACTGACAGACGCAGGCGGGAAAGGAAGAACTTTATGAAAACAAGAGCAGGTTTATGGATTGACCATCGGAAGGCTGTGATTGTGCTGATTTCGGGCGAAAAGGAAGAAACTAAAATCATCCAATCCAATGTGGAAAGGCAGCCCGGACGGGTTGCTGGCGTGCGTTCAACGGCCTCGCACGAAGCGCAACAACTTCAGGCCGATGACAGCCGAGACCGGGAGTTCACGTATCATCTTCAGCGTTATTATGACCAGGTCATCGCTGTGATTCGTGACGCCGATGGAATTCTGATCTTCGGTCCTGGCGAGGCCAAGGGTGAGTTGAGAAAGCGTCTTGAACACGACAAACCTAGTGGACGCGTCCTGGCTGTGGAGACCAACGACAAGATGACGGATCATGAGATCGCGGAGAAAATTCGCGAGCGATTCCCAACTCCGGTGAGTGAGAAGGCAGCCTGAGTTCGTTGAGGAGCTGTCACTGTGGCGCGAATACTGAGCTGCGCATGACGAACGCCGTGCCTATACCCCAACGGTCGCAATCTCTCGGGGAGGAGATTGCAAACAGCGTGAGCCACGGCATTGGCTTCGTGGCCGCCTTGGTTGGGATGCCGTTTCTCTTGTTGGCCGCGATTCGGCGCGCTGACACCGCGATGCTCGTCGGGGCCAGCGTCTTCGCAGCGACAGTCACCCTGCTATATCTGGTATCAACCCTCTATCACGGCCTTCGCATCAACAGGGCCAAGCGCGTGTTCCGGGTGCTTGATCATCAAGCCATCTTCCTCCTTATCGCCGGGACCTACACGATGTTCACACTCGGCATCCTTCGGGGCTGGCTGGGCTGGACTCTGTTTGGAATCGTCTGGAGTCTGGCCATTGGCGGTATTGTGCTGAAAGTGATGGGAGGGCTGCGTTACCCGGTGTTTTTCACATGCCTTTACGTAAGCATGGGATGGCTTGTGCTGGCGGCAGTTCACCCGTTGTCGGTTTTGGTTCCGAAAGCAGCTTTGCTTTGGCTGCTGGCGGGAGGCGTTTCTTATACGGCAGGCATCGCGTTCTTTGCCGCGAGACGGATTCGCTACGCCCACTTCATCTGGCACTTGTTCGTTCTCATCGGCACAGTCTGTCACTTCTTTGCCGTGCTGTCGTGCGTGGCATGAGGATGCTGACGAGTGGAACATTGCCCGTCATCTGTCGCTGCTGCGTTGTTCGTTTTTCGGGATTGCCTTCTTAACTCCGCCAGCCTCGCGGTCCGCAATTGCATCTCGGCTTAAATCCAATACTCCATGTCGCGGCCATCAGGACGCCCTTCTCTCTCCCAGGTCAGATAGGCCGAAGTCGTAATGTCTTTGCGCCGGGCCCATAATTCGTCTGTAGCGTTTTGTTACTCATGGCGGCTTCATTCTGAATAAGCGGTCTGGTTCCTGCAGGGTGGATAAATACTCACGGGGCCGTGCAGGCGCCATGGGGTGTTCACCCCATAGAGAAGAGACTGCGCATGGCGTAATATGCGCATGCGATAAGAACGAAACGCGGAACAACAAGGGTGCTACACAATGAACATACGATCTGAAATGAGTCGGGGTAGTCGGCCTGAAACGACTCCGTTTTGCAGACGTTGCGGCGTGCGGTTGCTCGATGCCAATCGTGCGCTTCGAGTTATTGGATGCTGTCACGTGTGCTCCACGGTCAGAGGACGGGTCGCGGCCCGCAAATCCATATACCGGATTCGAGTGCCAGTGGCGGGTTTCCTGCCTGCAAGCTTCTGGAAATGACGTTGGTCAGGTGCGGGGGACGGCCGATTCCAATCCGGTTGTGTGAGAAGGCCGCCTGAGTTCATTGAGGAACTGTCGCCGTGGCGCGGACTCGCTCGTGGCAAGAGGCGAAAATCATATAGTCCTCGAAGTTGCCCCGTGTGGACAGTGGGGATAAAGTTGTCTGCTTGTCCGTGGTCATTGTGAGCGATCAGAATCATTCACCCGGAGCCAGCAATGCCCGTCGAATTCAAGAACTACTACAATGTTCTCGGCGTAGCTCCAGACGCGAGCGACGCGGAGATCAAGAAGGCATATCGAAAGCTCGCAGGCAAATACCACCCCGACGTAGCCAAAGACAAAACCACTGCCGAAGAAAAGTTCAAGGACCTCAACGAAGCCCACGAAGTCCTCAGCGACCCGGATAAACGGCGGAAGTATGATGAACTGGGCGCAAACTGGAATCACCCCGAACGGCAGGCATCGTGGCAAAGCAGCGGATACGGGGGATTCGGCGGAGGTCCGGAAGAAGGTTCTGAATTCCATTTTGAGGGCACGGGTTTCAGCGATTTCTTCGAGCAGTTCTTCGGCAGTCGCGGTCGCCCATCTGGTGGTTTCGGCCGACCGTGGGAGCATGGCACGGGAGCCGAGGCAGTCGCACAGCACGGTCAAGACATCGAAGGCGACATCCTGGTAACGCTTGCCGAAGTCTTGCACGGTTCGACGCGCACGATCAGGCTGCAGCGCACCGATCCGCGCACGAGGCAATCCACACTACAGACCTTGCAGGTGAGAATCCCACCCGGCGTTCGTGAAGCGCAACTCATCCGTCTCACGGGCAAAGGACAGGAGGGTGTTGGCGGAGGTGACCCAGGACACCTGTATTTGCGCGTCAAGTTTGCCAAACACCCCGACTTCCGTGTGCGTGGTGCCGACTTGTATTACGATTTGGAACTGTCCCCGTGGGAAGCGGTGATGGGCGCCACCATCCACATGCCAACTCTTGATGGAACGGTCTCCTTGAGAATCCCGGCTGGCACAACGGCTGAACGGCAATTCCGTTTGCAAAAGAAGGGTTTGCCCACGGGTGACGGAACACGGGGTGACCTGTATGCCATTGTGTCCATCCAGGTTCCGGCACGCCTTGCTCCCGAAGAAAAAGTCCTGTGGGAACAGTTGGCTGCGAAGTCAACATTCAACCCGAGGAAAACCTCATGAGCAAAAAATCTGTTCCGGTCATTCCATCGCACCTTGCTCTTGAGTTGTTTCAGCCGAAGCCAAGCGTTCTTTACAGCCTCGATGCAGCCGCCCATCTCGCGGGCGTGTCCCGCCGTTCTATTCTAATCTATTGTCGCGCAGGCCTTGTGAGACCGGTCCTTCAGTCACCGTATGAGGTGATGGAATTCACGGAAGAGGCAATCCATACTATTCGCCGGCTCGAACACTTACGGGCCGTCCATGGCGTCGGCCTGGCCTGGCTCAAAGCCATGTTCGATCTACTCGATGAGGTGGAGCACCTGCGCGCTGAGTTGCGTTTCTTGCGCAACCATTGATGAGGCGAGCGCACGTCAAACCTGCGCCGCATGGTTAAGAACTCGGGGCTACCATCATCATCACGGTAGGGTTAACACCCCATAGCGCCTGCCGGGTTGCCCAGCTTATGCTCGGGCTATGAAAACCAATCAATGTAAGCTGCCATGCGAAAAGAGAATAATCTTGAAAGCATTCAAACGAGCGATTTTCATGACGTTTGTCTTCGCGGCCATAGCTTTGTTTCAGGGGTGTGCTTTGCTACTGGTAGGAGGTGCTGTGGGAGGGGCCACCTACGGCGCTGTGATGTATGTTGGAAATACATTGCAGGTGACCCATGATGTCTCTCTGGACAGAGCGTGGAATTCGGCCAACGCAGCGTTGAAAGAACTACAGATACCGGTTACGTCATCGAAACATGACCAGATGTCCGGCCACTTGGAAGGGCGCAACGCGCAAGAGCAACCCGTGAGCATCGACCTGTTGCGCAAGACCGAGAAAGTGACGCAAATCCGGATTGCCGTGGGGAGATTCGATACATCGGCAAACCGAGAGGGATCGCGGCTCATTTACGATACGATGAAGACCCGGTTCTAGCCAAGAATGAGGAAGAACAACAGTCTGTGTGAACAGTAGCGACCTCGCTAGCGAGCATTGTCTTCTCGTTTCAAACTCAACCCGCTTTGTTAGCAGGCAGATGCAGTCGCTCGGTTTCCCCTTCCCACCTCCTCGGGAAGGGGAAACTTTTTTCCACGTCAGGCAGTCAGAAGTTACAGCTACGCACGATGATCTGCTCTACGGTTCGGTTTTTGACCCTGACGCGGCCGAGTGTGATGGCGGGTTTTACCCCATAGCCGACGGGTCGAGACCGTCCGATATTGAGCGTGATGAACAACCAGTTGAACTCGCTCGCGCGGCGTTATCAGGCGGCGGTGCACAAGCACCTGATTGTGGCGATGGCCAGCTCGTCAAGCCGTCTGGGGCGCAGCGCCACTCATCCGATTGGAGCGTCCCTGTGCCTTGCGCTGGGTTACATGATCCTCTGTGGCACGTATATTCTGTTCTCAGGCCGAATCGCGGCCGGCGCGGCCTGGTCCATTGCCCAGTTGCGCGACATCGAGTTGCTGAAGGGATTCGCGTTTGTCATCATCACAGGGGCGGCGTTTTTTGGATTCGCCGCCTTCCTGCTGAAGAGGATCGGAATCCAGCAACAGCACCTCGCTCTGATCTTCCACGGGGTTTCCGATTGCCTGTTCCTGCTCCAAGTCGAAGCTGGCGATTGCTATCGGTTCCTCTGCGTCAATACCGCCTTTCTGAAACTGACCGGTCTCACACGGGAACAAGTAGTTGGCAAACAGATGGAGGAAGTTCTGCCGAAAACCGCGCACGCCCGGGTGCGGATCAAGTTTCAGGAAGCGGTTCGGGAGCGCAAAACCGTGAGCTGGGAAGGCAGTGCCACTTACCCAGCCGGCCAGCGCGTGGGCGAAGTCACCCTGACCCCGCTGGCCGACAAGACCGGCACAGTTGTTCAACTCGCCGGTGTCGTGCGCGACATCACCGAACGCAAACAGGCGGAGGACGAAGTGCGCCAGCTCTCGGGTCACCTGTTGCGGTCGCAGGATGAAGAACGCCGGCGGATTGGCCGCGAGCTGCACGATTCGACCGCGCAGGAGTTGGCGACCGTGGCAATGAACCTCGGCCTCCTGCAACAACGCAGCGCCGACTGCGATGTCACCGCCGACAACCTTCTCGCAGACAGCCAGGCGATCATCGAGCAGTGCCAGCGCGAGCTGCGGACGCTGTCTTATCAACTGCACCCACCCATGCTGGACGACATGGGTTTGGCAGGCGCGGTGCAGGAATACGCCGCTGGGTTCATGCAACGCAGCGGGATCAAGGTGACGCTGGACGCCAGTCCGGCCCTCGGAAGATTGACGGCCGAGACGGAGCGCGCACTGTTTCGAGTGGTGCAGGAAAGTCTCAGCAACGTCCAACGCCATTCCGGCAGTTCGACCGCCACGATTCGGATTGCGCGTGAAGCCGCCGGGGTCATCCTTGAAGTTTCTGACCAAGGCTGTGGGCTGCGCATTCGGGGCGACGGCACTGTGACAAACGCGGGCGTGGGGTTGGCCGGCATGCGCGAGCGCGTGCGTCAATTAGGCGGCCGGTTCGAGATTGAATCGAGTGGTCAGGGAACGATTGTGCGGGCCATCGTGCCTGGGGAGCCGGTGGTCGCATGAAGACCCTGCAAATTCTGATTGCCGATGACCACGAGCTGGTGCGGAAGGGCTTGCGAACGGTGTTGGAGAACCAGCCCGGCTGGAAAGTCACTGGAGAGGCGACCAACGGCCGGCAGGCGGTGGAGTTGGCCAAGCAGTTGGGGCCTGATGTGATTGTGTTGGACGTGACGATGCCGGAACTGAATGGCTTGGAAGCCACGCGCCAGATCCTCAAGGCAATCCCCAAGGCCGAAGTGCTGATTCTCACCATGCACGAGTCCGAAAAACTGGTGAGCGAGGTGCTTGCCGCGGGCGCCCACGGCTACATTCTGAAAGCGGACACGTCGCGCCTGCTGGTTTCCGCCATCGAATTGCTCGCCCAGCACCAGCCGTTTTTCACCGGGAAGATTTCGGAAGTGGTGCTGAGTGGTTACCTGAACCCCGGGAAAATCAGGAAAGGTGCGGCTGGCCCGGTGCACCGCCTGACGGCACGCGAACGCGAGATTGTCCAACTTCTGACGGAAGGCAAGACCAACAAAGAAGTTGCGGTTGCACTCGGCGTCAACGTCAAGACAGTGGATGCGCACCGGGCCAACGTCATGCACAAACTCGACCTGCATTCCGTGACGGACCTCGTCCGCTACGCCATTCGCAATCATATCATCGAAGCTTGAAGCAGTGTGTCGAGTTTCTAGGGTGATTCTGGGTAAAAATAGGGAATGCAGTAATTTCACCCTTCCATGGAACACCTCTAGGGTCTGGTGTTATGAAACAGACCCCGACCACGCCGACCGCTCCCGACAACTTTCCCCACCCGATCCGCACGTTGGTGGTGGATGATTCCGTCTTATTGATGAAGAGCTTGTGCGCTTACCTAAGGACGCAACCGTTGTTTCAAGTGATCGGCACTGCGATGGATGGCAGCGAGGCGCTGCACATGGTGGAATTGTTCGCGCCGGACTTGGTCTTGATGGATATGCACATGCCGATCATAAACGGCTTGCAGGCGACGGCGATTCTGCGCCAGCACGCGCCCAACATACGGATTATCATCATGACGATGGAGGATTCGGCCACAGCCGAGGCGGAGGCACGGGCGCATGGCGCACACGGTTTCATTGGGAAACCACGGATTATAGACGATCATCTGATAACCGAGGTTCGCCGGGCATTTCATTTGGACCATGCGCAGGGTGAGCAGAGCAGTTCTTGATCCCAAGTCGCTCCGTTTTCACAACCAAGCCGAACTGTGTCAAGCGACTGTCAGGAAAGCGCAAGCTGACGGCATTCATAGAACTACAAAACACCTTGCAGGATGTCGGGAGCAAAAGAAGTGAGCAAAGAAAGAAAACCGTCGCCACTGCGGCACAAGATTATCGTCACTGTTCCGTGACAAAACGTGACAACTTCCATGCCGGAATGTGCCGTTCTGTGCACTTATCGTTTGCATAATCAGTTGCAAACACGCAGGGAAATTCTTTTGTTACCGGTTCGATCCCTACCTCCGGAGCCATTTTTCCCTAGGAGGCGGGCTGGCATAGACGCTCGATACAGTGGTGGCATGGTGGAACCGACGGCGCGACGCGCGCTGAACGGACGCGGGGTTTCTTCTGGGTCGTGTAGTTTTGAAGATCATTTTCTGAGGGCTTGCTTTTTGGGAAGACCGATTCCACTAGCGGCTAGTCTCTACCAAAACAAGTGCTGTAAGAGACAACATCAGGATTGTTACAGGGGTGGAAAGTTGCGAAAAGTGTGTGGGTGGATGTGTGGGTTCTTGTTCATGAGATTTCAGGATGTTCGGGGTGTTTCATAAAAAAATCCAAATCAGGAGAAAAGTCGAAATCACCCGAAAATACAAGGCCCCGAACACTTGTCCGGGGCCTTAAATTGGTTGCGGGGCCTGGATTTGAACCAGGGACCTTCAGGTTATGAGCCTGACGAGCTACCAGGCTGCTCTACCCCGCGATCCAAATTGCGGGCGCACTCTAGCCATCCGCAGTCGCTCGGTCAAGGGTTTCTCGGCGGCGGCGCGTTATTTCCCTGGTCGAAACGGAACACTGTCTCGCCAGGCTTGACCAACTTCAGCTTTTCGCGCGCCACGCGCTCCACTTCGCGCGGATCGTTGGTCAACGCTTGCTGGCGGGCCAACTGACGGTTGTATTCCGCCTCCTGATCCCGCAGTTGTTCGTCGAGCTTGTATTTCTCCGTCCGAAGATTCTGCGCCTCCCGCAGCCTTGGGATATACGTCACCAAGAAGACTGTCAGCGCCAGAATGAACGCCGCCAGCCATAGCACGCCGCGGATGGATGTTCGCGCCGGTTGGCTCATCGTTAGCGAAGCCGCAGCTTGCCGCCGTAAACGGCGTTCGCGCCCAATTCCTGCTCGATGCGCAAGAGCTGGTTGTATTTCGCCACGCGGTCGGTGCGGCACATGCTGCCGGTCTTAATTTGGCCTGCGTTGGTGGCGACGGCGATGTCTGCGATCGTCGAGTCCTCGGTTTCGCCGCTGCGATGGCTGATGACGGCGGTGTAACGCGCCTCCTTGGCCATCTCGACAGCGTCGAACGTCTCCGTCAGCGAGCCGATTTGATTCACCTTCACAAGAATCGAGTTTGCGACGCCCTCGGTGATGCCGCGCTTGAGGAACTTGACGTTGGTGACGAACAGGTCGTCGCCGACGAGCTGGATCTTGCCGCCGAGCTTGTCGGTCAGCAGTTTCCAACCTTCCCAGTCGTTCTCGGCCAGACCGTCTTCGATGGAAACGATCGGCCATCGCTTGCACCAGTCAGCCCAGAACTCCACCATCTGCGCGCTGGTCCGCTCGCTCTTGTCGGACTTCTTGAAGACGTAGCGTTTCTTGTCCTTGTCGTAGAACTCGCTAGCAGCGGGATCAAGCGCGATGAAGATGTCCTTGCCAAACTTGTAACCGGCAGCTTTGACGGCTTCCGCGATGACTTCCAGCGCATGCTCGTTGTTCTTCAGGGCCGGCGCGAAACCACCCTCATCGCCGACGGCGGTCGAAAGGCCGGCCTTCTTGAGCACGCCCTTCAACGCATGGAACGTCTCCGCGCCCATGCGCAGAGCCTCGCTAAACGTCGGCGCGCCTGCGGGCATGATCATGAATTCCTGGACGTCCACCGGTGCGTCGGAGTGAGCGCCGCCGTTGAGGATATTCATCATCGGCACCGGCAACACATGCGCATTGGTGCCTCCGAGATAGCGGTAGAGCGGCTGGCGCTTCACGATGGCTGCGGCCTTGGCGGCGGCCATGGAGACGGCGAGAATGGCGTTGGCGCCGAGCTTGGACTTGGTCTCAGTGCCGTCGAGCGCAAGCATGGCCTTGTCGAGGCCGACCTGATTGGCGACGCAACGGCCTTTGAGAACGGGCGCGATCTTGTCTTGGATATTGGCGACGGCCTTCAGGACACCCTTGCCGAGAAAGCGTTTCTTGTCGCCATCACGCAGTTCGAGCGCCTCGTTTTCGCCGGTCGAAGCGCCGCTGGGGACGGCGGCGCGTCCAAGCGTGCCGCATTCCAGTATCACGTCGGCTTCGACAGTGGGGTTGCCACGGGAATCAATAATCTCTCTAGCAATAATAGATGCAATTTTTGTCATTGTTATCCTTTCAGGAAATCCCGCCCATTCTAGGGTGAGTCGGAGTGCTGTCAAGCATCCCATCGCTGCGGATGCAAAATCACCAGAATTCGATCTTCCTGAGTTGCAGGAGACGTGAGCGGAAGGAACTGCGTTACTGAACCCGCCCGACTGCCAGCGTTTTCGACCAACTCCTTCAGTGACAACACTTCCTCGGCCCCCCCCCGCGGCGACCTCTCCGCCAAGTCCTCGTCCCCGCGCGACGGCCGGTGGGTGGCCTTGCTGCTCTGCTGCTCCAGCGCCCTCTGCCTGAAGGATCGCGACGACTTCATCGGCTGGGAACCTCTCACCCACGCCCAGCGCCTCAAGCTCATCGCCCATAACGCCCGCTTCCTCAGCTCGATGAAGCCCGTGAACCCAACCTCGCCTTCCACGCCTTGGCCGCCGCCGTCGCCGTCCTGCCCGAACACTGGCTCGCCCGCTTCGGCTACCGGCTCTTGCCGGCCGAGACCTTCACCGATGCCGAAGCTCACGCCGGCACTTGTTACAAGGCCGCCGGCTGGCAGCCCGCGGGCATGAGCGCCGGCTTTCAGCGCCACCATCGCTGCGAAACACTTCCATGAAATCCCTGACTGCCATCCTCCTTCGGCCCACCATTCTGGCCACGCTCGTCGTGGGCCTGACCCAAACCTGCCCTGCGCAGTCCCCTCACGGACTTACTTGGCCAGCTCAAATCCACGACTGCGTCTTCCGGCGACGCCGCCCTGAAATCGCTGAGCGGCGACCTGGGATCCAAGCCCACCTCGCTCAACACATCGCTGGCCGGCAATCCCGCCGCGCAAAGCCAACTCACCAGCGGGATTCAATTGCTCCTCAGCGGTAACGGCGCCGGCTCGATCGGGATACTGTCCAAGCTTACCGAAGCCAAGCTCACGCCCGACCAGATGAAGCTGGCCAAGGATGTGGGCAACGTTGGTAGCGCTTATGTGATTCAGAAAAATTTCGGCGTTTTGGAGGGTTCACAGAGTGATGTTGCTCAGATCGTCAACTCCCTTCGTAAATGCAATGCCACCGCCGCTCTTCCAGCGGTGCAGAAGGTTGCACAGAACACCAAGCTCACAGCACCGCAGAAAGAACTGCTCACCTCGATGGCTGGCAAATATGCCCCCGGAGTGAAGAGGGTTGGTGATGTCCTTGGCGGCAAGCTGAAGTCTTTTCCGGGCTTTGGCAAGTGACGCACACGACGGTATGACCGTCTTGACAGATAACATCCACTGATGGGTCAGCCACGACGCCTTTAGGGATGAAGTCACGGAATTATCTGACAGCGCACGGCTTCAGGTCTTATAGCGTCCAGCCTTTGCGATAGGTTCCGCGGATGAACTGATCCGCTTCAGGGCAATTGGTGGCCTTCAGGTTCTTCGGATCCCATTGGAGTTTCTTACCCGTGCGGAAGGCGACCGTGCCCAGCAGATTGTGCTCAACCAGCGCGCCTGAGTAGTCAAAGTTGCAGAGTGTTGGCGCGCCCGTTTTGCACGCTTGGATCCATTCCTGGTGGTGGCCAAGTGACTTCGGAATCGAAGGCTCCGGCGGCTTGAAGTCCTTGAACTTGGCCTCGGGCAACAAGATCCACTTGCTGTAGTTGGCAACTAGGATCCCTTTGTCACCCACGAACATGACGCCCAGATGCCATTTGGTCAGGTCAACACCCTCCGGCGACTTGGGCCACTGCTTGCCGTCATACCATGTAAGCTTGACCGGCGGCCGCTTGCCGCGGGCCGGGTGTTCCCATCGCACCGTCAGACAATCGGGGTATGTCTCGGCGCGCACTGGCAAGGGGCCCTCCGCCTCGACCGTCGTGGGATGCTTCAAATCCAGCGCCCAGAACGGCAGATCAATGATGTGGCTCCCCATGTCGCCCAACGCGCCGTTGCCGAAATCCCACCAGTTTTGCCAGGACATGGATCGCTTCTCGAAGTAGCACGAATGATACGGCCGTTCGGGTGCCGGACCCAGCCAGAGGTCCCAATTCAGTTCTTTGGGAACCGGTTGTGTTTCCACCGGCCGGGTGCGCGGGCCGACGATGCCTTGCTCGACCCAGGCGTGTGCTTCGCGCACCGGCCCGACGGCGCCTGATTGAATCAGTTCGACCACGCGGCGGTAGTTCTCGCCAGCGTGGATCTGCGTGCCCATCTGGGTAGCCACTTTGGCTTGTTTGGAGGTCTCTCGCATCACGCGGGCTTCGTAAACGCTGTGGGCCAGCGGCTTCTCGCAATACACGTGCTTGCCCTGTTTCATGGCCCCGACGCTGGCCAAGGCATGGGTGTGCTCGGTTGTGCTGACGATGACCGCATCAATGTCTTTTTGGTCGAGCAGTTTGCGCCAGTCGAGGTAGGTCTTGGCCTGCGGATACTTTTTGGCGGCCTCGGCCAGGAAGGTTTCGTTCACGTCGCACAGCGCAACGATATTTTCGCTTGCCACCGCGGCCATGTTGGCTGCCCCGCGGCTGTGCACGCCGATGACGCCGATGTTCAGTTTTTCATTGGGCGAGCGACTCGGGGCTGCCGGGCACGTGTCGGCCAGCCAGAAGCCGGCCCCAGCTAAAGCAGAACTCTTGAGAAATTCGCGACGATTGGTATGCCGGTTCATGGCTAATGCCTCCGATTGGATGATGGGAATATTGATCTTGGCGGGGTTAATGTGGTGGAGAGTGTTTCACGCTTTGTTTCGTTCGCCGACCTTGCCACCTTCATACGTCAGACGCGCATCCTACGCCGTTGCACTGGCCCGTCAACGCAAGAATCCTCCCCCCGCGCTCGATTCGTAATCGAGCATCGCACAGTCGGACTATGCCAACCCTGTCGCCTCGCACGCTGAAACAACTCTCGCAAGTCCACCTTCAGAGTTTGCGTAATCCACACGCCCTGACACCAGAGAAGAGCTTCGTTGCATTTCTTACAGAAACAGCTAATAGTAATCCCAATTGGTAGTGTTTTGCAGTGAGTCGGTGGATCGTTAAGTGGCCTTTGAACAGCCGGTGACGATCTGAAACCCGAATGTCGGGAACAAATCACCGCTGAACCCTCCATGCGAAGCAAAAGGGATAGTAAAATGGCTACAAAGCTGTTCGTCGGCAACCTGTCGTTCAACACTACCGAGGGAGACATACTGGAACTCTTCAAAGCGGCTGGCAATGTCACCTCCTGCGCGCTCATCCTGGACAAGATGACCAACAAGTCCCGTGGGTTCGCATTCGTCGAAATGGCTTCGCAGGAAGATGCGACCAAAGCCATCGCCGAACTCAACGGCAAGGAGCTTGACGGTCGGGCACTGAACGTGAGCGAAGCCCGTCCCCGCGAAGAACGCCCCCGTGGCGGCGGCGGTGGCTTTGGCGGCGGCGGCGGTGGTGGTCGCGGCTTTGGCGGCGGCGGCGGTCACGGTTACGGTGGCGGTCACGGTGGCAGTCGCGGCAGCCGTCGTTCCTGACAACGTGTTGTTGTCAGCAGGCCCACTCTTCAAGAGCAGAAGGCCCGGCGTCTTGGCAGGGAAAGTTTCGGTCTGGGCGAGGTCGGCAATCCGAAATCGAGATGTCGAACATAATACCGCTCGCACATCCTGAGCGGACCGGTTAGTGTTCGCACATCGGTGGAGAAACTAATCATTCCGCCGGCCATATAACCCGTAGGCGAAAGGCATCACGATCATGGGCGATAGATCTCCCAAAGCAGTTCACAAGCAGTCGTCGCAGAAACAAGCCAAACTCAACCAGGCAAACCAGCAGAAGCAGCAGGCCGTTTTTGCGAAACAAGCGGCCAATAAGAAGAAATAGCCGCTTCGACCCAGCGGTTCTCATTTCATCCGTCTGGAGCGTGGATGAAATGAGTCTGGCAAATCGAGTTGGCACTGACGATGACAACCATATTATCCACGGAATTCAGGCGTGGCATCACCCTGATGCTGGATGGCGTTCCCCACATGATCGAAAGTCTCCGCACTTCCGGCACTGCACAAACCAGACACAAGATGCACGTCCGGGTGCGGAACCTGAACACCAACCGTGTCGTTGAGCGATTGTTTGCCGAGAATGAACGCGTTGTTGTCGCTGAATTGGAAACTCGCCTGGTTCAATTGAGCTACCAACAGGACGACAAGCTTGTGTTCACCGACTCCGAAACATTTGACGAGCTGACCATGACGGCCGGGCAGATCGGCGAACGTCGCTGCTTCCTGAAGGAGAACGAGGCCTACAAAGCCTTCTACCTCGAAGGCAAGTTGCTCGACATCGAGCTTCCTGAAAACGTGGCATTAAAGGTCGTCGAAACCGCCGCTCCGCAGAAGGGAGGCTCGCAAGCCTCCTACAAAACCGCAAAACTTGAGGGCGGACTGGAGGTCATGGTGCCTCTGTTCATCGGGCCGGATGACCTGATCCGCGTGGACACGGCAGAGCGAACATACATCTGCAAGGTGGCGGAATAGTCAAGGCGAGGGGGGATCTGGCAGGCCATCTTCGGGCCAGAGTTTGTGTCAGTTTGAGTCGGATGTTTTTTGCAGGATCTTGACTTCCCAGCCGCCACCCAGCGATTTGTAAACGGCGACTGCGTGGTGGAGTGGTGGAAGACGTGGAAGGACAAACGGTTGCGCACCGAGAAGGCGACCGCGCGCGACCGGCAAACTGATTCTCCTTCCGGGAGAAGTGAAGGCCGATCTCGCGGCAAAGATTCGAGCGCAGTGATCAGCGAGTGTGGGCGACGGCTCGTGGTTTCACCTGAAATAAGTTCTGCATGAGACTTGGTGGTTTGCGCCGACCACGATATCGGCTTGGTAGCCGCCCTGATTCTCAATGTAGGATAAATCACCCTTTTTCATCACCACCGCTGCCATTATCATGAATCGGTTCATTCGGCACCTCATGGCATTGGTTTCAACGGAGCGGTATAGGTGACTCCATTGATTGTCACCGTCTGCGGCTCGCTCCTCTTCACGCTCGGCGCTCGCGCCGTCGAGTCCTGCGGCTTGTTGGGTATTCTTCCATACTTGTCCGGCTTGTATGGCGATTTGTTTAGCAACTCTTTCACTCTCTCAAGCTTCAAGCTGTTGTTGATGGCAATCGGCCACAGAATCCATCCACAGTAGCTTGCTTGACCCACGATGGATTGGCCGATGCACACGACAGGCTTTGGCTTCCCCCAATAGGGGTCACCCTGCGAGAATAGAAGGATGTCACTCGTGTGTCTCGTAAGCGCACGCATACCTAGCTCGTGGTTGAGCGTGAGCGACTTCAACGCGTCGCCTCTCAGCACTTCAGTCACCTCGAACGTGGTATTGGTGCTCGTGCGGGAAGCGACTCGGACGATGAAGACATATTCTGCTCTTCCAAGGAGAGCTTCCAATGGCCACGGCAAAGAGGAAAACGCATCTCTGGGCGAGAGCATTGAAAAAAGCAGAATGAAACCGAGGATGGAAAAGCGTGTTTTCATCGTCGCTCACTTTCCGCCGCCGCGCCCGCCGCGAGCATCCTCACCGCAACAGCCATCACCATGAATCGGTTCATGTGAAACCTTTCTTCCTCTTCGCCTTCGCCGGGCATAGTCCTCTCTGCGGCTTGCGGGGGCAAGCGGTTTTCATTTCTATGGCGGCGCTCTGTGGGCGTCGTCCGTTGTCGGATGGGCGGTTTGAAACCGCCGATCCTTGGTTGGCGCAGAAAGTAGGACAGGCGTCCCGCCTGTCCAGTCATTGGCAAGCAGATAGACAGGCAAGATGCCTGTCCTACTTTTGCGGGAGTTCGATTTCCCAGCCGCCGCCGAGGGATTTGTAGATGGCGACGAGGGCGGTGGCGGTGCGGGTTTCGCTCTGGGCGAGTTGGGCTTCGATGGCCAACTGTGAGCGCTCGGCGTCGAGGACGGCGAGGAAATCGGAGACGCCGCCATCGTAGCGCTGGCGCGCGAGTTTGAAGGCGTCGCCTGCGGCGCTGGCCGCGGCTGCGAGGTGATTGCGCCGGGCGCGTTCGCGGCCGAATTCAACGAGGGCGTTCTCTGTTTCCTCCAGCGCGAGCAGGACGGTCTTTTCGTAGAAGGCCAGTTCGGCGTCGGCGCTGGCGCGGGCGGCTTTGATGCGGGCGCGCACGCGGCCGAGGTCGAACGCGGCCCAGGAGAGTCGCGGGCCGAAGGAGAAGGTGTCGGCGCCACCTTTGGCGAGGCCGGAAATCTGGCTGGATTCGAGGGCGATGTTGCCGTTGAAGGTGACGCGAGGGAAAAGGTCGGCGGTTTGGACGCCGATGCGAGCGGTGGCCGCAGCGAGCGCTTGTTCGACGGCGCGGATGTCGGGCCGGCGACGCAGGAGTTCGGACGGGCTGGCGATGTTGACGAGGGCGGGCAGGGCGGGCAGGGGGGCGGCTTTGGCCAGGTCCGGTTCGAGTGTGGTGGGTTGCCGGGCAATGAGAACGCTGAGCCGGTGGATGGCGCGTTTGGCGGCGGCCTCCAGCGGCGGAATGGCGGCGAGCGTGGATTCGAGTTGCGCGCGGGCGCGGGCGGCGTCGAGTTCCGTGGCGCGGCCGGCGTGGAGTTTTGAAAGGGTCAGGTCCAGTGTTTCGCGCTGGGTCTCGGCGTTGCGGCGAAAGACGCTCAGTTGGTGCTGCGTGCCGCGGAGTTCGAAGTAGTTGCGGGCGAGTTCCGCCGTGAGGGTGACCAGCACATCGCGACGTGTGGCTTCCGCAAGGGAGACCTCGGCGGTTGCGGCCTCGACGGAGCGCCGGACGCGGCCGAAGATGTCGAGTTCCCACGTGGCGTCGAAGCCGCCGTTGTAGAGGGCGTGTTCGCGCTGGTCGCGGGATAGCGGCATGTTGATGGAGTCCTTGCTGGATACCGAGCGCGTGTAGGAGGCGTCGGACTGGACGGTCGGGGCAAAATCGAAGAGGACATGGGTGCGGAGGGCGCGAGCCTCGCGAACGCGGGCGGTGGCGATGCGCAGGTCGTGGTTGGCGGTGAGCGCCTGGTCAATGAGTGCGTTGAGCTTCGCGTCGTTGAAACCGCGCCACCAGATGACGGCGGTCTGATTGGTTGCGATGTTCGGCTGGGTGGCGTTGCCGAACGCAGAGCCGGTGTTCGTTTCGGGTTGCTGGAAATTCGGTCCAACGGCGCAGCCGGTGAGAAGTGAGCTAGTCATCAGGCCGACGATGAGCAACGTCGCCGCGCCTTGTGCGGATGTGCCAGCGGTGGCGGGCTTCTTCTTGCGTTCGATGACGGCGCGGATGACGACGTAGAAGACGGGCGTGAGGAAGATGCCGAAGAAGGTGACACCCAGCATTCCATAAAAGACCGCCGTGCCGATGGACGTGCGCATCTCCGCACCAGCGCCGCGGGCGAGCATCATCGGCAGCACGCCGAACGCGAACGCGAGCGAGGTCATCAGGATCGGCCGCAAGCGGAGACGCGAGGCTTCGAGGGCGGCTTCCACTCTGCCCTTGCCGCTGTCCTGGATTTGTTTGGCGAACTCGACGATGAGGATGGCGTTCTTGCACGCGAGGCCCATGAGCGCGACGAGGCCGATCTGGGTGAAGAGGTTGTTGTCGAAGCCGCGCGCCCACGTGCCGAGAATGGCGAAGAGCAGACACATCGGCACGATGAGGATGATGGCCAGCGGGAGCGACCAGCTTTCATATTGCGCGGCAAGCACGAGGAAGACCATCAGCACGCAGAACGGGAAGATGAAGGTGGCGGTGTTGCCCGCCATGATCTGAAGGAGGCTGATCTCGGTCCACTCGATGCGGAAGCCGGGCGGGAGGAGCTTTTCCGCGAGGCTGTTCATGACTTTGATCGCGTCGCCGGTGCTGACGCCGGGCGCGGGCGCGCCGGTGATCTCGGCGGCGTTATACATGTTGTAACGGATGATGGAGACGGGTGCGACGACGTCGCGGGTGGTGACGACGGTGCCGAGCGGGACCATCTCGCCGGCAGCGTTGCGGGTCTTGAGGTTGGCGACGTCGGCGGCTTTGACGCGGAACGGCGCGTCCGCCTGCGCGGTGACGCGGTAGGGGCGGCCGAAGGCGTTGAAGTCGTTGACGTAGAGTGAGCCGAGGTAGATCTGGAGCGTGTCCCAGACGTTGTCGAGCGGGACGTGCATCATCTTGGCCTTGGCGCGGTCCACGTCGAGGAAGACCTGCGGGACGTTGGCGCGAAAGGTGGAGATCGCGCCGGCGATGCGCTTGTCCTGGTTGGCGGCGCCCATGAGCTGGTAGGTGGCGGCCTGGAGCGCAGGGAAGCCGGCCTCGTTGCGGTCCTGCACCTGGAGTTTGAAGCCACCGACCATGCCGAGGCCGTCCACCGGCGGCGGCCCGAAGACGCCGATGAAACCGTCCTGGATGCTCGTGAACTTTTTCTTCAAGTCTGCCACGATCTTCTCGCCGGTGGTGCCCTGCTTTACGCGCTTGGAGAACGGCTCCAGCGTGACGAAGAAGCTCGCCGTGTTGGGCTGTGTGCCGAGCGTGACGAACGAGAGGCCGACGATCTCGATGACGTGGCCGACGCCCGGCGTCTCGCGCATGATCTGCGCCATGCGGTCAGCGACGACCTTGGTGCGCTGCACAGACGCGCCGTCGGGCAACTGGACGAAGGCGATGAGGTAACCTTTGTCCTGCGGCGGCACGAAGCCGGTCGGCACGTGTTGGAACCCGACCCACGTCAGCGCGATCAGGCCGGCGTAAAGCACGAGGCCGACGCTGCAATGCCGCAGCAGCCGGCCGAGCAGCGCGACGTAGGCGTTGCGGCTCGCGTCGAAGAGTTTGTTAAAGCCGGTGAAAACCAAGCCGATCGTGTTGTGGATGAGTTTGCCGATGAAGTCCTTTTCTTCGTGATGCGGCTTCAGCAGCAACGCGGCGAGCGCCGGGCTTAGGGTAAGGGAGTTGAACGCCGAGATCAGCGTCGAGACGGCGATGGTGAGCGCGAACTGCCGGTAGAACTGGCCGGTGAGTCCGCTCAGGAACGCCGTCGGGATGAAGACCGCCGCCAGCACGAGGCCGATAGCAATGACCGCGCCGCTGACCTCGTCCATCGCCTTGTGCGTGGCATCTATTGGTGAGAGGCCGAGGGCGATGTTGCGCTCGACGTTCTCGACGACGACGATGGCGTCGTCCACCACGATGCCGATGGCGAGCACGAGGCCGAAGAGCGAGAGATTGTTTAGCGAGAAGCCCATCATCGCCATCGCTGCGAACGTGCCGATGAGGGAGACCGGCACGGCAAGCACCGGGATGAGTGACGCGCGCCAGTTTTGCAGGAAGAGCACCACGACGAACACGACGAGGACGATCGCGCCCAGGAGCGTTTCGATGACGGCGTGGATGGACTCGCGGATGAAGGTCGTGGTGTCGAACTCCATCCGGTATTCCAGCCCCGGCGGAAAATCCTTCGCCATGTCGTCCATCGTCGCCGCGACGGCGTCGCGCGTCTCGATGGCGTTGGAGCCGGGCAACTGGAAAATGGCAACGACCACCGACGGCTGGCCGTCGAGGTAATCGCGGAGGTTGTAGTCGTTCGCGCCGAGTTCGATGCGGGCGACGTCGCGGAGCCGCGTCACCTGTCCGTCGGAGCCGGTCTTGAGGATAACCGCGCCAAACTCCTCCGGCGTGGAGAAGCGACCCTTGGTCTGCGCGGTGATCTGGAAAAGGTTGTCGGAGGGCTGCGGCGGCTGGCCGAAAACGCCGGCCGCAACCTGCACGTTCTGCTCGCGGATGGCCTGGACGATCTCCGAGGCGGTGAGGTTGCGCGAGGATGCTTTGTTCGGGTCAATCCAGACGCGCATGGAGTATTCGCTGACGCCGAAGATGCGCACGTCGCCGACGCCCGGCAGGCGCGCAAGGCGGTCCTTCACGTGCAGGAACGCGTAGTTGCCCATGTAGAGATCGTCGTATTTGCCGTTAGGCGAGATGAGGTTGACCATCACCGTGATGCTCGGCGCGCGCTTCATGGTCGTGACGCCGAGGCGGCGCACTTCCTCCGGCAGGCGGGGCAGGGCGGTGGAGACGCGGTTCTGGACTTGCACCTGCGCCATGTTCAGGTCGGTGCCGGTCTGGAACGTGACGCCGAGCCGCAACTGGCCGTCGCTGCCGCACGCGGACGACATGTAGAGCATCCCCTCGACGCCGTTGATTTCCTGTTCCAGCGGCGTTGCGACGGTCGAGGCGACGGTCTCGGCGCTTGCGCCGGGATAGTTGGCCATGACGAAAACCGTCGGCGGCGTCACTTCGGGATACTGGGAGATTGGCAGTTCCAAGACCGCCACCAACCCCAGCACCACGGTGATGATGGAAAGCACGGCGGCGAAGATCGGCCGGCGGATGAAGAAGTGGGAGAATTTCACGGGCGTAATGCGTAAAACGTAAGGTGATGTTATCGCTGTGCGGCGGCCGGTGTGTTTCCGTTGGGCGGCGCGTCCACGATTTGGACCTTCGCGCCGGGACGCGCCATCATCAGGCCGTTGACGATCACGCGGTCTTGCGGCGTCAGGCCCTTCGTCACGACGCGCATCGCGCCATGCTGGCGGTCCACTTCGACCGGCCGCGGCTCGACCACGCCGTCCTTGTTGACGACCATCACCAGCTTTGTCCCCTGGTCAGAGCCGATGGCGACTGCGGGCACCGCGAGCGCCTGCACGGCCGGGCCGGCCGGCACGCGCACCGTGGCGAACATGCCGGGAACCATTGAACGGCCGGCATTGGGGAATACGGCGCGCAACCGGATGGTGCCGGTTTTTGCGTTCACCTGGTTGTCGAAGAAATCCACGTGGCCCTTGTGCGGGTGATTCTGTTCGTTCACCAGACTCAGTTCGCAGACAAGCGTGCCGGTCTTCTGTCCCAATCCATTTCCACTGCTGCCGGCAGTCCGGTATTTCAGGAACGCAGCCTCATCGGCGTCGAAGTAACAGTAGATCGGGTCCATCGAGACGATCGTTGTCAGCACTGTCGCCGAGCCGCCGCTGCCCTGAAGTTGGACCAGATTGCCGACGGTGACGAAGCGCCGGCTGACCTTGCCACTGATCGGAGCGGTGATGCGGGTGTAATCCAGATTGAGTTTGGCGGAAGCTTCGGCGGCGCGCGCTGCGGCGAGGGCGGCATCGGCCTCACGCGCGGCCTTGCTGCGGCTGTCGTATTCTTCTTCAGAAATCGCCTTCGTGCTGCGCAGGTTCTCGGCGCGTTTGAGATCGTTCCTGGCGAGGTCCAGATGCGTCTCGGCGCGCTGGCGCTCGGCGCAGGCGCGGTCCAGGTCGGCTTGGTAGGGACGCGGGTCAATCACGAAGAGCAAATCGCCGGCCTTCACCTCCGCGCCGTCCTGGAAGTGAATGGACTCGATCTGCCCGTGAACGCGCGCCCTGACCTCGACCATCTCCACCGCTTCGAGGTGACCGGGATATTCGTCCCAGTTGGTGAAGGTCATCGTCTGCGGATGGGTGACGGTGACCTTTGGCGGCGGCATCTGCTGCGGCGCCTGCTTTGGCGAGCACGCAGTCAACGCTGCTACGAGGAACGTGAAGCAGAAGAGGAGTGAAGCTTTCATGGTGTCTTGGAAAGGGATTGAGCTACGCGTTGCGTCGTGTGGCTGATCGGGTAGGGGAGCGGTCAGACTTGGAGACAGCCGGCGCGCGGAAACCTGCGGAAAACACGGCGATCATTTGGCCCAGTAGAACGTCGGTGTCGCTGGGATGGCAGACGCCGCCGGTGATCTTCTCGATGCGGGAGGGATTGCAGAGGATAAACACAAACGCGCCCCAGACGAACTCGAAGCGCCACAATAGATCGGCCTTGGGCAGCCGCGGCACACTGCGCTGAAAGGCGTCGAGATAGGCCGGGCGCACATCGCGGTGCTGGCGGCGCAGCAGTTCTTGGACTTGCGGGTTCGGATCGGTGACAACGCGGCCGATCAAACGCATGACCGTTTCGCCCTTGCCTGGGGTGGTGGCCATGCGCAATGGCGGCATCAGCATCGCCTCCAGAAGTTTCTCCAGTGGAATCGCGCCGCCCTTGTATTCTGTTTCCAGCCCTCGCAGCATCTGGAAATGTTCCTCATGGATCGGTCCGAACCGGCGACTGAAGACGGCTTCCATCAGCCCTTCTTTCGAGCCGAAGTGGTAATAGACAGTCGCGAGATTGGCTTTGGCCTCTTCGACGATGTGTCGGAGCGAGGCGCCATCGAAGCCGTAGTCGGCAAACGCCTTTTCAGCCGCGTCCAAAATACTGGTCTGGCTGTCTTTGGTTTGAGTTGGCGCTTTCATATATTGAACGTTCGTTTAATTAGAACGAACGTTCAATACACTAAAAGCCAGATACTGTCAAAGAGTTTTATGTTGAAGGGCAGGGGAACCCTGTAAAGGACCGGCGCGTCGGGAATATCAGACTAAGCCAGCCCGTTCCACTTCCGCAGGGACCATTCGGTGATGATGAGGGTGCAGAAGACGGCGAACCACCACGGCGTATCCCACAACTCCAGCTCCAGCGAAACCTTCTCGCGGCGTTCGAGGAATTTGAGTTCGTCCGGCAGGCGGCTCGCGTCGTTGAGGCGCAGGAACTTCCCGCCCGTCAGCGCGGCCATTTCCTTGAGCAGAGGTTCGTTCATCGCCACCGCCTGTGTTTCCTGCGACGGCAGGTCGCGCACGCCGAAGAGCGCGGCGGCCTGGCTGAGCTTCTGGGGCAGGGCGGGGACTTCCAGCCGCAGCGAGTATTCGGCGCGAGGCAGGTCGTTGATGGCACACCGGTAGAGGCCGCCGCTGCCGGCGACGTGTTCCATTCGGACGCGGCGGAGCGGTTGGTTGTCCTTAAAGACGATGGCGGTCACCTCGCTGTCGTTGAGCGGCGAGAAGTCCGCGCCCAGCACGCGCGCTTCGACTTTGACGGGGTCGCCTTCGCCGAACTCGTCGCGCGAGGTGCCGATCATGACGTGCTGGTCGCGGGCGCTGAACGGCGAGCGCGCGGCCCAGCGGATGATCTGACCCCAGAAGCGGTGGAAATTCTCGTCGGCGACCTTGAAGCGCCATCGCCAAGTGTTGTCGCTGCCGAGGAAGAGCACCTTGCCGATGCCGTAGTATTGCGTCACCAGCAACGGCGACACCGCGGTCGTGAGAAGCGCCGTGGCGGCGGGCTTGGTGCTGGCGGCTGGCCATTGCCAGTAGAACGGCGGCAGTTCCGTCCAGAGTTTCTCGTTGGCGACAGGATCTGGCACGAGGTGTGTGATCGGATGTTCGCGGCCGGCGGGCGAAAGCTGGAGGTGAAGTTCTTTGCCCTCGGACGCTTCGGTGGCCGGAACTATGGGCAGCAAATCGGCGAGACGCTGGTTGCGCCATGCGGCGGGCATGCCGCGGCGGCCGGCGATGGCGATAAGCGTGCCGCCGTTGTCGGCGACGAAGCTCTCCAGTTGTTGCTCGGCGGCGGGCGTAAGCTGGTCGGGCGTGAGGTCGCCGAGGATGATGACGCTGTATTTGAACCACTCCTGCCGCGACGACGGCACTGGAGGATGGTTCGGCTCGACGAGCAGGATGGTAGTGAGTTCCACCGGCTTGTCGCGCAACAAATCGTTCTTGAGGTAACGAAACTCCCAGCGCGGTTGGTTTTCGATCAACAGAATCCGGAGCTTGTCCTTGAGCACCTGCACGCGGAACAAGCGCACGTTGTTCTCGGCGTTCGCCTCGCTGGGCTGCGGCGGAACCTCGACAGTCAGCAACTGGCTGCCTTCGCCCTGCGGCCGGAAACTGATGATGGCGGTGTCGCGCGACGGATCCGCGCCGGGCGTGACGTAGGATTCGCCGATGGCCTTGCCGTTTTGCAGAACGCGAACCGGCACTCGTTGGCCGCGGTAGCCACTCGACGCGACAGCCACTGTCGCTGAAGCCTCGTCGCCGGAGAAGACAAGTCCGCTGGATGCAACCTCGGTAACGGCGATGTCCTTGGGCGGTGTGGTCGGGCCAACGCCGATGGTAAAAAGCTTCGCCTGCCGCTCGGCGATCTTCGCAGCGGCTTCCAGCGGATTCGGGCCGCGGTTGTGGCCGCCGTCGGAAACCATGATCACCGCGCCGACGCGCTCGGTCGCCAGATCCATTAACGCAGTCACAGCGGGTCGGCCGAGGTCAGTTGCGTCGCCGTCAGGCCCCGCCCACGGCTCGCGCGAGTCGAACGCGGTGGCGCTTGCGGCGAAACGATAGGCGCGCAGTTGCGACGTGTTTTGCAGCTTGCTTAGAAGCACGCGGTCGAAGACTTTGCGGACCTGCTCAGCGCGCGTCGGGCCGCGCGGATCGTCGCGGATGGTCATGCTGCGCGACTGGTCCACCAGCAGCAACAGTGTGTCCTTCATGGTGCGGGTGATCTGTGTGCTGATCACCGGTGCGAGCAGCGTGAAGAAGAGCATTGCCACCAGCAAGATGCGTAGCGTCGTCAGAAGCAGGCCAACGCGAGGCGAAACCTGCTTGCGTTCGCGCCGGTAAAGCCATGCGAGCAGCACGCCGACGCCGATGAGAAGCGGCACGACAAGCCACCAAGGCCAGGGGTTGGCGAAGATAAGCGTGGCGATCATCGGTTCATCACCATCTTTGGCGCGGCCACTTCGCCAGGCGAGCGGCGCGCGCTCCAGAGTGAAGTCAGCAGGGTTTCGACCACGGCCAGGAGCAATGCCAGCGCAACCAACTCGCGCCAGAGTTGCATGCCGAACCGTTCATTGCTGATGCGCGACGGCAAGTCGTGCCAGTTCTCCGGAAAAGTTGCGCCGAGCCAGCGCGCGATAAGGTCGCGTTGCGGCGGTGAGAGCAGCGAGAGGTCGGACTCGGTTGCGTCAAGATTGATGGCGAGGGCGCGGCCGCCGCTGGCGAAGACGCCCGGTTCGTCAGTTTTCACGTCGCGCGCGGGCGGCGGTTCGCCGACAGCGAGGTTGCGCGATGCCTGTGTAGAGACGGCGAGCTCGTAGATCATCTCGTGCGCAAGTGGCACGAAGACGGGATGAATGGGCAGGTCGCTCCAACTGTTGTCGAGCGGCAGCGCCGTCTGCAACACGCGGCCGTCCCCGAGGCGGCGGGCGACGAGCAGCGGATCGCCGTTGGCGAACGTTGCCAGCGTAAACGTGCCTGCGCCGGGATTGAGACGCCACCACGATTGCACCTGTGCCTGGACCAGTTCGGCCAGCTCCGGCCGCCAGGTGGCGTTGGCGGCGACGCGGTTGGGCGCGTTCTGTTGCGCACGGGAGATCGAGAGAAGTTTCGCCGGCAACAGGTAGCGGCCTTCCTGAAAGAGCGCGGTGTTGTAATCGGCGGCTTCGGCGAGGCTGCCGGGCGCAACGAGTAGGCCGCGACCGGAGGCGACGTAGCGCTCCAGTTTCTCGGCGAGCGCGCGATCCATGCGCGCGACGTTGGCGAGCACCAGCACGCGATAGGGCGCGAGGTCGGTTGCCGACAGCGCGTGAGCATCAATCACCGTCGGCCGAACCACGCTTTCGTCGCCGGGCCGGAGCGCGGCGGCGAGGAAGCCGCTGCCGCTGCGGAACGCGTTGGGCGATGGCGAGCCGTCGGCGATGAGCACCGGCAGGGTTTCCAGTGCGTCGAGCGCGAGATAGCGGCGGTTGTCGAGCGTCAATTCATCCGCGCCGATGTCGAGCGCGGCGCGGTGCGGGCCGGGTTCGGGAAACTGGATGTTGAACGTGACGGTCGCGGTCTCGCCGGGTTCGAGATGGGCGTCCTTCGTCGCCTTCTGGATGCCGTCGAGGCTGAGCGCGGCGGAGATGTCACGCGCAGCGCCGCTGTAGTTGGCGATGCGGCCGGTGATGCGCGCGGTGCTGGAGGCGGCGACGATGCGGGGTTGCACGTTGAGGTCCAAGATGGCGAGGTTGGGACGTTCGGCAGCGCCGACGGTGAGAACACGGACGGTCGGCTTCGGCTGCCTCTTGGCGAACACAGCGGCCACGCGTTCCCAGTCGGCGGCGCGGTCGGTGCTCCAACCGTGCGAAGCGCCGTCAGTGATGATGTAAACCTCGTGGTTTGGATTCCGTAGCTTCGGCAACCACGCGCTGGCCTCTTCCGCCGCGCGCAGCAGATTGGCAGGACGGGGCTGCGGCTGGAGCGTCGCGACCATTTGCTTGGTTCGTTGCAACTCGAAGCTTGGATCGGAGGAAAGTGGTCGCGCGGCGTCACCTGCGACGATCACTGAGACAGTGTCGCCTTGGCGAAGCGTGTCAATCAGGCTGAGCGCGGTGCGGCGGATGTTCTCGAAGTCGCTGGTTTCGCCGCCGCCGTAGGTGGTGCTGAACGAACTGTCAAGCAGCAGCACGAGATCGGTCCGCGAGTGGCCGAGGTAGGCGGTGAAGGCGGTCTTCACCAGCGGTCGGGCCAGCGCGAGCGCGAGAAACGCGAGGATGAAGATGCGCACGAGCATCAAGAGCAAGTGTTGGAAACGGAGACGGCGCTTGGCCTTTGCGAGCGACTGCCGCAGGAACATCATCGCCCCCCACGGCACGATGCGGAACCGCTGCCGGTTCAGCAGATGCAGGATGATCGGCGCGGCGATCGCAGCCAGGCCGGCGAGCATTAGGGGATTGAGGAAGGAGATCGGTGACATTGGCGCGTCAACGGTTTCAGAACACGAAGAAGGCCCACATCAGGCCAGCCAGCCACGTCAACATCGCGAAGTCGCCCATCCGGCGGCGCACGGCATAGAACAGCGGCGCAGCCAGCAGGAGCAGCCAGAACGACGAAGCGTGCATCACCAACAGCCAGAACAGATGCTTGTCTCCGGGATGAACGAGGAACAACGGTGGGCGTCCATCCCAGCCGGTCGCCGCGATCCAAGCGATGCTTGTGGCGAGAAACGTAGTTTCCAGAGCGATGAAAAGAATCGTGATCACTTTGGAGTGTTCTTGGAGGAAGGATTTCATGACAGAATACACGTTTCGTATTTACCGCAGGTCCATCCGCCGCGCGAGATAGGCGGCCAGCGCGGTGTCGAACGGCTCGTGGGTCTTCATCGGCACGTAATCAATCTGAAACTGCCAGCAGAGGCGGCGGACGCGCTCGATGAAGGCGTTGACCTGTGCCAGATATTCGTCGCGCAACTGGCGCGGCTCGATCAGAAGCCGCGTGTCGGCGATTTCCATGTCCTCGAATTGCGTGAGCTGCGTGAACGGGAAACTCAGCTCATCCTCGTCGAGCAAGTGGAAGACGATGACCTCGTGTTTCTTGTGGCGGAAATGCTGGAGCGCGCTGGCGAGACGCTCCGGGTCGTCGAACAAATCGCTGAGCACAATGATGAGGCCGCGTTTGCGGAAGCGCTCGGCGAGGTCGTGGAAGATGGCGCTGAGATTGGTGTCGGCGCCGGGCTGCGTGCGGTCGAGTTCCTCGAAGATGCCGCGGAGGTGGGCGGCCTTGGCGCGCGGTGGGATGTAGCGCCGCACGCGGCTGTCGAACGTGACGAGGCCGACGGCGTCGCGCTGCTGGAGCATCAGGTAACTGAGCGCGGCGGCGACGCAGCTCGCGTAGCGGAACTTGGTCGGACGCGGCGGTTTGGAGTCTGAGACATAGTTCATCGAGCCGCTGGCGTCCACGAGCAGGTAGGCGCGGAGGTTGGTTTCCTCCTCGTATTGCTTGATGTAGAAGCGGTCGGACTTTCCGAAAAGTTTCCAGTCAATGTCCTTGATGTTGTCGCCGATGACGTATTGGCGGTGCTCGGCAAACTCGACGCTGAAGCCCTTGTGCGGCGACTTGTGCAGGCCGGTGATGAAACCCTCAACGACGAGGCGGGCAATGACTTCGAGGCGGGAGAGTTTGGCGAGCGCCGCGGGATCGAGTTTGGTTGGCGAGGCGGTGGTCATTGGAAAGGCGTATTGCGTAATCGGAATACGCAATACGAGATTTCTACTCTGACCCGGGCACAGGTATCGTTTCCAACAACTTCTTCACGATCGAGTCCGTTGTGACGCCCTGGCTTTCAGCGTTGAAGTTGGTGACGAGACGGTGACGGAGGACGGGCAAGGCGCAGGCTTGAATGTCCTCGGTGGTGACGTAGAAACGGCCGGTGAGAATGGCGCGGGCCTTGCCGCCGAGCACCAGATACTGGCTGGCGCGCGGGCCGGCGCCCCACGCGATCCATTCGCGGACGAAATCGGGCGCGCCGCTGGCGTTGCCGCTGACGCGCGTGCTGCGGGCGATATTCATCGCGTAGCGATAGACGTGATCGGCGACGGGCACACGGCGGACGAGCTGCTGAATCTGGATGATATCCGCGCCGCTGAGCGCGTGGCTAAGTTCGCTGGCGTAGCTGGAGGTTGTGCGCTTAAGGATGTCGAGTTCCTCGGCTTCGGTCGGGTAATCAATCCGAATCTCGAACATGAAGCGGTCGAGCTGCGCTTCGGGTAGGGGATAGGTGCCTTCTTGCTCGATCGGGTTTTGCGTGGCCATGACGAAGAACGGCTCTTCCAGCGTGTAGGTGCGGCCGCCGGCGGTGACCTTGTGTTCCTGCATCGCTTCGAGCAGCGCGGCTTGTGTCTTCGGCGGCGTGCGGTTGATTTCGTCGGCGAGGAGCATGTTGGCGAAGACGGGGCCGGGCAGGAACTGGAACTTGCGCCGGCCGGTTTCGGGGTCTTCCTGGATGATGTCGGTGCCGGTGATGTCGCTCGGCATGAGGTCGGGCGTGAACTGGATGCGCTTGAAGCTCAGCGAGAGGACGCGGCTGAGCGAGTTGATCAGCAACGTCTTGGCGAGACCGGGCACGCCGACGAGCAGGCAGTGGCCGCGCGCGAACAGCGTCACGAGCAGTTCCTCGATCACGTCGTCCTGGCCGACGATGACCTTGGCGAGTTCGGCGCGAATCTGGTTGTAGGCGTCCTTGAGGCGGGCGACGGCGGCGACGTCGTCGGGCGGAATCGTGGGGGCGGTTGGCTGGCTCATGATTTGGGTTTGGTGGCGGCTTGGATGGTGATGGTGATCTGGGTGCCCGGTTTGGGGCAGGCCTTGTCGTTGACGTTGTAAATGTAATCGTTGGTGCCGTCGGCCATTCCGTTGTCCACGATGGCGTCGGGGTGATGCATGGTGACGATAAGATCGCCGAGCACGTCGCCCATGTAGCGGCCATCAAGGAGCCGCGAGCCGACGAAGACCCAGTGGTGTTCCTTCATCGGCTTCTTGGTCTGCTCGTCGAAAAGGAGTTCCTCGACGCGAACGTGCTTCTTCGCGTGAGTCTTCGGGTCTTCGTAGTCCACGTAAACCACCACCGGATCGCCGACGGGCGCTTTGCCGCTGCCAACCATGTCGGCGGGCTTGCCGGGATTGAGGCCGAGCGCCAGCAGCGCCAGTTGGAAATGGAACGGCCGCACCGGCGCGACGAGCAGCGACTCGTAACCGCGGCCGCGCGGCGAGGCGATGAGCACCTCGATGTTGCGTTCCCATGTCGCTATCACGCCGGGCATGACGATCCGGCGTTTGGCCGGGTCGAGCGTCATGACGCCGATGCGGACCTTGCCGTCGGGCAGCTTCTCGATCTTCGGTTTCGGCGGATTCTTGCCGAGGTCTATGTCCTCGGTCTTGAGATAACTATCGAGTTCGGCCGGCATCGGCGGCGCGTCGGCGGCCAGCGCGATGCCGCCTGCCAGACAGAGGGCGAGCAGAGTGTGTCGTGTCATAAGATTGAGTGCCGTCGGTGTCGCCGGCAGCGGTTACTTGCCGCGCGCGGCCTCCAGCGCCAATACAGCGTAAGCGGTTACCAGCACCGGATCGGATTCTTCCCAACGCCCGGACTTGTTGACCCAAAAACTTCCGTCGCGCTGCATCGTCAGCAACGCCTCGGTCATCTCCTTGCGCCAGTCGTGCGCGATACCTTTGTCGTCGGTGATCGTCGCCTCGCCGAACGCGTCGAGCGCCTTGGCCATCGCGTGCAGGTAGTAAAAGTGTCCTTGCTCGCCCATGCCGGGATTCTCCTTGAACGTCCAGTGTGTGCGAATCCATCCGAGCGCGGCTTGCGTGCGCTTGTCCCCCTTGCCGAGCTTGGCGTAGAGAAGGCTCTTGAAACCGGCGTAGGTCATCGAGCCGTAGGAACGGAAACTCACACTGCCGGTTGCGTTGGTGACGGCACCGCCGCGCGTCTCGTTCGGCGCGTAATAGAAACCGCCGGCGTCCGCGGGGTTCAGTGAGGCGTTGGTGTTCACCGACGGCAGGTTTTGGCAGCGCGCGAGAAACGCCAGCGCCTTCTCCCAATGCAACTGCGACTCTTTCCGCTCCGTGTCGCTGGCCTTGATCGCCTTGATCTGTTCCGACATGTGCAGCGCCTCCAGCGCGAAGGCCGTGTTCGACAAATCTGGCCGCTGGCTGCGGCCGTAGCCGATGCCGCCGTAGCGCGGGTCATCCTTTGAGGTGCCTTCGGTCTCGTCAAACTGCGAGTTCAGCAGATAGGAGCGGGCATTGCGGATGACCTCCGTGTGCTCCGGCCTGTTCGCAGCGACGAGCGCCATCAGGCAGATGGCAGTCGAGTAGTTCGGATACGGGTCCATCGGCGGGCCGCCGTAGATCGTGCCGTCGGGCTTCACGTTGGAGAGGATGAACTTCAGCCCGCCGGCGATGCGCTTCTCGTAGTCCGGCGTCAGGCCGCTTGGCGCTTGGAGGAACGCAAGCGTCACCAACCCGGTGATGCCCGGATGTTTCCGCCACGATCCGTCCGGTTGCTGTTGCTGGCCGAGATACTCCATGCCACGGGCAATGGCCCGGTCGCATTCCTGCTTCAGCGAGATGTCGAGCGCCGCCGCGACCGCGGCGCTGCCGAGCAACGCGCTCATGAGCAGTGTTTTCCTCATGACCCGTCACGCTAGGGGAGCCGCCCGGCGAAGTCAATCGCGAGTCACGATTGGGCAAGTTGACGGCGGACAGAAAAAGTGGGATGGGCGCTTATCCTGTCCAACCGTTGTGTTCGATGCCGGACGGGCAGGCATGTCTGTCTTACTTCGGTTGCGGGTTAGCGGCGACAGCGGGGCCGGACGGTGGGGTGGCAAACACTACCAGGTCGCGGAGAACAGCAAGGGATTCGTTCAAGAGCGGATCAGTCACTGGCTCTTTCACGTCACTTTCCTCGTCAGTGGCGTCGGGGGCGTCCGCGTCGTGACCGACAGGCTTGGCGGCGGCTGCGGCGGAGCGCATGGCGCGCGGCGCGGTGACGGAGGCGACGGCGTTGGTGGCGCCGACGGCGATGTCGGTGAACTTCAGCTCGGGCGCTTTGCGCGCGAGGCGCTCCTTCTTGCGGGCGGCGTCGCGCTCGGTGGTGGCTTTCTTTTCTTCTAGGCGCTTGGCTTTGTTGAGGGAGACGGTGCCTTCCTTGAGCTGTTGCTTGAGGCGGGCGATGTCTTCGTTGAGATAGGTGAACTCGTGCTCGGTGGCGACGCGTAAGAGGGAGCGCTGGCGCAGTTCTGTGAGTTTGCCGTTGAACGCGCCGAAGTTGAGATGGGGCGCGGGCTGGACTTCGTCGTAAGGCATGGCGTTGTTGAGCGAGGACTCGCCGATCTCGCGGATGTCATACAGCGAGGGCATGATGATGTCGGGGATGACGCCGCGGTTTTGCGTTGAGCCACCGGCGACGCGGTAGAATTTCTGTGTGGTCAACTTGAGCGCGCCGGGATTGGGCACGTCCTGCAACCACGCGGAGAGTGAGAGCATGGTCTGGACGGTGCCTTTGCCGAAGGTCTTGCTGTCGCCGACGACGAGCGCGCGGCCGTAGTCCTGCATCGCGGCGGCGAGAATCTCGGAGGCGGAGGCGCTGACGTGGCTGGTGAGCACCACGAGCGGGCCGTCGTAGGTGACGGAAGGATCTTCGTCGCGCAACACTTGGATGCGATCGCGCGGGTCCTTGATTTGGACGATGGGGCCTTCCTTGATGAAGAGGCCGGCGAGCGCGACGGCCTCGTCGAGCAGGCCGCCGCCGTTGCGGCGCAGATCGAGCACGATGCCGTCCACCTTTTGCGCCTTGAGCTTCTCGATAAGGATGGAGACGTGGCGGGTGCTGCTGACGTAGTTGGTCTCACCGCTGCGGATTTTGTCCGTGTCAGCGTAGAAGGAGGGCAGGTCAATGACGCCGAGGCGCTTGGCCGGGGTGTCGCCGGTGGCGGGGAGTTCGACGACCTTGGCTTTCGCTTGCTGCTCGGTGAGCTTGACCTCGTCGCGGACGATGGTGATGACTTTGCGCTCGGAGGAATCGGCGGCGCTGGCGGGAATGACCGTGAGCTTGACCTTCGTGCCCTTGGCGCCGCGGATGTGTTCGACCACCTTGGTGAGCTTCATGTCCATGACATCCACCGGGGGCTGGTCACCTTCGCCGACGGCGACAATGCGGTCGTCGGGCTTAAGACGCTTATCGAGGTCGGCGGGGCCGCCGGGGACGAGGCTGACGATTTTCGCGTAGCCATCCTCGGAGCGCAGGACTGCGCCGATGCCGAAGAGGGAGAGTCTCATGCCGATCTCGAAGTCCTTCAATTGCGACGCGCCGAGGTAATCGGAGTGCGGGTCATAGGCGTGGCAGAGGGCGTTGAGATAGAACTCCAGCACGTCGCCGGCATCCATCTCGCGCATGGAGCGGAGCATCCGGTCGTAACGGCGCGTGAGAACGTTGAGGGCCTCGTCGGGCTTGGTTTTGGTCTTGTTCAGCGATTCCTGGAGGAGGTCGTATTGGACGCGCGCGCGCCAGAGCTTGGCGCGCTCGGCTTCGTCGGTAGGCCAAGGAGCTTTGGAGCGGTCAATCTGGATGGTGCCGTTGCTGTCGAAGTTGGGCGGCTGCTTGAGCGATTCCTTGGCGAGCGCGACGGCTTCAGCGATACGCTGTTGGTAGCGGGCAAAGATGTCGAAGCCCGGCTGCACGTCGCCGGCGCGCGTCTGGTCCGGCAGCGTGGCGAGGTAGCTGTCGAATTCTTTCAGGTCGCTCTGGAGGAAGAAGAGGCGGTTGTAGTCGAGAGCCTCGACGTAGCGCATGAGGAACCGCGAGGCGGATTCCGCGTCGAGTTTGTGGTGCGAATAATGAGCGTGATCGAAAAGTTTGACGGCGAGCGCGGTGACGGCGGCGGATTCCGGCGGCGGCTGCAATGTTGCTGCCAACGCCGCCGTTGCGACAAGAAGCCATGCGACCGAACAAGCGACTCGTTTCATCCACATGGCCTTATTCTTGCCTGTCGCTGCGTTTCCGGCAAGTGACAATGGGAAGGCGGCGCGAAAAATGTTGCCGAAAAGTTCTTGCGCGTTTCTGCCACCGGCTCATAGTTCGGCCCAACATGAGCGGAAAAGATCTGGAAGTCTGGACAGCACAAAGCCTCTGCGACATCGGCATCCTGCTATCCATCACGACATTTGTCCTGCACCTCGGTCGCGGCTACTTTGAGCGCACCGTGCGGCAGTTGCAGGCGAAGATGGCCGAGGAGATGTGGTGGGTGACGTATCTCCTTGTCCGCGATGCCAGCCTGTTCGCGGCGGTGCTGATCGGATTCCTGATGTTAAACCCGGACCTGATGGCCGACATCAAGATCGGCCTGCCGTTCGTGCCGCTTGCGACGGTGCTAATGACTTGGGCCGGGCTGGTGAAGCTGACGAGCCGTGGGGGATGCGATGGCGCCGCCAAGAACCGGGCGACAACTCTGCTCGCGTTGGCCGCTGCCTCGAACACCATCGGCTACACGCTGGTGATGGAAGCGCCGGGCAAGGAGTATGAGCATGTCAAGTGCGCCTTCTGGCAGACCATGAGGTCGTTGCGCTCCAACGCGAACCCGGACTTGGCAATCTGGACTTTCTACATCTGCTTTGCGGCGATGGTCGTGCTGGTGGTCGCGTTCGTGTGGCGAGTGCGGCGGCAACAGGCGGCTGAAGAATCACCGCTACCGTATCGGCGCGGCACGCCGCCGACTGAGCGGTGATGCGGAAGACAACGGTATGTGGTGGTGGGATGAACTTCCAAACTCGCCCGGCTGAAGCAATGGCAAACCGTATTTGACTTGCCGGGAGGCAAGGCATAGAAGGCTGACAACCTCGCACCCAAGTCCCGATGAATACACAACGGGTTTTGTTGGCAGTTCTGATGGCTGCGGTTCTGTTGCCCGCCGAAGTGCCTGCGGCAAACAAGCAGAAGGAGGTGCCGCGGCCACAAGACGCCATTGATACGTTGCCGCCGTATTTCGGCCTGAAACGGTTGGTGGCGGTGACGCAGTTCATCAACAAAAGCGGCTATCAGGGCCAACTTCAGCTTGGCAACGGACTGGCCGACATGCTCACCGACGCGCTGATGCGCAGTGGGCGATTTATCGTCGCCGAGCGGCAGCAACTCAAGGACGTGCTGCGTGAACAAGACTTGGCGCAAAGCGGGCGGGCTATTGCGGCCGGCGCAGCGGAGGTCGGAAAACTGTTGAACGCGCAGGCGATCGTCATCGGCACTGTCACCCATTACGACGAGCACTTGATGGTGGGAGCGGGTGCGGTTGGGGGCGGACCGCAGTTCCGGGTCTCGACGGCAACGGCGCGGCTGCAGATCAACGTCCGCGTTGTGGACACAACCACAGGCGAGGTGATTTTGTCGCAGTCGAGCCGTGCGACCGACCAGGCCAGCGCGTTGGCGACGGCGTTCGGCGGTTCCGGTTTTGCCAGGACCGCGAGCGGCAAGGTGTGCCAGCGCGCCATCACCGATGCGGTTCACAACATTTGCCGCACGATGGACGAGGTCCCGTGGCGCGGACGCATCGTGGACGTGCGCGGTGACGACATCATCATTAACGCCGGCCAGCGGTTGGGTGTGGTGCCGGGCGACTGCTTCCGTGTGTTCACCGAGCACGATGTGCTGCTCGACCCGGAAAACGGCCTGCCACTGGGCTCGCCGTTGTCGGCGGCGGGCGTCGTTCAGGTGCGCGAGGTGCAACTGAAGTTTGCCGTGGCGCGACCGCTCACGGGCGCGAACTTCGCCCGCGGCCAGGTGATCCGGTTCGTGCCTGCGTTCGAGATTCCATCGTCCTCGCCCGCGTTGTCCTCGTCGTCGCCGTTGCCGCCCGACGCGCCGGGGATCGCCGCCATTCGCGCCAAGCACGCGAAAGGTGGCGGCACGACCGGATTGGCGGAGTTAAACAAATACCTCGGTGATCATCCCGACGACGTGAACGGCTTGCTGCTTCGAACGGCCATCATTCTCAAGAGCACCACGGCGAACAAACACGTCGCGTTACAGGACACCCGGCGGCTCCAGCAGTTGCGGCCGAACGATCCCGATCTGCCGGTGTTGGAGGCGCGCGCCGCGCTGGCGCTCAACGACCGGAAAGCTGCGCTGGCGGCGCTTGACCGTGCGCTGCAAATGACGCCCGGCAATCTCGACGCGGTGTTGTTGCATCGGCGGGTTGCGGAAATGATCGGCGACGCCGATCTCGCGTTCCGCGACAGCCGCCGCGCCTGCAACCTCGGTTATAAACTCCGCCCGAAGCTCCGCAAGCCGCTGGAGAATTTCAGCGCGAAAGACCCGTTCGCATCGCTGCCGCCGGTTTACGGGCCGAAGATGCGGATTGCCCTGAGCGCGTTTGGAGTGAACCAGAAGAACGCGGCGGCGCTGCTGGGCACGGGCCTGCCTGACGCGATTGCCGACCGGCTGGCGGGCACGGGCCGATTCATTATGGTCGAGCGGCAGCAGATTGCGGATGTGCTGCGTGAGCAAGACTTCGCCAAGAGCGGACGCACGGTGGAGCAAGCGGCGCCGCAGATCGGCCGGCTGCTGAACGCGCAGGCGCTGCTGTTTGGCGCGGTGACGCGGTTCGAGATGCATATTACTCGCGGCCAGCAGGCATCTGAGTTTGGCGGCGCGCAGTTCGAGGTGGCCTACGCCACCTTGCGGCTCGGTGCGGCGGTCCGGCTCGTGGACACGACGACCGGGCAAGTGATTTGCTCGAAGGAGTCGCTCCAGCAGAAGACCAAGCCGGCCCTGGGCGGCGCCTACGCCGACGACAACATTCAGATGAGCAGTGCAGGCATGGCGCGGCTGCCCGTTGAGGAAGTCAGCCGGATGGTTGTGGATGACATCGCGCTGCATCTGGCGCGCACGCTGCAAAACCGCGCGTGGCTGGGCCGGATCGTGGCCGTGCGCGGCGATGACGTGTTCATCAACGCCGGGGCGGAACAAGCCGTGGCGCCCGGTGATTGTTTCCTGGTGTTGACCGAAGACGAGTTGCGCGATCCGGCAACGGGCCTTTTACTTGGCGCGGCCAGGAAAAGCGCGGGTGCCATCGAGGTGCGCCACGTCGAGGCGAAGTTCGCAATCGCGCGCGCTGTGCGCGGCGGGGGGCTTACACGGGGCCAGGCGCTGAAGTTTGTCCCGGCGCACGTCGTGAAAGGTCCGGCGGCGACTGCTGCGACGGTGCCGCCGCCGGCCGACACACCGGAGGTGGCGCAGGCGCGCGCATTGTTTGCGAGAAAGGGCTTCTACGACGCGGACCGCGCGGTGGACGCGATTCTCGCCGCCAAGCCGGACGACGCCAGCGCGCGGTGGTTCCGGGCGGAGATCAATCTCAGGAGCTCCAGCGGGAATAAGCATCAGGCGGTTCGCGACGCGCGGCTGTTGCAACAGATGCAGGCGGCCGACCCCGCGTTGCCGGTTCTGGAGGCCCGCGCCGCGGAGGCGGCCCACGATGCCGAAGCGGCGCTGGCCGCGCTGGACCGGGCGTTAAAGCTCGATCCGCAGAACGTGGACGCGCTGCTGTGGCACAAGGAACTGGCCGGGTCGCTCGGTGATGCCGAGGCGGTTGCTCGGGATGCGCGGCGGTTGTTCAATTTGGGCGTGGATTCGACGAAAGCCAAACGCCGCGCGCTGAAGACGCCGACCGCGAAGAGATGATGTTGGCGGCCTCGTCCGTGGTGGTTTGTCGCAGGCAACGAAAGCTTTACCACAGTGGAATTCGGTGTTACCGGTTTAACCGATGAGCACAACGCCAACAGCAGCACCGAAGAAGGTCAATCTGCGCCGGCCCGGCATTATGGAGGCGGTGCAGCAGCAGGTGGAGCAGCACTACCGCAGCGTTCTGGTGGAGAAACTGCGCGCATCCGGCAACGTGTTGTCGGCGGCCGGCCTGACCGTGCGACTGGCAAAGCAGTTCGGTTTTTGCTACGGGGTGGAACGCGCGATTGACCTGGCTTACTCGGCGCGAAAGGTTTTCAAGGACAAGAAGATTTACATCCTCGGCGAGATCATTCACAACCCGGAGGTCAACGAACAGATCGGCCGGATGGGCATCAAGTCGCTCGCCGGGCCGAATAGCGAGGCGTCGCTCGACGACGTGACGGCCGACGACGTGGTGATCGTGCCGGCGTTCGGCACCGAGGTGGACACGATGAGCCGGCTGAAGGCGATCGGCTGCCAGCTTGTGGACACGACGTGCGGCGACGTGCTCAGCGTGTGGAAACGCGTCACACAATACGCATCGGAGGAAATCACCTCGATCATCCACGGCAAGGCATGGCACGAAGAAACCAAGGCCACCAGCTCGCGCGCATTGGCGAAGGGGCCGGGCCATTACGTCGTGGTGTATGACCTCGCGGAGACGGACTACGTCTGCAATTACATCCGCCACGGCGGCGACAAGGCGGAGTTCCTGAGCAAATTCAAAGGCGCGCACTCGCCGGACTTTGATCCTGATCGCGACCTCCAGTGCATCGGCTTGGCAAACCAGACCACGATGCTGCGCAGCGAGACGGAGGATGTGCAGCGTCGGCTCCGGCGGGCGATCCTCGACCGCTATGGCGAGAAGGAGCTTGTGCAGCGCTTCCGTTTCTTCGACACGATTTGTGGCGCGACTCAGGAGCGACAGGACGCACTGGACGAACTGCTCGCACAGCCGCTGGACCTGATGATTGTCGTCGGCGGCTACAACAGCAGCAACACGTCGCATCTGGTGGAAATGTCCGAGGTCGAACACCCGACCTACTTCATCAAGTCCGCCAGCATGATTGTTTCCGACAAACGCATTTGCCATTACAGTTTGAAACTTCAGAAAGAAATCGAGACGGAAGACTGGATGCCGGTCGGCGGGCCGACGGCCATCGGCGTCACTGCAGGCGCATCGTGCCCGAACAACCTCATCGAGGAAACCATCCGGCGGCTGTTTGAACTGCGCGGCATCTCGCTGGAAGAGTTGCTGAAGACGTAAACTTGCCGCCGACATTCCTGCCGGCGACGTTTGTCGTATGAAACAGCAACAGATTGTTCGCTCGACGTTGCGAGTGCTGGCGGCGTTGCTGGCGGTTGCGGCGATGCTGTTCGCAGCGCTGTTTTACATGACCCATTGCGGGCCGAGGAATCCGGAGCGCGTCGTGAAGATCACCGACCAAGAGGAACTGCGGCAACTGAGCGACCGGCTCGCCGCGCATGTCCGGACGCTCGCGGGCGACATCGGTGAGCGGAACGTATTCAAGCCCGACGCCTACCGCCGCGCGGAGGATTACATCGCCGGTGTGTTTCGCGGCGCGGGCTACGAAGTGGATCGGCAGCCTTACGAAGCTGAGCGTGTCACGTGCGTGAACCTCACGGCGGCACGAGGTGGATCAGCCTTGCCCAACCAGATCGTCGTGATCGGCGCACATTACGATTCCGTTCACGGCTCTCCCGGCGCGAACGACAACGGCAGCGCGGTGGCGGTGCTGCTGGAACTGGCGCGGAAATTTGCCGGCGAGAAGCTTTCACGAACTGTCCGTTTTGTGGCGTTTGCAAACGAGGAGCCGCCGTTCTTCCTTACCGACAAGATGGGCAGTCGTGTTTACGCCGTCGGATGCCGCCAGCGTTGCGACGATGTCCGCGCGATGATTTCGTTGGAGACGATGGGCTGCTACAGCAACGAGCCCGGCAGCCAGCGTTATCCACCGCTCTTCAACCTCTTCTATCCCGACTGCGGCAACTTCATCGCCTTCGTTGGCAACATTACCTCGCGCCCGCTCGTCAGCCGTGCCGCCCGCGTCTTCCGCTCGATCAGCAATTTCCCTTTGGAGACCGTGGCGGCGCCCGCGTTCGTGCCCGGCATCAACTGGTCCGATCACGATTCCTTTTGGCGCGAGGGCTGGCGTGCGTTCATGGTCACAGACACCGCGCCGTATCGCTATCCGCACTACCACGAGGCGACCGATACGCCCGACAAGGTCAACTGCGACGCACTGGCGCGCGTAGCGATGGGAATCGAAGCGGTGGTGCGGGACTTGGCGAATAACGCCGACTGACGCCGGGCGCTCGCGTCGGCTTATGCTTTGCCCGTTGTGGTTTCTCCGTCAGGGCGTTTCGTCTTGACGCCGAAAGCGATGATGGCGCCGCCGAGCGCGGCAATCAGCACCGTCAGGATGAGTGAAAGCTCCGAGAACACCGCAGCGAGGACGACGAGGCCGGATCCTGTGCAAAGACGCATGGCGCGGTTAGGCACATACCGGGCCACCAGTGCGGAGACCGTCGTTGCGAAAACCACCACCAGCACCAGAACGCCCGAATTGAAGGTTGCGCCGGAATTACCCATGACTGTTTTCCTTTCTCATTTTGTTCCTGTCGCCTTGAAGAAAGTATAGCAGAAAACGCCGCTTGGCCCAGCCGTTCGATAAAGGTCTGCGATCCCTTTCTCAAATAACTGCGCGTCCGCCAGCCCTGCTTCGATGACGGTCTTGCGGACGCCTTCGATCATCGCCGTGAACGTCTTCTTCGTGAAGCCCTCGACAAAAGTCGGCTTGCTCGAATCCACATAGACCATCCGGGGAGAGACGCGGACGGAACCGTAGCCGGCCTCGCACAGCAGCGGATAAAGCTCCCGGCCGATCAGGGCGTTGCCGCCGGCGCGGCGCTGCAATTCCACCTGGCATTGGATCGCCCGGTGCGCGGCGTCGCTGTCCGGATGGAAACACGCCGAGCCGTGGTCGCCTTCGATGACCGTGATCGTGCCGCCGTCCTTGATGAGGTTCTTCAGGACGTGCAGCGCCTCCACCGGGCGCGCGAGATGTTCCAGCACAAAGCAGACGAACACATGGTCGAACGAGCCGGGCGCAAATGGCAGGTTGAAGATGTCCGCCCGCTGGAACTCGACATTGGACAGGCCGGCCTCCGCCACCCGCCGCCGCGCCTCGGCCAGGGAAACCTCCGAGATGTCCACGGATGTGATCGCGGCCTGCGGGCTGTTCCGGGCGAGCGTCACCGTCTGAGCGCCCACGCCGCAGCCGGCTTCGAGCACGCGGCTGCCGGCAGGGAAGGCCGTATCTGAGTGCAGCAGCTCCGCCAGCGTGGATGCCTGGTCCTGCAAGCGGATGTTCTCCCGTGGATCGTAGCCGTGAACGTAAGCCTTGCTCATGATTCTTCACGCTCGCAGAAACCGCACAGCCACCGGCTGCCAGAGCGGGATGTGGCCGCGCGCGATAGGCGTGCGGCTCAGGCGCAACAGCGGCTGCGAATCGAATGCATTCGCGCAGTGCGTCGGCGAGGCGACGAACTCATCCAGGAAGAACCGCGTCATTGGCTTGAACAACTCCGAGACGCTCTTCGCCGTCAGGTAGTGTTCGTGGAACCGGACCTTGGCGTGATACTCGAACGTGGCGACGAAACAGGAGCCGCTGAAGGCTTCGTTGATGGCCCGCGTGATGCCCTCGCGGACGGGCGGCTCGATGTGCTCGAACACCGACACGCACGAGATGTGCGTCAGGTCGCGCCGTGCTTCCAGCAGTGCCTTCAGCTCAGTGTAGGTGGAATTCGACCGGACGCACTCGATGTTCTTCGCTGCCGAGGCCGGCCCGCGGGCGTTCGGGTCCATGATGACTACCTGCTTCACCTGCTGCGCCAGGATTTCGCCGAGGAACCCCGCGCCCGTGGCGGGCGAGCCGCCGCCGATGTCCAGCACCACCGAGTCCTGCGTCAGGTCGAGCAGCTCGATGGCCTTGAAGTATTCCCAGAACCGCTGGCTCATCTTCCCACCGCCCGCGCGGCCGAATACATGGCCGTCCCACTCCGCGGGGTGCTCTGGCGAGCCGTAGCGTTTCCACAACTCCGATTTCAGCGCGCGGGTGACGTTCATGGTCTTTGGCCTGACCAGCACTTTCTCCCGCCCCAGCCAGCCCCGTCAAGGAATCAGTATTCAGTATTCAGTAGCCAGTTGTAGTGTCGGCCGTCTCGGCCGATGGAGCGAGCGAAAGCGAGTTCCACAGCAGCCATGTTGGTTTGTCGGCCGAGACGGCCGACACTACAACGTGGCGACTGACCATTGGTTGCTGATCACTGTCGTTTCCCCGCCCCTTGCAGGAACCGCCGCGACTTTGGCAGACGGCCGAACTGCTGGCCGATGGCGTTCAGGAGGAAGGCGTCTATCTGGTGGTGTTGGGCGGCGGTGAGGCGCAGGCGCGAGAGGCCGGGGGCGTCATCGAGCAGGTCGCTCATGATGCGGCGCGTGCCGGGGTCGAAGGGGAGGGCGGCGACATCGGGCCGGAAGCCGAGGGCGTCGAGGGCGAGCAGCTCGAAGCGCGCCATGAAGAGCGGCGTGGGCCGGGCGGTGTCGAGCGCGGAGAGGGATTCGGTGAGGAGCTTGAACAGCGGCGGGACGGGGCCTTCCGGCTCGGTGGCGAGGTCCACAAGTTCGCAGCAGTAGCTGGCGGCGTTGAACGCGTCGAGCCGCTCGCGAATGCGCGGGAAGGGGTTCTCGACGTAGCATTCCGCCAGCGTGTGCAGCTCGCCGCGGCGGCTGGGGACGAAGACGAGGTCGTCGAGGTAGAGGAGGTCGAGCTTGCCGCGGAACGCGCTCTTGGGCCGGTGCGCGCCCTTGGCGACGGTGCGGAGCTTGCCGAAGTCGCGCGTGAACCACGTGACGATGAGGCTGGTCTCGCTCCAGTCGGAGGTGCGCAGGACGACGCCGGATGTGTCGGTCAGAGGCATGGGGAAGCGTGATGCGTAATGCGTGATGCGTAATGGCTGTCCTGCATCTTCGCCGCGGGCTGCGAAGATTCCATGAGGGTGGGGCGAGACTCCGTCGAGCCTCCGCTCTTTGCGAGCATCACGCGGCATCGAAGGAGGCTCGACGGAGTCTCGCCCCACCTCAAGGGGTCGCGGCTCCGCCGCGCTATGTCTCTGCGTTGAATCTCCGTGTTCATCTAGTCAACGTCAGGTTTGCAGTTCGCGCCGCCCGTTGCAATCCCAAGCCGCCGGGTGCTACACTCCGCGCCCATGAACCGAGAGCTTCTCTCCGTCATCTCCCATCTCTCATTGCTTCTCGTCATCGCTTGCCTGGCCACGACCCTTGCCGCCGCCGAACCCAAGCCTGCGCCGACGTTTCCCCCGGTCATAGCCGAGAGACTCAAGGGCCAAGACCCGGCAAAGGTCACCAAGTTGGACTTGAGGAACTCGGACATCCGCGATGAAGATCTTGCTTCCCTCAAGCCGCTGACGCGGTTGCGAGAGCTTGACCTCTCCAACACGAAGGTCAGCGACGCGGGGCTGGCGCATCTGAAGCCGCTGACGCAGTTGCTTTGGCTTGACCTCATGTGGACGCAGGTCAGCGACGCAGGATTGGAGCATCTGAAGCCGCTGGCGCAGTTGCAGGGTCTTTTCCTCAGGGGCACGCAGATCAGCGACGCGGGGCTGGCGCATCTAAAGCCGCTGATGCGGTTGCAGTGGCTTGACCTCGGCGGCACACAGGTCAGCGGCACGGGGCTGAAGCATTTGCAGCCGCTGACGCGGTTGGAGGGGCTTATTCTTGCCGGCACGAAGCTCAACGACGCGGGGATGGAGCATCTGAAGCCGATGACGCAATTGCGGGAGGTTGACGTCTGCGGCACGAAGATCAGCGACGCGGGGCTTGCCCATGTGATGACGCTGAGGAAGTTGCATTGGCTTGACCTCGACTGCACACAGATCAGCGGCACGGGGCTGGCGCATCTGAAGCCGCTGAGGCAATTATGGCGGCTTAATCTCGACGAAACCAAGGTGAGCGACGCGGGGCTGGCGCATTTGAAGCCGCTGACCCAGTTAAGGGAGCTTTACCTCCGCAAAACGCTGGTTAGCGATGCGGGGCTGGCGCATCTGAAAGTGCTAACGCAGTTGTGGTGGCTTTGTCTCAACGACACGCAGGTGACGAAGGCGGGGGTGGATGCACTTCAGAAGCATCTGCCGAAGTGCAAGATTGTCTGGTCGCCCCGTTAAGCGCCCGGCGGCGGAGGAGGGGGCGGGGCGGGGACGGGCGAGGTGGATCGCGACTTCCGGGCGCAATTCTTGCGCGGCTCAGGGGCAGTCGTGCCCGGAGGTCACGACCCACCGGGCGGCGCGACCCCTGAGACCAAGGCCTACTATGCCTTGCGCTGGCTGACGTCAAGCCAGCCGACGCCGAGCTTGCTGAGGGCGTAGCCGGTTTCCTTCAGGTAGTCGCCGTAGGACATCATCCAGTGGAAGCCTTTCATCTGCTCCATCAGGGCGGTGCTGTCGCCTTCGATGCGCACGTCTATCTGGGAGCGGCAGATGTCCAGGAACGGGTTGGCCGCGATCTTGGCACGGAAGCCGATCCATTTCTTGCAGGCGAAGTCGGGCACGAGGTTGGTGCAGACCTGGCCGAGGCGCATCTCGACCTTCGGCGCGGCGCCGTAGTCGCTCTCGAAGTGGGTGAGGATCTTGGTGCGCTCGCCGCGGCGGCCGTCCATCTTGCGCGGGGCGGTGCAGTGGGCCAGCGTGACGATGTCGCCGTGCGGGTAGGTGGGGTCGTTGAGGAAGACCGGCAGGCCGCTGATGTAGTGCAGCAGGACGCCGGAGGGAATGACGACGAAGTCGGACTCGCAGAAGGCGAGGTAGTTGTCGTCGTTGAGCAGGCTCAGCACGAGGCAGGCGGTGGTCTGCGCCATCGGCATGATGGTGCCCATGCAGGAGTTGATGGTGATGGCGTCGGTCCCGGCTTCGTCGAGGATGTCGTTGAAGACCTCGCGCAGGACGAAGGCGTTCTCGATGAAGGGGCGCTGGGTGTGCAGGGTGATGCCGCTCTGGCGCAGGTAACGCGTGGCCAGTTCCTGGCAGCGTTTGACGACGGCGTTGTTGGCGCGCGCGGCCTGGATGCGGGGGGCGAGTTCCTTGTAGGGGTAGTCCACGAGGTCCATCTTCCAGAGTTCGCGCGAGATGGTCGGCGCTTGTTTCCCGCCTGCGCCCCAGCCGCCCGCGCCGCCGATGGCGATTATCTTCTTGCCGAGGGTGTTCTTCAGTCCGTGCAACGCCCGCAGCCGCCAGAGCAGGTCGGCGAAATCGTCGGTGACCACGTCGTGGACGGTCATGCCCGGCTGGCCGTAGTCGTCCACCATTTTCCGCAGGAAGCGCGGGCTGACGATTTCATACCAGAGATAGACCGGACCCGGATCGTGGCGGAGGAACATCAGGTTCCACTTCTCCGGTCGTGTGAGCGCCTCCAGCATCTTGTGGCTGCCGCCCGCGGCGAACTGCAGCATCACGTCGTGCGCGCCCTGGGCCAGCGCGTCGGGGGATTGGCCGTCCTTGAGCAGCGCCACGGGCAGGAACTCGACGGGGAAATCGGCCTTGCTCTTGAGCTTGGCGAGTTCCTTGGTGATGCGCGCCTCCTCGGCCTTGGCGTCGGCGTCGGTTTGGATGCCGCCCCAGTTGCGCCAGCTCCCGGCCTCGCGGCGTTTCGGAACGCTGTAGGTCAGCACCGGCTGCACTTTCAACGGCAGTCGCTGCGGCGGCTTGCGGGTCAGGGTTGGCAACGACGGCCCTGCCATCGCCGGCATCGCCGACAGCAACGAGCCGCCGACGGCGACGGCGCTGACGTTGACGATGAAGTTGCGGCGCGAGATGTCGAGGGGGACGGGACGGAAATTTTTATGCGCACAGCAACTACAGGAACAATGGGGCTGATTATTCATGACGGACCTCGGGTTGGCTGGGTGGAATGCTGACGGCGGCGTTGCTCCGGCGTTGGTGTCGGGGCCTTCAGCGCAGCGGGTGCTGTTGTCGCCGCAGTCATAGGCTGGAGGAGAGATTATCGCCGGGGAGAGGCGGGGGACAGGAAAATCTAGCGGGGGCTAATGCGTATTGCGTAATGCGCAAGGGCAGAGATGTCGGAGGACGCGACGTTCGGCGGCGCGCATGGCGCGGCGCTGCGCAGGCGTCCGGTCGTCGAAACCGGCGAGATGGAGAAGACCGTGGACGAGGTAGAGGGCGAGTTCGTCGTGAGGCGGGCGGCGGAGTTTCTTGGCGACGATACAAGCGCGCTCGGCGCTGACGACGATTTCACCGAGGCCGTCGCCGAGGTCGAAGCTGATGACATCGGTGGGACCGGCGTGATTGAGGAACTGTTGGTTGATCGCGGCGATGGTGGCGTCGTCAACGATGGCAATGCTGAGTTCGCGGATATGTAGCCCGCCACTCCGTGGCGGGATTTTGATTCCCGCCACGGAGTGGCGGACTACGAAGATTGCAGCCTCGCGCAGGAACCTAAGCAATCTTGCTCTGGCGATCGGCAGGTGGCGCTGCCGGTTGCTGAGGCTGACTCGGGGCGGAGGCGGACGCTGGGGTTTCATCCTTGGGGTAGGCGATGCGGGTGTGGAGCATGTTCAACAGCGTTTGTGTGAACCGCTCGGCGATGACGCGCAGTTCATGAATGGTCAGGCTGCAATCATCGAGCTGGCCGTCCTCGAAGCGCGCCGTGATGATCTGCTCGACCATGGCGCGGACTTTTTCCGGCGCGGCGTTGGGCAGCGAGCGGGCGGCGCTTTCGACGGCGTCGGCAAGACTGATGATGGCGACTTCGCGCGAGTTGGGTTTGGGATTGGAGTAACGGAAATCATCCTGCCGCGGCTTGAGGTCGGCGGCCTGGCCGGCGTTGAGGGGCCGCACGACTGTGGCGGTTTCCTGTGCGGCCTTGCGGGCTTTGTGGTAGATGGAGGTGGCGACGGTGGTGCCATGATGCTGCACGATGGCGTCCACGATTGGCTGGTTGAGGCGGTATTTGTGGGCGAGTTCCTTGCCGACGCGAACGTGGTCGGCGAGGATCTGGAAACTCGCTGCGGGCGCGAGCCGGTCGTGCGGGTTTTGGCCGGGGGCTTGATTTTCAGAGAAGAACTGCGGCTGGCCGGTCTTGCCGATGTCGTGGTAGTAGGCGCAGACGCGCGCGAGCAGGGGATTGGCGCCGATGGCTTCGGCGGCGCTCTCGGCGAGGTTGGCGACGACGAGGCTGTGATGGTAGGTGCCGGGCGCGTTGAGACAGAGTTTCTTCAGCAGCGGATGGTTCAGGTCGGAGAACTCCAGCAGCCGGATGTCGGTGGTGATGTGGAACAGGAACTCGCAGACGGGCAGCAGGCCGCTGGCCATGAAGATGGTGAAGATGCCGTTGATCAGGCCCGCGATGGCTTGGGACATCACGGTGTCGAGCGGGACGTGGGTCATCGCCGCGAGCGAGCCGATGCAGAGCAGTTCGGCGACGGTGATGGCCGCGCCGGCACGGACTAGTTGGGAGCGGCGGCGCATGTTTTGGGTGAAATAGACGCCCACAAAACCGCTGACCATGCTCGTGATGAGCAACGGGAAGCTGTCCCCGGCCATGATGGCGGTAAAGACGCTGACGAAGGCCACCATGAAGACGCCAAGCGAGGGCATGAGCAACACGCCGACGAGCATCGGTGCCAGCGCGGCGGGGATCGCAAACTCGGCGACCGCAAAGCTGACCAGCATAGTGCGGCTACAAAGCAACATCACGGCTTTCACCAACGCGAGATTCATCACGCCGAGGATGGCCAGCAGCAGCAGTTGGCGCGTGTTCTGGAACGTTTGCGGATGATTACTCCAGAGGTAGCCGCAGCTTGCGATCAACACAACGAGCATCAGCAGCGATCGGCCGTAGAACTCGATGCGGCGCGCTTCGGGCGGGCGAAGGCGGGTCAGTTCGGTGTTGTAAGCTCGCAGCAGTTCCAGCGACTGGCCGGTGACCTCCTGGCTCTGGAACACGATGGCTTGGCCGGGCGAGATGTGCAGAAGAACGGGCTGCACTTCCTTGCGGCGGGCGTCCTGGCGGAGGCGCGTTTTCTCCCGGTCGAGCCGAAGATTGCCTCGCAGAGCGTCGGCGGCCAACTGACGCCACGCGGCCAGCGACGGCTTGGCATCGGGGAGGGCGGAAAGCAGTTGAGCCTCGAACACCTGCAACGCTTCCGAAGGGGTTCGCAACATCGCGGCTTCCAGCGTCAGTTCTGCCGGAGCGATGACGATGCGTTTGTTGCCGCCGGTGAGCGAGAACTCCAGTTCGGAACGGTCGGCCACGATGCCCGCGCCGGCAAGCTCGCGCAACAACCGCTCCATTTTGGGAATGCGGTCGCGGTAGTAGGCGAAGCGGCCGAGCGCGGCGCCCTCATCGGTGCTGAGTTTGTAGAGAGAGCTTTCGTTCCATCGGTCAACAGCCTCCTGCGCGCGGCCGGCGGCGAGGCGTTCGGCCAGCAACGTGATGCGCCGCCAACTGTTCTCAAAGTGTTCGAGGTTCAGTTGCCAGACTGGCGGCACGGTCGCGGCGGCGCGGTCGCACTCAGTGGCGGTGGCCAGTTCGTCCCGAAAATCAAAATCAATGCTGGAGATCACCGTTCGCGGCGAACGCTGGCCTGGCGAGAGATCCACCAAGCCACTGAGATCGCCGACGGAGAACAGCCCCAGCAGCGCGACAAACGTGGCAACGAACAGCAGCACGCGGACGATGCGGCTGCGGTCGAGCCACCAGCGCGGAGGCGCGGTGGTGTTGGGAGAGGGGATGGTCATGGCTTGGCGGCAGGCCGACCGGGGGGCTGGAGCTTGAGTTCCTGCTGGCCGCGGTTGCGATATTCCTCGTAGCGCTTGATAATCTGCTGCACCAACTCGTGGCGGACGACGTCTTTTTCCGAGAAGTAGCAGAACGCAATGCCGGGCACGTCACGGAGGACATCCTGGACTTCGATGAGACCGGAGCGTTTCGAGGAAGGCAGATCCACTTGCGTCACGTCGCCGGTGATGACGCACTGGGAGTCGAAACCGAGGCGCGTCAGGAACATGAGCATCTGTTCGGCCGTGGCGTTTTGCGCCTCGTCGAGGATGACGAAGGAGTTGTTCAGCGTGCGGCCACGCATGAAGGCCAGCGGTGCGATTTCAATGACGCCGCGCTCCATGTGCTGCTGGATCTCGTCCACCGGCATCATGTCGTAGAGCGCGTCGTAGAGCGGGCGCAAGTAGGGCGAGACTTTTTCTTCGTAGGTGCCGGGCAGATAGCCGAGCGACTCGCCCGCTTCAACGGCGGGGCGGGCGAGGATGATACGCGCGACGCGGTCTTCTTTGAAAGCGGAGACGGCGGTAGCCATCGCGAGATAGGTCTTGCCGGTGCCGGCGGGGCCGATGCCGAAGACGATGTCGTGGGTGCGGATGGCCTCGACGTAGAGTTGCTGGCCTTGGGTCTTCGGCGCGACGGGACGTTTGCGCGGCGAGACTTCGATCTTGCTGGAGAACATCTTCCGCAGGTTGGCGTCGCCGCCGCGGCAGATGGACTGGAGGGCGTAGTTGAATTCGTGTTTGCGAATCTGGATGCCGTTCTCGCGGGCGTTGCGGAGTTCCTCGAAGAGATGCAGCGCCTGTTCGATCTTCTTCTCGTCGCCTTCAATCTTCATCCAGTTGTCGCGGGCGACGATGCGGATCGCAAGAGTCTCTTCGAGTTTCTCAAGGTTGCGCAAATCGTCCGCGTAGAGGGCGCAAAGCTCGCGCGGATCGTCGAATTGGAGAAGATGACTGGCCATGGGTTCAGGCGAGGTTGGCAACGGTCGCTTGGAGGCGCTGGTAGAGTGGCTCAAGGGCTTCGGGGATGACCTTGGTTTCGCCGATGACGGGCATGAAATTAGTGTCGCCGTTCCAGCGCGGCACGATGTGAATGTGGACGTGGTCAACGATGCCGGCACCGGCGGTGCGGCCGAGGTTGATGCCGACGTTGAAGGCTTCAGGTTTGATGACGGCTGTGAGGAGTCGTTTGCAATGGCGCGTCAGCAGCATCATGTCGGCGAGTTCGGTTTCGGTGAGGTCATCAAGCTCGCCGGTGTGTTTGTAAGGCGCGATCATGAGATGCCCGCAGTTGTAGGGGAAAAGGTTCATCATGGCGAAGCAGGTCTTATCGCGGATGATGATAAAGTTCTTCCGATCCTCGCTGGCCTGCGGTTTTGTGCAGAAGATGCAGCCCTCATCGCTGTTGTTCTTGATGGCTGCCTGGATGTATTGCATCCGCCACGGCGCCCAAAGATGTTCCATAGTTCGGCGAACCATACAGCAGTGGGTGGCGACAAGTCAACGAACGAGCGACCAAGAAAAATGGCTGAAAAACCAATCAAAAACGCGTGTTACGAAAATAGTTTCAAAAAATTATGTTTAGAGTGTTGACACATTTTGAGTCCGCACATATAGTTCGCACGCTTTCGGTAGAGTATGAGCCGCGAGCAACTGAATGACGGTAAACAAGTGGCCCTGGATCTCGGACGCATGAAGGCAAGCTGAATAGCTGCGCAGGCATGCGTCTGTGATCAAGGGCCGACGGAAACGTCGGCCTTGTTCTTTCTATAGCGGTCGAGGGTTAATGGATAACGGTCGCCAAGAGGCGGACGTCAGTGACCCGAGGATTTGAACTGGGGGCATAGCTCAGTTGGTAGAGCGCCTGGTTTGCAACCAGGAGGTCACCGGTTCAAACCCGGTTGCCTCCACCAAATGCGGCGAACGACTCGTGAGGGCGTGTAGCTCAGTTGGTTAGAGCAGCCGCTTGATAAGCGGCAGGTCACTGGTTCGAGCCCAGTCACGCCCACCAGTCCAAGGGCGTGTGTTTGGAGTCCAAGATAGACCGCATAGTGAATTTTGGTTCCGGCAGAAAGCCGGGATCCGGGTTCTTTGAAAACGATATACTGGTAGAGAAGAACAACTTACGCTGAGTGATCTTTCTCAGTTCGTTACGCTATGCGTAACGTGGCTGAGGGGACGCTTTGTGATCAAGCTACTAAGGGCAAACGGTGAATGCCTTGGTGCCAAGAGGCGATGAAGGACGCAGTCACCTGCGATAAGCTCCGGGGAGCGGCGAACACGCTTTGATCCGGAGATTTCCGAATGGGGCAACCCGATCGGGGTAATACCCGATTATCGTTGGATGAATTCATAGTCCAACGAGGCGACACCCGGTGAAGTGAAACATCTCAGTAACCGGAGGAAAAGAAGAAGAAATTGATTCCGTCAGTAGTGGCGAGCGAACGCGGAACAGCCTAAACCAGTCTGACTTGTCAGGCTGGGGTTGAGGGACCGTAATATGGCATCCAGAGCGCTAGACGAACGGCATGGAACTGCCGGCCATAGAGGGTGATAGACCCGTAGTCGAAAGCGCAAAGGAGCCTAGCGGCATCCCAAGTAAAGCGGTGCACGTGAAACACTGCTCGAATCCGCCCGGACCACCGGGCAAGGCTAAATACTCCTTGGCGACCGATAGTGAACTAGTACCGCGAGGGAAAGGTGAAAAGCACCCCTTTGAGGGGAATGAAATAGTACCTGCAACTGTTTGCCTACAAGGTTTCGGAGCTCGGCGCAAGCCGGGTGACGGAGTGCCTTTTGCATAATGAGTCTGCGAGTTATTGCCAGTGGCGAGCCTAAGCCGTTATGCGGCGCAGGCGTAGCGAAAGCGAGTCCGAATAGGGCGACCGAGTCGCTGGCAACAGACCCGAAGCGGAGGTGATCTACTCTTGGGCAAGGTGAAAGCTGGGTAACACCAGCTGGAGGCCTGAACGGCTCAATGTTGAAAAATTGTCCGATGATCTGAGAGTAGGAGCGAAAGACTAATCAAACCCCGTGATAGCTGGTTCTCCTCGAAATAGTTTTAGGGCTAGCGTCGTGTAACTAGCGCCCGCAGGTAGAGCACTGAATGGACTAGCGGCCCCACCAGGCTAGCGAACCCAATCAAACTCCGAATGGCGGGTTGCCGTACCACGGCAGTCAGACGGTGGGGGATAAGCTTCATCGTCGAGAGGGCAACAGCCCAGATCGTCGGCTAAGGTCCCTAATCTAGATTAAGTGGGAAAGGATGTGAAGTTGCTCAGACAGTGGGGATGTTGGCTTAGAGGCAGCCATCATTTAAACAGTGCGTAACAGCTGACCCATCGAGCGATTTCGCGCCGAAAATGATCGGGACTTAAATCTAGAACCGAAGCCACGGCAGCAAGCTGAATGCGTTTGGCTTGCTGGGTAGAGGAGCGTTCCATGCAGCGTCGAAGCGGGAAGGGAACTGACCGTGGAGCGCATGGAAGTGAGGATGCAGACATGAGTAGCGATAAAGCACGTTAAAATCGTGCTCGCCGTAAGCCTAAGGTTTCCTGGGGAAGGTTCGTCCGCCCAGGGTTAGTCGGAAGCTAAGCCGAGGTCGTACGACGTAGGCGATGCACAGCTGGTTCAATATTCCAGCACCACCTTAGAGGCGTTATCAGCAGCGAAGTGACGGAGTAGGCTAATGTAGCGAGGTGTTGAATGTCCTCGTCTAAGGCCGTAGGAGGTCCGCCAGGCAAATCCGGCGGGCAGCCCGCAAGGGCGACTCTGAAAGTTGGGGACCCTGAGTCCACGGACAAGGGGGATTACATGATGCCAGACTTCCGAGAAAAGCTTCGTTGTGAGCTTCTAGGGTGACCGTACCGCAAACCGACACAGGTAGGCGAGTCGAGTAGACTCAGGCGCGCGAGTGAACCCTCTTGAAGGAACTCGGCAAACTAGCCCCGTAACTTCGGAAGAAGGGGTGCCTGGTTGTGCTGCAGCAATGTTGCGCAATCGGGTCTCAGTAAAGTGGGAGCCGCGACTGTTTAACAAAAACACAGCTCTCTGCGAAGTCGTGAAGACGACGTATAGGGAGTGACAAGTGACCAATGCGGAAAGATTAAGGGGAGATGTCAGCTCGCAAGGGCAAAGCATTAAACCTAAGTCCCCGTGAATGTCGGCCGTAACTATAACGGTCCTAAGGTAGCGAAATTCCTTGTCGGGTAAGTTCCGACCTGCACGAATCTTGTAACGAAGGCTCCGCTGTCTCCAAGAGGCGCTCGGCGAAGTTGTAGTGGCGGTGAAGATGCCGCCTGCCCGCAGTAGGACGGAAAGACCCCATGCACCTTTACTGTAAGCTGGTATTGGCGTTTGGTCCGTGATGCTTAGAGTAAGTGGGAGGCTTTGAAGGGATGGCTTCGGTTGTCCCTGAGCCGCAATGTGAAACACCACTCTTCGCTAACTAAGCGTCTAACCCCAACCTGTCAGCCAGGTGGGAAACAGTGCCAGCAGGTCAGTTTGACTGGGGCGGTCTCCTCCCAAAAGGTAACGGAGGAGTTCGATGCTTGGCTCAACACGGTTTGCAACCGTGCCGAGAGCATATGGGTAGAAGCCAGGCTAACTGCGAGACCAACAAGTCGAGCAGGTGCGAAAGCAGGACCAAGTGATCCGGTGGTTGAATGTGGAATTGCCATCGCTCAACGGACAAAAGGTACGCTGGGGATAACAGGCTTATCGGGCCCAAGAGTTCATATCGACGGCCCGGTTTGGCACCTCGATGTCGACTCGTCGCATCCTGGGGCTGGAGAAGGTCCCAAGGGTCCGTCTGTTCGCCGGTTAAAGCGGCACGCGAGTTGGGTTCAGAACGTCGTGAGACAGTTCGGTCCTTATCCACTGTGGGCGCAGGAGTCTTGAGGGGTTCCCTTCCTAGTACGAGAGGACCGGAAGAGACGGACCTCCGGTGTTTCAGTTGTCGCGTCAGCGGCAGCGCTGAGTAGCTGCGTCCGGAAGAGATAAGCGCTGAAAGCATCTAAGCGCCAAGCTCATCCCAAGATATAGACTCCCGCATCGCAAGATGCCTAAAGGCCACGGGAAGACCACCCGTTTGATAGGTCGCAAGTGTAAGCGCAGCAATGCGTTCAGCTAAGCGATACTAATCGGCCGTGCGGCTTGATCACTTTTATCTTCCCTCATGGGGAAGAAAGTGATTTCAAAAAACAGCGTAAGAAGTCCCTCTGCCAGTATGTCGTTTCCAGAGAACCTGATGGTTCTTTTATAAACCAGTTTTCCCGGTGACCATAGAGCAGCGGTCCCACCCGTTCTCATTCCGAACACGGCCGTGAAACGCTGTCTCGCCGATGGTAGTGCCTGTATAGCTTGCGCGAGAGTAGGTTGTTGCCGGGTCTATCGAGGCCCGAGTCCGAAAGGATTCGGGCCTCGTGCTTTTTCCCCTTGTCCCACTTGCCCGTGCGTGAGGGCGTGTGTTATTGAAGTGACTCTTGAACATGAAAGTCCTTGGCAAAAACTATCGCGCGTCCTGGATGGTTGAACGCAACGGTCGCGGCGTTGTTCGGGTGATTGACCAGCCGCTGCTGCCACACCGGTTCGCCATCAAGGATCTGCTGACCCACCGCGACACCGCCGATGCCATTCGCGATATGACCATCCGCGGCGCGGGCACCATCGGTGCTGTCGCAGCATTTGGACTCGCGCAGGGCTGTCTCGAAGCGCCCTGCGATAACGACGGCTTCTGGCGTTACGTCCGGCAGGTCTATGAAACCTTGGTGACGACGCGGCCGACGGCGAACGATCTCAAGCACAACCTCGACCGCGTCATGGCTCGCATCGAGGAGATGCCGCCCGCGAAAGCAAAACGTGCCGCTGTGGCTGAGGCGAACGCCGTCAGCGATTGGTATGCGCAAGTTGGGGAGCGTATCGCGCGGAACGGCTTGAAACTCATCAAGAACGGCACACGGATGCTGACGCACTGCAATGCTGGCTGGCTCGCGCTCCAAGAGTGGGGCAGCGCTCCCGCGCCTGTTTATCTGGCGCATCGCAAAGGCCGGAAAGTCTTCGTCTGGGTGGACGAAACCCGACCGCGTTGTCAGGGCGCAAACCTGACGAGTTGGGAACTAACACAGGAAGGCGTCCCCCACGCGATCATTCCCGACAACGCCGCTGGTTTCTACATGCGTCGCGGCGAAGTGGACGTGGTCATTACCGGCGCCGACCGCATCGCGGCCAATGGCGACACGGCCAACAAGATCGGCACCTACGAAAAGGCCGTCCTGGCGCATGAGAACGGCGTGCCGTTCTATATTGCCGCGCCGACTTCAACGTTTGACCCGCGCTGCAAGACTGGCGACGGCATCCCGATCGAGGAGCGTTCGGCTGACGAGGTGTTGATCATCTCCGGCCGCGACGAAACTGGGAGGATTCGCCGCGTGAAGATTGCTCCAGAAGGAGCGACGGCCCGCAACCCGGCGTTCGACGTGACGCCCGCCAAATACATCACTGGCATCATTACCGAGCGCGGCATCGTCCGTGCCAGCCGCGAAGCAATTCGGAAACTTCTCCGATGATCCGCGCCGTCTTCTTCGACCTCGGCAAAGTGTTGCTGGACTTCGATTGGGAGGCCGTCTGCAAGAACGCGGGCGCTTGGTGCGACGAGGACCCGGTGCGCATGGTGCGCTGGATCGCAACCTCGAACCATACCCAGGACTACGAATCCGGCCGGTTGACGTCGCACCGGTTCTTCGAGCACGCGCGCGAGGCGCTCGGCTTTCGCGGCCGGTTTGAGGACTTCGCCGAACTCTGGTCGGACATCTTCACGGAGATTCCCGAAACGATAGCCGTGGTCCGCCAGCTGAAAGGCCGCGTGCCGCTGGCACTCCTATCGAACACCAACGAAATGCACATTGATTGGGTGATGGGCCGCTGGGATTTCATGCGGTTGTTCGACGACTTGGTCCTTTCGTTCCGCGAAGGCTGCGCCAAACCGGGGCCGGAGATTTACCGGCGCGCTCTCGCCAAAATGGCGGTAAAGCCGGCGGAGGCATTCTTCGTGGACGACCGGCCGGAGAACGTTGCCGGCGCATTGGCCGTGGGCATGGACGCGGTGCCATTTACCGACGCGGCAGCATTGCGCGCGGCGCTGGTGGCGCGGGGCGTGTTGCCGCGCGTGTGAATATTGATTCTTGCGGAGCCGCCGAACGGGCGAATAGGCATTTAGGCGAATAGGCATTTTCCGTTGACTTTGGCTGAGAGCGTCTCTAACGTGCCGCGCGTTATTTGGATGGGGTCGTAGCTCAGTTGGTAGAGCGCCTCAATGGCATTGAGGAGGTCAGGGGTTCGACTCCCCTCGGCTCCACCATTTTCTTTTGCGTGGATTGCGCCCGCGGGGTGCGGGTTTTCTCCGTTGCGTGAGAGTTTCCAGCGTTGCTACTTTGCTCCCGCCACCATGAAGTAGCCGATCAGCAGCCGGTTGCCGGTGCTGGTCTTGTCGCGTTCCTCCAGCACTTTGATCTTCAACGTGTGCTTGCCTGGCGCGAGGCCGCAGGAAAGCATCGCGTAGTGGTTGCGCGCGAAATACGGCCCCGGCGCAGTGTCCACCTTACCGTGCTTGCAGCCTTTCGGGCCGCCGTAGTTCTTGTCGGTTGGTTCGTCCTTACCGTCGTCTATCGTCCACTCATACTTGCCACCCTCCTTTTGGACGTTCTCGAAAATGCCGATGGCCGTGCCGTGGAACTCGAACTCCAGCGAATCGCCCGCTTTGCGAGCGTTGATCGTGCCGTGCGCATAGCGTTTCAGCAGTCCGTTCTTCTCGTCACGCGGCAACACTTCCCAGTCGCCGGACAGCTTCGACGCGCTCGGCGCTACCAATTTTGCCGTGCCGAACTCATCGCTCACCAGCGGCTTTGGCAGCTTCGGCGTCGGCAATGGCTTCGCATCAATCTGCGTTTTGAGGTAGGCGACGATTGTGTCGCAGTAGATCGTGTGGCCGAGATCATTCGGATGCACCGAGTCGCCCATGAACACCTGGCCCACGGCCTTCCAGTTCAACTTCGGGTTCTTAAGTTGCACTTCAGTTGGCTTCGGCAGGTCGGGCCGGCTCAGCGCCGCCACCAGCGGCGGTTGCAGGTCAATGTCGGGAATGTTGTAGTGCTTCGCCACCGCCGGATGGCTGCCGCGCTTGCAATTCAGGTCGCGGCTCGTCGTATAGACGAAGACGATCTCCGGCTTCGTTGGCGACGACCAGAGCTGGCGCACGATGCCTTCCATCGTCGCCTTGCGGAAGTCGTTGGTCGGGCTGCCGTCGTTGATGTTGAACTCGACGAACACGAGGTCCGGCCGCTGCGCGATCACCTCCGCGCCGCAACGGAACGCGCCGAGGTCGCTGCCGGTGCCGCCGATGGCCGCGTTGATCTCGCGCACGTTTGCTTTCGGGAACGTCTCCTTGAACCATTTGAACGTCTTCACCCGCCAGCCGGACGCGGCGGTGATGCTGCCGCCAAAATAGGCAATGCCGACATCCTCGCCGGCCTTGAGCTTCTGAAACACGCGTCCCAACGTCCGCCGAGGCGGTGCAGTGCAGCCGGCGTCGGGAATGATGGGATTCGGCATCTCGGCAGCGATGACAGCGGCGGCGAGCAGCAGCGGCGTGGCAGCGAGAGCGAAGCGGCGCATAAGTGTTCTCCTTTGCATGTAAGTTGTCGTCGGGTATAAACGCCGATCAATTACATGTCAACGACGACTCCTGGCGTAGCGCCGGCATCCTTGCCGGCGATGTTGAATGTTCGCGCGACAAACGCCGCCGGCAAGGATGCCGGCGCTACGTGTCTCCGCGTTCTCTGCGTCTTTGCGTTGAGTTTCGTTCTCTGTGGCAAATTCGCTACCGCCGCCGACCTGTCGCCGCTGCTCGGCCCGCAGGAGCAACTTGGCCTCGACGCCGCGTTGCGCGCGAACATGATGGGCCGCGCCGACCTCAGCTATCGCAAGGACAACGCCGAGACAGAGTTTCGACTCGAAAAAGTCCGCCGTTTTCTCCACGAATCGCTTGCTCTGCCACCGCACGCTGACGCAGTCGCCCGCGAGCTTCGTGCCACGGACTCGCTGGCGAAACTGGCAGGTTTTCTGGCGTGCGAGCGGGAGATTCGATTTACACCACCGCCCAGATCACCGGGCATCGCAGGTGATCCGGTTTCGTATCTGGTTGCTGCCTGCGAGCGCGCCAACGCGCTCATAACGAAAGCCTTCGCCGCCGTGCCGGCGGAGGAGCGTTTGCAGGCCGCGGCGCTTTACGCTGTCGAAGAACTTCACCAGTCGCCCGAACTGCTGAAGAAGGTTGGTGCTGACAAGCTCGACTACGAGGCCGCGCATCTGGCGATGCTTGCGCCGCATCGGAAGATTGACTGCGCCGCGCTGGCCGAGGCGTTCCAGATTCTCTGCGCGGCGATTGACGATGCGTTGCCGCTGCTGAAGGCGCATCCGCCCGCGCCAATGACGCGCGACACGCCGCTTGGCAAGGTCGTCGTCGGGACGACTGGCAACGACGTGTATCGTGACGACGCGTTGCTCATCATTGATCCGGGCGGCGACGATGTTTATCTCAACTCCGCTGGCGGCGCGGACGGACTCGCAGGCCGGCCGATCTCCGTCGTGATAGACCTCGCCGACAACGACCGCTACGAAGGCAGGCGGAGCTTCTCGCAGGGCTGCGGCTTCTGGGGCATCGGCATCCTGGCGGATTGCAGCGGCGACGATACTTATGTCGCGCAGAACTGCACGCAAGGCGCGGCGCTGTTTGGCTGCGGGATGCTCGCGGATTTCGGCGGCCACGACCGCTACGAAGCCGACACGATGGCGCAAGGCGCGGCGACGTTCGGCTTGGCAGCGCTGTGGGACCGCGCGGGTGACGACGGCTATCGCGCGGCGCAGTTCGCGCAGGCAGTCGCGGGCGTCGGCGGTTGCGGCGTGTTACTGGAAGGCGAGGGCAACGACACTTACTACGTCGGCGGCAAATACGGCGACAACGAGCGCTACAGCGCGCGTTTCCTCTCGCTCGGCCAGGGCTTCGCCATCGGCGCGCGACCGTTCGCAGCGGGCGGTGTGGCGATCCTCTGCGACCTCGCTGGCAACGACAATTACTATGCCGACATCTACGGCCAGGGCGTCAGCTATTGGTATTCGCTGGGCATGTTGCTCGATCTCGGTGGCAACGACACCTATCGCATCTACCACTACGGCCAAGGCGCGGGCATCCACCTCAGTCCCGCCATCCTTGCTGACTGGTCAGGCGACGACAATTACAGCTCCCACGGTCTCTGTCAGGGCAGCGCGCACGATTACGGCGTTGGCATCCTGATAGACAAGGCGGGCAACGATCACTACACCGCCGACGAAATCGCACAAGGCAGCGCGGTCTATAATGCCACCGGCATCTTCATTGATTCCGCCGGTGACGATCTCTACGCCGGCCGCGACGCGAAACAATGTCAGGCTGCCGGCCACGACGGCGTCCGCCGCGAATACGGCGCGGTAGGATTGTTCTGCGACCTCGGTGGTCACGACGCCTACGTCGGCGGCGGGCGCGACAATTTCGTTTGGCTGAAACCGCTCTACGGTGCTGGCGTGGACACGGAGATAACCAACGCCGTCTGGACCGTGAATCCAAAATCCAAAATCCAAAATCCAAAATTGGAAATGCCTGAGGCGCTGGAGCCACGCTACGGCCCGACGCCGTGGCACGCGCCGCGCGACGACGCTGAGCGCGAACTGTCCGCGCTTTACGAGAAGACGGTCAGCTACGGCGACAGCGGCGAGAGGCTGGCGCAGAAACAGAAGGCTGTGGAAGAAATCCGCAAGCGCGGCGCGGCGGTGCTGCCGTTTCTGATCCGCCAACTGGACCGGCGCGAGCCGATGGCGCGGCAGCGCATCGAGGACTGGATTTGCGACTGGGGCGCGGCGAGCATCCCGGCGTTGCTGGACGGGTTGGCGGTGGACGACCTCGACATACGGCGCAACTGCATCTTCTTTTTGCGGCAGTGGCCCGACGAGCGCGTGGCACCGGCGGTGATGAAGTTCCTCGACAACGAGCGGCTCCAGCCGACCAGCCTGCACACGCTCGGCAAGCAGAATGCCGCAGCCGCGCTTGGTGATGCGATGCGGTTGCTCGGCTCGCCGAAGGAACTGGTGCGAATGCGCGCCGCGCAAGCGCTGGGTCGCATCGGCTCGGTGGTGGCGGTGCCAAAGCTCGTTGGGGCACTCGGCGACCGGCTCTGGGACGTGCGCCGGCAGGCGGAAGGCGCACTTGTTGCCATCGGCAAGCCGAGCGTGCAGCCGTTGCTGGAGGCTGCAACCCAACATTCAAAATCGCAGATCCAAAATCTCTCCGTTCTTCACGCCATCGAAGCGCTCGGCAGACTACACGTGCAGTTGCCGGCAGGAGTGGTGGAAAGTGACGACTGGGCCGCACGTGGCTTTGCGGCGGCGACGTTGACGGACGTTGGTAAGTTGCGAGAGATGCGGAAGACGGAGAAGAATCCGTTTGTGTTGTCGCGGATTGACGAGACGCTGGAAAAGGTGGAAAGGGAACCGCATGAAGATCGTTTACGTCGTTGATGTTCACGAGAACTACGCAGCGGTCGCGAAAGCAGTAAACGTCGCCGGCGCGCCCGACCTGTTGATTGTCGGCGGCGATATCACAACCGCGGGCACGGTGGAGGAAGCGGCGCTTGCGGTAGAAGGCTGGCGTCCGCTGGCGACGCGGCTGTTGGCGGTGGCGGGCAACATGGATTCGCCTGCGATTGATGTGCGGCTGGCGGCGTTGGGCGTCGCGCTGGATGGCCGCGGCGTGGTGATAGGCGATGTTGGATTCTTCGGCGTTTCCGCAGGACCGAAATCACCGTTGCATACGCCTTACGAGATCACGGAAGAGCAAATCGCGGAGCGCATCGAGGCAGGCTTTGCCGAGGTGAAGAACTACCGTGTGAAAATCTTCTGTCCGCACGCGCCGCCGAAGGACACGGCCTGCGACCGCATTCACAGCGGGTTGCACGTCGGCAGCACGGCGGTGCGGGCATTTGTCGAGCGCGAGCAGCCGGATCTTGTCTTATGCGGCCACATCCACGAATCGCGCGGCGAGGACATCATCTGCAGGACGCGCGTGGTGAATCCGGGGCCGGTGACTGCGGGGCACTACGCAGTCGTGGAGATCGGCGAGACGTTGACGGTGAAGTTAGTCTGACAAACGAAGCGGCCGAAAAACAACGTTTGAAATCCTCGACGGCGCGGGCATGATGGCACATATCGAGCACCGAGCAGTAACAAAGAACGTCACCATGAAATTGAAACTGTCGCGAAGAAAGTTTATCACTTGTTCCGTGGTTGGGTCGTTGGGTGTTGGGGCGGCGCGCGAGGCGGTGGCAGCGGACGCTGGCGGCGTGAAAGCTCAGGCGACGTTGCCGAAGGGGAAGGTCGCGGGGCTTGAGATCAGCCGGCTGATCCTCGGCACGAACATCATCACTGGCCACATGCACGGGCGCGAGTTGCGCTACCTCAACGACCTGTCGCTGCGCTACAATACGGACGCGAAGATTCTGGAGACGTTCGCGCTGTCGGAGGCGAACGGGATTGACACGTTCATGACCCATCACGAGCCGCGGGTGATGCGACTCTTGAAGCAGCATCGCACGGCCACGGGCGGGAAGATGAAGCTTATCGTCGCACCGGAACCGAAAGCGAGGACGGTGGAGGACTACAAGCGCGTGGTGCAGGAGTTGGTGGACGCGGGCGCCGACGGCATCTATGTCCACGGCGCCACGACGGACCCGATGATGGCGAAAGGCAAGATAGATCTGGTTGTGCAATTCGTGGAGATCATCAAGGCGACCGGGCTGCCGACTGGCGCGGGCTGCCACTGGCTGGATTCGTTGAAGGCGCTGGAAGCCGCGAAGGCACCGTGTGATTTCTACGTAAAGACGATCCATCATCATCATTATCCCACTGCGCCGAAGAAGGAAGAGATCAGCACGCCGTGGCGCGAGCTGCCGCCGGTCTATTGGTGCAGCAACCCGGAGGAGACCATTGCGTTCATGAAGACGGTCGAGAAACCGTGGATCGGTTTCAAAGTGATGGCGGCGGGCGCGATTCAGCCGCGCGACGCGTTCCGTTACGCTTACACGAGCGGCGCGGATTTCATCCTGGCTGGGATGTTCGATTTCCAGGTGGCCGAGGACGCGGCCATCGCAAACGAGGTGTTGGCGAAGATTCCGAAGCGCGACCGGCCGTGGCGTGGTTGAGCATCGGGCTTTTCTTTTTGCGTCGTTTCGCGTATTTAGCGGCCAGAAGTTGGTTGGCTGGACTTGAACTGGTGAACAGAGGTTTGTCGAAGAAGGAATAACTATGAAGCGATTCTTGTGGCTGGCGATGGGAATGATGACGGCGTTGGCGGCGACGACGAAGGCTGACGAGGCTTGTGCTGCCGACAAGCTCGGTTGGCAGTTGGCGATCCATTCCTACACGTTCAAGGAGTTCCCCATCTTCGAGGCGATAGACAAGACCGCCAGCCTCGGCCTGAAATACATGAGCATCTCCGGCAGCGTGAACCTTGGCGGACCGAAGCCGGTGAAGACGATGACCGCGCCGCCAAAGGACGTGGAGGCGATCCAGAAGAAGCTTGCCGCCTGTGGCATCAAAAAGCTAGTCAACATGGGCGTGGTGAAGCCGGTCGCCGACGAGGCCGAGACGCGCGCGATCTTTGAGTTTGCCAGGAAGCTGGGCATTGACGTGCTGGTGGCCGAGATGGAGCCGGACGCGCTCGACACGGTGGAGAAGCTCTGCAAGGAGTTCAACATCAAGGTTGCCATTCACAATCATCCCAAGCGCGAGAAGGATCCGAAATACAAGCTGTGGGATCCCGAATATGTGTTGTCGTTGGTGAAGAACCGCGACAGTCGCATCGGCGTGTGCGCTGATACGGGCCACTGGCTCCGGTCGGGCCTTGACCCGGTGGAGTGCCTCAAGAAGGTCGAGGGGCGGATCGTTGCGCTGCACTTCAAGGACCTGAACGAGAAGGGCAACCCCAAGGCCCACGATGTGCCGTGGGGCACCGGCGTCAGCAACGCCAAGGGTCAGTTGGCGGAACTCAAGCGGCAGGGCTTCCGCGGCGCGTTCTGCATCGAATACGAGCACAATTGGAAAGAGTCGCTGCCGGAGCTTGCACAGTGCGTGAAGTTCTTCAACGCAACGTGCGCCGAGCTTGCTGGCAAGTAGCCGAGTCAGACAGGTTGTTCCGCTGCGGCGTCGGATGAACGTCGCTGACAGGAGTTGGATGGCATGAGAATGGGTCCAGCAACGTCGTTGCTCTTGGTCGGTGTGTTTGCGATCTCGGCGGCGGTTGCCGCCGCCTCGCCCAACGCAGCCGCGCCGCCGGTGAGCGCGGAGATCGAAAAACAGTTTCGCAGCCAGCTCGATGCGCCGCTGTTGTTCGTGAAGCGGCATTCCTACACCGGCATCCACATCTACGATACGTATTACAAATGGCCACCCGGCGGCGGCGGCATCTACGTGCTGGAAAACCCGTCCGCGCCGCGCGAGCAGTGGCGCATCCGGCCGTTGGTTGACGAGACGACGCCGGGCACACCGGGTCACGGCGTCTATACGCATCCGGATCTTTCGTGGGATGCGAAGAAGGTTCTCTTCTGCCACAAGGGCGATGCGAATGGCAACACCTGCATCTACGAGGTAAACATGGATGGCACCGGCTTGCGCCGTGTCACCGACCCGACGCCGGCTTGCGCCATCTACAAAGGCGCCAAGAGCGGCCAGCACGACATCGCGCCCGCCTACCTGCCCGACGGACGCATCGTGTTCCTCTCGACGCGTCCCAGCGGCCTCGTGCCGTGCGCCAATGAAGGCGTCAGCATCCTGCACGTGATGAACGCCGACGGCTCCGACATGCATTCGATCTCCGTCAACAACGTCAACGAGTTCGACCCGAGCATCCTGCCCGACGGTCGCATCCTCTTCGGTCGTTGGGAATACGTGGACAAGAACGCGCTCACCATCCAGTCGCTCTGGACGATGAACCCCGACGGCACGCAGGAGACGGCGCTTTACGCGAACAACATGGTGTTTCCTGAGTCCATCCTCGACGCGCGCGCCGTGCCCGGTTCGCATCTGGTCGTCGGCACGCTGGCGAAACACAACTCCACGCCGCGCGGCTCCATCGGGTTCATTGACCCGCTCATTGGTAAGAACGACCCGAAGGCGATCACGAACCTGGAGCATCCCGACGACCCGACGTTCGACAAGGGTGACTCGTGCGAGCCGTGGCCGTTGTCGGAAAACCTCGTCCTCTTCAGCGGCCGGCCCGCAGGCCAGAAGCGCAACGCGCTGGAGATGATGGACCGCGCGGGCCATCGGATCGTGTTGATGTCAGACAAGGACATTTGCTTACACTCGCCGATGCTGGTGAAACCGCGCCCCGTGCCGAAGGTCATCGCCGATTCCACTGACCGCAAGGCCAAGACCGGCCGGTTCTTCGTGCAGGACATCTACCAGGGACTTCCCGGCGTGAAGCGTGGCGAGATCAAGTCGCTGCGCGTCATCGAGGAAACCTCGCGCATCAGTGGCCGCGACGGTGGCACGCAGCCTTACAACCAGACGTTCCTCGTCAGCGCGGCGCTGGCGTTCAGCGTGAAGAACTTCCTCGGCGTCGTGCCGGTGAACGAGGACGGCTCGGTTTACTTCGAGGTGCCGGCAGGGCGGGCGGTCTATTTCCAGGCGCTCGACGGCGACGGGCGGCTCGTCCACAGCATGAGGACGTTCGTGCAGGCCGCGCCGGGCACGACGCGCTCGTGCATCGGCTGCCACGAATACAAATACGGCACGACGTTTCCGGAAACCATGCGCCGCGTCCTCGCCCGCGGGCCGGCCCGGCTCCAGCCGGAGTCGTGGGGCAGCGGCTACATGGATTTCCCCGGCATGATCCAGTCGCTGCTCGACAAACATTGCGCGAGCTGCCACGGCGGCGAGAAGGGCTTCGGCGGCGGCCTCGACCTCACCGGCGGCTGGACGGAGCATTTCAACATCAGCTACGAGAACCTCGCCAACCGCCGCGACACCCAGCTCATCGCCTACTGGATCGCCGGCATTGACTGCATGAACGGCACGGCCTTCTGGTCGTCGCAGATTTTCCAGCCGCGCAGCCACGGCTCCGGCGCAGCGCCGCTGGCGAAGCTGCTCCTCGACGGCCACGGCGGGCGCATCGCCGGCCTCACGCGCACCGAGCGCGACTTGCTGATGGCGTGGATGGATTCCAACGGCCTCTATCACGGCTCGTGGGACAGCACCAAACACGGCTGCCAGCTCACCGAGTGGCCGAGCGTCAAGAAGACGCTCATGGCCGGGATGAAACAAGCCGGTTGCGTGCGATGCCACGGCAACGGTTTCGAGAGCGATTGGTTCAACCTCCAGCGGCCGGAACTGAGCCGCATCCTGCGCGCGCCGTTGCCGGCGGGCGCGGATGGCCTCGGCCTCGGCCTCTGCCGCGACCGCAAGGTGGACCCGAAGTGGCAGCGCGTGCGGCTGCTCTGGAACGGCTACGCCCACGCCGTCAAACCGCTCGATGCGTTCGCGCCGGCGCCGTTCACGCCGCCCGACATGAGCGGCGCGCCGCTGGTGAGCTTCGCCTCCACGACCGACAAGCACTACCAGATGATGCTCGCCGCCATCCGCAACGGCCGCGAGCGGGCGCTGCTGACGCCGCGCGTGGACATGCCGGGCGCGGAGGTTCTTCCCGGCGCGTGCCGCCAGTTCAATCCGCCGCCGATGCCCGCTCCGCTGCCGCCGCTCCAGGCGACGCTCGGCGACGACGGCGTCGTGCAACTGGCGTGGGAGCGTTCCGCGCGGACCATTGGTCTCGAAGCCGATGTGCATCGCTCCGCCAAAGCCGGCTTCACGCCCGACGACTCCACGCTGCTGACGCGCACGGGCCTCGCGAGCTTCACGGACACATCGGCGTCGGTGGGGCGGCAGCATTACGCCATCGTCTTCGTTCGCGACTCGCAACGCAGCCAGCCGGTCCATGCCGCGCTCGACGTGCCGCAGCCCGTGCCGCCGTCCGCGCCGGTGGATTTCACCGCCACGTCGTCGTCCGGCTGCGTGCGGTTGCGCTGGCAGTCCGTGCCGGGCCGCGCGCTGAGCTACAACGTCTATCGCGCCAAGGCCGGCTCCAAGCAGTTCGACAAGCTGACCGCCGAGCCGATCGGCGCGGCGTGGTTCACCGACGGCACGGCGGAAGCCCAGGTGGAATACGCCTATACCGTGCGCGCCGTCAGCCGGCGCGGCCTCGAAGGCGAAGCGGCGCCCGCAGCCGTTGCCGTCGCGCGGCTCGTCAAGGAGCCGGTGTTCGCCGCGAGCTTCGACAAGGACACGCGCGGGCGGCTCGACGGCGGCGAAGAGTTGGCGGGCGAGGCGCGCGGCGGCGCGCGGATTGCCGGCGGCGTGCTCGACCTGACGCGCGGCGGCCACGTGGCCTTCCCGCATCGCGAACAGTTCGACCTCTCCCAGCCGCTCACCGTCGAGCTGTGGCTGAGCATGGAGGCGGCGGGCCAGATGCCGATTCCCGTGAGCTGCGGATTGTGGAACCAGGCGGGCTGGTTCCTCCAGCGCATCAGTGGCCGTTGGCGCTGGCACGTCGGCGGGTTCGACTGCGACGGCGGCAAGCCGGTGGCGGGGCAGTGGATGCACATCGTCTGCACCTACGACGGCCGCGTCGCGCGCGTCTTCCAGGACGCCGCGCAAGTGGCGGAGAAAGCCGGCACAGCCGTCGCGCTGCCGTGGTCGGGCGACCTGCTCGTGGGCCACTACAGCGGCATCCCGAAGGACCCCGCCTTCCAGGTCACCGGCAGGATCGCCGGCCTGAAGATCTACCATCGCGCCTTCACCGCCGCCGAGGCCGCCGCTGCCGCGCGGGTCAAGCCACCGTCATCCGGGACGATCGCGAAAGCGGAGACGAAGTAGGCGGCGTCAGTCGCGGATGAATACGGATTCGCACCGATGGCGATGCCTCTTGGTGATGCGCTGATCACTGCTTCGGCACGTTTGAATCAGGGCTCCCCGGCTTGGTGTTGGCACCTGCACCACGAAACACTCTCCTCAACACGACGATCACGGCGATAACCGGCACCAGAACGACTGCGGTCCCAAGGCAATCCCAGATGCCAGTCGGAACGGAGTCATCCATCTGCTGCTGCACTCTCGTGAAACGCTTCCAGAGGTCCAGGCCTTCCCACGCTACGAACAGCGAGAACAGCAAAGCGACCACGGCGAGGATTTTGGGTGCGAGTTTCATGCTCGCGCCGTCTCGCATTCTACGTTGCGTCGCGCCAGTCGGCGATCTGGTTGCGGACGGTGGCGGCGGTGGGGTCGGAAAGTTCCTCGAAAATCCGCAAGGCGGCCTCGGCGCTGGAAACGGCGGCGGAACGGTTGCCGAGTTTGTTGAAGGTGAGCGAGGAAATCCAGAGCGCGCCGGCCTCACCGCGGCGGTCGCCGAGGTCGCGGTAGATGAGCAGGGCTTGCTCGAAGAGTTCAATCGGCTCGAAGAGGTCGCCGTGGGCCTCGTGGACCAGGCCGAGGTTGCCTAGGGCGTCGGCTTCGCCCTGACGGTCGTGAAGCTCGCGGTAGATGGCCAGGGCTTGCTCGAAGGCGGCAATGGATTTGCGGTGGGCGCCGGCGGTCAGTTGCGCGGCGCCAAGGGCGGCCAGCGCGTCGGCTTCGTTGTGGCGGTCGCCCATCTCGCGCGCGAAGCTGAGCCTTTGCTCGATCTGTTCGATGGAGTTGTGGCCGCTCTCAGCATCAGCGGCCGGCGCGGGCGCAGCGGTCTGTTCGACAACGGGCGCGGCAGGTTCGGAGACGATGGGTTTCTCTTCCGGTTCGACGGCAACGACAGCGACGGGCGCGTCAGGCTTGGTTGCTGCGTCGGCCGCTTCCGCGACAACAGTGTTTTCTTCTTCAATGACACTGGCCGGGGTAGGGAGCACCGGTTGATCGGGTGATGGCGCGGGGGAGATGGTGATCTCCGGAATATGGATTTCGTCTTGAACGGCGGTGTCGCGCACCGGCTCGACGGGTTCGATGGGCAATTCAACGGGCTTCGCAGGCGGCTCGGCGATGGTGAGCGGCAATGACGGCGGTTCGTCGGTGGTCACAACCGGGAACATGGCGGAGGACTTGCCCGACGCTGGTTCTTCAACCGGCTGCGGCGGAAGTATGACGGTGGTCTTGCTCAGCGCTGGCTGTTCAACCAGATGCTGCGGGAACATGGCGGAGGACTGGCTCGACGCTGGTGCTGTGGCCGGCGGTTCGGGGAGGAGGGAGATACCGCCGGTGGAGGTTTCAACGTCGAGACGTTGATTTTCCATCCAGTCGAAATTCTTCGTCTTGGAGGTCGGCCCGAACGGGCCTTTGAACTTCGGCGTCTTCCGGGCGCGCGAGCCGATAAAGGCCGCGACGCCGGTAACGACGACAGTGATGCCGAGGAGCGTGTTGAGCAGTGTGGCTGTCGAGTTGTCCATGATTGTTATCGGGCGCGGTCAGAGTATCAGTAATGCCACGGCGCGCGCAACGGGCGGCTGAGCATCTTGTTGGCTTCATCGTCGCCGACGATCTGCTCCGTCTGCGGGTCGAACTTGAACTTGCGCTTCAGGAGCATGGCGATGTTGCCGAGGTGGCAGAGCATGGAAGTTCGGTGCGCAACCTCGACCGGCTCGACGCCGTCCTTTCGCGATTTCACGGCGTCGAGGAAGTTGCGGTAATGGTTCTCGCTGACGGCGAGGCGTTTGTCGTTGGTGCCGAGGACGGAGTCCTTGAGCGAGGCGGGCTTGCATTCGAACTTCGACGAACCGATTTCCAACGACCCTTCACTGCCTTCGAAGCGGACGCCGAAACCGGGTTTGTTGGTGTGGCAGAACAGCTCGACGCCGTTGGGGAACTTCGCGCGGAAGGAAACCTTCGTCGGCGTCGTGAAGAGGTCGCCTTTCTCCGGCCACTCGGAGCCGGCGTCTTCGAACTCCACCGGGAAGATGTCGTCGCCGATGCCCCAGCGGACGACGCCGTTGGAGTGGTGGCCGAAGTTGGTGGTCTGGCCGCCGGAGTAGTCGAGGATGAACCGGAACTTGTAGAAGCAGCGGAGATTGTGATACGGCGCTTGCGGCGCGGGGCCGAGCCAGAAGTTGTAGTCGAATCCCTCCGGCACAGGCTCCGCCTTCCAACCGGGGCCGGGGCCTTTGAAGTTGTTCTCGGCGACGTAGCTCTCGACGCGCTGGAGCTTGCCGATGCGGCCGTTGAGGACCAGTTCGCACGCCTGCCGGATGTGCGCCTTCGAGCGCCACTGGCTGCCGCATTGGAGGATGCGGTTGTGTTTGCGGACGGCCTTGATCATTTCCTGTCCGTCACGGACTGTGAGTGAGAGCGGCTTTTGGCAATAGATGTCCTTGCCGGCTTCGGCGGCCATGATGGTCTGCACGGCGTGCCAATGATCGGGCGTGATGATGGCGACGGCGTCCACGTCTTTGCGGGCGAGCACATCGCGGAAGTCAATGCACGCGTTGCAGCCCTTGAACGAATCGTTGCCGGTCTTCTTCGCGTAAGCCTTGTTGACGAAATCGCGCTGCGGCTCGCGGCCGAGGAACTGCTTGTCGTCGCGGTAGCCGCGGCTGCCGCGGTTGACGTCGCAGCAGGAAACGATTTGGCAGTCGTCGTTCTTGAGCCACTCCGGGATGTCCACGGTGCTCTGGTTGCCGCAGCCGATGATGGCGAGCGTGATGCGGTTGCTGGGCGAGTTTTTGCCGAACACGGAGGACGGCATGATGTAGGGCGCCCCGAACGCCGCAGCAGTGAGCGCGGCGGTGGAGCGGAGAAAATCACGGCGATGAATGCGCGCGCCGGAGCGGGAGATGTTCTTGTTCATAGCGGGGTTATGTTTACCACCATGAAAGGGATGAAAGCACCCGAAAAATACAATTAGTCGGGGATTGCTGCTTAAGTGGGGTGAGCTTCCAGCTCGCCCGTCAATGTAATAGACCGTGGCGGGCGAGCTTGGAAGCTCACCCCACTCAAATGGCGGCCCCGCAGGGCGCATTACCGAAAAACAAAGTGGCGCGCAAACTTCGCTTGCCGTCGTCGTCGTCGGCGTGAATGATAGTGGTAATGCGACAAGCGTTACTGATCCATTATCACGAGATCGCCCTCAAGGGAGGGAACCGCGGTTATTTCGTCGGCCGGCTGAAGGACAACCTGGCGATGGCGTTGGAAGGCCTGCCGGTGGAGCGCATCGCGCATCCCGACGGTCGCGTCGCGGTTTGGCTGAAGGACGACGCGCCGGTGAAGCCGGTTATCGAGCGGATTCTGCGGGTGTTCGGCGTTGCGAACTACTCTGTCGCGCGCGAGGCGGGACGCGAACTGGAGCAGATGGCCGACGTGGCGTGGGGGATGTTGGGCGACCGGCCATTCGAATCGTTTGCAGTGCGCGTGAAAAGGGCGGACAAGAATTTCCCGATGAACTCGCTGGAGGTGGAGCGCAAGCTTGGTGGCATGTTGATGGAGCGCATCCGCGAGAAATTCGGGCCGCAGGTGAAGGTCAATCTCGACGCGCCGGAGCGGACGTGTTTTGTGGAGATCACCAGCGGGCCGGTGCTGGTCGCGGTGGACAAGCAGCCGGGGCCGGGCGGGATGCCCAGCGGCACGGCGGGACGGCTGATGTGCCTGCTCAGCGGTGGTTTTGATTCGGTGGTGGCGGCGTGGTTCATGATGAAGCGCGGCGCGAAGGTCCACTTCACGCATTTCCATGCGACGCCGGAGCGCGCTGGCGAATCGTCGGCGCCGGTGGCGCGCGAGCTGGCGCGGCGGCTGACACCGTGGCAGTTCGGTTCGCAGTTGTGGCTGGTGCCATTCGAGGAAATCCAGCGCCACATCGTCGCAAAGGCACCGTCGGAGTTTCGGATCATTCTTTACCGGCGGATGATGCTGCGCATCGCGGAACGGCTGGCGTTTCGCAAGAAATGCCTCGGTCTGGTCACCGGCGACAGCCTAGCCCAGGTCGCGTCGCAGACGTTGCACAACCTCCGAACAGTCGGCGAGGTCGCGCATTTGCCGCTCTACCGGCCGCTGATCGGCTTCGACAAGGAAGAGATTATCGCGATGGCGCGACGGCTCGGCACTTGCGAGACATCGTCGCAGAAGTTCGAGGATTGTTGTCCGCTCTTCATGCCGAAGCATCCGGTGATCTTCTCGGAACTCGATAGCGTGACCCAAGCCGAGTCCGCGCTCGACGTGGATGCGTTGGTCCAACTCGGCCTCGACGGCGCGAGCTTAGAGCGATTCCACTTCAAAGCGGGCGAGGTTACCGTGGAAACCGTGATCAAGGCAGGGGAGGGCACAGGTTCGGAAGCATAAGATTTCTCGAACCCGTCACCCTCGCCGGCATACGGGCACACTCCACCTGTCGCGCGCATTGCAGCGCGCTCGCGTCACGTGATGTTCAACAACCAGCCTTGAGGGCCGGCGGTCGGTCTGTTAGAACCGCGACTTGGACTTGCTCGCCTTCGGAGCCTTTGCCTTCGCCTTTGGCGCGGGCGTGGACGTGCAGCCGCAGGCAGAAACGCTCGCGGTATGCGTCACCGTCACCGTCGGAGCGATGGGCGGCACAATCGTTGGTTTGGCCTTTGCAGGCGCTGGAACCGACGAATGGCCGTTCGGCTTGGGTGTCGCGGCAGCCTTGGCGGCTTCGATGTCCCGCTTCAGCTCGATTTCCGCGGCAAGCCAGTTTTCTTCGTCACGTCCCGGCAATGAACCGGAGCGGAGGTAGATTTCGTAGGCCCGCTTGGCGATCTGTTCGTGTGTAAGATGAATCATATTCGTTTTCCTCAGTTATTACCGTTTATGTCCGAGTTGTTCGCAGTAAAATGCGCCTTCAATGCTTCTTCGGTTTCTTCGAGCGTTCGCTTCACTTCTGCCTCGGCCTTGAGCCAGTTATCGAGGTCTTGGCCTTGCTTGGAACCGCGCTCAAAGAAGATCTCTTGCGCGCGCCGGCAGATCAGGTCGTGCTCGATGGATCGCAGCCAACGCTCCGTATCGTGGTCGGCTTGCGGCTTGCGACTCGCCTTGACTCGCTTGGCGCGCTTCGAATCCTTCACTGCTGGATTCAGGTTGTTCATGTCTTCTGTCCCTTTCTTGCTCATAAAGCTGGTTAATGTTACCCCTCGGCTCCCTCAAATGAGCCGAGATAAGACGGGCAAGCATAGCTAGAACTTTTCGGAATGCAAGCGACGGTTGGGTTACAATCGCATAACATGTTGAACTCACGTGACTACCGAGCGTTGGTTTAGGGCTGTTCCGGCCGGTTTTAGCCCTCTTTTCCGTGCATTAGACCGACTGCGGCTGGAGTGCGACCTCACAAAAAAGCCCTTCAGGCGTGTCGTCACCGTTGAAATGTTACCAGCTTCAAGGTAGCATCCAAGACCTTATGAGCTTGGTTGAACAAGTAAAACAAGCCGGCGTGGTCGGTGCGGGCGGTGGCGGATTTCCCGCACACGTCAAACTGGCCGGTAAAGCCGACACCGTCATCGCCAACGGCGCCGAATGCGAGCCGCTGCTGCATAAAGACGCGGTTATCATGGAGCGTCAGGCGGCCGAGGTCGTTGCCGGCATCCAGTTGGTCATGAAGACTGTCGGTGCCAAGGAAGGCGTTATCGGCATCAAGGGCAAGAAGAAGCACGCCGTAGAAGCCTGCCAGACCGCCTGCAAAGGCACCCCGGTCCGCGTTCACCTGCTCGGCGACTATTATCCGGCGGGCGACGAATACGATCTCGTTTACTCCGTCACGGGCCGGCTCATTCCGCCCCAAGGCATCCCGCTTCAGGTCGGCGTCGTCGTCAACAACGTCGAGACGCTCGTGAACATCGCCGCCGCAGCGAAAGGCGTGCCCGTCACGCACAAAACACTCACCATCAACGGCGCGGTCAAGAGTCCGTTGACACTCACCGTCCCGGTTGGCACCACGTTCCGCGAAGCCATCGAAGCTGCCGGTGGCCTGACCACCGACGATCCGGTGCTCTGCCTCGGCGGCCTCATGATGGGCCAGACGACCGACAACCTCGACACGCCGATCGTCAAGACCACCACCGGCGTCGTTATTCTGCCGCGCAACCATCGCGTCGCCGACCGCAAGCTCAAGCCAGCGAACATTCAGGCGCGCATCGGCAAGTCCGCCTGCGACCAATGCCGCTATTGCACCGAGCTTTGCCCGCGCTACCTGCTCGGCTACCAGGTCGAGCCGCATCAGGTCATGCGCAGCCTCGGATTCACCGCCACCGATAAGAAATACTGGAACCAGATGGCGGCCAATTGCTGCGCCTGCGGCCTCTGCACGCTCTTCTCCTGCCCCGAAATGCTTTTCCCCAAGGAAGCCTGCGACGCTTCCAAGGCCGAGATGCGCGCCGCCAACATCAAATGGGCCGGCACCGCGCCCACACAGCCGCACGCGTTGCGCGAAGGCCGCCGCGTGCCGATCAAGGCGCTCGCCCAGCGGCTGAACGTCGAGCAATACGATGCCCCCGCGCCGTGGAGCGATATCGAACTCAAGCCGCGCCAGGTCTTCCTGCCGCTCCGGCAGGGCGCAGGCGCGCCAAACAAACCGCTGGTGAAAAAAGGCGACAAGGTCAAGGCCGGCCAGCCGCTCGGCGAGATTCCGAAGGACGCGCTCGGCGCGATAATCCACGCGCCGTTCGCCGCCACCGTCGCCGAAGTGACCAACGACCGCATTGTTTTGACGAGGTAACCATGAACGGGAAATCCATTGGCATCATCGAACTCACCAGCGTCGCCGCCGGCTTTGCCGTGGCCGACGCCATGCTCAAGGCCGCCAACGTCCAGATTGTCCTCTCCCGCAGCATCTGCTCCGGCAAATACATGGTCGCCATTTCCGGCGCCGTCGCCGCCGTGCAGAGCGCCGTGGACGCCGGCGCCGTCGTCGCCGCCGGCTGCCTCATAGACCAGTTCGTCTTCCCGAACCCGCATCCCGAAGTGCTCACCGCGCTGGGCCGCAGCCAGGTGCCGCCCGCCGGTGGCGCGCTCGGCATTCTGGAGTCCTTCAACGTCGGCTCCCTCCTCGAAGGCGCTGACGCCGCCGCCAAGGCCGCCAACGTGACGCTGATGGAAATCCGTCTCGCGATGGCGCTCGGTGGAAAGGCGTTCTGCACCATGACCGGCGACGTTGCCGCCGTCCAAGCCGCCGTCCAAGCCGGCAAACAAGTCATCGCCGAGCGCGGCGTCCTTGTGAACGCCGTCGTCATCCCGCGCCCCCATCCCGACGCCTACCGCGAAGTGGTGTAGTTGGCCACCGTAGCGGCTTTTCCCGCCCCGGATAAGGGTTTCTCCAGCCCGGACAGGGTTTTGTCCGTCGCGGAAGATACCTTTTTCGTCACGGAAGATGGCTTGTCCGAGGCAAAAGATACATCTTCCGTCACAGAAGATGGCTTGTCCAAGCCGGACAAGATTGCTTTTGACCGTTCAAAAGGGCTGTTTTTGTCAAAAATCGGTGTTTTTGATGTTCCAAGGCCATTTTTGCCGGTATCGAAGCCCGTCGGGGTGATTCAGTGGCTATTTCTAGACAGGTAAAACCATCATCACCACCCATGTCCTGACTGCGCCATCCAAGTCCCACCCTGTCATCTTCGAAATGCCAACTGCTATCTCTAGCAATCCGATCGTCAAGCGTCTCACACACGCTTTGCGGACCTAAAGCGATGCGCCGAAGATTCGATTATCCATCAACTTGAGTCTTTCTCGTATTTGCCTGTCCCAACTGCAAGCCAGTCGACCGCATCGCGGATTGCAGCATCCTGATGAAACAACTTTTGTTCAATACGCGGTGGAAGTTGTAGTCCACCTTCATGAAAGAGACGAAATTTAAGCGGATCTGATACAAAGATCGGTCTTATCAACGCATCGAATCTCAAAATCTTTGCGATATCCCGGCGAGCATGTTTTTGCCACGCTTGCCAGTGAGCGCTCAGTTGCGTAAACGACCTAACTGTCTCTTCGCGATCCGCTAAGTTTACGGTCTTAAAGGCACCCATTGCCACGGCATTCTCATCAAAAACCCAGCGAATTTCACCTGCTGAGATAATTCCGGACACTCCCTTGGGAACTGGGTCCGAGATTGCCCGCAGAGGCCCCATCCCCGCACGGTCTGGGATCGCATCAGCACACGCTACAAAGAACTTCTTGCGCTGTATGTCGGTCAAGTCACCTGCATCAATTAACCCTTGGACGCCGATTACCACATTAAGTGTGGAGGCATTTGAAATCGAAGTGACGCTTGCTGCTTGACCGCGTAAATCCAGGGCCAGACAAGCCCATCCGTTTTCAAACGGACGAATACAGCGTGACAGGAAGGCCAACTGAAATTGATCAAGCGACGAACCGAGCGGACTAATCAAAACAGGTTCCGCTGCAAAGACGTCACCGGCAACTTCAACGATTTTACACATTCTGCTGTCATAGCTGCCGTCGACTGGAAGCAGGCAGAGAATGGGTTGCTGATTCTCCGCTACGCGTAAAACATCTGCTGGAGAAGGCGCGGCAGAGCCTGCGGTCATTACAGGATACTCTTGCTGAAATATTAGCCCGTTGAAGTCTTCGCGGTAAAGCCAAGCGATTCGTGCTTTAGAACCGTCAATAAGCGTCACATCATTCAGTCTGCTAGCTGGTGGACTCAATGCTTGCTGTGGCATCGTCACCTGAAAACTTACCTCCATCCGACCTGTTTTCGGGTTGAACTGATTCCCTTTAATCGTTTGTTGCGCGGATCCCATAACCCGTGGCCGATAAGCAAAGTTTGGCACTGAACAAGCGTAGGGGAAAAGAATTCCACGAAGCCGTATTTTTGATCCTACGCGACTTTCCCCGCTAAAAAAATCATCTGCCAGTTTTTCTATGTCAGTAATTGCTCTCAGTCGCGTTGCAATTGGGGCAAGTGAGGTAAATGCCTTCTTCAAGAAGGCTACGAGTTTGAGGGCAGAAGCAATTGTTTCAATATTCACAATACCTCGTCGGCTATGAATGTATCATCGTGGCCGCAGATGACGCGAGTATGCGATGATGGTTGGGCTGGTCGGTGTGTGTTGGAACGGCATCGGATTCCTTGCCTGCCATGTCACGGAGTGTAGCAAACCTTACTGCAAGGTCAACGGCAGGAACATTGGACGAAAACATGAAGGAACAAAACAGGCAAGATGCCTGTCCTTCTTTCCACGAGTTGCTGCCAGTGTGGTGAGACGCGGTCGTTTCCGGCTTGTCTTCCGCGGCGGGGTGACGCATGGATTTGATGCATGAACTTTCTCCGAATGCTCCTGCCGATCTCGGCTCTCTTCTTCGCCGCCACGCTCCGCGCCGACGGCCCGCGCGATAATCTGGTGGACAATGTGCGGCCCGTGCCGCCGCCGGGCGTCGAGGTGCCGGCAGAAGACCGGGCGGAGTTGGAGGCGGGGCTGAAGAAGCTCGGCGCGGAAGTCGAGTTCCTGCGCGGCGCGCTGAAGACCCAGCCTGCAAAGCTGAAGTTGCTGCCGGACGTGGAGATTTACCACAAGGCCGTCCGCTACGCGCTGAACTACAACGAATTCTTCAAGAAGCCGGAGATCGCCACGGCGAAGACGCTGCTTCGGCAGGGAGCGGAGCGGGCGGAGGCGTTGCGCATCGGCAAGACGCCGTGGATCACGGCGACGGGGCTGGTGGTGCGCGCTTACGTGTCGAAGATTGATGGTTCGGTGCAGCCTTACGGGCTGGTCGTGCCGCCGACGTTCAAGCCGGGCGCGGCGCGGCGGCATCGGCTGGACTGCTGGTTTCACGGGCGCGGCGAGACGCTGAACGAGGTGAACTTCCTCGACCAGCGGCAGAAGTCGCCGGGCGAGTTCACGCCGCCGGATGCCATCGTGCTCCATCTCTACGGCCGCTACTGCAACGCCAACAAGTTCGCCGGCGAAACCGACCTCTTCGAGGCGTTGGCGAGCGTGAAGCGGCGCTACCCGATTGATGAGAACCGCATCGTCGTGCGCGGCTTCTCGATGGGCGGCGCGGCGTGTTGGCAGTTTGCGACGCACTTCGCCGGGCTGTGGGCCGCTGCCGCGCCGGGTGCGGGCTTTGCGGAGTCGGCGGAGTTCCTGAAGGTGTTCCAAAACGAGCCGACGAAGCCGCCGGCGTGGGAGCAGACACTCTGGCATTTCTACGACGCCACTGACTACGCGGCGAACCTCTTCAACTGTCCGACCGTAGCTTACAGCGGCGAGATTGACCGGCAGAAGCAGGCCGCCGACATCATGGCGAAGGCCATCGAGGCGGAGGGCATGAAGCTGACGCACATCATCGGCCCGCAGACCGCTCACAAGTATCACCCGGAGGCGAAGGCGGAGGTCATTCGTCGCATAGACGAGATTGTGGCGCGCGGCAGAAACCCGGTGCCGCCGCGTGTGCGGTTCACGACGTGGACGTTGCGCTACAACCAGATGCTCTGGGTGACGCTCGATGGGATGGAGAAACATTGGGAGCGCGCTCGTGTGGACGCTGACATCGTCAATGCGACGACCGTGCGCGTGACGACACAGAACGCCGACGCACTGACACTCTCGGTGCCGCCCCAATCTCGTCCGCTCACCGTTGGACGGCGTCCAACGGTAATTCTCGACGGACAGGAAGTTGCCGTTCCGCCGGTGCCCGCGAATCATTCATGGGTCGCGCACTATCGCAAGGCCGGCAAGCTTTGGTCGGCCGTGCCGTCAGTGGATGACGGCAGTCTCCGCAAGCGTCACGGTCTGCAAGGCCCGATTGACGATGCTTTCATGGACAGCTTTGTGATGGTGAAGCCGACAGGCAAGCCGCTCAACGACAAGGTCGGTGCATGGGCTGCCACCGAGATGAAGCACGCGGTCGAACACTGGCGGAAGCAGTTCCGCGGCGACGCGCGTGTCATCGCCGACGCCGCCGTGACCAACGCCGACATCGCATCGAGCAACCTCGTCCTCTGGGGCGATCCGTCGAGCAACAAGCTGCTCGCGAAGATTGCTGACAAGCTGCCGATTCGCTGGGACGCGCAGGCTGTCCGCGTTGGCGCGCAGAACTTCACAGCCGACCATCACGTGCCGGTGCTGATTTACCCGAATCCGTGGAATCCGAAGCGATACATTGTCATCAACAGCGGCTTCACCTTCCGCGAATACGACTACCTCAACAACGCCCGCCAGACGCCGAAGCTTCCTGACTATGCCATCGTGGACGTAAGCGTGCCAGTGTCCTCGCGCGCGCCCGGCGGCATCGTGACAGCCGGTTTCTTCGGCGAGCGTTGGGAACTGCCGACGGTGGCGAAATGAGCAGAGGTTACTGCGGCATTGCTTTGGCTTCGGAAAGGTGATATTCGGGCACAACATTTTTCTTCGCCATGAATATCAACAACCGCCCTCAGCTTTTCGGTTTGATCGCCGGCCTGTTCCTTGCCGCAGGTCTGGTGTTTTCGTCGTTCGTCGTTACGCGCGCGTGGATGGCCATCTCGCAGTCGCAGACCATCAGCGTTACCGGATCCGCGCGTAAGAACATTCGCGCTGACCTGATCATCTGGAATGGGACATTCTCGGCGGAATCGCCTGTGTTGTTGGACGCTCAACGCACGCTGAAGGCTGATCTCGGCAAGGTCACGGCGTTCTTGAACGGCAAAGGCGTCAAGGAATACCAGGTGTCGCCGATTGCCATCGAAGAGATTCGCGTGGGCGACCGTGACATACAACAGGCGAAACGTGTGGCCAGCTACCGGCTGTCACAGACCGTCACGGTTCACTCGTTAGAGGTGGATCGCATCTCGCAAGTCATCAATGATTCGACCGCGCTCGTCGAGCAGGGCGTGCTGTTTGTATCCGCCGCGCCGGAGTTCATCTACACGAAGGCGGGCGAAGCGAAGGTGGAAATGCTCGCCGAAGCCACGAAAGACGCTCGCGCTCGCGCTGAACAGATTTGCCAGCAGGGTGGGCGGGTGATTGACCGGTTGCTGTCGGCGAAGATGGGAGTGTTCCAGATCACGCCGCTTTACTCGACGGAAACCAGCGGCGAAGGGTTGAGCGACACGAAGTCGTTGGATAAGACCGTGACCGCGATCGTCTCGGCGCGCTTCGTCATGAAATAGAGTGCTCGCGGGCGCAACCATCGAGTGGAAGGTGAAGTCAGAGTGGTGGATGGGTGTTTGATTCGCAAAATGGCGGGCTTTTTCCGCAAACTGGCGTTGCCGTGGTCGGGCGACTCGCTATCATCGGCTCCGACGTTACAACTGGAGAACCGATATGAAATCGTTCCGCCTCTCGCTGCTTTGCGTTCTGGTCGCGCCGGTCGTCGCACTCGCGTTGCCCGCCAGCGATCCCGCGTCGCCGAAAGGCGTCTGCAAACTCCAGCCGTTCGGCCTCACCGAAGTGCGGCTGCTGGATGGGCCGTTCCGCGACACGATGTTGCGGGACAAAGAGTATCTGCTCAGCCTCGACGCCGACCGGTTGCTGCACATGTTTCGTATCACCGCTGGCCTGCCGTCGGAGGCCGAGCCTTACGGCGGATGGGAAACGCCAAAGTGCGAGGTGCGCGGCCATAGCATGGGACATTACCTGTCGTCGTGCGCGCTGATGTATGCCAGCACTGGTGACGCGAAGCTCAAGGCGAAGGTGGACTATATCGTCGCGGAGCTGGCGAAGTGTCAGGAGGCGATGACGAAACAGGGCTATAACAATGGCTTTCTGTCGGCCTATCCGGAGTCGTTCTTCGACCGTGTGGATGCTTGCAAGCCGGTCTGGGCGCCTTACTACACGCTCCACAAAATTCTCGCCGGTTTGCTTGACGTGCACGACCACTGCGGTAGCAAACAGGCGCTCGATGTGCTTGTGAAGATGGCCGACTGGCTGAGACTGCGGATCGCCAAGCTCAGCCACGAGCAGCAGCAGAAGGCGCTCGGCAACGAGCACGGCGGCATTAACGAGGCGTTCGCCAACCTCTACGACATTACCGGCGATTCCGATCACCTGAAGCTGGCGTTGGCGTTCAACCACGAGTTTGTCTTCGACCCGCTTGCGCGTGGCGAGGACAGGCTCAACGGCCTGCACGCGAACACACAGATTCCCAAGATCATCGGCGCGGCGCGTGAGTATGAGCTGACCGGTGAAAAGAAGTTTGGTGACGTAGCGAAGTTCTTCTGGGAGTGGGTAGCGTTGCACCGCTCCTACTGCATTGGCGGTCACAGCGACCGCGAGCACTTCCATCCGATTGAGGAATCCTCCAAGCACCTCAGCCCGGCAACCGCCGAGACGTGCAACACCTACAACATGCTCAAGCTCACCCGCCACGTCTTCGCGTGGGAGCCGTCGGCACGGGCGATGGACTTCTACGAGCGCGCGCTGTTCAACCACATCCTCGCCTCACAGGATCCGAAGACCGGTATGCCGATCTACTTCGCCTCGCTGAAACCCGGCCACTTCAAGAGCTACTCCACGCCCACAAATTCCTTCTGGTGCTGCACCGGCACCGGCATGGAAAACCACGCGAAATACGGCGACAGCATCTACTGGCGCGAGGGCGACTCGCTCTACGTGAACCTGTTCATCGCGTCGGAGTTGGCGTGGAAGGAAAAGGGTCTCATCGTGCGTCAGGAGACGAAGTTCCCGGAGAGCGATACGACGTGGCTGACATTGAAATGCGCAAAGCCGGCGGAACTGGCGCTGAAGATTCGCTGGCCGTTTTGGGCGCAAGCGATGACCGTGAGCGTCAACGGCAAGAAAGCCGACGTCTCAGGCACACCCGGCTCCTATGTCACGTTGCGACGCGAATGGTGTAGCGGCGACAAGGTGGAAGTGCGGCTGCCGATGAAACTGCGGCTCGAAGCAATGCCAGACGATCCGAATGTCGTAGCTGTGCTCTGTGGACCCATCGTGCTCGCCGGCGAACTCGGCACGGAGGGCTTGGACAAAATCAACCCCTATGTCCACAGGCAGCTTGATTTGGAACGAACGCCCATCCCTGACATCCCGACGCTGGTCTGCGACGCAAAGGACTTGATCAGTTGCATCGAGCCAGTGGCGGGCCAGCCGCTAACCTTCCGCACGAAGGGCATCGGCCAGCCGAACGACGTGACGTTGATTCCCTACTACCGCCTTCATCACGAACGGCTGGCGGTCTATTGGCCGTTGCTGAGCGAGAAGGACTGGAAACAGAAACTGGCCGCGAAAGCCACGGAAGAAGCAGAACGCAAAGCCTACGAAGCGCGCATCGTGGACGAGGTTCATCCCGGCGAACCGCAGCCGGAGACCGACCACGGTTTCAAAGGCGAGAAGACCAACGCCGGCGAGTTCCACGGTCGCAAATGGCGCGACGCCCACGCCGGCTGGTTCAGCTACGAATTGAAGACGTTATCTGACAAGCCGATGGTGCTCGTCTGCAGCTACTGGGGCAGCGATGGCGGCAGGCGCGAGTTCGACATCCTTGTGGACGGCGAGCGGATCGCGACGCAGAAGCTGGCGAAGAACAAGCCGGGTGAGTTCTTCGACTTGGAGTATCCGATCCCGGCGAAACTCACTGCATGGAAAGAGCGTGTGACGGTGAAGTTTCAGTCACATCCGGAGTCCATCGCCGGCGGACTTTTCGGCGTGCGGATCATGAAGGATGATTGTCAAACCAAAGGTAAGTGAAAGTTCTCCTTTTGTGGTTAGCTAATGAAATGACTGGCCATTTCGGAAGCGAACCACAGCGTGCCAGTTTCTTCTTGTCAGGCGAGAAGCGTGGGGTATCCTTTGTGGCAGTCGCTTGTGCTGCACGCCATTCGTCAGATGCCGTGGAACTACAGTGAGGGAGGGCGCGCCACGGGCGGGGATAACTTTAGCACCAAGCAGACATGGCACCATCCGACCATTCACATACACTGTTTCGTTGTGCTGTTTGCTGCCGTATTGCGTCGGCGTCTGCAAGATCACCAAGTGTTCAGCACAGCAGGAATCACGGCGGTGGCACAGGAATGATGTTGGCCCGTGCTTCCGCCCGCGTCTGTAGCGGCGGTCTGTGGCCGTCAGAATCCCCCGAGGTCTAACCCTGATTGTCATAACCGTCCGCTACAGCGCGATTCCGTGTTTGGGTTGATGGAGACTCTCCTGTCCGTTTGATGAAACCCGATGGAGGTGGGAATGTGCGCGTGGATTGGAACATCGGTTGTGCAGAGGAGAGTTTCGCGAGTCAAAGCTTGTTAAACCCAGCGTTTGTTGAATGCTGGCGCCGTCCGTTGACACTCCAAGTTCACCACTCCCAACCCCCCGCAACCGAAATCCCCGAAAGCCCACCGCGCTCTTGATGATCCCAATGGCCGGCTCCACCATTTGGCCCCGCAGCCGATACAACGCCCGCCCTCCACGCTCACGGCCAACTGCGCCAGTTCCTGCTCGACCTCTTGCGCGCGCCACGTCGCCCGCTTGCTGGTGGCCGCCCGCATCTCGCTTTGCGTCGGCTGTTCGTTGAAGTCGCCGGTGAACAGGCCGACGCTGGCGGGATTCCTCGCCGTGCCGGCGATGGCGTTGTTCGTGGCGGATTCTTCCGGCGACGTGGAAAAAGCGGCAGGGGACTGCCGTAGTCCAAGACGCTGTCGCGGTGTTGATAGCGCCTTCCTCGGACGCGCGAGCATCTTGGAGTGCGCCAGTCTTCTGGCGCCTTCAGTGCGCGGCAAGTTACGAGTTCGTGGCCTAGACGTGCCAAGGCCGAGTAGGTGGTGTTCCCCGCCTACACCACGCCGACGCGGCTGATGCGGGAGAGCAGGAGGATGCCGAGGGTCTGGAAGATGAAGTTGGGCATCCAGACGATGATTTCGGGGAAGAACTGGGGGCGGTTGCTAAGCGCCTCGGCGACGATGACGAGGAAGTAGTAGCCAAAGGCCAGCACCAGCGAGTAGGCGATGCCGATGGAGGTCTCGCGGCGTTGGGCGCGGATGCCGAAGGGGATGGCGATCATGGCGAACGCGAGGCAGGAGAAGGAGGTGGCCCATTGGCGGTGGGCGCGGACGACGTAGGGGCTGGGGTTGATGCCGCGTTGCTTGAGGTCGGCGATGGCAGCGACCAGTTCCATGAAGGTGAGGTGGTTGGTGTCGCGCCGAACCTGCTTGGCCTCGATCATGGGCGTGATGTCCATCGTGAGCTGGTAATCGTTCGCGATGACGCCGGGGCGGACGCGCTGCGGGTTGTTGGGATCGTTGGGGTCGTGCAACTCGGATTTGACATTGTGCAGCGTGATGAGGATTTGTTTGCGGGGAAGGTCGGGGTGGAGTTCGCCGTGGGTGGCGCGGATTTTCTGGATGACGCTGCCGCGCGGGTCGAGCTGGTAGATGCTCACGTCGCGGATAAGCTCGCCCTTGGAACTGCTGACATAGATGAGATAGCCGGGAAAGTCGTCGTTGAAGCGTCCCGGTTCGAGCAGCGCTGTGGGGTGGCTGAGACCAAGCTGGGCGAGACCTTGTTTGAAGGATGCCTTCAGCAGCGGCGCTTGCTGGAGATTGAACTGGAGGCAGACGAGGGAGAGGAGAAATGCCGCCGCCAGCACGGGCGCGATGAGCTGCCAGAAGCTCTGGCCGCAGGCGCGCATGGCGCTGATTTCGTTGTCGGCGGAGAGGCGGCTGAAGACGAGCAGACAGGCGGTCATCATGCCCATCGGCAGCGAGAAGGTCATCACGAACGGCACGAGGTAAAGCAACTGTTTCAGGACCGCTCCCGCCGGCACCTGCTTGGTGGAAAGCAACTCCAGGAGTTGTTTCAGCGCGTTGCCCGTGAGCAGGATGGCGCTGAACACCGCCACCGCCACGATGAGCGTGAACAGGACCTGACGTGCGATGTAGCGCTGGAGAATGCTCACGGCTTAGTTTAGGCTGAAGCCCTTGTCGGTCTTCGTGGGTTTCAACTGCTTCTGAATCTTCAACTGTTTGATCTGGCGTTCGAGACACTGGAGCAGTTTTTGCAGCCGCAACCGCAGGTCCAGCATTTCCAGAAGCTGCTGTTTTTGGCGAAGGTCGGTCAAGAGCGTGAACGACACCAAGTCGGCGAGCATCTCCGCGTCACCGATACCCGCGAGCGCTTGGAGAAGCGGTTTGGGGACGGCCTTGCCGGCGGCGGCGCGGAGTTTAGCCATCTTGCCGATGCGGGAGGTCAGGTCGTCGGTGTCGGCGTCAGGTGCGTGCGTGGTTTCCAGTGTCTCGATGGCAGCGACGGGGTAGGGCATGTCCGGCAGAAACTCCGTGAAACGCACGCGATGCAGTCCTTGAATCAGAACGTTTGATGTGCCATCAGGCAATTGAAACGACGCGCTGATGATACCGACGCAGCCCACGTCGTAAGGATGCGGCTCCGGTTGGCCCGGTGTTGGCTCCTCGCGCATCAGCGCGACGGAAAACAGCCGGTGCGTCTCCAGCGCGTCCTTCAGCATCCTGCGATAGCGCGGCTCGAAGATATGCAACGGCAACACGGCCTGTGGAAACAGGATCGCGTTCGGCAGGGCCATGACGGCAATTTCATCAGGCAGTTTCACTACGGCTCACAATAGCGGCTCCGGCGTAGCGCGCAAGCTTTGGGTTGAGGCTGGCGGCGCTGGTTACGAATCGCGCTTCACGAAATTCACGTCCAGCTCGCGCGCAGCCTTCACCTCGTCCACGCGCGTCACGGGCATGGTGAACGGCGCGTTGTGCAGAGTCTCGGCGTTGGTTGTGATCTCCTCGGCGATTTGGCGCATTGCGGCGATGAAACGGTCAAGCGTCTCGCGGCTTTCGGTTTCCGTCGGCTCGATCATCAATGCCTCCGGCACCGTCATTGGGAAATAGATCGTCGGTGCGTGGAAGCCGAAGTCGAGCAGCCGTTTGGCGATGTCGCGCGCGCTGGAACCTTGCTTCTTCTGGCGCTTGCCGGAGAACACGATCTCGTGCATGCACGCCTGTGGGAACGGGTCGTCGTAAAGGTCCTTCAGCTTCGCCTTGATGTAGTTGGCGTTGATGATCGCGACCTCCGACACGCGGCGCAGACCTTCGGTGCCGTGCGCAAGGATGTAGGTGAGCGCGCGGATCAGGATGCCGGTGCTGCCGTAGAAGGAGCGCATCTTGCCGATGGTCTGCGGACGGTCGTAATCCCAAGCAAATCGTGGGGTGTGGGGCGTGGGGCGTTGGGCGTTGGTGTTGCTGCTTCCCATCTCACACTCAACGCTCGACGCTTCACGCTCCACGACCTTTTGCAGTCGTGGCGTCGGCAGAAACGGCTCCAGCGCCTTCTTCACGCCGACCGGGCCGGCACCGGGACCGCCGCCGCCGTGGGGCGTGCTGAACGTTTTGTGGACGTTGAGGTGAACGACATCGAAACCCATGTCGCCGGGTCGCGCGAGGCCGATGAGGGCGTTGAGGTTGGCGCCGTCATAATAGAGCAGCGCGCCGACCTTATGCGCCATCGCGGCAACTTCCAGAATGTTCGTCTCGAAGACGCCGTGCGTGCTCGGATTCGTGAGCATGACAGCAGCGACTTCCTCGTCGAGCGCGGCGCGGAACTTCTCGATGTCCACCTCACCCTGCTTGTTTGACGGCACCGTCACGACATCGTAGCCGGCGAGATGCGCCGACGACGGGTTGGTGCCGTGCGCGGAGTCGGGAACGATGACCTTGCGACGCGGGTTGCCGCGAGCGGTGTGGTAGGCGCGGATCAGCAACAAGCCGGTCAGTTCGCCGTGCGCGCCGGCGGCGGGCTGGAGAGTGAACGCATCCATGCCCGTGATCTGGCAGAGCGTCTGTTCCAACAAGTCGAACGCAGCGAGCACGCCCTGCGTTGTGGACGCCGGCTGATAGGGATGGACGTTGGCAAAACCCGGTAACGACGCAATGCGGTCGTTGATCTTCGGGTTGTATTTCATCGTGCACGAGCCGAGCGGATAGAAATGCGTGTCCACGCTGAAGTTAAGTTGGCTCAGGCGCGTGACGTGGCGCACGACATCAAGCTCGCTGACCTCGGGCAGTTCCGCGTCGTGGTGTCGCAGACAATCCTGTGGCACTAATTCCGTTAGCGGTTTTGCGGGCGCGTCGAAGCCCGGCAGCGAGCAGGCGCGGCGGCCGGGCGACGAGAGATCGAATATGAGCGGTTCTTTCATCGCGGCTAAACCTTTTGGCTGGCGGCGCGGCTGAGCGATTCAGCGAGCCGCTGGATGTCGCCAGTGAGCTTCGTTTCCGTGACGCACACGAGCAGGTCGCGCTCCATGCCCGCGTAGAACCGGCCGAGCGGCAGGCCGGCAAGAATGCCGTCGCGCTCCAGCCGGTCGCAAATGGTTTGCGCCGGGGCAGGGCAGGTGACGACGAATTCGTTGAAGAACGGCGCGCGCGGGAACTTCAGCGCGAAGCCGGGGATGCGGCTGATCGCGTCGGCGGCTTGGTGGCTGCGGCGCAGGTTCAACTCGGCGATTTCGCGGATGCCGCGCTTGCCCATCAACGCGAGGAAGATGCACGCGCGCAGCGCCATCAGTGATTGGTTGGTGCAGATGTTCGACGTGGCTTTCTCGCGGCGGATGTGTTGCTCGCGCGCCTGCAACGTCAGGCAAAACGCCTCGCGGCCTTCGGTGTCCACACTGCGTCCGACGATGCGGCCGGAAACCTTGTGGACCAGTTGCTTGGAGCTGGTCAGGAAGCCGACATACGGCCCGCCGTAGCTGACCGGGATGCCGAGCGGTTGCCCTTCGCCGATGGCGATGTCCGCGCTGTATTCGCCCGGAGGTTTGATCGCGCCGAGCGAGAGCGGGTTGACGACGGCGACGAACCACGCGCCTTTCGGCTTGATCAACTCGCCGGCGCGCTGCATCGGCTCGATGCAGCCGAAGAAGTTTGGCGACTGGAGCAGCACGGCCGCAGTGTTCTCGTTGGTTGCAGCAGCGAGCGCATCAAGGTCGGTGACGCCGTCGTGCGTCGGCAGTTCGACAACCTCGATGTCCATGCCGGCGGTGTAGGTCCGCAGAATCTGCCGATACTCCGGATGCAGCGCGCTGGAGACGACGATGCGATTGCGCTTCGGGTGCGCGTTCAGCGCAAGGTAGGCGCTCTCGCCGACGGCCGAGCCGCCGTCGTAGAGCGACGCGTTGGAGATGTCCATGCCGGTCAGCCGGCAGATGAGCGACTGATATTCGTAGAGCAGTTGAAGCGTGCCCTGGCTCGCCTCGGCCTGGTAGGGCGTGTAGGCGGTATAAAGCTCGCCGCGCGAGACGAGGGCGTCTATCGCGCTCGGAATGAAGTGCTCGTAAGCGCCCGCGCCGAGAAACGACGTCAGCGCATCGAGCGGCTTGTTGCGGGCGGCCATCGCGCCGAGTTCGCGCTGCAACTCCGGTTCCGACATCGCCGCCGGCAGTTCCATCTTGAACTGGCGCAACGAGGCGGGAATCGCTGCAACCAATTCGTCGAAGCTCGCCACGCCGATTTCGCGCAGCATGGCGCTCAGGTCGGCGTTGGTATTGGGGATGTAGTCCATGGAAATACGGGGCGCGGATTGCGGGTTACGAAAAGAACTGTCTGCGGAAAATCGTCTCGGTCTGATTCAAAATTCCGCACTCCGCGTTACGCCTTCGGCTTACTTCTCATCTTCCTCGTCGTCGTCCGGGCGTTCCTTCTCGCTGAGGATCTCCTCGTAGTCGCTGTCGCTGAGCAGTTCCTCAAGCTCGGCGGGATCGGCGAGCTTGATCTTGAAAAGCCAGCCTTTGCCGAACGCGTCTTCGTTGACGAGCGCGGGATCGTCGAGCACGGCTTGGTTGACCTCGATGACCTTGCCGGAGAGTGGCGCGTAAATGTCGCTGGCGGCCTTCACCGATTCGACGACGGCGCATTCGGTGGTCGCTTCGATCTCGTCGCCAACTTTCGGCAGGTCGAGATAAACGATGTCGGTGAGTTCTTCCTGGGCGAAGTCCGTGAGGCCGATGGTGGCGGTCTCATTGTTCTTGCTCAGTTTCACCCACTCGTGGCTTTCCGTGTATTTCAAATCCGTTGGGACGTTCATGATGATGTTATCCGTTCTTTCGATAAATTGGTTTTGCTACGATCTGGGCCGGGAATCGCTTGCCGCGAATCTCGACCTCCAAAGCTTGTCCGCCTGTCACGCAGATCGGCGGCACGTAACCCATGCCGATGCCGACGCCCAGCGACGGCGACTGCGTGCCGCTGGTCACTTCGCCGACAGCCTGCCTGCCCGCCACCAGCGGATAATGCGGCCGCGGTGGCGCGCTCCTGCCGCTCATGCGAAATGCAACGAGCGTTTTGCTCGTGCCAGAAAGTGCTTGGCGTTGCAAGTGTTCTTTTCCGATGAACGCCGGTTTGCCGAGCGCGACGAACTTCGCCAGCCCGGCTTCGATTGCCGACGTCTCTTCGTCCAACTCGTGTCCGTAAAGCGGGTAGCACATTTCCGTCCGCAACGTGTCGCGCGCGCCGAGGCCGCAAGGCTTCGCGCGCTGCTTCAGCAACAAATCCCAAACCGCCGCCGTCGCCTCCGTTGGGATGACCATCTCAAAGCCGTCCTCGCCGGTGTAGCCAGTGCGCGCCACGAGCACGTTCTCACCGGCGAGCGATTTCCATGCGATGCGGTTCCGTTTTACCTCTGTGGCGATGCCCGGTAACAACGCCTCCATCACCGCGGTGCTGCGCGGGCCTTGCACCGCAATCGCGCCGGTGTAGTCGGAACAGTTTTCGATCTGAAGATCGGAGGTGGGGAAACCCATGCTTGCGGCGATGACTTGAATGTGCGGCACGTCCGCCTCGATCCGCGAGGCGTTGATGATGAGCAGGTATTCTTGCTCGCCGATGCGGTAGGCGTAGAGATCGTCCACCGTGCCGCCGCGCTCGTTGCACATCAGGTTGTATTGGCCCTGGCCAATGCTGAGCTTGGCGAGATCGTTCGTGAGCAGATGGTTCAGGAACGCCAGCGCCTGCGGGCCTCGGACGCGCACTTCGCCCATGTGCGAGATGTCGAACATGCCGCAATCCGTGCGGACCGCGTTGTGCTCGGCGAGGATGCCGTCATATTGGACGGGCATCTCCCACCCGCCGAACTCCATCAGCCGGGCGCCGAGCCGGCGATGGCTTTCGTAGAGCGGCGTGCGTTTCAGTTGAGTCTCGGATGACATGGGCGCGAACGTAGAAGAACCTCCGCCGCTTGTCAAAGATGTTTGCCGTCCAGTTGCAACCACCGGGCGATTTCCTCGAAGTTACGGGCCTTGAAGTGGGCGCCGCGGACTTCTTCGGGCTGGAGCATGGTCAGTAACGCGCAGCAGGTGGCGCCGGAGGCGACGCCGGCTGCGATGCCGGGATGGGAGTCTTCGATGACAAGGCAGTCGCGGATCGGGATGTTGAGGCGCTGGGCGGCTTGCAGGAAAATCTCCGGGTTGGGCTTGGGTTGAGCCACGTCGTCCACGGAGACGATGGTGTCGAAGAGGTCGCGCGCGCCGATCTTCTCCAACACGGCGTCAATGAACGGGCGCGAGGCGGCACTGGCCAGCGCGGTCGGTAGTTTGCGGGCGCGGACGAGGCGGGCGAACTCGATGAAGCCCGGAATCGGCTCGGCGATGCGACTGGCGACCTGGCAGGTGAGAGCGACTTTGCGGCGGAACCATCGCTCGATTTCCTCGCGGGACGGCTCGCGGCCGTGGTCGCGCTCGGCGAGGATTTCGCGGAGGAGGATTCTGGTGGCGAGGCCGAAGTGGCGTTGCACGTCGAGGGAGGTGCGCTGGGTGCCCATCTCGGTGAGGAGGACTTTCCATGTGTCGAGATGGAAGTGCATGGAGTCCACGACGACGCCGTCCATGTCGAAGAGGATGGCGCGGATGTTGGGGGAGGGCATGGGAATTGGAGTAATGGGGTGTTGGAGTTGTGGAGTGTTGGGGGGGGCTGGTCATCGGTAATGGGTGTGAGAACTTTCGCCTCAACACTCCATTACTCCACTGCTCCAATACTCCATTTCCTCAATCCGGATAGCCGTTCGGGTGCGCCTTGTGCCACGCCCACGCGCTGGCCACGATGTCCTGGAGCTTGTTGAACTTCGGCTTCCAGGCGAGTTCGGCGGAAATCTTTTTCGATGACGCGACGAGTTTCGACGGATCGCCGGGCCGGCGCGGACGCTCGATGGCCGGGATCGGATGACCGGTGACCTTGCGGCAAGTCTCGATCACCTGCTTCACCGTGTAGCCGTCGCCGCTGCCGAGGTTGTAGCTGACACTCTGGCGGCACTCCAACGCCAGCATGTGGGCGTTGGCCAGGTCTATGATGTGGATGTAGTCGCGCACGCACGTGCCGTCGGGCGTCAGGTAATCGGTGCCGTAAACTTCCACCTGCTCCTTCTTGCCGAGCGCCACGGCGAGAACGTTCGGGATGATGTGCGTCTCGCGGCGGTGATGCTCACCGAAGTTTTCCGACGCGCCAGCGGCGTTGAAGTAGCGCAGGTTCACGTGCTGGATGCCGTGGATTTGCTCATACCATTTCAACATGCTCTCGAACATCGCCTTGCTCTGGCCGTAAGGCGACAGCGGTTTCACCGGCAAATCCTCCGTCATTGGCACACGGTCCGGCGTGCCGAAGATCGCGCAGGAGCTGCTGAACACGAGCCGCCGCACGCCCGTCTCCACCATCGCGTCGAGCAGGTTGATGCCGTTGGCGACATTGTTGCGGAAATACTTGGATGGATTGACCATGCTCTCCGGCACGAGCGACGCCGCGGCGAAGTGCATCACCGCGTCCGGCGCGGCGTGCTTCAGCGCTTGGGTGATCTGTTCCTGGTTGGCGAGGTCACCCTGGACGAATGCCGCGCGCGGGTCCACGGCACTGCGGTGGCCTTCCGAGAGGTTGTCGAACACCGTGATCTGGTGTCCGGCGTTGAGCATCTCTTCGACGCAGATGCTGCCGATATATCCCGCACCTCCATTAACAAAGATGTGCATGGCACGGAGTATAGGAGCGCGGACAGGATTGTCAAACGCAGCCGCTTCGCTCTTCCTTTCGCCGCTCTGCTGCCTGCCCCTTAATCGCTCGACAATCGCCGGAACCAGTTTCAGAATCCGGTCGGCTAGTAGGCAGACACCATGCGCGAGTCCGAAAAGGCGAGAGTCTTAATTCCGGTGCAGCAAACTGTTTCACAGCTTGCAAACCTGAAGCTCCTCAGTCGGGTGATAGTTTCGGGAGTCGTATTGCTCGTCGTCTGGGCTTTCTTCTTCTATCCCGGCATCGTCAGTCTTCGAGTCGTTACCGACCCGGAACTAAGGACCACGGGCCAGACGCGTTTGCTGCGGGGGTGGTTCAATGATGCCGCCCGACGCTACGACAAGTGGGCAACTCGCTATCTTAACTCGCACCGTGGAGAACTCGTCTCCGAACACGACGTTGCCGGAACTGAATGGCCCATCTTTGGTTCAACATTCTTCCTGCTCACCACAGAGGAACTTTTCGCCAGCGGCAGAACCACAGAAACCATGAATCGCGATGTGGTTAATGCCGTAAAGAAGGCGGCGCAAGTCATAGCCGATCCCGCCACAGGTTCGTGGGTCAGACAAAAGTGGGGAGCAGATTACCTCAAGCGTGAGAACGTCTTCTACCGTATGCTGTTGCTCATGGGATTCGCTGCCTATGAACGTCTCACCGCAGATCGCCAATACCATGTCTTCATGACCGACCAGATGCGGTCCCTCGCGGACGAACTTCAGCGGGCGCCGTTTCACCTTCGCGATGATTACCCGGGTGAATGTTATCCCAGCGACGTGCTGTGGGCTGTGGCCGCGCTCCAGCGAGCAGGTCGTCTGGATGACGTCCGCCACGATGCGCTGGCCAGTGCCATCATGTCGGTCATGAACGGCACACTTCGCACGCCACACGGTCTGCCTGCATTTGAGGTAAACTCACGGTCGGGATCAATCCTGCAAGGTGCGCGAGGCTGCAATACCTCCGGCCTCCTGCCCATGGCCGTGGAACTGGACAAACAGATCGCCCGGCAATGGTATGAAGCGCACGTCCACCATTTCTGGGACAGCGGGAAATGGATTGCCGGGTTCAGGGAGATGCCGAGGGGCGGCGATGACAGCTTCATGGATGTGGACTCAGGCTTGGTGGTGGGCGGACTCGGTTCGGTTGCGAGCGCGTTTGGCATTGGCGCGGCGAAGGTTGTCGGGCGCTTTGATCATGCCGCTCCGCTGACGATGGAGTTTGTCGCGTGCAGTTGGCCGACACCGTTTGGGCCGATGATTCCCGGCGCTCTCGGCAGCATGGCGGCAGGTGGCTGGTGCTTGGGGGAGACCGCCTTGCTCTTCTCGATGAGCCGTCCGTCCCCAACTGATGTTGGTATCCCATTCACTGGACCTGTGCCGCGCATTGTCTGGGTGGTGATAGTTGCTTATTTCGTGGTCGGAGTATTGTTCATTGCCGGCGAGATCCGAGGCTGGGTGCGCTGGGCGCGCAAGTATCGCAAAGAACGAGGGCAACGAGTGAAGAAAAGCAAGCCATAAGCTGATCAGCCGAAACCTGCTGCTGCTAGCGGTGGCGTGGGCGGTGGGCAGGGGAGGTTGAACGGACGGGCGGGACGTGGTAGTCTTCAGGTGCGTTTAGGTTCAGGACGGAGAATGGTCATGATTATCAAGCTCATCATCGGTGCCGTGATTGGTGGCGCTGGCGGATTCCTCTATTACAAGTTCATCGGCTGCCATTCGGGCGGGTGAATGATCACAAGCTCTCCGTGGGGGAGCATTATTCTTGGCGTGACCTTGGGCAGTTTGGCTGCCACCAGTTTCAAGTAGAGTCAGCGTGGTTACGGCGATGTCTTCCGATAAATCACCAACCAATGCGGACAAACCCAAAGGGGTGCTTGCGGAGATTCTGCGTGAGCAGGATATCCGGCTGAAGGGGTATCGCGAGCAGGCGCTCAGGATTTACCCGCATATCTGCGCAAGCTGCGGCCGCGAGTTTACAGGGAAGCGACTGAAAGAACTTACCGTCCATCACCGAGACCACAACCACGACAACAATCCGCCGGACGGCAGCAACTGGGAACTACTCTGCGTTTATTGTCACGATCACGAGCACGAGAAGTCGCTGATCGGGAAGTATTACGAGGGGCAGAGGCCGGCCGATGCGCAGCCTCCGCCTTTGGTTACCAATCCCTTTGACAAGCTAGACTCGCTGCTGAAACCCAAGCAGGGCGAGAAGAAGACCTGATACCATTTGCAGTTTTGCCTCACACTGTAGAAGTGGCGGTCTATGGAGTCTGTCGGACTCAGCGGTTGTGGCCGATTGCTACAGCGCGGTGCTTGCATGTGCCATGCGTTTTCCTGTAAAGGTCAGGCTATTTCCGCAATGCGCCAGAACATTCCCTCGGTTTGTCCAACTCCTCCGGAGCGCCTCGCCTGCGGGTTTGTGCTTGCTCATGCCGGGGCGTTCTGACTCACCCGTTCCAGCGCGTCTCACCACGCTGAGGTTTTGGTCGCTGTAACCGCTGTCTGTCTGGACGGCACGAAACCTGCACGGAAGAGTGACATGAGACGAACAGCGAAAACGTCGCCCAAGCAAGCCACCTCGGCTCTTGAGGTTTTGACATTTTTGGAGATTCATCAACAACTGCCCGTGCTTTGTTCCGCCTGCGCCTCGGCCAGGAACGTCCGCCGTATCAAGATCGAGAAGATCCAGATGGGATTGATGACGGCACAAGCCATAGCCCGACACATGGAGAAAGCCGCCGCAGACGATACGCGCGAGCGCCGTGCAGTGAATGTGGCGCTGGAGCGCGAAGGCTTCGTCAGCTATCGGCAGCTTTTGCCGGTCATGCGCAGGCTTTTCCCGGATCTTTGGAACAGGACCGACGACGCGATTGCGGATCATCGGGGCCGGTGATTGGTTGTTCGCCGGGGTTGGTTTCCGAGTAGGTTTGTGTCAAACTCGCTTCGTGAGATTGAAGACTATGCGCTGCATCTATGGCGCGGCTGTTTGTATTCTCGTCTTTGCTTTGGGCTGTGCTGACAAGACGCCGCCGGCACGGCCCGCAGCGGGCACGCCCACAGGCGACGGCGACATCATTCCCGGCTTCCTCGCGCAAATCACCGAAGCCAATCTGCGCCGCGACCTGTTTTATCTGGCGAAGGACCCGCTGCCATTTCGCAAGGCGAACTACACCGTGTCGGGTCATAAGCGAAGCACGCTGGCTGAGACGGACGCGTGGATCGAGAGGCGGTTGCACGGTTGTGGCTACGAGGTGGAGGATGACGTTTGCGAGGTGCAGGCGTTTGGCTGTGATTTGAAGAAACCACGGCACCATACCTACGCGCTGCCGGTGCACGACGCCCCGTTTTTCACAGTCCAGAACCTCTACGCCAAGAAGACTGGCCGGCGATGCCCGAAGGAGATCATTCTGCTGGTGGCGCACAAGGACTCACAAAGCTGGATTGATTCGCCCGGCGCGTATGACAACGGCGTCGGCACGGTTGCGTTGCTGGAAATGGCGCGCGTGCTGGCAGGCTACCAGAGCGAACGGTCCATCTGGTTCCTCTGGTGCAACGAGGAGCACAAGCCGTGGACCAGTGTCATCGCTGCCAACAACTGCCGTCAGCGCGGCGATAATCTCGTAGCCGTTTTCAACGTGGACAGCCTCGGTGGCAAGTCAGACGAGGACATCGCCGCCGGCCGCAAGACCAACGTCACGCTTTACACCGCGCCTGAAGGCAAACGGCTGGCTGACTTGATGGCTGAGGTGAACGATGCTTACAAGATCGGCCTCATCCAAAGTTCTTATCTGCGCCCAAGGCCGGGCGACGACGACGGTTCGTTTATCAAGGCTGGCTATCCGTGCGCGGTGGCTAATCTCGGTTCCTATCCTTACGTTGACTCGGCGTATCATGAGGCCGAGGACAAACCGGAGCGCGTGGATTTCGCCAACGTGCGTATGAGCACGCAAGCCACGCTGGCCGCGGTGCTGAGACTCGACCGTGCGCCGTAGGGCGGGATTTTGCGCTTGAGGTGGTGCAAGGCGCGGCTACGATGCCACCGGAGCCAAACACTATGAAAAGAATTCCCGCCTTCCTACTGTTCGCCATTGCACTGAGCGCGCCCGCCGTGCTCTTCGCTGCTGATGCAGTCGCCGCGCCGACCTGGCATGCGCAGACGCTCGGCCAGGCGCTCGGCCAGATGGTGCTCTTCGCGGCGGTTGGCATCGCAGCGGCCATCATCGGCTACAAGGTCTTCGACAAGTGCACGCCGGGTGACCTGAACAAGGAGATTCTTGCGAACAAGAATGTTGCCGCCGCCATCGTTGCCGCCGCCGTTATCCTTGGCGTGTGTATTATTATTGCCGCGGCGATGATTGGTTGAGCCGCCTTCGTCCTCGCGCCAACGTGAAGCGGAGCAAAAGCGTCAAACTCGTGCTCATTGGCGGCCTGTCGGCTGGCGCGCTCGCCGGTTGCGACTCCTCATCAAACCAGCCGGGCGCTTTCCGTCCGGGCAATGTTTACACCAACAACTACTACGTCGCCCGGCTCGGCTACTATCACGCGCCGTCCCGCGCGTGGTTTCCGCTGCCTTACAATCACTACGATGCGCGGCGAAACGCCTACTACCACGGCGGCGCGTGGTCGCCGACGCCGCAGATGACCATCACCAACCTCTCCGAGCCGACGCCGGAGGCGTTGCGCGCGGCGCGGGCGGCCACGGCTCCCGCCGGCACGGTCCGGCGCAGCGGCTTCGGTAGCACGTCGCGTTATCATGGGGTTTACTCCTGATGCAACGGCACCGTTGCCAACCCAGGCCCGCGTGGCGCGAGAAAGTCGAGAGTGTCGGCTTGACGTATCACTCGCACGATTGCGGGCCGTATTGGGACGAGTCGGCCTGTTACGAGCTGACGGCGCGCGACGTGGACGCGTTGGAGACGGCGGCTGGCGCGCTGCATCGGCTTTGCATCGAGGCGGCGGAGGCAGTGATCGAGCGCAGTTGGTGGCAACGGCTTGGCATTCCAGAAATCGCGCAGCCGGCAATCCTGCGCTCGTGGGAACGCGACGACTTCAGTCTCTACGGGCGGTTCGATCTCGCCTACGACGGCGCCACGCCGCCGAAGCTGCTCGAATACAACGCCGACACGCCGACGGCGCTCGTGGAGGCGGCAGTGGCGCAATGGTTCTGGCTCCAGGACACGCGGCTTGACGCCGACCAGTTCAACTCGGTCCACGAGCGGCTCATCGAGGCGTGGCGGCGCTGGGCTGGCACGACGATTCATTTCAGCAGCATCAAGGATCATCCTGAAGACGAGCAAACGGTGCTCTACCTCCGCGACACCTGCCAGCAGGCCGGTGTGACGACGAAGGCCGTCGCCATTGAGGACATCGGATGGGACGCGGGCCAGAGTTTCTTCGTGGACACCGAAGGACAGCGCATCACGCATTGCTTTAAGCTCTATCCGTGGGAATGGATGTGGCATGAGGAGTTTGGCCCGAACCTCACGACAGACCCGGTGCAGTTCATTGAGCCGGCGTGGAAGATGCTCTTGAGCAACAAGGGCCTGCTGCCGATTCTCTGGGAGCTGTTCCCGGACCATCCAAACCTCTTGCCGGCGCACGAGACGGCCGCGCCGCTCGGCGGCCACTACGTGCGCAAACCGAAGCTCAGTCGCGAGGGCAGCAACGTCGCTTGGTTCGAGGGCGGCGTTGCCGTCGAGGAAACCAGCGGCGACTACGGCGAGGAAGGCCACGTTTATCAGGCGCTGGCCGCGATGCCGGAGTTCGACGGCCACCGGCCCGTCTTCGGCGTTTGGGTCGTGGATCACGAGCCGGCCGGCCTCGGCATCCGCGAAGACACACGGCGCATCACGGGCAACCTGAGCCGGTTTGTGCCGCACTTTTTCCGCTGACCATGAGCTACGCCAATCCAACTCCACTGCGGCTCGGCGCGACCGGCACGCTGGGCGGCCAGCGTTTTCGCGTCGCCGGTCGCGTCGTCATGGGCATGGACGACGAGGGCGAAACCTACTACTGGAACGAATTTCACCTTATGGACGACGCCGGCGGTTCCGCCACGCTGGTGTTCGAGGAAACCGAGAGCGGCCCGGCGTGGCGGCTGTTTACGCTCTTTGGTGCAGCGCATTCGCTAACCGCGAGTGAGGCGGCGACAAAGCGCGTGGGCGATCAGGTGAATCTCGACGGCAACCCGATGCCGGTCACGTTGGTGGACCAATCACGCGTCTATTTTATCGAAGGCACGCCGCCGGAGGGCGTGGAGGTCGGCGACGTGGCCGACTATTTCAATGTCGAGAGCGGCAATCAGATGCTGGTGGTGAGTTGGACCGGCGACGAGGTCGAGTGCTATCAGGGCATTACTGTGCCCGCCGAGACGGTGACAGAGGCGTTCAACCTGCCGCAAATGCCGGCGCTCTCGCGTTCCCTCGCGGCGGGCGGTTCGCTTGCAGCAAGCGGCGGAGCTGTTGAGTCCATGTCGTATGGCTGGATACTGAAGCTGGTCGTCTTTGCAGTGGCGATCGGCGCGTGGTTCTTTGTATCGAAGTCCACGGGCTGGCGTTCGACTGCGCCCCTAACGAAGCCGTCGCCTCCCGCCACGGCGCTGGCCCTCGGCGCGACCGGCACGATCAAGAACTGGGCTTTCGCCGTTACCGGTCGTGCTACCGTCGAGATCGCCAAAGTCGGCGTGCTTTACGACCAGCGCGAATACGAACTGACCCGTGCCAGCGGCGGGCGGGCACTGCTGGTTTGCGGACTTAACGGCAGCGCGAAGGAGTGGCACTTGTTTCTGCCGTTCACGCCGGCCGAGCTGCTGACGCCGTTTGAGGCCGCTGCGAAACGTGCAGGCGAAACGGTGACGTTTGATGGCAACGAGGCGACGGTGCATGAGCTATTCAGCGCGAAGTGTCTTTCGTGCGACGGTTCATTTGCCTCCGGCACAACGCCGGGCATGGTGCGGTTTGGTTTTTTGGCGCGCAGCTCGGCTGGCTGGTTGATGACGCGCTGGAACGAGAAGGGAATCGAGTTCTACATCGGCATCCTGTTACCGGAGCGCGAGACGCTGGCTGCTTTCAGCCGCGCTTCCACACCTTGAACCGCTGCGTCGCTTGCGTTACTGACCCGATACCTTCGCGACGGCGGGCGGCTTCGCTGTCAGGTCGTAACAGGTGATGTTCTTGCGGCCGCGCACTACGAGCTTGCCGTCGGCGATGGTCGGAGATGGCACCCACATTGCGCGGACTGTGGATTTGCCGAGTTCAATGCGTTTCTCCGGCGATGGTTTGAGCATCAACACTTTGGAGCCGCCACTGGTCGTCAGAAAGATCTTCCCGTCCACGAAGGCGGGCGACGAGACCGTCGAGGACGGCACTTTTTCCTCCCACAGCTTGTTGCCTGTCGCGAGGTCGAAGCAGTAGTGGATGTTGTCGTCCATCAGATAGACCTGATTGTCCAAAACGAGCGGGCTGGATTGCGAGCGCAGCGGGTCAATGGGGAAGTTCCACAGCTTGTTGAAACCGGTCGCCGTCAGCTTGCCGGCGAAGATGCCGATCTTCGGATTGCTCGCCTGCGCCGCGAGCGAGTCGCCAACGATTGCGGGCGTGCAATCGCCGCCAGCCGGTGTCGTCCAGAGAACGTCGCCGCTCTTGAGGTCCACGCCGACCATCACGCCACGGCCGTTGCAAATGACCACGGTCTTGTCGCCACACTTCCACGGCACGGGCGACGAGTTGCCGCCGCCGGCCTTGGGCTGAATCCAGAGTTGTTTGCCCGTGGCCGCGTCGAGCGCCGCGATTTTGCCGGTGTTCATGACGAGCACGCCGTCCGCGACCATCGGCGACGATGCCGGGGCCTTGCCGGGCATCGGCGCAGACCAGATTAGTTTGCCGCTGTTCGCATCCACGGCGTAGCAATGCGTGCTACCGAGCGCAAAGACGCGCCCGCCGGCCACGCAAGGCGTGCTGGACGCCATGCGACCGGTGGCCTCGCCGGGCGACTTGCACTTCCACAACGTTTTGCCCGTGGCGAGGTCAAGGCAGATGACCACGTCATCCGCCACCTTCATTGTCGGCGGCACGGCGGCGATAATCTGCTTCTTGATCTTCTCGCTGAAGTCCTGCTCGTTGACCCATTTCTCCATCGCTGCCTGATTCGGAAACCGCGTCTTCGAGACCGTCAGCAGCTTGTCATAAACCGGCAGGGGAATCGCGTCGCCGCGCTTCTCGAACCGGCCGCGCACGAAGCCGGAGGTAGTCTGCCGCTTTTTGCTGTCGAGGTGCTTCTCCAGCCAGTCCGCGATGACCTTGTCCAGTGCCGCGCCTTTCAGGTTCGGGTCGAGCGCGAGCCGCTCCTTCTCCATGCTCGCCACCGTCTCCTTGGGCCAGCCGGCGACCGACTGGTAGCCGAGCTGCCGCATCACCAGATCGTCAATGGCGCGCGTCTCCGTTGGCACGTCCCTGTGCCACACGATGCTCGCATACACGCGACCACCGGCAGCCACTACGCTGCCGTGGCCGCCGTCGTCGTCCGACGGAATCGCCTCGCTGTCCCAGAGTTTCGTCAGCCCTTTGCTGGGCCAATCGCTGGCCAGCGGCAGGCTGTCTGGCACGATGCCGTTGCGCAACGGCCCGCGCCACTGAGGCCAGTCGCTGCCGGCAAATGCGCCGCTCACGACGACGAGCGTGGCGAAAGAAAAAGCTGCGGTGAAGATGAACGAGGGCATGCGAGTTGGTTTCATGATGAATTTGTTAGCGCGAACAACAACGCCGGCATTAGGCTGGCGTCGCTACGCGGAGGTTTCTTTATCAGTTGTTGCCGCCCGGCTGCAAGCGTGGCGTGATTGATCCGCTCAAGAAGTGATCAACTTTCGTTGACGTATAATCAAGCCAGCATCTTATCTTCTGCGTTCCTGTAAGTTTTGGACGCGAATTCATAGAATTCCTGCTTCGTCATGGCATCGAGATCTGGTTTTGTAATTAGGATTTGATTCCTCAGCTTCTCATCGGGTTGCCAACTCGGGTTCTTAAGCAAGAACCACGCTTTGAAGACGGACATTGGTAAAGTCAATTCCCGTGTTATGGCTTCGTATTGTCTGACCGCCAAGATAAGCAAGATGTCGAACTGGTCTGGTATATACTCAAAAATATGATCCGGGTCTTTATCCGCATGTTTGAAGAAATTTCCCGCTGCGTTAATCGCACTAAACAATTGCTGGTGCTGACTACTGTCAATATGCTCGTGGACCCATTTTGTGAACGATGCTCTATTGTTTGTCATGTCACAAAGGTTCTTCGTGATCGTGAATGCGGCGTAAGAAAGAGTATGTATTGAGACGAAATCGCTGTTCGAGAAAAACAGTTTGCTAGCTGTCTCGATTTGCCGTCGTGCTGCATCAAGCTTTGAAATTAGAATACGGTTGCTTTTCATAGTTGATTTCACGGGACTCATATTGCTTGCAGTTCTATTCGCGAACAAGCCTCGAACGATTGTCGATTCCCGTCAGCACCCGGACGACGGTTGTTGCTACGGCTTGAGCAATCTGGTAGGCCGCCCAAATATCTCGCAAGGATTGTTCTTTGCCGGTGTATCGGGACTGGACATCAGGAAAGACGCTTAACATTGGCCGAAGGACTTCAAACTCTCTAATTGGAGCAACTGACCAGCATTCATTCATTGCTTTGCCGATGTCATGGCCGATTTTGCGTTTAAGGTAATTCTCGTCTTTTTGTGCCTTAACGATTAACAGACTCTTCAAATACATCTCGATAACCATTCGTGCCGCAATAACAGCTCTCGTGTTCGCTCTTGGTTCCGAAAGCTGCGAGATCACGGCTTGTAATTCCTTGAATCCATTTTCCAAGAAAGCCATGCCCAGTGGGGATAATGAAGAGAAACAATCTCTCTTGTGTGATCCAATAGCGAAATCGACACAGTCCAACCAATATGCCGCATAAATCGAAAACTCTGCGGTATTCGCTCGAAGTTGGCTCTTCAGAACTTCCGGCATTTCAAGGCACTTCATTGAATCTAGCGAAACAGTGCCGGCGAAATACGGAATAACAACAGGCCAGAAGCATGCATCGAAGAAATAAACCCCTTTGAATAGTGGCTGAACATTATGCGAACCACCTTGTGTGTTTTGCTGAAACCATTGAAAGATGAGATCGGCTCTCGGAGAGGGCACCGCAATCAACACTCCGTGCTTCTTTGAAAGCTCAGATAGCGCCAGCCAAGGCCTTCGTATTGGCGGAATGTCTTCCGCTCTGTAGTGCTCATTGAGGCGTTGGAGGCAGATAACCAGTTCAGCATCCGTCATCATTCAGTCCCGTCTTCATTTTCTCTGCGCGTGAGTTTACCACGGAATACACGGAAACCGGAATCGGTCATTTTCCTTTTCGTGTCCTTCCGTGCATGTCGTGGTTGCTCCAGTCTTCGCCTCGCCGTCGCTCCAAAGAAACTGTTGGCCCAATCGCGGAAGGCGCGCATCTCGCTTTGCGTCGGCGGATCGCTGAAGTCACCGGTGAACGGGCCGATGCTCGCGGGGTTCCTCGCCATGCCGGCGATGGCTTCGGTGAGTTGTTGGTTGGGAACTTCTCCCGGCAAACCTTGCGGACTGGATGCACTGGGTTCAACGGCTGCCGCCCTGCGAGGTTTGTCCATTCAGAGGCGGACGTCGGTGATGTCCCTGATGATAACAGGCAGATTGTGGCTACGACCGGAGGGCTGCCGGACCCGGCCTGCGGCGTGTAATCCCGCACGGGGGAACTCGAACTTGCGCAGGAAAGGTTGTGGGGTAAGATTATGGCTGCCTACGAAGGTTCCGTTGGTGCCAACGAGACTTTCGTTGGTGTCAACGGATAGTCCGTTGGTATCCACGAAGATTTCGTTGTAGCCTACGACGTTTGCGTTGGGTTCAACGGACATCGCGTTGGTGCCAACGAGTGTTCCGTAGGTGCCTACGAAGTGCTCGTTGGTGTCTACGGGGACTCCGTTGGTGCCAACGGAACTTCCGTGGACGCCAACGGAGGTTCCGTTGGGGCCGCTGGAAGATGAAATGAAACGTCCGGTTGGTGGTTGGATGCCGCCGGAAAGGAGTCGGATGTCATGAAGCAAGTGGATTATGTGCCGCGAAAAGACGTGGAGTTCATGGGATGGTTGAAGGGGTTGAAGAAGGGGGCGGAGGATTCCGCCGCGCTGCTGGGAGTGACGGATGAGGAGTTGGCGCTGCTGGCGGAGTGTGCGACCGGTTTCGAGGAGGACTTGAAGAAGGCGCTTGAACTGACCGACAAGGCCAAGGCGGCCGTGTTGGCCAAGGACGCCACCCGCCGGAAGGCGGAAAAGGTGGCGCGCAGCTTGGCGCAGCGGATGAAGGCGCACCGCAACTACACGGCGTCGGTGGGCGTCGGGATGGGCATTGAAGGCGCGGAGCGGCGGGTCGAGACGAAGGAAGCCAAGCCGACGGGCGGCGCGAAGGCGTTGGGGCACGGCGTGGTGGAGGTGAGTTACTTCAAGGGCGAGTTTGACGGGGTGAACGTCTATGGCGCGCGCGAGGGGGAGGAGGGGTTTGTGCTGCTGGGCCGGGACGCTCAATCGCCTTATGAGGACAAGCGGGCGTTGTTGCAGACGGGCCGCCCGGAGATCCGCCGCTATCAGCTCCGTTATGTGAAGAATGATGTCGAGGTCGGCCAGATGAGCAACACCATCAGCGTGACGTGCGTGCCATAGCGACGTTTCGGGGTTGCCCCGCCAGCCAGCCGCTGACGTGGTGGATTTCGTCGGCGATGGCTCGGTTTTTAACGGGTTGCGTTTCAGTCTCGGCGCAGTATCATCGTGGCATGACGGCGCTGCAAATCATTGAAGAGATCAAGCACCTGCCAACGAAGGAACAAGCCAAGGTAATCCGATTTGCTTACAAGCTGGACGCCGAGCGCCAGCTCAGCGGACCGGAGCTTGGCGCGCTGGCGGCGCGGCTCGCCGACACACATGATCCGGCAGAAGCTGCGGTGCTGCGAGAGACAATCACGCACGGATTCTACGGCAGCAAAGGCCATGCCTAAAGTCCGCCGGCGCAATGTTCCTGAGCCGTTGTTGCGCCATCTGCTCGATCGTATTCAATCGCGGCACATCCCCGCCGACCAACTGCAATTGCTGGCCGAGTGGCTCGACCGTGAACCTGATGTTCCATCCGGCAAATGGCACAAGCGATTCCCCTCCATGATTGTTTGTGGCGAAGGAGAACTTGTGAAGACCTTCCTGCTGCCCGGCCAACTGCCGGATGGCGAGGAAATTGGTTGAAGACGCTCCGTGGCGGTCTGCCCGACTGACCATCTCAGAGCCATCCGCTGACGTGATGGATTTCGTCGGCGATGTTTGGGACAAGGTCGGGCGTTCCGCTGCCGGCGACCATCTCCAGCCATGTGTAGGTCTCGATCACCAGCGGCACTTTTGGATTGGCCTTCGTGAAGTGGCGCACGAATGATTCCACCTCGGCGAGCGGCGTAGGCATCGCGCCGCCGGGCAGTAGCGGCATGTGATAGTGGATGCGGAGTTTCTCGACGCCCGCGTGGGCCATTGAGCGTAGGCCGTCGGGCGTTAGCGTGGGTGGCAGGTCGAGCGAGAAATAGACAGGCTGGCCGGCTGCGTTCACGCCACAGGTCTGATGGAGGAACTTCGACTCGGCGTAGCGGCGGCGCAACGTCTCCAACAGTTCGGGCGCGATGAGCGGCTTCTCGATCTCAATGCAGTTGGAGATGTGAATCTTTGCAATCTGGATGCCGGCTGTTTGGAGAGCCGCCACCGATTGTGCAAGGTCCTCGAACTCAACAAGCTGGTGGCAGATGTCGAAGTTGACGCCGAGGTAGTGCCCGCTGCCGCACTCGCCGTCGAGCGCGGGACGGAACTTTGCGAAGAACTCGATGACCTCGCTGGTGCGCTCGTAGGCGAGGCCCGGCTCCGGTTCGAGGCCGACGGTAACGCGCCGGCCGGTGCGGCGTTCGAGTTCGGCGCAGTGCTGTGCGCAACGCCGCAATGCCGCCGCGGTTTGCTCGTGGACATTGGGCACGCTGGCAAAGTCGCGTTTGAGCGCGCCGGCGGGCACGCTGAGCGTCGGCTTTTTCACCTCCGGCGGCGCGAGCGCGGCGAGCAGGTCGGCGCAGTCGCAGGTGTAGCGGAGGCGCTCGTCGCTTTCGTGCCATGTCGGTAGATAAACGCGCTCCTTCAAGTTCGGTTGATGAAAGCTGACAGGCACGAACGCGTTGAGCGCCACGAGCCGCAATCCCTCGTCGCGCAACGTGTCGTGCAGTTCCGTTACCGCCACCGGCTGGGCGCGGAGTTCCTCGACCATGCGCTGCGAGAAGCGGAGTTCCACCGGAAACTCGCGGTCGTGGTAAGCCTCGCGGCGGATGTGCGGCGCGCGGTGGCGCAGCGTATGCCGAAGCTCCTCCAGCGACTCGTCCGGGAAGACGTTTAGCGAGTAGCCGATGCTTGTGCCTTGGCGGCCCATTGGTGGAGCAGTTGCAGTGAACGGCGCGCCACGTCCGGCGCACGGTGGCTGTCGCGGCCGAGTTCGACGTTGATCAATCCGCGGTAACCGGCAACGTGCAGGGCGCGCAGCACCGGGGGAAAATCTATGTCGCCTTCGCCGAACATCCGGTGCTCGTGGACGCCGCCCTTGATGTCCTCGATGTGGACGTTGCGCAGCACCGGCGCGTTGTGTTGCACGATGGTCTCAAGACGCCCTGGCTCGGTGCAAAAGACGTGGCCAATGTCGAGCGTAAGGCCGAACGTTGGTGACGGCACATGTTCCTTCAGCCGGTCAAACGCTGCGAGGGTGTCCACCATCATGCCCGGCTCCGGTTCGAACGCCAGCGTCACACCCTTGCGTTCGGCATACGCAGTGATCTCCTGGCATCCGGCGATCAGCCATTTCCACGCGGCCTCCTCGGTCACGTCTTTCGCGCGCGGGCCGGACCAGAAGCTCACCGCCTCGGCGTTGAGGTCGGCGGCGAGGTTGATGGCGCGCTTCAAAAACTGGAGCCGCAATTCACGGCCTTCAGGCTGGTGGCTGATGAGGGTTGGCTCGTGTTTGAACCACTTGCTGAGCAGGTAGCGCGCGCCGGTTTCGATCACGACCGACAACTGGAGCGCCTTGAGCATCCCTTTCAAGTGGCGCAGTTCGGCGGCGGTGATGTTGAACGGATCGCAGTGCTGCACATCCACCGACAACGCGATGCCGTCGTAGCCGCAGCCGGCGATCACCACCAGCGCGTCGTTGAGCCTGTGATGCGCGAACCCGTTTGTGTTGTAGCCAAATCTCAAATTCATCGGAAGCAATCCAGTATCCAACCTGCCACGTCCGTCATCGTAACCCGCTCGCGGCGCGGCGATGCCTGCGGGCCGCTGGCGATGAACGTCGCCGGCGCGTCGTCGCGGCCGTGCGAGCCTCTCACCAGTTCCGGTTTCATCGGAATACGAAGCAGCGGCCAGTCAAACCAAAGTTCGCACGGATCATAACCCGGCTTGCGGTGGATGTCTATATGGCGGGCGAACGGCGGCGCTCGGCGCGGCTCCAGCCACCAGTAGTAGGCGAACCATTTATCGCGTGGCGCAACGGCGATGATCTCGCCGCTGCGCGGATGGTCGGGCTGGCGGAACTCCACGCCCGGCACCGCCGCCAGCGCTCGGCGCGCCGGCTCGACGGCGTCCGGCCTGCAATAAACGTGCGCCACCTGATGGTCCACCATTGCAAACGCCGCGCTCCGCTCGATGTCGAGATATTCGCAGCCGGCGATTTCGCGGACGGCGAGCAGCCCGGCGCGGCGCATGAGTTGGTTCGGCAGAATCGCGCCAGCGACGGGAGTGATCGAGTATTCGGAGACCACAAACACCGTCGTTCCTGGAACCGCCGCCGCGACAATCTCCGCCACCAGATCGTCCACGAGCTTCAAGTCGCGCGCCGTTCGCGGCGAGTCGGGGCCATATTTTTGGAAACCGTAATCGAGGTGCGGCAGATAGACCATCGTCAGGTCCGGATGCTTGGTCCGCAGCGTCAGCGCGGCGGCGGCGGCGATCCAGCGGCTGGAGCCGATGCCAGCCAGCGGTCCCCAGTAGTTGTGAAGCTTGAACTTGCCCAGCGCGCCGCAGAGTTCCTCGTAATAGCCGGCGGGCTTCGAGTAGCACCACGACAGCATGCTGTGTTCGAGATGAATCGGCTTCGGCGTGACGACCACGTCGGCGTTGGCGTAGAGGCTGTGCTGCCAGAACAGCACCGCGCAGGTTGCGGCGGGGTTACGCTGCTTGAGGATGTCCCAGAGCCTCGGCGCTTGCACAAGCTTCGCGGCTTGTTCCCAAAAACTGACTTCCAGCTTGTCGCGGTCGAAAAGGCCGTTGGCGATGATGCCGTGCGCCGACGGCGTCTGGCCGGTGGTGAGCGTCGCCTGCGCCGCGCATGTCACCGCCGGAAACACCGGCGTCATCGGCGCTGTCCAGCCGCTGTCGGCGAGCCGCGACAGGGTGGGACACTGCGCGATGTGTTGCGGCGCGAGCGCGGCGATGTTGATGACCAGAGCTTTCGGCGAACTCATGAAGTGCCTGCTACGTAACGTAAAGCCGCCTCGCCGTCAACCATGCCGGCAATGCAAACGCTGCAACGGCGACGCCGAGCCACGGCGTTGTCAGTGTTCCGACGAAGACGCCGTCGAGCAATGGAATCGCTAGCACCATTGCCTTGACGACGATTTGCAGGCGCGGTGCGGCGACCTCTCGGGCGCTGATGAGGCTGATGACGACGACCCACCCCATCATGAAGGACGCGAACGGCAACGCCCTCATACTCGTTGCCGGCGCAACGCACGCGCCGAGCAGCACGTTGCCGAAACGGCACGCGCCCATGTTCAGAGGGCCGACGATACGGACGGATTTGAGTCCGAAGTTATAGGTAGTCACCAGCAGCACAATCGCCGACGCCGTCAGCGCCGCCATTGCGCCGACAAAGCTCGCGAGCGCGACACCGACCGCGAGGAGCGCAGCCGCCAGAACGACCGCTGCCTTTGGCGGGACCTGGCCGGACGGCAGCGGGCGCTTCGGACGTTCGACACGGTCAACTTCAAAGTCGCAGTAATCATTCAGCGCCACGCCGCCCGCGTAGAGACACGCGGAACTGAGCGCAAGGAGCGCGATGACTATGGGTGATGGCGACAAGACGCTGACGGCGGCGCAGCCGGTGAAGACATTGGTGACCGCCGTGAAGACGTTCGGTGCGCGCACCAACTGGAGATAGTGTTTCAGAGCCATGCGTGTTGGGCGCGGATATTGCCGCATCCGGCGCGGCGGCGAAAGCGATAAAGTAGTCCTCACGCTCCGCGTGAGGGTTGTCATCAAAAGCATCACGCGGAGCGTAATGACTACTATGGCTCAGTAGGCTTTCATCGGCATGGTGCGACAGGCGGGGCAAAGTTCGCGGACCATCTCGCAAGTGACTTCGATCACGTCCATCGCTTTCATCCGCATGACGTGGCACGCGCCGATCTGGCCGTCCTGAATCAGCCCGCGCTCGCGCATCCGGAGTTCGAGCGGGTCCCATTCGATTTGGCATGGGCCGTTGCGCCAGATGTCTGCTTTGGCGGGGACGATCTGGCCGGTTTTCGGGTCGCGAATCCGGCGCGGTTCTTGGTCCCAACCGATGCAGTGCGCGCCGGCTTTACGCTCGCCGAGATGACAGGCGGTGCAGCGGTTCATGCCGACGCCGAGCAGAATGACCCAACCGCCGCGTTGCGCGAGCTTGCCGAGCGGCGACTCCATGCCGAACGTGCTGGCATCAAGGTGGCCCGCGCAGAGTTCGGCGGCGAGCGGGCCGATGGCGGCATAAGCGTGCGTTGCGTGGATGCTGCGGATTGCTTGTGGACGGTGGCGAAACGCCTCGGTAATCACGCCGTTGTAGGAAGGGGAGGTGAACACGTCGAAGATGTATTCCGCGCCGTGGTTGAACGTCGGCACCATCACCGTGCCGTTGGGAGCGACCAGTTCCAACAGCGCGTCAACCACTGCGTTTGCGCCGCCCTCTACGAAGCCAAAGCTGCTGAGTGAACTGTGAACGTGGATCAAGTCCCCGGAGCCAATCCCCATTGCACGCAAGCCGCCGACGATGTCCGCGCGCGTGACATGAACCGTTCGCGAACTACGCCAGAAACGCTTCAGCCATTTCCACATCGTTAGTCCAAGCCAGGCCGGATCGTGTCGTCTTTGTTACTCCGTTGCGCATTCGCCTTGCTGTTCAGCGGTGCGTCTGGCTCTTCGCTTGCGCGTTGGCTGCGCGGGCTTGCCGGCTGGCGCTGTGGCTTTCGCAGCCTGCCTCGCAACTGCCTCTGCTTCTGTCTCGCGCATTACGCGCAGCAACGTTTCAGCTTGAAACCAGTGCTCGGCATCGCGACCGTGCGGTTTCCCTTCCTTCTCCCAGATCATGTAGGCGCACGCAGCAACGTCCGCTGGATTCAACTCCGGTTGGGGGGGGGTCTCGCCATTCATGGCGGCGGCATACTGCCACGCGGCGCAGCTTCTTCCAAGCAATTTCTCGCGCTTCGAGTGTTCACGCGAGTCCTGACTCATCTTGACTCATCCGACGCTTGACCTGAGCGCCCATTGTGAAGAAGCTACGCGACTTTTACGGACAACTATGAATCGCATCGCACAGACTTGTTTACTCATCGGACTTGCAGGATTGATCGCTGTGGCGCAACCGGACGCGTTGGCCGCCTCCAGGCCGTCCAGCAAGAGACCGGCCACCGCGCCGGCCACGAAGAAACGCTCTATCGCACAGAACCCCTACCTCGGCGCGATTGTCGTGGACGCCGCCACCGGCAAGGTCATCTTCGAAGACAAGGCCGATGCCAGAGGCTACCCCGCCAGCATGCTCAAGCTGATGGACTTGCTCATCATCTTGGAGAAGATCGAGCGGAAGGAGTTCACCATGCAGGATCAGGTTCCCGTCAGCGCCAAGGCATCCCACATCGGCGGTTCGCGCGTCTGGCTGGCGGAAAAGGAATCGTTCGCCATGGACGAGATGCTCTACGCCCTCATGATCCAGTCGGCCAACGACGTCGCCGCTGCGCTCGCGGAAAAAATCGCAGGCAGCACCGGCGCGTTCGTCGAGCTGATGAACCAGCGCGCGCAGGCACTCGGTATGACCAGCACCGTCTTCAACTCTGTCCACGGGTTGCCGCCGGGCGCGGGCCAGCAACACGACGTCACCACGGCGCGCGACTTCGCCCTCGTCTGTCGCGAACTGCTCAAGCACAAGGACACGCTCCGCTACACCGCTGCCCGTGAGCGTCCGTTCCGGCCCAACGACCCCAAGCACATGGTCATGATGCGCACCCACAACCATTTGCTCGGCTCCGTTGAAGGTTGCGACGGGCTGAAGACCGGTTACATCAGAGAGGCGGGCTACTCCATTGCAGTCACCGCCCAACGCAAAGGCCAGCGGGTCATCATCGTCGTCCTCGGCAGCACCGACCGCAAGGTCCGCGACGCCAAAGCCGCCGAGTTGGTTGCCAAAGGATTCCTTGCCCTTGCCGCCGTGGCCGCGCCCGCCAAGGCGGAACCCGTCCCCGCGCCGACGACGCCGGCAAAGGCGAAGTAGTCCGCACGGAGTTCTTCCACACCTCAGCATTTGCGCTTGCGCCAAGCAGGCGACGCGCTACGCTGCCGCCGAATCATCGGTAGCAACGAATGCCATTAAAGGAGGACGATCATGCTCCAGAACCAGCCTCAAACAGCAATCTCCCGTCGCACTTTACTCGGCGCGGCGGCGGCGGGATTAACGGCAATGGCCGGCAGCGCGGGTGCGGCGGAACCGGAGGCGGCTTCGCATGGGAAATCAAAACGCAACACCGTGCGGGATCGGTTTTGGATTTTCACGGTCTACGCCGGCGGCGACAACGATTACCTTGAACGGGCCAATGTCCGTGGCGGCTCGCGCATGACACCGGCGGAAGGGGCGTTCTGGCTGAACGTGCCGAACCTGCTGCTCATCCGCAGCCACGACCAGCCCGCGCTGCCCGGCAGCCAGCAGTGGCGCGCGAAGAGTTCGTTCGAGCAATACGCCACGTCGTTCCAGCCGCTCGACCGCGTCGTCTGGTCCGTCGTCGGCAGCGGCGGCAAGGGCGGTTTGGGCGAGTTGCAGCCCGTCATCCAACTCGCCAAGAAGTTTCCGAACATCTGCGGCATCTATCTCGACGACTTCATCATAGATGCCAAGAAGCAGCCCGATGGCCGCATCGCCGGCCGCCCCGCGCTGCAACCAGCGGAGTTAAAGCAGGCCCGCGAGCGGTTGAAATCCGTCGGCCGGCCGATGGATGTCTGGATCACGCTCTATACACACGAGATCACGCCGCCGCGCAAGACGACGTCGCCGGTGTTTCGCGGCTGCGAGCCGCCACTGGCGGAGTATCTCGACCTGTTCGACGTGCTTACGCTCTGGACGTGGAACTCCGACGAGCTGGTGGCGCTGGAGGAGAACATGGCGGCGTTGGAGAAGATAGCGCCGAAGAAGGCGCGCATTGCGCTGGGGCTGTATATCTGGGACTACCACAACGCCCGGCCGGTGCCGCAGGAGTTGATGCAGCACCAGTGCGAGCTGGGTCTGAAGTGGCTCAAGGCCGGGCGCATTCACGAGATGATCTTCCTAGCCAACACAGTGCTCGACGTGGGCGTTCCCGGTGCCGAGTTTGCCCGCCAATGGATTGCCAAAGTTGGCGCGCAGCCGCTGGAATAGAGAACGGCCGGCCAGTGCGAGATAACTGGCGGCATCGAGGGATTTTTGGTATGTGTCTGAGTCAGACAAGATGATGTTCAAAGCGAGAATCATAGGAAGTTTTTTGGTGGCCGCGCTTGCGCTGATAGCCATTGGGTTCATTTCCTATCGCAGCACGACGGAGTTCATCAAAACGACAGATGCGGTCAACCACAGTCATCAGGTGCTGAAAAACGCAGGAAGTCTGCTGACCGACTTGATGAACATCGAGACCAGCGTGCGTGGTTTTGTCATCAGCACCAACGAAGTATTTCTTGAGCCATATCAGGTTGCGCTGCCGAGGGTGCCCGAACATCTCAAGGTATTGCGCGCCTTGACCGCAGCCGAGCCAAATCAGCAACGCCGGCTGGACAAACTGGAGCCGCTTATCTTGGCGAAGATCAAAGTCGTGCAGACCTGCATCAGCACGCTGAAGAAAGAGGGCATCGAAGTTGCGTCACGACTTAATGGACTTGAAGAAGGCCAGCGGTTGATGGATCTCATCCGCGTGGTGACGACCGCCATGGAAGATGAAGAGCAGCAGTTGTTAGATCAGCGCGAGGAGCGATCCAAGACCAGCGCCCATTTCGCAACGCTGATGACCACGGCGCTGAACATGGTGATGCTTGTCCTTCTCACTTGGGTCAGCTACACGACCCTCCAGCATCTTGCTGATCGCAAACGGGTAGGGGAAGAGCTGGCAAGAAGTTACGAACGGTTGGAGCTTTCGCAAAAGGCCGGACGCATCGGGCACTTTGAATACTTTTACCCAACGAACACACTGGTTTGCTCCGAACTGCTGGAGGCGCTCTACGGTGTGTCCAAACTCGGCTTGGGTGGAACATGGGAGAATTGGATGCAGCGGATTCACCCTGGAGACCGAAAGGCGGTAAATGAGGTATTTGAGCAAGCCCGGAAGAACGGACAGTTCGACACGGAGTTTCGAATCATCTGGCCGGACAACAGCGTCCGCTGGATCCAGATGAGGGCCGAAGTTCATTTCGATGCCGCAGGGAACCCGCTGCGCATGGTGGGCGTCAATCGGGACATTACTGGCCGGAAGCAGGCAGAGGAGAAGGTGGCCAATACGGTGGTCTATGCGCGCAGCTTCATTGAGGCCAGCTTGGACCCGATGGTGACCATCGCCGCCGACGGCAGGATTAGCGACGCGAATCGCGCCACGGAAATGGCAACCGGAGTTTCGCGCGAGGAACTCATTGGGAAGGAGTTTTCCAATTACTTCACGGAGCCTGATAAAGTCCGGACTGTGCATCAGCAGGTGTTTGCGCAGGGATCGGTTGCCGACTGCCTGCTCTCCATCCGACACAGGTCGGGCTGTCTGATGGACGTGTTCTACAACGCAACCCTTTGTAAAGACACGGCCGGCAATGTTCGCGGCGTGTTCGCCACTGCCCGCGATATTACTCAACGCAGGAAGGCGGAGGAGGCGTTACGCCGATCGCGGGACGAGTTGGAATTGCGAGTGCGGCAACGCACCGCCGACTTGGAACGGGAGGTTGCCGATCGCAAACTGGCTGAGGGAGCGTTGCGTCAGAGTGAGGAGAAATTTCGCCGCATCGCCGCCAACATCCCGGAAGTGCTCTACAGCGTGGACATGCGGACACGAGAGTTCCGTTATCTAAGCCCGGCTCTTGAGAAGATGCTTGGCTACACACATGAGGACATTCACAACGAGGGTGGACGTGTGGCCTTTCTGACGCGGGTGATCAAGAAGGGGGATTTTGAGGCGCAAAAGAGCCGCCTGATGCGATTACAGACGCAACCGATGGAAGTGGTCGGGGTGCGCGACGAGGAATGGTGGCTCTGCAAAGACGGAACGTTGAAGTGCATCGAGGACCGCTGGATACCGGTTTATGAGTCCGGGCAATTGGTGACCACAGAAGGCATGCTGTGCGATATCACGGAACTCAAGGAAGCGCAGGAAACGGTTCGTCGCGCCAAGGAGGATTGGGAACGAACATTTGACGCCGTGCCCGACCTTATTGCCATCATTGACAGCGAGCATCGAGTCGTTCGCGCGAACAAAGCCATGGCGGCCAGATTGGGCGTCACGCCTGCCCAGTGTGTTGGGCAAAGATGCTATCGCGTTGTCCACGGCACGGACCAGCCACCAGACTTTTGCCCGCACAAGCAATTGCTTGCGGATGGGCTTGGACACACTGCAGAGGTTCATGAAGAACGGCTCGGTGGAGACTTCATCGTGAGCACTACGCCACTCCACGACTCGGAAGGGAAACTTACCGGGAGTGTTCACGTGGCCCGCGAAATCACCGGGCGCAAACAAGTGGGGGAAAACTCCCACAAGCTGAACCCGTAGTTGAAGTAGCGCGGCGTTAATGGATCGCCAAGGTTGCCCTACAGCCTTGGGAATAGGTCATCCGCTATTTCTTCCCGTCGTTATTGATTCCTACCAAGGTCGCAGTGGTTTTCGCTCGCCTTGAGGGCGGTTTATTGGAAATGATGCCGCGATTTTTTCTGAGCACAGGAACAGAGCTATGAAGATATTCGTTCGTGTTGGTGCAACACTGGTGGCGATGGCTGCGATGGGTTGGAGTGCGTTCGCATCGTTGGGTCACGCTGCCGAGCCGGTGTCGGCTGGATGGAATAAATCCATCCACAACCTTCGCCAGCAGGTCATGGACGTGCGCAAGGGCGTTGAGGAGCTTAACTGGTTTTCCACCGAGCCGCTGCGGCCAATGAAGAAGAGCCGCAATGTCAACATCGAGCCGGAACAATGCGTTGACCTGAAGGCAAAGCTGGCCGGTGGCAAGAAGTCGCTCTGGAACTCGGTGAACTGGACCGACGGTCAGCCAGTGTGGGTGAAAGGCGCGGCCAACAACGCCACCTACGCATACCGCACCCTCATCTCGAAGGAGCCGGCGAAGCTTGTTGTGGAACTGGGCAGTCCGGACAGCTTCACGGTTTGGCTGAACCAGAAGCAGGTTCTTGCGAAGGAGAAGCCGGACAACTCGCGCACAAAGATCACTCTCGACCTCGCCAAGGGAAAGAACGATTTGCTGGTCAGGATCAACTGCTCGAATGAGAACAGCAGCTTCTTCTATTCCAGCGGCCCCGTCGTCTCAACGGAACTGGCGAAGCTTGAGGGGACGTTTGGCAATGAGAACCAGCTCTTCACGACGTATTTCTCCGGTTATCAACGGTGGTTCATGGACGACGCGAATGCAGGGCAGGAGCGCGGCGTGATTGGTTCGATGGTGCGGAAGCTCAAGACCGGTGCGACTGCGGAGAGTGCGCGGCTTGACGAGTTGGTCAAGAACAAGACCGCTTCTTCCGATTCTGCTTGGCTCGACCTGTTCCTCACGGTCGCGCGCAAGGCGAAGGCACTCGAAGATTCCACGGTGTTGTTGAAGTCGCTCAACACAAAAGCCATGCGGCTCGCCATCGAGGATTTGGCCAAAACCTATCCCGACAAATACAAGAACGCCGCGACTTACCTCGCACAGCTCGACGCCATCGAGAAGGAGATGCCCGCCATCCAGAAGGCGCTGACGGACGGCGACGACAAGGCCATCGTGGAGTTCGGCGCGCGCTGCGACAGCCTGCAACGCGAGGCGTTGATCATCAATAATCCGGTGATTGATTTCGACAAAATCCTGCTCGTCAAGCGCGACGGCAGCCGGCTCGGCTTGCCCGCAAACTGGCAGGGCAATTCCAGTGTCAACCCTGCTACCGTCAACGAAGTTGCTGCGATGTCTATCCGTGAGAAGAACCCCTTGTTGCAGCGCATCTACAAACCGAAGAAAGATGTGTTCGTAGGCGACATGCGGCTCCATTTCGACGGGGAGCGCATCCTGTTCTCATCCATCGGTTCCAATGACCGCTGGCAGATTTTCGAAATGAAGCTCGACGGCAGCGGCCTCCGTCAGGTGTCGCGCGGCGAATACGACGACATAGACAACTACGACGGCATGTATCTGCCCGACGGGCGCATCATCTTCGATTCAAGCTCCACGTTCCAAGGCGTGCCGTGCGTCGGCGGCAGCGATTACGTCGCCAACCTCCACATCATGAACGCCGACGGCAGCAACATCCGCCGGCTCACGTTCGACCAAGACAACGACTGGTATCCCACCATGATGGAGGACGGCCGCGTCATGTATCTGCGCTGGGAATACACCGATTCGGCGCACTACTTCAGCCGTGTGATGATGCACATGAACCCGGACGGCACGCGCCAGCAGGAGTTCTACGGCAGCAACAGCTACTGGCCGAACTCGATGTTCTACGCCAAGCCGCTGCCGGGCAAGCCCTCGATGTTCAGCGCGGTCATCTCCGGCCATCACGGCGTGGCGCGCGCTGGCGAACTGGTTATCTTCGATGCCTCCAAGGGCCGGCAGGAAGGCGCCGGCGCGGTCCAGAAAATTCCCGGCTACGGCAAACCGGTCGAGGCGGTGATCAAGGATGGTCTCGTGAACGACTCGTGGCCGAAGTTTCTGCATCCGTTCCCGCTGAGTGACAAACAGTTCCTCGTTTCCTGCAAGCCCGACCCGCGCGCGAATTGGGGCGTTTATCTCGTGGACATCTTCGACAACATGATCTTGCTGAAAGAGCAGCCGGGCCAGGCGATGTTCGAGCCGATCCCGCTGCGCAAGACCACGCCGCCGCCAGTCATCCCCGACAAGGTGGACCTCGACAAGAAGACCGCCACGGTTTCCATTCAGGACATCACCGCGGGCCGCGGGTTGGCGGGCGTTCCGCCGGGCACGGTCAAGTCGCTGCGCCTCTTTCAGTATGAGTATTCCTACCGGAACATGGGCGGCCACTACTTCGTCGGCATGGAAGGCCCGTGGGACGTGCGGCGGATCATCGGCACCGTGCCGGTTCATCCCGACGGTTCGGCGTTCTTCGAGATTCCCGCGAACATCCCGATCGCCATCCAGCCGCTCGACGCTGAGGGCAAGGCGCTGCAGCAGATGCGTAGCTGGTTTGTCGGCATGCCAGGCGAAAACATCTCGTGCACCGGCTGCCATGAGCAGCAGAACTACTCGCTCACTCTCAACCCCAGCGATGCCACGCGCAGCGCGCCATCCGTCCCCGCTCCGTGGCGCGGCCCGAAGCGCGGCTTCGCGTTCGTGCGCGAGGTGCAGCCCGTGCTCGACAAGTATTGCGTCGGCTGCCACGACGGCAAGATCGCCACGCAGCCGAACTTCGCCGATACCAACATCGTCCGCACCACCACTGGCTCGCCGCTGCCCGCTTCGTATCTGGCGCTGCACCCGTTCGTGCGCCGCAACGGCCCCGAAGGCGACTACAGCCTCCTCGCGCCGCTTGAGTTTCACGCCAACACCAGCGAACTGGTGCAGATGCTCCAGAAGGGCCACCATAACGTCAAGCTCGACGCCGAAGCCTGGGACCGCATCATCACGTGGATTGACCTCAACGTTCCCTGCTACGGCACGTGGCACGAGGCGCGCGAGATCCCGAAGAACTTCGAGAAGCGCCGCTACGAGATGAAGAAACTCTACGCCAACGTGGACGAGGACATCGAAACGATCCCGGTCAACTACACCCAGCGCCTCGCGTTCGTCCCGCCCGCGCCGGAACCCGCCAAGACTCCATCTCCCAACTCCCATCTCCCATCTGCCAAGAACTGGCCGTTCGACGCCGCCAAAGCCGCGCAGATACAGGCCGCGCTCGGCAACACCGAGATGACCCTCGATATCGGCGGCGGCCTGACGATGAAGTTCAAGCGCATCCCCGCCGGCGAGTTCGTCATGGGCGACGTGAACGGTTTCCCCGACGAATCGCCCACCGCCGCCGTGCGCGTCGCCAAACCGTTCTGGATGGCCGTCACCGAAGTTTCCCTCGCGCAATATCAGGCGTTCAACCCCGCGCACAAGAACGGCTACTACGACCGCCACTACAAGGACCAGGTCAACCCCGGCTACTCGATGGACGACCCGAAGCTGCCCGTCATCCGCATCTCGTGGGATGGCGCGATGAAGTTCTGCCAGTGGCTCGCCCAGAAGACCGGCAAGCGCGTCACCCTGCCGACCGAGGCGCAATGGGAATGGGCCTGCCGCGCCGGCACCGACACCGCCATGAACTACGGCACCCTCGACACCGACTTCTCCGTGCTCGAAAACCTCGGCGACAAATCCCTCAGCCTCATGGCCGTCAGCGGCGTGGACCCGAAGCCGATCAAGAACCCCGACAAGTTCTGGGACTTCATCCCCAAGGAAGAGCGGTTCAACGACGGCGTCCTGATGCTGGCTGACGTGGACGCCTTCGCCGCCAATCGTTGGGGCCTCAAGAACATGCACGGCAACGCCCGCGAGTGGACCCTCACCAACTTCCGCCCCTATCCCTACAGCGACGGGGCCGGTGCCAACGACGCCAACCTCCCCGGCAACAAAGTCGTCCGCGGCGGTTCCTGGTATGAGCGCCCCAAGTTCGCGCGCTCCGCCTTCCGTCTCGCCGTCCCCAACTGGCAGCGCCCCTACAACGTCGGCTTCCGCGTCATTATCGAGGAGTGACGAGAATCAGCCGTCAGCCGATCCTGTAGCGGCGGTCTATGACCGCCGATCTCGTTGTAGGCCACGTGCCCACACGTGGCGATGACGGTTACGCCGGGTCGGGGACCCGGCCTACGCCGGCGGTCTCCGACCGTCGCTTGCCCAAAGCTGAAAGCTGACAGCCGACAACTGACAGCTTCCCCCCTTTCGCGTCCTTTCGCATTTTTCGGGGCGGAGAATTTGTTTCCATTTCTTCGCCTGCTGCGGTAGAAACCGCCCATGAGGAAAGGGCCGAGACATGCCAATCTTCGATCCAAGCCAACTCCATAACGGCGAGGTCATAGACGCCGGCCCCACGAACGACGCCCACTGGCGGCAAGCCGGCATCACCACCAACAGCAGCTTCACCGTCGCCCTAAGCACGGCAAACTATTAATCGCTCCGAATTATGGAAACTCAGCCAAAACCATTCGTTTTCACACTGATGCCGTTTGAGAAATTCTTCGACGACCTTTATGAACTCGGCATCAAGGCGGCTTGCGGTGATGCTGACGCCCATTGCGAACGTGTTGACGAGCAGATTTTTGAGGAGAGCATCCTGCAAAGAGTTTACAACCAGATTGCAAAGGCAGACTTAATTATTGCGGAAATGACAGGTCGTAATCCGAACGTGTTCTATGAGGTTGGGTATGCGCACGCTCTGGGGAAGCGCGTTATTCTTCTAACTGCAAAAGCTGATGATATCCCGTTTGATCTCAAACATTATCCTCACATCGTCCACGATAATCGCATCACCGATTTGAAGTCTGAGCTTTTCAAACGCGTTAAATGGTTTGTGGAGAATCCAAAGGAGGCTAAACGGTTCTTTAATCCAACATTAGAGTGTTTTGTTAACGGAACTCGAATAGTTGCGAATCCTCTGGTTGAAAGCACACAAGAACAGCCACACTGGTCTGGATTCGACGTTTCTATCAAGAATTCGGAAGAACGAACTATCCAAATTCAAGATTTCCAGTTTGGCATAGTAGCCCCTGCCGGTTGGTATTTGCACAGGTTGAGTCCTAGGCTTTTTGGGGACGAATATATTTCTACCCAGGCTTTCTCAGTGCCACCTGATCACAAACTACATCTTGCTGAGTCAGCATATCAGTTGTTACCCGGAGCGTGGGTCAAAATATTCGCTCGTTTCGGGGCAAATGATAAAAATGTTCCATCAGATACTGAATACAATCTTGCCATACGATTATTTACGCCCAGCGGTCCTTTAGATTTTCCATTCCGCAAGAAACATGGACAGTAGAATGACATTATCTGATGGAGAATGCGTATTAGTCGAAGCCAGCACGGATGGTGGTGAAAGCTGTGCCTGACTTCTTTCGCGAAATCCGATAACGGTTGGGGATGATGAAACAGGTGATGGCGTGGTTGTGGACGGCGGCGGTGTGCTGCGGGGTGGGCATTACGGGTGAGGTCGGCGGGCAGTTGCTCGCCGCGGGCGACCGAAGGGTTATGATTCTGTCGGCGGCCGGCGCGGTGGAGTGGGAGCATCCGACGGCGCTCACTCACGACGCATGGATGCTGTCGAACGGCAACGTCCTTTTTGCCGACGGCGCGACGGTGACGGAGGTGACACCCGACCACAAGGTCGTCTTCCAATACAAATCGCCCGAGCAAAAAGGCGGCGGCACCTTTTCCTGCCAGCGGCTCGACAACGGCAACACGCTCGTCGGCGAGAACTCCACCGGCAAGGTGCTGGAGGCGGATGCGGCCGGCAAGGTGGTGTTCGAGTTGCAGACCCAGCCGGCTACGGTCGGCGCGCATCACAACATGCGCATGGCTCGCAAGCTCAAGAACGGCAATTATCTTGTCTGCCATTCCGGCGCGCACGTGGTGAAGGAATACACGCCCAAGGGCGACGTCGTCCTCGAACTTAAGACGCCCGCCATCGCCTTCGCCGCCGTCCGCACGGGGAAGGGAACCACGCTTGTCTCGTCGCTGGCCAGGCTGCTGGAGTTCGACGCCGCCGGCAAGGTGGTTTGGGAGTTCGCCAACACCGACATCCCCGGCGTGAAGATCACCAACATGACCGCTCTGCACCTGTTGCCCAACGGCAACATCGTCACCGGTTGCTATCGCGCTTACGAAAAGAGTGGCGCAAGCTTCCAGCTTGCGAATCCCAATGACCGCAAGCAGGAAGCTTGCGCCACCATTGGCTCCGGCTTGTTGGAGATCACGCGCGACAAGAAACTCGTCTGGCACCTGTCCGACCCGAAGCTCGCCGGCACGATGATGGCCGTGCAGAAGCTGGACGCCAGCGGCAAGGCGATGGCGGGAGAGAGGTAGGTAGGGCGACGGAGAATTAAGAATGAGAAGTTAAGAGTTCCGGGATCTTTGCGCTCTTTTCGTGTCTGTAATTCTTCACTCTCAATTCTGAACTCTTAATTTTCCTGTTGAAACTGCGCTTGGCATCGGCGGTGGAACCTTGTAAGAACACGGGCGCTTTTCCTGACGCGGAACACGACTAGCAGAGGAGAACAACAGCCATGGCTATGAAGAAATTTATCAACGACCCGAAGAACCTCACGCCGGAGTTGCTGGAGGGCTTTGCCCTCGCTTACAGCGACAAGGTGGCGTTGAAGAACGAGAAACTCGTCTGCCGCGCGCGTGCGAAGGACCCGTCGAAGGTGGCGCTGGTCACGCTCGGCGGCGCGGGCCACGAGCCGGCGCTCAGCGGGTTCGTCGGTGAGGGCATGCTCGATATCAGCGTCGTGGGCGACATCTTTGCCGCGCCCGCCGCGCCGAAGGTGTTCGACGCGCTCAAGCAGGTCAACCGCCCGGCGGGGACATTGCTGGTGGTGCTCAACCACGCGGGCGACGTGATGAGTTCGAACATCGCCATGCAGATGGCCAAGAAAGCGGGCCTCAACGTCAAGAGCATCCTCACGCACGAGGACATCGCTCCCGGCGCGAACGCTCCCGCCGAGAACCGCCGCGGTCTCGTTGGCTGCATCCCGCTTTACAAGATCGCCGGCGCCGCCGCGGAGGCTGGCAAGAGCCTCGACGAGGTGCTCGCGCTGGCGGAGCGGTTCAACAACAACATGGCCACGCTCGCGGTGGCGTTGACGACGGCGACGCATCCGGCGAGCGGCCAGTCCATCTTCGCGCTGGCCGACGACGAGATGGAGATAGGCATGGGCCAGCACGGCGAGGCCGGCACGGGACGCTCGAAGATGAAGAGCGCCAACGAGACGGCGGAGATCATGGTGACGCAGTTGATCGAAGCCGTCAAAGCCAAGGCGGGCGACAAGGTGCTGGTGATCATCAACGGCGCCGGCTCGACGACGCTGATGGAGCAGTTCATTGTCATGCGCCGTGTCGGGCAGGTGCTCGCGCAGAAAGGCGTCGTGCTGGCGCGCGCCCGCGTCGGCGAATACCTGACAGTGCAGGAGATGGGCGGCTTCCAGATGTTCGTCGCGAAGATGGATGACGAGATGCTGAAGTATTGGGACGCGCCCTGCGACGCGCCGTATATGACGGTGAGATAACTCAGTAACCCGCGACTCCGTCGCGGGCGAACCGCCACGGAGTGGCGGGTTACCAAGATATGCAAACCATCGGTTCAAATGTCATCGTCCGCATGATCGAAGTCGCCGCGGGAAAAATTCGCGCCGCGGAGAAAGAACTCTCGGCACTCGATTCCGCCACCGGTGACGGCGACCATGGAATGACCATCTGCCGCGTGATGGACGCTGCCGAAGCTGCCGCGAAAGGCGACACCAGCGGCAAGATCGCCGAGTTGCTCAACAAGGTCGGTTGGGACGTGATGAGCGTGGACGGCGGCTCGACCAGCCCGTTGCTCGGCTCTTTCTTCATTGGCTTGAGCGAAGGCGCGGGCAGCGCGGCGGAACTGGATGTGGCGGCGGTCGCGACGATGTTCGAGGCCGGCGTGGCGGGATTGCGCCAGCAGACGAAAGCGCAGCCCGGCGACAAGACGATGATTGACGCGCTCGTGCCGTCGGTGGACGCGTTGCGCGCTGCCGCTGGCAGCGGCGCGGATGTCTCCGTAGCGTTTCGCCAGGCCGCGGAGGCCGCGTCGCGTGGCGTGCAGGCCACGAAAGACATGACGGCGAAGTTCGGTCGCGCCCGCAACCTCGGCGACCGCACGCTCGGCCACGCCGATCCCGGCGCGACTTCGATCTCTTACATTTTTGCGGGTTTCGCAGAAGCAGTGCAGTAGAGCGTAACGCGGACACTCTTGTCCGCTTCATCGGAACGGCGCGGACAAGAGTGTCCGCGTTACAAATCAAATAGACACAAACAGGAGTAACGAACATGGCAGAAGCAGCAGGAAACCAAGAAGCCAAGGATTACGGAATTGGCGTTCCGCAGAAGACCGAAGGATTTTTCCTTAAGGGCCTCGGACACGTTGAGTGGGGCATGAAAGACCGCCTCTCGCGCGTCTTCAACCCCAAGAGTGGCCGCACCGTCATGCTGGCGTTCGACCACGGCTACATCATGGGCCCGACCTCTGGCTTGGAGCGCATGGACTTGACGATCACGCCGCTGATTCCCTACGCCGACTGCATCATGTGCACGCGCGGCGCGTTGCGGCAGATCGTGCCGCCCACCTCGAACAAACCCGTCGCTTTGCGCGTTTCAGCCGGCTCGACCATCCTGACCGACCTGAACGACGAGTGTGTCATGGACATCGAGGAGTCCATCCGGCTGAACGCCTGTTTGATGGCTGCGATGGTGGCCATCGGCGGCAAGTTCGAGGCGCTGACGATCCGCAACCTCACGCAACTGATTGACGCCGGCAACCGCGTCGGCATCCCCACGCTCGGCGTGAACGCCGTTGGCAAGGAACTGGTGCGCGACGCGCGTTACCTCGGACTTGCGACGCGGGTGATCGCGGAGAATGGCGCGCACGTCGTGAAGACCTACTACTGCAAGCCCGGCTTCGAGAAGGTCGCCGCAGCCTGCCCGGTGCCGATCGTCGTCGCCGGCGGCAAGAAACTACCGGAACTCGAAGCGCTCCAGATGGCCTACGAGGCGATTGACCAGGGTGCCGCGGGCATGGACATGGGCCGCAACGTGTTCCAGGCCGAGCATCCCGTCGCGATGATCCAGGCCGTGCGCGGCGTTGTGCATGACAACCTGAAACCGAAGGCAGCGTTCGACCTCTATCAGACGATCAAGAACAAGAAGAAGTAATCCCGGTTGTCGCACGCGAACAGTTCGCAAACGAAAAGGCCCGCGCACCACAATGCGCGGGCTTTTTTTCAACCTTCGGTTGCGGAATGGTGGAGGTGTGTTAGATTCCGCGAACTTTGTGCAATGGCGTGACCGTTGCGGTGCTTAGGTAACCGATGAATATCCACGAATATCAAGCGAAGGAACTGTTCCGGCAATTTGGCGTCATGGTCCAGTCTGGCGGCGTGGCGCGCACGCCGGAGGAGGCGGGCGCGCGTTACGACGAGATCGTCGCCGCGTTCGGATCGGGTGCGGAGATTGTCATCAAGGCGCAAATCCACGCCGGCGGTCGCGGCAAGGGTGGCGGCATCAAGTTCGCCCGGACGCGTGAGGAATGCGTCGCCGCGGCGCGCAAGCTGATCGGCATGACGCTGGTGACGCCGCAGACCGGCGCGCAGGGCCGGCTCGTGCGCAGCGTGCTCGTGGTCAACGCCGTTACGCCGCAGCGCGAGTTGTATCTGGCCGTGCTGCTGGATCGTGTGTTGTCGCGGCCGGTGGTCATCGCCAGCACCGAAGGTGGCATGGATATCGAAAGCGTTGCGGCGAAAACGCCGGAGAAGATTTTGAAGGAGGTCGTGGACCCCGCGCTCGGCATGATGCCGTTCCAGGCGCGCAAACTCTGCCGCGCGCTCGGTCTTACTGGCGAACTGGCCGCCGCCGGCGCGAAGCTGATGCTGAGCGTCTATCGGCTCTTCTGGGAGTCCGACTGCTCGTTGGTGGAGATCAACCCGCTCGTCGTCACGACCGGGCCGGACGGCAAACCGTGCGTGCTGGCGATGGACGCGAAGATCAACTTCGACGACAACGCGCTCTACCGTCACAAGGACATCGCGGCGATGCGCGACACGAACGAGGAAGACCCTCGCGAGGTTGAGGCGAGCAAGAACGACCTGAACTACATCGGCCTCGACGGCACCATCGGCTGCATGGTCAACGGCGCGGGACTGGCGATGGCGACGATGGACATCATCAAGCACTACGGCGGCAGTCCGGCAAACTTCCTCGACGTTGGAGGCGGCGCGAGCGTTGAGCAGGTGACGGCGGCGTTTAAGCTTTTGTGCGGCGACAAGAACGTAAAGGCGCTGCTCGTGAACATCTTTGGCGGCATCATGAAGTGCGACGTGCTGGCGGCGGGCATCGTCGGCGCTGCGAAGGCCGTTCACATCCCCGTGCCGCTCGTCGTGCGGCTCGAAGGCACGAACGTCGAGCAGGGCAGGAAGATGCTGAAGGACAGCGGCCTGCCGATCATCACCGCCACCGGCATGGGCGACGCAGCGGAAAAAGTTGTGCGCGCTGCCCAGCAATCATAATTCTTCACTCTTCACTCATAACTCTTCACTACGATGAGCATCCTCGTTGACAAAAACACCCGCGTCATCTTCCAAGGCATTACTGGCTCCGCCGGCAAGTTCCACGCCACCCATTGCCACAAGTATGCTGGCAACGTCGTCGGCGGCGTCACGCCCGGTCGCGCGGGCGAAGTGGACCTCGACGGCGTCAAAATGCCCGTCTTTGATACCTGCGCCGAAGCGGTGAAGCAGGCCGGCGCCAACGCCACGTGCATCTTTGTGCCGGCGGCGTTCGCGGGCGACGCCATCCTCGAAGCGGCCGACGCGGGCATCCGGCTCATCGTCTGTATTACCGAGGGCATCCCCGTCGCCGACATGGTCAAGGTGAAGCGCGTTCTCGCCGGGCACAAGGGCGTGCGGCTCATCGGCCCGAACTGTCCCGGCATCATCACGCCCGGCCAGTGCAAGATCGGCATCATGCCCGGTTACATTCACAAGCCCGGCCGCGTCGGCGTCATCAGCCGCAGCGGCACGCTAACCTACGAAGCCGTCTGGCAGCTCACTACCCGCGGCGTCGGCCAGAGCACCTGTATCGGCATCGGCGGCGACCCGGTCAACGGCACCTCGCACCTCGACGCGGTGAAGCTTTTCAACGACGACCCCGGCACGGACTCCATCGTCCTCATCGGCGAAATCGGCGGCAGCGCTGAGGAAGAAGCGGCGGCTTGGATCGGCAAACATTGCAAAAAGCCGGTCGTCGCCTACATCGCCGGCATGACCGCGCCCCCCGGCCGCCGCATGGGCCACGCTGGAGCGGTCATCAGTGGTGGCAAAGGCACCGCCGCCGCGAAGATCGAGGCGTTGCGGGCCGCCGGCATCGCCGTGGCCGAAACGCCCGCCATCATCGGCGAGACGCTCATCTCCCTCCTGAAGTCGCGCCAGCGCGCCCGCCCGCGCAAAGCCTCCGCCCCCCGCGCCAAGCGCGGCAAGAAGCCGGGGCAGAAGAAGACTGCGCGAAGGAAGTAGGGGCGGGACGGCCGCATCCCTCGTATGAGGTCAGTGTTGCTGGCCGCGGATGAAACACGGATTGGCGCGGATGGCGGTGTGATTCTAACGCTGCTGCGGCTCGGCCGAGACGGCCGACGCTACAAACGCCGAGGAAACATTTCACTCATCACTCTTCGTCTTTACATGATGTAGCCGCAGGCGGAGAACGGTCCCGAAGCCGGACGCCTCATCCGCGGCCTGAAGCGGAACATCTGAGGCGATGAGAGCGTTGTAGTGTCGGGCGTCTCGCCCGAACGTCTTGTCGTATCGGTCGTTCCGCCCGACGGGACTTGTTTGCAAACGGTGAAGCCAGAAGATGAGCCGGCGGGCGGGCAGCGGCGGAGGAGGCGGAAGGAAAGAAGGAAAGGCGTCAGACGCTTTGCGTGCGCGATGAACTCGCGCGGCGGCCGTCTAGCTGGAGAAGCTCCTCCACACGCCCCTCAGCGCGAGCATGAAGACAAACAGAATCGCCAAACCAATGCCACCCACAATCAACTGGGACGAAGTCACTGGCAATGCGAGACCGGCGTTGGCGAGGCCGGGATCGCCGGCTTCGAGTCCGGTCACATGTGTCGTTGGACCCGGTTCTATCCTGAACGCCACGCGAATCGGATCGCCGGGTTGGATGTCCCCCAGTTCACAAGCCTTTCCGTTTCGGTCGAGCATCGCATCCGCGCCGATGAAAAAGACAGCGGGGTTGAGCATGCGGGCAACGGCCGCATCGTTAGGTCTGACACTGAGGGTGCGCCATCGGGGGGTCAAACTGACCACCACGCCGCTCAGGAAGGGGCCATGCGGAATCACGCGAGTCACCACGACGGGTTTGGTGTTCGGGATGACGCGGGCCACCACCGCGGCGCTTGAGGGAGGGCCTCAGCCGCCTTCAACCACAGGTGTGCCAAAGCCCCAAAGCAAAACGAGTCCCGTCAGCCAGAAGGCGGATGTTGAACTCTTCATGATCCTTGTCTCCGTGTTTCCAAGCTTTCAGCGCTGGTTGGAACCGGGGAAAGAGTAGCAGTTGGATGCGACCGCCATCAATCTGAAAGGTTTTGCGTCGCTGCATTGGAAGCATCCAGGTTGCATGACACTTGGCATGTGACGGAGAGGCGGCGGGCGGGCAGCGGAGGAGGCGGAAGATGGGAGTTGGGAGATGGGAGATGGGCTACCGTGAGGGCCAGCCATCACTGTTTCCATTTACAAATCTGTCCTCCGCCTTGCGCGACATAAGACATGCCAGACGGGTCGCGCAGTTGCCAACTCTCGTAGCCTGACGAGGTCGGGATAATCTCCAACCGCAAGTCCTCAGTGAACTCAATCAGAACGTCTGCTGTGGCCTCTCGCAACTGCACTGCGGCAATGATACGACCAGCAAGAAGTTGATTGCCTTTGGCAACGGCGTCCAAGGGTGCGGATAAACCAAACTTCTGACCGTGGTCTTCGTTGGTCAGAATAACCCCGTCATGCCCAACGATACGCCAAAGACACTCGACGCCGATGTGTGCATCCGGGCCGAAGATGAAATACCAAGGCGAAGGCTCATGGAATGACACTTCGGTAAAAGCGCGTCCGACCATCCACGATAAATCGATGTCTCTATATCTGACTGGAGAAGGATGGATGATTTGGCCCATGCGCGTAGTTGCGCTCCTCACTTCTTGAACGTGAATCTTGGCGACTGGCCGTAGAACTGGAGGGGGTTGAGGAAGACGAGTTGCTCGATCTGGTCGCGGGGGACGGAGCGGCGCTCGAGTTCGCGGACGACGCGGGGGACGCTGAGGGGGTCGGAGACGCCCCAGTCGGCGGAGGAGTTGATGAGGAGGCGGTCCACGCCGTATTGCTGGACGATGTTGGCGGCGCGCTCGACGGAGAGTTTGGTGATGGGATAGACGGTGAGGCCGCGCCACATGCGGGTGTGCCGCCCGAACAGCGGCAGGGTTTCCTCGGTGCAATGGTCGAGGTTCACGAGGTTGTGGTCGAGTTTCTCCTCGTCAATGATGGCGAGGATGCGCTCGGTGCCGATCTTCTTGTGTTGGTGCGGGCTGTGGACGATGACGGGGCAGTTGAGCTGGCGGGCGATGCGGAGCTGGCGGCGGAGAATTTCCTCCTCGTCGGAGGTGATGCGGTCAAAGCCGACTTCGCCAAGGCCGACGCAACCCTCGCGCTGGAGGTAGGCCGGGAGCAGCTCGACGACCTGGTCGGCGACGGGGCGGGTGTTGGCCTCCTTGGGGTTCACGGAGAGGGTGGAGAAGTGGGCGATGCCGTAGCCGGCGGCGCGTTGGCGCTCGAAGCCGAGGAGGTGCTCGAAGTAGTCCGTGAAGGTGCCGACGGTGGTGCGCGGCCCGCCGAGCCAGAACGCCGGCTCGATGACGGCTTCGATGCCGGCGAGGGTCATCTTCTCGTAGTCGTCGGTGGTGCGTGAGTAGCAGTGAATGTGGGGTTCGATGATGCGCATGGTTTTCCTGGTGCGGGACTATTGCGCGGGGCGCGGAGGGTTTCAACCGGAAACTAATCTGCGAGCAGGAGGTTCGGTTGGCAGGGGGTTCTTATGCTGCCTGGCCCTTGACCCTCTTGGCCAGCCGCTCCGTGAGGCGGCGCAGGGCAGGGGAGCAGTCGGCGGGATCGAGCCGCGCCTCGATGATGCTGAAGCTGTCGGTGTGCTGGTCGGCAGCGGTGAGGGCGCGGTCGAGTTCCTCTTCGGTGTGAACAAGGAAACCGCGGCCCGCGCCGAGGAACTCGGGCAGGCGGCTGTAGTTCCACGGCAACACGTCGTTGTAGGGGCCGTCTTGCATGGGGCGCTCGGTGCCGTAGCCGAAGTTGTTTAGGACGACGACGATGGGATTGAGGCCGAAACGGGCGGCGGTCGCCAGTTCCATGCCGGTCATCTGGAACGCGCCGTCGCCGACAAGCACCAGCGGGCGCAGTTTGCGGTTGGCCAGTTGCGCGCCGATGGCCGCTGGCACCGCGAAACCCAGCGAGGCGTAGTAGGCCGAGCCGATGAATTCGGTGCTGTGATGGATGTAAAGGTCGGCCGCGCCGAATAACGCGTCGCCGGCGTCCGCGATGACGATGGTGTTCTCCGTGAGGTGCGCGTTGATCCGCTGGAAGAGGCGCTTGACGGTGAGTTTCCCTTTCGTCGGCACGAAGGCGGCGGGCGGTTGTGGGTTTGGAATCCTGCCGAGCGTGCGGCGGCGCAGTTTGGCGCGCGTGAGGCCGCTCAGGAAGTCCTCGAACCGCACGTTCTCGTAGTTGTGGTAGCGCACCGCGATCTTCTCGCTGGTGGCGTAGATGGAACGGCCCTGGTCCAGCCGCGCAGTGAAGATGCCGAGGTTCACGTCGGTCATGAACGCGCCAAGCATGATGACGCAGTCGCTGGACTCGACGTAAGCGCGCACGTCGTCCCGGCCCATCGCGCCCTCATAGACGCCGAGGTAGAACGGGTGGTTCTCTCCGATGACCGACTTGCCAAGGATAGTGGCGGCGACGGGGATGTTCGTCTTCTTGGCAAGGCGGACCACTTCCGCTTGCAGACCGAACCGATGCACCTCCACGTCTGCGAGGATCACCGGCTTCTTGGCGGCGTTGATCATGGCGACGGCCTCTTCCATCGAGGCCTTGAGCGAATGCGCGTCGCTCGGCTCGTGGAGTTCGAGTGGCGTATGATGCGGAATGCCCGGCACGCTCACCATGTCGCGGGGAAGCTCGATATAAACCGGCCGCTTGTAGCGCTCGGCGGCGTAGAGCACGCGGTCAATTTCCTGCAACGCCGTCTGCGGATCGCTCAGCACGGTGGATGCGACGGTGATCTGCTCGAACACCTTCTTCTGCGTGTCGAACTCACGCACCTTGTGGTGGAGCAGGGGATTCTTCCTGCGCTCGCCGATGCCGGGCGCGCCGCTGATAACGACTACGGGCGACTTCTCTGCAAACGCCTCTGCTGTTGAGTTGGCCACCTTCAGCCCGCCGACGCAATAGGTGACGCACACCACGCCAAGGCCGTTCAGGCGCGCGTAGGCGTCGGCGGCAAAGCCCGCGCCCTGCTCGTCGCAGGTGTTGACGATGCGCAGTTGGCTGTGCTGGATCATGTCGTAGAAGCCCAGCACGTAATCGCCCGGCACACCGAAAACGTGGCGCACGCCGCGCCCGTGGAGTTGCTCGATCAGATACTGGCCGATCCCGATGGAAGAACGTGTTCGGTTCATGGAGTGCCTGACTTTACACCGCGTGTGCCGCCGTTCCAAGCCGCGAAACGCTGAAATCCGGCTTGCTATCCGCGTGGGAGCCGATAAAACCATCGTCCGTTCGCTGACTGAGAATTCAACCAAGGAGATGATAATGCAGCGGTTCAATCGAGTTTGTCTGATCGCAGTTTCCACTTTCGCGCTGATGCTGGCGACGGCGGCGTTTGCCGTGGTCAAACCGCACGGGCTTTTCACGGACAACGCGGTGCTACAGCAAGGTCAGAAGGTGCCGATTTGGGGCACGGCCGACGACGGCGAGAAGGTGACGGTGAAGTTCTGCGGTCAGGGGGTCTCCACGGTCGCCAAGGGCGGCAAGTGGAAGGTCTGGTTGAAGCCGCTGAAGGCGGGCGGGCCGTTCAAGATGACCATCTGCGGCAAGAACAGCGTCGAACTAAAGAACGTCCTTGTCGGCGAGGTCTGGATTTGCAGCGGCCAGTCGAACATGCAGTGGAACGTCAAGGGCAGCACCGACGCGGAGAAGGTGATCGCGGAGTGCAAAGACCCGATGCTGCGGCTCATCACCATCCCGCGCGTTTCCAAGGACGAAGCCCAGACCGAGCTGCCCGCCGCGTCGCCCGGCCAGCCGCCCGTCGCGTGGCAGGAGTGCAGCCCGGAAACGCTGCCGGCGTTCAGCGCCGTCGGTTACTTCTTCGGCAAGCACTTGCGCGCGGCGCTGAAGGTGCCGGTGGGCCTCATCAGTTCCAACGTCGGCGGCACGCCCGCCGAGGCGTGGACGAAGCGGGGCGTATTGGAAAAGGAGTTTCCCGAAATCTTCGCCAACCACGCCGAAGCGATCAAGAACTGGCCGAAAGTCGAGGTGCGCAACAAGGAGATTCTCGCCAAGGCCAAGGCTGCGAAGAAACAGGTGCCGCGCCTGCCGCAGAATCCGACCACCAGCATGCAGCGCCCGTGCGGCCTCTACAACGCCATGATCGTCCCGCTGGAGCCTTATGCCGTCGCTGGCGCCATCTGGTATCAGGGCGAGTCCAACGCCGGCCGCGCCTTTCAGTATCGCAAGCTCTTCCCCGCAATGATCCAGAACTGGCGCAAGGATTGGGGCTATGCTTTCCCATTCCTGTTCGTCCAACTCGCGCCGTTCATGAAGATTGAAGCCGAGCCGAAGGAAAGCGGTTGGGCGGAACTACGCGAGGCGCAACTGTTGACTGCGCTGAATTTGCCCAAGACCGCGCAAGCCGTTATCACCGACGTTGGCGATGAGAACGACGTGCATCCGAAACAGAAGGACCCGGTTGGCGCGCGTCTCGCACTCGCCGCGCGGGCGATCGCTTATGGCGAGAAGATCGAGTTCTCCGGTCCGGCCTATGCCAGCATGAAGGTGCAGGGCAACAAAGCCATCCTCAGCTTCACCCATCTTGGCGGCGGCCTCGCCGCCAAGGACGGCGCGCTCAAAGGCTTCGCCATCGCCGGCGCGGACAAGAAGTTCGTCAACGCGCAGGCTGAGATTCAGGGCGACAAGATCGTCGTGTGCAGCGACAAGGTTGCCAAACCGGTCGCCGTGCGTTACGGCTGGGCCAACTTCCCCGTCGTCAACCTCTGGAACAAGGTGGGCCTGCCCGCGTCGCCATTCCGCACCGACGACTTCCCAATGCTGACTGCGCCGAAGAAGTAATCGTAGGACGGGCGTCTTGCCTGTTCTGTGTTTTTGCCTTTGAGTCGCTGCGGGCAACGGGTAGGTTCCTTGGCTGTTGCCATGAAGAACCTCTCTTACGCCGCCACATTGTTCGTGTTTCTGTCGCTCGTCTCGCCTGTGTCTGCCCAACGCTGGGAGAGCAGGGGCAAAGAGTTTATTTTGGCCGTCGCAGGGAATGAAATCGTTTATCGCGCGCCAGGCACGGTGGCGGTGAGGCGGGCGGGCGGGCCGGAGGTGAGGTTGAGCATCACACTTTGGCACGACGCTTGGATTCACGAACGGCTCGACGCAGGCAAGATCGAAAGCGGGCCGGAGGTGGATCGCAAAGGATGGTTGCGGCAGAGCGGGACGTGGGTGATTCGCGAGGGTGCCGCGCCGATGCGCTACACGCTGGCATTGGAGCCGACGGCGAAGGGCGCGGTGCTGCACTTGGAGACGGAGAAGACTGCGCCACTGTCGCTCACGGCCGGGCTGTGGGCGACGATTTCATTCGACCGGAAGGCGTTTGCAGGGCGGCGGCTATTTGCGCGGCCGGTCGCGCACGGCAAGGTGGGCGGCAACGTTTCCGGTGATTGCGAGGCGTTGCTGGTGGAGTTGGGCGATGGACGCGCAGTCGCGTTCGCGGGCGAGGGATTTCGCGAGCTGCGCTGTCGCGTGAACGAAACGACGCAGGGCTTCGAGATGAACTTGCGCCCCGGGGATTTTCCCGTTGGCAAGAAGGTGGTCACGTTGCTCAAGATCGGTTTTGACACGCTGCCGGAGAAGTTCGCGGGCGACATCGAGCCGCATCGCGAGCCGCTCGCTATTGGGAAGGTCAGTGCAACAAGCGCGACGGTGCCGCGCTTCGGCAAGCTGGAATTGAGCGTGGATCTGCGCGGCACGTGGGAGAACCCGTTCGATCCCGACCAAGTTGCGCTCGATGCGACGGTGACGACGGCGTCGGGGCGACAGTTCACGCAGCCGGGGTTCTTTATGGTGGACTACCGGCGCGAGGTGCGGGACGGCGTGGAGGTGATGTCGCCGGTCGGCGAGGGCCGCTGGTGCGTGCGCGTTGCTTGCGTCGAGCCGGGGCCGTTGCGCGTGAAGCTCACGGCGAAGGACCGCAGCGGCAGCGTGAGCAAGGACGCGGGCGAGTTTGCCGTGAAGGCGTCGGCGGGGAAGGGGTTCCTGCGCCAGAGCCGCGTGGACCCGCATTATCTGCAGTTCGATTCCGGCGTGTCGTTCGTGCCGATCGGTCACAACCTCCCCGGATATCACACCGCTGGGCAGACCGGCCCCGACGCGATCCGCAAGATGGCGGCGAAGGGCGAGAACTACAACCGTTGGTGGATGTCCAGCTCCAGCCTCGGCATCGAATGGGAAGATCGGCTCGGCTGGTATCGTCAGGCGCAGGCGGCACGGCTCGACAGCCTGCTCAACCTCGCCGCGGAACTGGACTTCTACTACATGCTCTGCATGGACACGCATCAGGATTTCCGCGAGGGCGGCTGGCGGGCGAATCCGTTCAACAAAGCCAACGGTGGCCCCTGCGAGAAAGTCAGCGAGTGGTTCACCGGCGAGCCGTCGCGCTCGCTCTATAAGAAACGGCTGCGCTACACCGTCGCGCGATGGGGTTACTCGCCGCAGATCCTCTGCTGGGAGTTCGGCAACGAATTTGAGGGATGGGCCGACACGACCGAGGAGACGAAGAACGCGTGGCATCGCGAGATGTCCGACTATCTCGCCGCGCTCGACCCGTATCGGCATCTCATCACGACGAGCTGGTGGGGCAAGACCGGCCCGGAGGCGTGCTGGCGGATTCCGAGGATGGACATTGTGCAGACCCATTGCTACACGAACAACGACGGCAACGTCGCCGAGCAGGTGCGCCGCTACTGCCTCGAACAGTGGACGAACTTCGCGAAGCCGCACATCTTCGGCGAGTTCGGCATCCGCAGCCATTCCTCCACCGCCGACAAGGACCCGAAGGGCTGGGGCCTGCACAACGCCAACTGGGCCGCGCTTTGCAGTGGCTGCTGCGGCATCCCGATGCCGTGGTGGCACGAGAACTACATCGAGCCGTTGAACCTCTACTTCCACTTCACCGCCATCGCCAACTTCGCCAAAGGCCTTCCCTTCGGCACCACGCGATGGGAACAAGTCAGCGTGGCCGCCACCGAGTATGTGGACCCGCCCGCATCGCCCATCACGCGCGACATCGTCCTCTCGCCCGTCAGCAAATGGGGCAAGCCCGCGGCCAGCGAGTTCAGGATACAACGCGACGGCACCGTCAACGACCCGGCGGAGATTCGCGAACTACTCCACGGCATGGGGCACCACGACCTCATCAACCCGCCCACCTTCGTCGTGGAGTTCCCGCGCGCGGGCAAATTCATCATCACCGTCGGGCGCGTCTCCCGTAGCGGCCTCCTGCGCGTCTGGGTGGACGGCGAACAGAAACTCAACCGCGAGTTCCCCTGCGGCGAGAAGATCGGCAAGCAGTGGATCTACCAGCCGAAGTGGAAGCTGTGGGAATCCGTCTATGACGAAGACGTGGCCGTGGACGTGCCCGCCGGCAAACATCGCATCCGCGTGGACAACCTCGGCGGCGACTGGATGCGCATCACCCGCTACGCCTTCACCGGCTGCAAAGTCCTCGACCGGCCGAATCTGCTTGTCGCGGCGTTGCGGGCCGTCGGCGGCCCCCGCATCGTCTGGATGCAGAACCAGGAGAGCGATTGGTTCAACCACCAGAAATCCGCCGTGCCGCCCGTGCCACCCTCGCGGATTACCCTCGACGGCTTCGCGGACGGCACCTACGCGGTGGAATGGTGGGAAACGTGGAAGGGCAAGCCCGTGCGCACCGAGAAAGCGACCGCCCACGCCGGCAAACTCACCCTCCTGCCCGGCGAACTCAAGACCGACCTTGCCGCGAAGATTCGCCCGCAGTGATGCGAACGTTTTGAATGAACCTAGTCGGCAGCCCGCCTGTTTTGGACAATGTGCAAGTGGCTTTAACCGGTTCGCATCTTCCGCCGCTGGCCTCCAACGGCTCCGTTCTTAATGATTACCAGTCAGAATCCGGAAGTTCTGGCAAAATCATCCATTGCGTCGCGGTGCGCTGTGACTAATATGAGCACGTGGAAAAGGAAATAATATTGCCGCAATGGATCGTTGTGCGCCTCGGCAACGACATGAACTGGTGGGTGGAAAAGACCAGCGATGAGATTTACTGGCCACGCGAGGGATTGAGCGTGCTCGACCCGCGCCAGTTCCGCGACATCGCGGAACGGCTGGGGGAGTATTATGCCATCGGGTTCCAGCGGGCGACGTTTGCGAAGGCGTTTGCCTTGTTTACCGCGGAGTCAGAGATGGATGAAGGCCGGTTGCGGCTGAAGATCGCGCTACAGCCGGGCGAAGACCCCGGAGGCAAGCTGTTCGCGCTGCCGTTGTTCGTGGACGATGAGCAGAGCAGTTATCGTGAGTTGGTGGACAACCTCATCGAGTTGCGGGTGAAGCTTCTGAACAAGACGCATCATTACGCGCACGCCGTGGATGATCTGGAGTTGGAAGAGGAGTTGGTGGCGAAACTCAATGACCGCTATTTCAATGGCAGCAGCCTCCACTGCTACGACGAGATCAACGAGATTCTTTCGTGGTCGCCCGCCGAGTGGGACGGGAGTGATGAAGCCGACGACAAGCTGCGCGCTGTCCAGGAAGAGGACGAAAAGGAAGAGCAAAGCTAGCGGGCGACGATGACTTCGATGCGCTGCTTTTGCAGCATGGCAATCTGGTCGCGCGGGGTGTCCTTGTCGGTAATGACGGTGTGAATCTTCTCCAGCGGTGCGGCAAAAGAGAGTGCGTGCCGCCCGAACTTGGTGTGATCCAGACACAGGATGACGCGACTGGCGGCGGCCATCATCTTCTGTTGCACCGCCACGATCAGGTTGTTCGAGTTGGTGATGCCTTCGCTGGTGATGCCGCCAGCGCTCATGATCGCGACATCGGCGTGGAGTTTTGAGAAAGATTCTTCTGCGAGCGGCCCCAGCAGCACGCCAATGCGGGGGAAGATGAACCCGCCGCACATGATCGTCTCCACCATGCTGGAATTGCTGAACTGGTTGGCGACGGGGAGCGAATTAGTGATGACTTGGATGCGCTTGCCGCCAAGATGCTTGGCGACGTGGTAGGTGGTGGTGCCGCCGTCAATGATAACCGACATGCCGTTCTCCACGAGCGCGGCCGTGGCGCGCCCGATCAGGTCTTTCTCATCCGCTTGGCGGGTGTCGCGGACCACGAAATTCAACTCGTCTGTCTTGTGCTCGACGGCCATTGCCCCGCCGTGGGTGCGCTTGAGGGCGCCTTTGGCGGCGAGTTGGTCGAGGTCGCGGCGGATGGTAGATTCTGACGCCTTCAGGTCGTGAGCCAGCGTGGCGAGGTCGAGGAACTCGTGCTGGCCGAGCAAGTCCTGAATTCGGCGGAATCGTTCGGGCGCTTTCACGGCCGGAATTTGGCACCGGCGGAAAAAATATGCAAGAAGTTGTTGACAGATATTGGTAAATCCGTTATTTATCTTGCTCGGTTTTGGAAGATATTGATTGAATCTGGAACAGCCATGAGCGTGCCTCAAATCCAGCGGTCCACGGTCGAGCAAATCGTGCGGGAAGCGGTTTACGCGCGGTTCCGTCCCACGGCGCCGGTGCCGAAAGCGCCGCCGAATCCGCTGGTCGTCAACGTCAGCGCGCGGCATTGTCATCTGACGCAAGAGGCGGTGGAGGCGTTGTTCGGCAAGGGGGCGCAACTCAAGCCGATGAAAATGCTCTATCAGGACGGCCAGTATGCTGCCGAGCAGATGGTGACGCTGATCGGGCCGCGGAGCCGCGTCATATCAAACCTGCGCATTCTTGGTCCCTGCCGCACGTTGAACCAGGTGGAGTTGGCGTTCACGGATTCCATTATGCTTGGTTTTGACGTGCCGGTGCGGATGAGCGGCAACATCAAGGGCACGCCGGGGTGCATGTTGATGGGGCCGAAGGGATTTTTTGAGGTGGAGGAGGGCGTGATTCGCGCGTTGCGGCACGTGCACATGAACCTTGAGGACGCGGCATTTTACGGCGTCAAGCATGGCGATAAGATGAAACTGCGCGTCGGCGGCGAATGCGGCGCGGTATTTGAGGATTTGGTTGTCCGCGTGGACAAGTCGTTCAAGCTCGAGGTGCACATAGACACCGACGAGGGGAACGCCTGTGGCTTGCGGCCGGACAGCAGAGTAGAGTTGTTGAAGTAAGGACGGCCCTGTTGGCCGCCCGGAAAAACGATAGGAGAAAAATGAACGAAGGTATTGGCATCATAGAAACGAAAGGTTACGTCGGCGCGGTTGAGGCCAGCGACGCAGCGGTGAAAGCCGCCAACGTGTCGTTGATCAAGACCATCCAGATCGGCGGCGGCTACGTCACCGTCCTGTTGAAGGGCGATGTCGGCAGCGTGAAGGCCGCGGTGGACGCGGGTTCGGCGGCGGCGGGCAAGGTGGGCGAACTGGTCGCCAGCCACGTCATTCCGCGCCCCAGCCCGGAACTGTTGAAGTCATTCATTGGATAAGGAGACGCACATGGCACTGCAAGCAATTGGTATGATCGAAACGAAGGGTCTCACGGCGTTGCTCGAAGGATGCGACGCAGCGTTGAAGGCCGCCAACGTCCAACTCACCGGCTGGGAAAAAGTCGGTTCGGGTCTGGTCGCGGCATTCTTCAAGGGCGACGTGGCGGCGGTGAAGGCCGCTGTGGACGCCGGCGCGGCTGCGGCAGCCCAGGTGGGCGAGGTCGTCAGCGTGCACGTCATTCCGCGCCCGCACGAGGAATTGCCCGGTCTCGGCAAGTGGATTTCAGCGTAAGGCTTGTTGACGTTAGAGGAAGCGCGGCGCTGTGAAGGTCACGGTGCCAGGCGTCTTTCGCGTTCAGGAGCAATGAAAATCCTTATCGCCAACATCGGCTCGACCTCCTTCAAGTATCGTCTGCTCGACATGACGACGGAGGCGACGCTGGCCAAGGGCGGCTTCGAGCGCGTTACCGATTACGGCGACGCGATCGAGAAGTCGCTCGCGGAAATGAAAGCCAGCGGCGTGCTCCCGCGCTTGCAGGAGTTGACGGCAGTTGGTTTCAAGACCGTGCTGGCCAAGGGCGTTCTCGGTTGCGCAGAGCTGACCGAGGACGTGCTAAAGGCGATGGAGGAGATGAACGAGGTGGCGCCGTCGCATAACCCGCCTTACATCGCCGGTATCCGCAAGTTCCGTGAGAAGCTGCCGCGAACGCCGATGGTTGGGTTGTTTGAGACGGCGTGGTGGGTCAATGCTCCAGAGGCGGCGAAGCGTTATGCCGTGCCGCAGCAATGGACCGATTGGGGCGTGCGGCCCTATGGGTTTCACGGCGCGAGTCATCGCTACATCGCCGAGCGCGTTGCAAAACTGCTCGGTGGCAGCGACCTCCGCGTGATCTCGTGTCACCTTGGCGGCAGCAACAGCATCGGCGCGACGCACGGCAACCGCGGCGTCGGCAACTCGCTCGGCATGAGCCCGCAGTCCGGTCTGCCGCACAACAACCGGGTGGGCGAGTTGGACGCGTTTGCGATTCCGTTCCTGATGAAGACGCACGGGCTGACGATTGACCAGATTGTCCGTTCGATGAACAAGGAAGGCGGTCTGCTCGGCATCAGCGGCGTCTCGAACGACGTGCGCGATATCGCGACCGCCGCCGAGCAAGGTAACGCGCGGGCGAAGTTAGCGATGGAAGTGTTTGCGCACAGCATCCGGCACTGGATCGGGGCTTACCTCGTTCAGCTCAACGGCGCCGATGCCATCGTGTTCACGGCCGGCATTGGCGAAAATCAGGCGCAGTTGCGCGAAATGGTTTGCGCCAACCTCGATTGGTTTGGCATCCGGCTCGATCCGGCAAAGAACGCGGCTCATCAGCGAGGACAGGAAACAGTCATCAGCACGACCGATTCGCGCGCGAAGATCATGGTTGTGCCGACGAACGAGGAAATTGTCGTGGCGCGCGAAGTGAAAAAACTTTTGGAAAGCAGGAAGTAGCCAAAGAAAGATAGAACAGGAGAACGAACATGGCAGATGCAATTGGAATGATTGAAACAAAGGGCTTGGTGGCGCTCGTCGAGGCGACGGACGCAATGCTCAAGGCCGCCAACGTCAAACTCGTCGGCATGGAAAAGGTCGGCAGCGGCCTCGTGACCGCCGTTGTGGTTGGCGATGTTGCCGCTGTCAAAGCGGCGACCGACGCGGGCGCTCAAGCGGCCAAGGCCATTGGCCAGGTCGTCAGCGTCCACGTCATCGCTCGTCCGCACGAGGAAACCAGCGTGGTGCTGCCGAAGATCGCGGCATCATCGAAGAAGTAAAGCGTGATACGTAACGAGTAATGCGTAAGGCAGAACTTACGTATTGCGCATTACGTATTAACCCGGAGGCCTTATGTTTTTGGCTAAAGTTGAAGGCTCGGTTGTTGCCACGAAGAAGGACCCGAAGATGCTCGGCCGCAAGCTGCTCATCCTTCGGCCCATGCTCGTGGACGACAAGGACCACACGAAGCTCAAACCCGGCGTGAACACCATTGTGGCGGTGGACAGCGTCGGCGCAGGCGAGGACGAGATGGTGATGTTTTGCCAGGGCAGTTCCGCCCGGCTTGCTAATGGCCTGAAGGACGCGCCGGTGGACGCGGTCGTTGTCGGCATCGTGGATGCCGTGGACGTTGGTGGCAAGATCATCTTCAAAACCGGCAAGTGATTGAAACAACATGAGCGCACCTGCGATTAACGAACAACAGATACGCGATCTGGTTCAGGACGTCATCGCCCGCCTGAAGCAGCCGATGTCCGCAGCGCCTGCTCCGGCGTCGCACGGCCCGTCTGCGCGGAAGGCTGGAGCGCCGAACCGCTTCGGCATCTTCGCGGACGCGAACGAAGCCTGCGAAGCCGCTGCGCATGCGCAGAAGCAGCTTGCGAAGGCTGGAGTTGAAGGCCGCCGCAAGGTCGAGGAAATTGTCAAGACGCTCTGCGAAAAGAACGCGGAGTCGTGGGGCCGGATCGAGTTGGAAGAGACGAAAATTGGTCGACTTGACCATAAGATCGAGAAGCTGAAGGTGCTGAAGAAAGTTCCCGGCGTGGACTTTCTGCGCCGGGTCGCGATGACCGGCGACAACGGTGCGACGATTGACGAGTGCGCGCCGTTCGGCGTCATCGGCGCGATTACGCCCTCGACTCACTCGATCCCTACGCTCGGCTGCAACGCGATCAACATGGTCTCCGCCGGTAACGCCGTCGTGTTCAACACGCACCCCGCTGCCAGCAAGTGCGCGGCGATGGCGGTGCGCGCGTTCAACGAGGCGATTCATGGCGCGCTCGGCATCGAGAACCTGCTTTGCACGGCTGAACCGCCGACGATGGAGAGCTTCAAGGCGATTTGCAGCAACCAGAATATCGCGTTGCTGTGCGTGACCGGCGGCCCGGCAGTCGTGAAGGCCGCGATGGCGTCCGGCAAGCGCGCGATCTGCGCTGGCCCTGGCAATCCGCCCGTCGTGGTGGATGAGACAGCTGATTTCGATAACGCCGCGAAGGGCATCATCGCCGGCGGCGGTTACGACAACAATCTGCTCTGCATCGGTGAGAAGGAAATCTTTGTCACCGCCAAGGCTTGGAACGGGTTCATTGCGGCGTTCAAGAAAGCCGGCGCGTTCGAGTTGAATGCGCAGCAAATCGAGGCGCTGACAAAAGACGCTTTCACTTTTGAAAAAGGCCAGGGCGCAGGCTGTCCGCATCCGGTGTTGAACAAGAAGCTCGTCGGCAAGGACGTGAGCGTGCTGGCGCAGTCCGCCGGCGCGAACGTGCCGTCCGGTTGCGAGCTGCTCTTCGGCGAGACGGACGCGGACCACGCGTTCGTCGAGGAAGAGCAGATGATGCCGTTCGTGCCGGTCGTGCGCGTGCGCGACGCGGCCGAGGGCATTGAGCGGTCGAAGCATGCCGAGCACAACTACCGGCACACGGCGATCATTCACTCCCGCAATCTCGACACGATCACCGAGATGGCGCGGGTGATGAACACGACGATCTTTGTCGCGAACGGCCCTTGCACCGCCGGTCTCGGCGGCGGTGGCGAAGGCTACCTGAGCTACTCCATCGCGACGCCGACCGGCGAGGGCATTACGACGCCGCTCACTTACACTCGGTTCCGCCGATTGACGATGTCCGGTTCGTTGAGGATTTACTAAACCATGATGCTCTGTCGCGTAGATGGCAATGTGACGGCCACCGTAAAGCACAAGAGTGCACACGGATGGCGGTTCGTGATTTGCCAGCCTATCACGGCGGACGGCGTGGAAATCGGTTCGCCGACGATAGCGATTGACCCGCTCGGCTCGGGGCTTCACTCGCGCGTCATGGTGACGACCGACGGCAAACACGCGACGGAGTTGTTGAACTGCCGCAAGACGCCGATTCGGAACAGCGTCATCGGGATCATAGACACATGAAACTCGGCAAGGTCATCGGCAAAGTGACGTTGTCACGGCAGGTGGATTCGTTCACCGGCGGCCGCTGGCTTGTCGTGCAGCCGTTGAACCGCGAGGCGCTCGCTGGCAAGGGTCAGCCAACGGAACCGTCGCTGGTGTGCTACGACAATCTCGGCGCGGGCACCGGCAACATCATCGGTTACGTCGAGGGCCGCGAGGCCGCGCAGCCATTTGAACAAGAAAGCCCGATTGACGCTTACAACGCGCTTATCGTGGACACAATCAATTACATGCCGCCAAAGAAATCATGAAACAAGTCATCGCACTCAAAGATGTCACCCACCTGAAAGCCAGCGGAGCGAAGACGTTCGCCGCGCCGGCCGACGCCATTGTTACGCCTTCGGCGAAGGATTTTCTGCGCAGCATCGGCGTCACGATCCAGTTCGACGGGGTTTCTGCTTCTGCGAGCAGTGCCGGCTCGAACGGCGGCGATCCCTATGGTGCGCCCGCGCCCGCGGCGGCCACACCGAAGTGGAAGCCGGAGCACGTGAAGCTGTTCAACTCGCCGGAGGCTCAGCGTATCAAGGAGCACATCGTTAGCGTTTCGCACCGGCTCTGGAAGCGCGAATACGTGGACGGCAACGGCGGCAACGTCAGCGTCCGCATCGGCCCAAACGAAGTGCTTTGCACGCCGACGCTGGTGAGCAAAGGAATCATGCGCGTCGAGGACATCTGCATGGTGGATCTCGACGGCAACCAGCTCGCCGGCACAGCCAAGCGCACCAGCGAGATTTACCTGCACCTCGAAGCGATGAAGGCGCAGCCAAAGGCCCGCGCCTGCGTCCACGCGCACCCACCGCACGCGACGGCATTTGCCATCACGGGCGCGGAGGTGCCGCGCTGCATGATTCCGGAGATGGAAGTGCTTGTCGGCACGGTCGCGAAGGCGCAATACGAGACGCCGGGCACGAAGGCATTCGCGGAGACGGTCCTGCCGTATTGCAAGGACCACAACTGCATCCTGCTGCAGAACCACGGCGTCCTTACGTGGAACGAGGAGTTGGAGAAGGCCTACTGGTTCATGGAGATCGTGGACGCGTATTGCCGCACGGTCGTCATCGCGTCGCACCTCGGCTCGGCGTTTACGCAGATTCCGAGCAGCAAGATCGGCGACCTGCTGAAGATCAAACAGGGCCTCGGTCTGCCTGACGAACGCACTGGTTTGAAGGAAGCGGACTACTGCGCGTGCGAGTTCCGGCCCGGCGTGGTTTGCGCAAATCCCGGCGAAGGATCGGCGCAGTCGCCGGATTTGGATTCGATCGTGAAGATTGTGACCGAAGAAGTCATGAAGGCGCTGAACAAGTAAGGATGATTGTGGCTCGCGATACGTGATTTGTGATTCGAGCGGTGGCGGTTGTCAGGGCCACGGATTGCAAATTGCGAATCGCGAGCCACGGTTCCCAAATGCAAAAATCACTCGATACCAAGCTGGCGGAAATCCGCAGCAACCCGCAGACGCGGACGTTCATTATTGCCGACGCCAAGGATCCCGACATGGCGCGTGGCGTCGAATCGTTCGGCCGCCTCAGTCCGAGCGACCCCCGCATGCGCGCGTTGAAGTCGCCGGAGGCGTTCCGCCCCGACGAGGCGAAGTATCGAACGGTGGAGGATTTCTGCGAGTTGATCCGCGAGGTGACGCGACAGGGGCTGATTGACATCATGTTGATGTCCGCCTCGACCAACGAGCGGCTCACCATCAAGGAGCGCCTTTTCGACAACAGCCACATCACGCCCGCGGCGCGAGCCAACGATACCACCGACATCTGGGTCGTGCGCGGTGGCCGTTACGTGGGCGAGGCCTCGCGGCCGTTCCGCAGCGCGACGATTGACCATATCCAGTGCGGCAAGGTCGAGTGCGAGCCGAAGGAACGCGTCCTTGGCGCGAACCTCGGCCTCTATTCGGTCACCTTCGTCAACTGCATCCATCGCGACATGCAGTCGCTGCGCGAGTTCAAGGAGTTCCGTGAGGAGGCGGAGCGGAAGGGCTTCCGTTACTTCCTCGAAATCTTCGACCCGAACGTGGACAGCGGCCTCGCGCCGGAGAAGCTTGGCGCGTTCGTCAACGACAGCATTGTTCGTTCGCTGGCGGGCGTCACGGAGCGTGGCCGGCCGGTGTTTTTGAAGATGGTCTATCACGGTCCGAAGCTCACCGAGGAACTTGCCGCCTACGATCCGAGCCTGCCGGTGGGAATCCTCGGCGGTGGCGCAGGCACCACCTATGACGCCTTCAAGCTCATTGCCGAGGCGCAGAAATACGGCGCGCGCGTTGCGCTCTTCGGCAGGAAGATCAACAACGCCGAGCACCAGCTTGCGTTCATCGAGATGCTGCGGCGGATCGTGGACGGCCAGGTGCAACCGGAGGAAGCCGTGCGCGCCTACCATGGCGTTCTGCAAGGGCTTGGCATCAAGCCGCAGCGGCCGTTGGACGAGGACATGCAGCTCACCGACACCTCGATGAGTTACGCTGGCCCGACCACCGTCACCGTCTCAAAGAAACTTGGGACAACCGGCGGTCAGAGACCGCCGCTACAGCGCGACACGGCCAAGGCGAGTGTGTATGCACCGGCTGCGGCCGTCACCTCATGGCCGATGTTCCCCGACGGCTCGCCCGACTTCGGTCGCATGAGCAACGCGGAGCGCGTCGCCTACCACAAAGCGCGGCTGAACAACAAACTCGGCTGGACGAAGTAACGGCGGCGGAGAGCTTTTGTTCGTAGCGTAGAACGGGCTTCCAAGCCCGTTGGTAGACGGTGGCGAACGTCTGCAACTACGACGAACGGATGTGGACATCCATTCTACCGAATCCTCAACGAGACTTTCCGACGTTGGGCAACACCTCCTGCAATACCGCAAGCACCATCTCCACGGCGAGCGTGTCCATCGTGCCGTTCGCGGTGACGACGCGGACACGCGGGCCGAGCGGCGCCCAGATGTTGGGCGAGGTGGGTCCGAAAAGCGCGAGCGTCGGGACGCCGACGGCGGCGGCCAGATGGGTGATGCCGCTGTCGTGGCCGGCGAAGAGCGCGCAGCGTCCGAGGATGGCGGCGAGTTGGGGCAGGGGCAGGTTCCACGCAACGGGAAGGTTGAATGGCGCGAGCGCGCGGCGCGCGGCGTCGTCAGCTTCGCCGCCGATGAGTAGGATGTCGCAGCCGTGTTGTTCGCGCAGCCAGCGGATGACGGCTGCCCAGCGGTCGGCGGGCCAGACTTTGTGTTCGCCGCCGCTGCCGGGATGGAGGGCGATGGGACGGGGAGAGTGAAGAGTGAAGAGTGAAGAGTGAAGAGTGAAGAAGGATTCGGCGAAGGCGCGGTCGGCGGCGTTGGGGTAGAGACGCGGATGCGGCGGGTCGGCGCGGAGGCCCAGTGAGGCTAGCGGGCGGGCGAAGTGTGCGGCGGCGTGTTCGCGGTCGGGCTTGGCCGAGGCGCGGAGAAGATGGGGAACGCCGGCGCGGGCGAGGTTGGCGCTGAAGATGTCGTCGGGGTCGTAGAGATAGGAGAGGACGAGGTCGAAGCTGGCGAAGTAGTCGCAGAGCGACGGATCGAGTTCGGCTTCCGGCACGAAGAAGCGTGCCATGGCTGCGGCGTCAATCGAGCGGACGGCGTCGGCGTAGTAGCGCCCGTCGGCGAGCGCGGCGATGCGCGGGTAGCCGAGGATTTCCAGCCGCGCGGACGGCCAGCGTTGGCGGAGCGCGCCGATGGCCGGGAGGGTGAGGATGAAATCGCCAATCGCGCCGCCGCGAATCACCAGAATGCGGGGATTGTCGGGAAGCGAGAACATTCGCTATCAATACACGAACAAGCCGAGACCGATGAGGAACAGGCCGAACACGCAGCCGATGGCGGAGAGCGTGCGCAGGCGTCCATCGGTGACGGTGGCCCATTCGATTAAGTCTCGCATCCGATAGGGCGAGACGGTGAACCAGATGCCCATGATGGCCCAGACATAGGCAATGACGGTCATCACGAGCCGCCAGGGAGTTTCAAGTTGGTTGGCAGAATCCACAACGACCTTTGCGATCATCAGCAGCAGGATCGAAAGACCGCGCACAGCGAGGAAATCGAACTTCAGTGCGATGAGACCGACGTAGACGCCGATGAGAAACAGATAGACGACGTTCTTGGGCACGGCCATGCCGTCCTCGCGGGCACCGTTGACGATGAACAGGCACCAGACGAGCGCGATGCTCAGGAAAACGATGCCGGGCACGACGGCGCGCGGGAACTTGCGCAACCAGTCGCGGTAAGCCTGCGGTTTCAGCACACCGGGCAAACGCGTGGCGACGATGGCGGCACCGACAGCGATGGCGACGGCTTTGAGCGGGATGTAGTGATACATGGCGGTAGTTAGTGGGCAGTGGACATTGATTGGAGGACAGGGTCGCCGTAGAGGGTGTGGGATTTCGAACGGGTGATGCGAACGTCGAGCAACTGGCCGCGACGGCAGCCGGCGCCCGGGAAATAGACCAAGCGGTTGCAGCGCGTGCGGCCGAAGAGGCGGTCTTCAACCTTCTTGCTTTTCGGTTCGCCCTCGATAAGCACTGGTGCGACGCGACCGACGAGTCGGGCGTTGCGGCGGGCTGCATGTGTTTCGGTCAGCTTCCAAAGATGATGGTGACGGCGGACGATTTCCTCTTGCGGAATCTGGCATGGCATTGCTGCGGCGGGCGTGCCGGAGCGGTTGGAGTATTTGAAGAGAAAGACGTTGTCGTATTCCATCTCCTCGCAGAGTTGCACGGACGCGGCGAAGTCGGCGTCGGTCTCGCCGGGGAAGCCGACGATGATGTCGGTGGAGAGCGCGATGTCGGGCACACGGGCGCGGAGCTTCTCGATGATGCGCCGGTATTTGTCCACGCTGTAGGTGCGGCACATGGCTTTCAGGATACGGTCGCTGCCGCTTTGGACGGGCAAATGAACATACTCGCAAAGCTTCTCCAGCCGGCCATAGCAACGGATCAGGTCGTCGCGGAAACCTTGCGGATGCGGCGAGAAGATGCGGATGCGCTCAAGGCCCGGCACGGCGTTGACCGCTTCGAGCAATTGGACGAACGGCGATTTGCCGTCGCTGATCGGAATCAGGCTGCGGCCGTAGCTGGTGACGATCTGGCCGAGCAGGGTGACTTCCTTGACGCCGTTGGCGACGAGTGCGCGCACCTCGGCGAGAATGTCTTCGATGGAACGGCTGCGCTCGGTGCCACGCGTGGCGGGGACAATACAAAAGCTGCACTGCATGTCGCAGCCTTGCATGATGGAGACAAACGCCGTGGGCCGCGCGGTGGGAGTGGCGTGGTCGCGGATGGCGCTTTCGCTGCCGGCCTCCTCGGCGATGTCGCTGATGGGCTGGTGTCCGTTGTTGAGAAAGCGGTCGAGGTGGTCGGGAATGCGGTGGAGCTTTTGCGTTCCGATGACGAGATCCACTTTGGGCAGGCGGTCAAACAACTGGGGGCCGAGCCGTTGCGCCATGCAACCCATGAAGCCGAGGACGAGATCGCTGCGGCGGTGCTTCATGCGCGTCAGGAGTCCCATCTTGCCGAGCGCCTTCTGTTCAGCGAGATCGCGGACCGAGCAGGTGTTAAGAAGGATGACATCGGCATCGCGCTCGGATGTGGCGAGAGTGTAACCGCGGTCACAAAGCATGGCTGCAACGGCGTCGCTGTCGCGCTCGTTCATCTGGCAGCCATAGGTTTTGATAAAGACCTTTTTCACGAAACGCGATAACGGCTGTGCGGGAGGCGACAACGCTACGGCGTCATCGGCCGGCCGTAGATGAGCGACATGATCTCTGTGCGGCTGGTGATCCGCTTGCGGAAGTCGCCGCGCATGGCGCTGGTGACAACGGAGCTGCCGGCCTTCTTGACGCCGCGCATGGTCATGCAGGTGTGAATGGCCTCGATGATGACCGCGACGCCGTTGGGGTGGAGCATTTCGGTGATGAGGTCGGCGATCTGGCTGGTCATCCTCTCCTGCACTTGCGGGCGGCGGGCGTAGGCCTCGACGACCCGCGCCAACTTGGAGATGCCGACAATCTTGCCGTGGGGGATGTAGGCGACGTGCGCCTTGCCAAAGAACGGCATGAAATGGTGCTCGCACATCGAGTAAAACGGGATGTCTTTCACCAGCACGACTTCGTGGTGGTCCTCCTTGAAGGTGGTGCTCAACGCCTTGCGCGGGTCTTCTTCGCCGTGGCCGAAGATTTCTGCATACATCCGCGCAACGCGGGCGGGCGTCTCCTTCAGGCCCTCGCGGCCAGGATCCTCGCCAACGGCTTCGAGGATCTGACGCACGGCCTTTTCAATTTTCTTCTGGTCAACCTGACGAATCATGAATGCTCCGGTGTTAATGGCGCGGCAGCATAGACGAGACCCTGCTGCGGGTCAACTGGCGGTCAGGGCGCAGCGGTGAAAGCGCGCAACGGCGTGGGGAGTTGACGCGTCAGTATTTGGGCAGTTCGCAGCCGCACTTGGGGCATTTTTCGAGCGGATGCTTCAGGTCGAGGGGGTAGGGGGCGCTGCATTTCCAGCAACGCGTGAGGACGAAGGCGCTGCGTTGGTTGCATTTCGGGCACTTGACCGGGTAGTCCTGAAACTTGACCGGCAACTGCGCCTTGAATTCGTTGCCGCAGTTGGCGTTGCTGCACATCAGCAGTCTCTCGGTCGTCGGCGTTGAGAAAAAAGCAGTGCCGCCGAGCATCAACCACACAGCGCCAAGCACAATGGCGATTCCCATGAGAATAAAAAGCTGACGAGACTCCATGACGGTTCGCGAACTAGCGTTTGGGTTTGGTTGCAACGTCGTGAAAGAACGACTCAAAAGCGAGGCTGGCCTGTTGCGGCGTCAGCAACTGGACGTGGCCATCTACAAAGATCACGTTGGCTTTGCCACCTAGAAGTGTGAACGGGTCGGCATTATGGTAAGAGCCGGGTTGCTCGCGATGGGGATCGTCGTGCGCGAAATAGCCGTCGTTGAGGAAAGTGCGACCGTCTTCGGGCGGAAAACCGGGAGGGTTTTCCTCCGTTAGCAGCAAGGTCTGTGCGGGCCGTTCGGCTTCGATGAACTTTTGTGCCCGCGGATGAACGACCTTGTCGAAGGCAGGCAGCACCTTGGTTTTGACGTCGTCGGCGCCGCTGAAGTAACTGGCCATGGAATAACTGCGGACGTAGTCCTTGTTGGGGCGCGAGGGACAGCGATAGACGCGGGTGTCGTTCACATAACGCCAAAGGCTTCCCTGCGTGATCGAGAGGATGCCGTTGGTGGCGGCCAGTGCGGGGTTGGCGATCCAGTTTGGCTTGTTCGGGACGCCGAACATGGTGGAGGCGCTGTCGTTCTCGTTCAGCGGGCAGCGGCCTTCGTTCTCTGCGGCAAACGACATCAGGCCATTGTAAAGCTGCTTGAGGTTGCCGGTGCACACCACGACGTTGGCCTTTTCCTTTATGCCCGTGACCATTGGAAACACCAGGCCGATGAGGACAGAGATGATGACCATGACCACCAGCAACTCCACGAGCGTGAACGCGGTGTGTTGACGCTGGGGCGCACGCCGTGCGGAGAGACGGGACCGTGAAAACGTGTTCATGTTCCGGGCAGTGTGTGTCATTTCGCGGCACACTACACCGGCTCCGGCCTCAAGGTCAATATCCGGCGACCGCGCGGACAGCGTTCCATGTTGCGTTGGTGAGGCGTCACAGCTAAACATTTCGCACGGCTCATGGTCAGACAACTCCATCTTGCGGCGTTCTACCGGCAACTGGCGGCGATGTTGAATGCAGGCGTGTCCATGGAGCGCGCGTTGCAATCGCTGGAGCAGGCCGCGGCTTGCCGACGGCTGCGCGGGATAAGTGCGGCAATCTGCGAACGCATCCGGGCTGGCAGCGATTTGACGGAAGCGATGGCTGGACACGAGTCGGTGTTTCCGCTGCTCCATCGCGAACTGTTGCACGTCGGAGAGAGGGCCGGCACGGTGGACCGGGCGTTGCGGCAGTTGGCGGAGATGATGGAGCAGATGGTGGCGATCCGAAAAGAGATATGGGTGCAGATGCTCTATCCGTTCCTGTTGTTGCACCTGTCAGTGGTTGTGGGGCCGCTGCCGATGTTGGTGTTCACGCGCGACTATGGCGCTTACGGGACGGCGATTCTTTCATCCCTGGGATTTCTCTATGTGGCGGCGGCAATGGTCTGGTTCATCGTGCGGCAGATTTCGCGAGACCGCTCCAAGCTGGCCTTGGCTGACCGTCTGGTGCTGGCGGTGCCGATGGTGGGAAAGATTCACCGGGATCTTTCGCTGACGCGGCTGTTCTCCGCGCTGAAGGCCCTGTTGAACGCCGGCATCGGCATTCTGGAGGCGATGCCGCGCGCTGGCGCGGCGTCGGGCAGCGCGGAGCTCGCGGCGGCTGCGCGAGCAGCAGTGCCGGAGTTAAGGCGCGGCGAGTCGTTGGTGACGGCAATGGCTGAAGTGTTGCCGCCCGACGCACTTGGCCTGATCGCGACGGGCCAGGAAAGTGGGAAACTCGACGACATGCTCGAACATCTGGAGCGGCATTTCTTCGACGAGAGCCGGCGGCGTTTGCACGCACTGGCGGAATGGTTGCCGAAACTGATCTACATGGGCGTCGTGTTCTGGGTCGGATGGCAAATCCTACAAATGGGACACGGCTACGGCCGGGTGCTTTCCGGCGTATTGAACAAGTGAGTTGCTGTGCCGCGATTCGACTGCGGCTGGCTACGCAAGCCTCTTGGCCGCATCCGGCGCGGCGCTGGCGGCAACGATTTCGCCGAAATAAACGCGATGATTGATGCCGAGTGAGGCGATTTCTGGCGTCAGGTTCTCCGCGATCACATCGTTCTTATGCACGACGCGGCACTCGTAATGCACGACGCCTTCCGCGATGAGCGGGGCTTTGACGGCTTGTGAGGGCGCGGAAGTGAGTTTGGATTTGGCGAACTTGTCTTCGGTGGCGCCGGAGGCGGTGCCGAGGTATTGCAGCGCATTAGCAAATTCGGGCGGCAAGACGTTGACGGTGAATTGATTGGTCTGCTCAAGGTTGTTGAAGCTGTGGCGGTTGGTCTTGACCAGCACGGTGATGATGGGCCGGCCCCAAATCAGTCCGCCGGTCAGCCAGGCGACGTTCATTGCGTTCGGCTTGCCATCGCTGCCCACGGTGCAAAGGAGCAGGCCGTGCCGCTCCATCACGTTCATTGTTTCCCGCCAGAGATCGAACGGCTTGATGTCATTCTTCTTCATAGTTGTCACTTCCTCACTTGTTCTTCATGGACCAGGTCGGTTAATGCACGTCGTTCGCGCGGCTTTGCCGCCTCCGCAGGATGCCCGATTGGCAACAGCGCCACCGGGCACCACGACGCCGGTGCGCCCAGCGCTTCGCTCACCGCCTTCTGCCCGTAAGCGGCGATCCAGCAACTGCCCAAGCCGAGCGCCGCGGCGGCGAGATGCGCGTAGTCACACGCAATCGTCGCGTCCTCGTGACTATAGACTGCCGCGGCAGATTCGCCAATTTTTTCACGGTTGCGGTCCGGATTGGCAAAAAACACCAGCATTACCGGCGCTTGCGCCGCAAACATCTGGTTGAAGCACGCCTTTGCCAGTTGCTCCTTCCGCGCGGCGTCGCGCACCACAACGACCTCGCAGGCCTGCGCGTTGAACGCCGACGGCGCGCTGTTGACCGCTTCCAAAATGGCCTGTAACGCGGTGTTGTCCACCGGTTTGTCCTGATACGACCGCACGGAGAAACGGCCGCGCAAAACTTCAAAGAATTCCATCGTGATCATTCCTTTCGTCGGGAAGACTGTTAGCGAATCGCAGCAGCGGCGTCCAGCATACAAGTGGAGGCGCGGACCATGTTTCAATCGGCGAAGACGAGCGCGGCGGCATCGGTGGCGGCTTTGACGGCGTCGGCGAATTTGCGCTTGGAGGTTTGCGGGTGCTTGAGTCGGACGATGACGGCTGGCTGCGATTCCAGCAAGGCCAGCGCGTAGGCGCTCTTGACGGCGAAGTTGACGTTTTGCGGAAGCGCGCCGGTGCGCTGGTAAGCGATGGATTCCGTCATGCGCAGGGTGATGATGCCGATGACGTTACCGCGTTCGTTGACAAGGGCGCCGCCGGAGTTGCCGGGTTGGATGGCAACGTTGACTTGGAAGAAGCGCGGGTCGTCTTCCAAGCCGACGATGCTGCTGATCTTGCCGTCCGTGAGCTTCGGCGCGGTGCCTTGCATGTGGATGTTTGGGAAACCGACGGTGAAAACGGTGTCGCCGAGCTTGGTGTCGCGGCTGGAGGAGAGCGGCAGCGGCTTGAACGTCCCGTCGGTCTTTAGCAGCGCGAGATCGTTGACCTTGTCGGCGGTCACCAATTGCGCCGGAAGGTTGCCGGCGTCGGTGCGGATGATGATGCGCGTGGCGTCGCGGACAACGTGGAAGTTGGTGACGAAAAAGCCGTCTTCGGTAACGAAGAAGCCAGAGCCGGACGCGCGGGTCGGTTCGCCGCGACTCTTGCGGAACTCGTCTGCGCGTCGGCGGGCCTCGGCGATTTCGTCGGCGGTCATGCGGAGTGAAATTTCCCGGATGCCATCGCGTGCTTGCGCATTGCCTTGGATGACGGCAAGCCGGAGCCACTTGTAGGCTTCGACGTAGTCCTGTTTGACGCCGCGTCCTTGGGCAAGAGCGTTGCCGAAGTTGCGCCGAGCGACAGGCAAGCCTTGCTCCGCGGCTTGGCGAAACCACTTGGCAGCTTCGACGAGGTTTTGCGAAACGCCGCGGCCTTGGTCATACATGGAACCGACGTTGTTCATGCCCAGTGGCAAGCCTTGATCGGCAGCCTTGCGATACCACTTCACGGCTTCGTCGAAGTTGACGGTAGTGCCATGACCTTGCTCGTGCATGTAGCCGAGTTCGGACTGTGCCGGCGCGAAGCCCTGCTCGGCGGCTTTCTGGAACCACTTGAGGGCCTCGGAGTAGTTCTGCGGCACGCCTTCACCGTAGTGATAGCGCACACCGAGCTTGAACTGTGCTTCGGCATTGCCCTGTGCGGCCTTCGCGGACAGTTCCGCAAAATCAGAGAGCTGGGCGCGGGCGGTGAAAGATGAAGCGATGAAGGCTGCCAGGAGGACTGGAAGCAGACAGCGCACGTTGTTCATGGCGTGAATGGATTAACGCGGTTGGTTGATCGCCACGACCGGCGCAGGAGCGGGAACGCGGCTTGCGGTGGCCTGCATTGTTTCGAGCCGCTTGAGCAGTTCGGTGGCGCGGCTGCGGGCCTGGTTCATCTTCGGGTAACGCACATCGCGATAGCCGGTGACTTGCGAGGGCAGGCGCAGTAATTCCAACCAGGTCTTGTAGGTCTCCGGATCGTGGTAGAAGAACTTGGCGCAGAGGTCGCAATACCAGTCGCGGAAATCCTTCTCGCGCTTGTGCCATCGAGGCAGGATGCGGCGCAGGACTTTAAGGTGGCGCATGGCGCGCATCTGCCACTGCTTGCCGCGCATGTCGAACTCAATCTGGAGGCCGAGCACGTCGAAGTGCGGGCGATTGATGTGGCTGTAGCGGATGCGGTCGCCGCGCGCCGGGTCCACGTCGTAACGGGCGCGGTCGCGGCGGTGCTTTTCCTCACTGGTCAGGAGGTGGGCGACGTAAATCTCATCCTTGATGACCATCGCGCGGTGCAGGTTCGAGATGGCGGTCTTGGTGGCTTCGAAGGCGTGCTCGGCCTTGTCGAGCATGTGGATCGCCTTGATCTGCTCGATGAATTTCTTCGCGTAGCCGATGCCATCATACTGAATGAGGTCATAGACGCGTAGTGCCAGATCTCGCAACGAGTCCACGTCGAGGCGAATGTGTTCAACAGCACGATGGACGAGTTCGCGGTAGGCGGTGGCGAGCGATGCGCCGCTGCTCTTGGTGCGGGTGAGGATGTCAGCCTTGTCGGCGACCACCTGCTCGTAGGTGGCGTGTTTCTCGACGGCGGCTGACTGGCCAGCGGCGGCAGCAACTTCAGCAGGGGCGACGACGATCTTGCGGCCGACGTTGAAGGCTTTGATGTTGTCATCGCCGGCGCCGCCGACGGTGGCGCGGATGGCCCAATCAATGTTCTCCATCGCCAATGGCAGCAGGCCGCGTTGGAAAGCGATGCCAAGCATGATGACATTGGCGTAGAGTTGGGTGCCGAACAATCGCTCGCTGACCTCGCTGGCGTTGAAGCTGAAGTAGGCGTTGCCTCGCGTGTAGCGGCGGATGATGTCCTCCAGTTGCGCCGGATCGAAGTCATTGCGGCCGAGCAACGTCTGGATGGTCGGCTGTTTGTGGGTATTGACGATGGCGGTGGTGTAGTCGGGACTGCCGACGCGTTGAGGCACGTTCGGATCAAGCGAGCGCACTGCCTCCAGGATGTCCACGCCGATGATAACGTCGGCCTTGCCGTAGGGGATGATATTGGAGCTGTGGTTGGAACCGCGCGGCTTGAAAGTGATCTGCGAATAGACGCCGCCGTTGCGGATGGCGAGGCCCTTCTTGTCGCAGAACAGCACATCGTAACCTTGCTTGTAGGCGGCGCGGACGAGCGTGGCTGTGGCGAGGCCGATGCCCATGCCGCCGACGCCTGCGAGGTAGATGCGCCAAGCCCGCTCCAAGCGGGGCAAGGCTGGTATGGGAATGTCTTGAAGGTTGAGCCGATCCACGCGCGACGGGGGCTTCTGGCTGCGGAGAACCGTGACTTCCTCGAACGACGGGCACGCCTTGATCTTGGCGCAAGCGCCGTCGGAAACGCACCAGGAGAAATCGGTCTGGACCTTGGTGCCGTAGGGCGTGTTGGCAACCGTCAGCCCAGGACAGCCGGTGGCGTTGGTGCATTCGAGGCAGAACTCGCAAACCTCGGGCGTGACGCTGATGAATGTCTTGCGCGGGAGGAAACCCTTCTTGCGGATCGTGGCGCGCTCTTCGCGGGCCTCGCGCCGGTGATGGGTGATGCCGCACTCCTTGTCGGCGATGAGGACTTTGACGCCGGGCTTGAGGATGGTTTCCTCCAGCAGTTCCTTCCACTGGGAGCGATAGGCCGGGTTGGCGCGGGTGACTTCGGCGTGGTTCTCACTGCCGGAAAGCACGCCCTCGACGATGCGGTCAATGCTCTGGCGGAAAGTTTCCTCGCCCATCAATCCGCGCGATTGTCCCGGCGTGGGTTGGTGGCCGGTCATCGCGGTGGTCCCGTTGTCGAGGATGATGTAGGTGATGTCCTGGCCGTTCTTGACCGAGTTGGAGATGGCGATGACGCCGCTGTGGAAGAACGTGCTGTCGCCCATGAAGACGACCTGCTTGTTCGTGATGAACGGGTCAATGCCCGCGCCGGTCGCGCCGCCGAGGCCCATGCCGCTGTAGTTGTGCATGAGGTCTTGCGTCGGCTCGAACATCAGCATCGTGTAGCAGCCGGTGTCGCCGTGGAACACCAGGTCCACCGGGTCGCTGCCGTGCGTGCGGCGCATGTAGTCGCTATCGCGGAATTGCTTCTTCACCTCGATCAGCACGCTGGCTGAGTCGCGGTGCGGGCAGCCGGGGCAGAACGTCGGCGTGCGTTGGACAATGCTGATGTCAAACGTGGCGGTGCGTCGCAGCAGGTCGAGTTCGGCCTCGACCTTGGCGCGGTCCACGCGGACGGCGGGGTCGTTCAGTCCCAGCACGACGGGGCCGAGTTTTTCGAGAACAATGGAGGGGTTGAGCCCGCGAATGGCCGGCAGGCCATCACCGTCTGGAAACTTCTTTCCCCAAACCGCCGGCGGCAGAAACGCGCTGTCCTGCTGTGCCGCTCCGCTGAGGATGGAGGCGATCTGCTCTTCGAGGAAACCGCGCCGCTCCTCGATGACGAAAATGTTCTTCACCTGCTCGGCGAACCCGACGACGAGTTCGGCATCGAGTGGATACGTGAGGCCGAGTTTGAGAATCGGCATCTGGTCGGCGAGGCCGAGGTCTTCTAGCGCGTGCTGGAGGTAGTTGTAAGCCTGGCCGGAGCTGACAAAGCCGATCTCGTAGCGGGCGCGCGGATGTTGATTGGGCGAGAGGATGCGGTTCACGCCGTGGCGGCGCGCGCTTTGCAGGAGGCGCTGGACGCGGGACGGCATGTCCTTCTCCTTGTTCCACGTCCGCGGTGGCAGCAGGACCATGTCCTGCACACGCAGTTTGGAGGAATCGAGTTGCGTGCGGTTGTTAGCGCTGATTTCCGGAAAGCGGTTCGGCCGCGTCTCCACCGAACCGCCGCCATCCATCTGGTTGGTGGTGACGATGTAGGCGACGTAAAGCTCCGCCTCGCGGGAGAGCTTGAATGCCAGATCAATCCAGTCCTTCTGCTCCTGCACCGTGGCTGGCTCCAGCACCGGCGTCATCAGGTGTTTGCAGATGAAGCGCGAGTCCGTCGGCACTTGGGTGGATTCACTCCACGGGTCGTCACCGATGACCACCACCGCGCCACCTTCGCGATGCGCGCCGGCCATATTGCCGAGCGCGAGCGCGTCGCTGGCGACGTGGGCGCCGACGCTCTTGAATGCGGCGATGGCGCGCAGGCCCGCCATCTGCGAGCCGTTGATCATCGCGACGGCGTGGGCCTCGTTGTTGGCGATCGTGGCGCGGATGCCGTGCTCGCGGAGCAGTTCACCGACGGCCTCGGCGGCATCGAAAAAGCTGGCGACGGGCGAACCGGGATAACCGGTCAACAGGTGTGTGCCGCCCTCGACTTCAAGGCAGCCCTTCACCAAGAGTTCGTTGCCGGTAAAAACCTCGTCGCCACTCTCCCTCAAAAAGCGGGGGTCAACTTTCATGCGATGCCGGACTTTATCAGCGGACCGGTTGGTTCGCCAGCTTTTGTTGGAGCAGTTGTGTTGCCGCTACGCATCTTAAGGCCGTGTTGTGTAAACTCAACACAACCACAAGCTGTTAGGGCTGACAACGACTCCCGTTGAATGCAGTCATCTGCAGTCATCCAAGGCCGGGTCCGGACGCGATTCGGTGGAAAACATTGAGCAGCGGGCGGCGATTGTTCTACCGAAACCGCTTGGTGACGGTTACTCTCATCCGTCATGGCTTTTATTGGCAAAATCAACCGGCTGCGCCTCGTGAGACACGCGACGCCCGGGGCATATTTGGATGGAGAGGAACTGGGGGAGATTCTTCTTCCCCGGCGTTACGTGCCAGAGGGAGCGGCTCCCGGCGACGAGTTGGATGTCTTTGTCCACCGCGATTCGGAAGATCGCTTGGTCGCGACGACGGAAGTGCCCCTGGCCACCGTGGGTGACTTTGCCTGCCTGAAAGTCATCAGTGTCCATCCCCAGATTGGCGCCTTTCTCAACTGGGGCCTTGCCAAGGATCTGTTGCTTCCGTTTCGCGAGCAGACCGCTCCGCTCAGCCCGGGGCAGGGTGTGGTGGTTTACGTTTACATTGATCCCAAGACGGATCGGATCGTTGCGACGGCGCGGCTGAAGCGGCATCTTCTCCGGACGCATCCGCCGTATCAGGCGGGGCAGCCGGTAAACCTTGTCATCGTGGACAAGACGCCACTCGGCTACAACGCCATCGTTGAGCGGGAACACATGGGTCTTCTCTTCTCGAACAACCTCCTGTCAAGCATCGAGGTAGGGCAGCAACTCAAAGGATTCGTCCGCGCAGTCCATCCCGACGGCAAGATGGATCTTGCCCTCGACGCTTCCGGCTACAAACGCGTCGCACCGCTGGCCGAGCAAATCGTCGAGGCCCTCAAGCAAAATGACGGGCGACTCCCGTTTGATGATAACAGTTCCCCCGAATCCATCCGCGAGAAGTTTGGCGTCAGCAAGAAAGCCTTCAAGCAAGCGATCGGCGGGCTCTACAAGTCGCGCCGAATCAGGTTTCTCAATCCGGGCATCGAACTCATCGGCAACAACTCTTGAGCGGCGGACTGATCGCGCGCCATGCCGTTGCGTCGCGTGGAGTCACAAGCGCGCGGCAGTGCTGGAATACGATTTGTGGGGAGTTTCTCGTGGAAGAACTGGTGGGCGGTGCAGGGTTCGAACCTGCGACCGCGTGCGTGTAAAGCACGTGCTCTACCGCTGAGCTAACCGCCCACAGCGTCGCGCGCGGATTGAAGCATACGCGCGCCGAAAAATCCACCTGTTCAGTTCTCGTCGAGCCGTAGGCAGACGGTTTCTTCTGGGCTACGCAGGTAGAGGCGATTGCCGACGAGCGCGGGGTGCGCCCAGAGGTCGGGCGAGCGACCGTTCTTTCCTTGGAAGACTTGCAGTCGCGAGATGAGGCGGTAGCTTCGGCTCTCCGCGGCGAAGAGCAGCAGTTCGCCGGTGGTGGTCGTGGCCAGGACGCGGTTGTTGCCGCCGATGAGGCTGGCGTATTCGTTGAGCGCCTTGTCCTCAAAACGCCATCGCTCGGCCAGTCCGTTGGCGGCGTCGAGGCAGAACAGCAGGTCGTTGATCGTGCCGAAGAGCAGGCCGTTGACAATGACCGGCGTGGAGATTTCCGGCTTGAGGTCGTTGTGCTTTGCGACCGGCTGAGGGCGGATGGTGCCGTCGGCATTAAACGCATGGAGCCTCGTGGCGTGGTCGTCGGTGGAGAGGAGCAGGAACTTGCCGAACTTCAGCGGCGTGGGAACGTTGTAGTCGCGCGGTTTTGGCGGCGTGATGCTCCACAGGCACTTGCCGGTCTCCGGGTCCCAGCCGCGGATGGATTCGATGTCATAGCCGACGAGTTGCCGCCGTCCGCCGAACACGTCCAGCAACATCGCGCCGTGGGCCATTGGCTCGCCGGGCGTCTTCCAGAGCAGTTTGCCGGTGTGGCGGTCGAGTGCGACGATGGCGGCGTCCTTCGACGCGGTGCCGGTGATGAGACGGTCGCCGTCAATGGTCGGGCTGGGGCAGAATCCCCACGCCAACGACTTGCCTCCGAAGTCGGCGAGGAGGTCACGTTTCCAAAGAACCTTGCCGGTCTTCAACTCGACGCAGTGCAGGTGACCGAACGCGCCGAGCAGATAAACCTTCCCGCCAACGATGACTGGCGTGGCGCGGGGCGTGTTGGTGTAGTCCAGTTCGCCGGGCGCGGGATAGGTCAGTTCCCAGAGTTGTGCGCCCGTATCGGCGTTGAGGCAGCGCCACGTGTCGTCTTTGGTGCCGCTGGTCTTGTCCGCGACGATCAGGAACGGCGGTAGCACGGCGATGCCGGCCATCGCCGGGCTTTCCATCTTCTTGCGCCAAAGAAAACGTGCCTGAGTGGGCAGCTTTGCGGGCATGTCGTTGCTGATGGCGTCGCGTCGCGGCCCGCCGCGCCAGTCGGTCCAGCCGGCGGTTTCCTTTTGGGCGGGGCAGGGGACGAAGCCGTCGCGAGTCTCCATCTTCTCTTTCAACTGCGAATCGCCGCTGACGGCCAGCAGCGCTTTCGTGATCGCCTCCGCGTCTGTCGCTGAAACTCGCTTCGTGACGAACACGCTGATGAATGGCACGGGCGCGGTGTGGCCGATGACGCGGAGCGCGCCTTTGTCAATCGCGCCGCAGCCTTCCAGCAGTGCCATTGCGTAACTGGAGATAACGCCAGCATCGGCTTGTTTCTCAAAGACGGCCAGGCCGGTTTGGTTGCACGTGGCTAGTGTCTCCGGCTTCTCGGGGAGCGGCAGGATGAGCGACTTCATCAGCGCGAGGGCGGCGGCATGTTTCTCATCGCAAGTGGGCGGACCGAAGAGAACTTTCCGTCCTTTCAGATCCGCGACGCTTTTGGCGGGGTCGTCGCTGCGCACGATGAAGAGGCCGGTGAGCGTGGTCTTCCCCTCGCGGTCGGTCAGCATCGCCAGCGGCGAGATCGGGATGTTGATGGCAGCGGCTTGCGCGCAAACCTCCGACTGTTTGCCGATGATCAAGTCGAGTTTTCCATCGGTGACGCGCTCGGCCTCCTTCAAACTCTCTTGCACAAACGCCTCGACCGGGCGGCCGAGCTTTGCGCTCATGAACGCTGCGAGCGCATGATAGTCGCGCTGGGCGAAGCCTTTTACGCACGCACATGCGAGTTGCTTGCAGAGCGGGTCCATCACGATCATGCGGAGCGGCTCGCGCGCGGCGGGCTGTGGCGTGGGTTGGCCGCAACCGACGGCAAGAGCGAGCAACGCGAACGGAAGAGCGAACGGTTTCAGAAAACCAGAAAGAGGCTTGGCGGCAGGCATGCGCTATTTCCCCAAGGCCGGACCGGTCAGCACGTGGATGACGCAGCCAACTTTGTCCAGGAAATACAGCTCGCTGCCATCCTTGTTGGTGGCAATGGCCACCTGCGTGCAGCCGACGTATTGCGACTTCACCATCGCCACCAGCGTGCACTTGCCGTCGGCGCTCCAGCGCTTGACGCGGAAGTTGTTGGACTCGGAGGTGTAGATGGCGCCGGCGGGACCAAAGCAGATGTTCTTCGGCTCGCAACAGCCGCCGTAGCCTTCGAGCGAGTCGGGGTCGCGTTTGCCGAACTCGCCGAGCTTGTTTCCGTCACGGTCGAAGCGCATCACGTGATGGCGGGCGTTCTCGACAACGTAGAGGTCCTTGCCGTCCGTGCCGATGTCCTGGCAGCCGCAACAGCCGCGCAGGCCGCGGACGATCTCCTTGCAGTCGCCCAGTTGCTTGTTGAACCGGAAGACCGCGAACGATGTGCCGGCGCGCGAGCAGACGAAAATGTCGTCCTTGATGACGGCGGCGCCGGGCGAGCGGGAATACTTGCCGGCGCCGGGCAGCTCCGCAGTCTTGAGGATTTTGCCGTCGGGGCCGAGAAGTGCCACGGTGGCGGAACTGGTCACCACGTAACTGCCATCCGCGCGTGCAGCGATGGCGTGCGGGGAAAACGGCATCTTCCATGTGGCCTTGAGCTGGTCGCGGGTTGTGATGACACGCACGACGTCGTCGCCTTCGTCACAAGCAACGATGTCGCCGGCGGTGTTGAGGCAGAAGTGGGAGAGGGACTGGCATTGGGTGGCCTTGGTCGCGCCGATCTTGCGGGTTTGTTGATGGGTGACGATCGGCGTAGCGGCGCTGACAATGGTTGCGGCGATGGAAAACGCTGCAATGAGCAGGAGTCGGTTCATGATGGCGTCCTTTCGTAGGCGAAACCCAGTGTTGTTATCAGCGAGGCGCACTATAGGCGGATGCAAGGGCGCTTGTCAGGCGATTTGTTGACGGCTGTCGCGGTCGCCTTTGGCATAAACGATGTCGCGTTGTGCCAATACTCAATCTGATGGAAACCCTTACGGTCAAGGCTTCGAAAAAGTTATGTTGCGCAACTGCCGCTGAGATTACACTGGCCGCCATCGAAAAGGAGAACTCAACCATGAACCAACCTGATTCCACTTTCTCTCGTCGCAGCTTCCTCCGCCGCGCGGCCGTTGCCACGGCGGCGTTCCACGTCCTGCCGGGCTACGTGCTCGGCCTCAACGGCCAGACTCCGCCGAGCCGCAAGCTCAACATCGCCGGCGTCGGCGTCGGCGGCATGGGCGGCAACAACATCAAGCGTTGCTCCGAGACGGAGAACATTGTCGCGCTCTGCGACATTGATCCCAACTACGCCGCCAAAACCTTCAAGGCGCATCCCGGCGCGAAGGTCTATATGGACTTCCACGAGATGCTGGAGAAGCAGAAGGACATCGAGGCGGTGGTCATCGCCACGCCTGACCACAACCACGCCGTTGTCGCGATGGCCTGCATGAAGGCCGGCAAACACGTTTACGTCCAGAAGCCGCTGGCGCATTCGGTCAACGAAGTGCGCGCCATGACCGAAGCCGCCCGCAAATACAAAGTCATCACGCAGATGGGCAACCAGGGCCGCTCCGGCGAGGGCGCGCGGATGGTTTGCGAATGGCTCTGGGCCGGCGCCATTGGCAACGTGCGCGAGATTCACGCCTGGACCAACCGCCCCGTCTGGCCGCAAGGCATCGAGGTCGGCCGGCCCGAGGCGGAGCCTGTGCCGCAGGGCATGGATTGGGACAAATGGATCGGCCCCGCGCCGTTCCGCCCGTTCAATCATGCCTACCATCCCGGCAACTGGCGCGCGTGGTGCGATTTTGGCACCGGCTCGCTCGGCGACCTCGGCTGCCACATCCTCGACTGCGTCTTCTGGTCCATGAAACTGAAGTATCCCACGAGCGTCGAGGGCTGCATCTCTACCTACTGGCGCGACCTCTGGAAAGTCGTCGAGCCGAAGAACGAAAACTTCCCGCGCTCCACCATCGTGCGCTATGCGTTCCCGAAACGCGACTCCATGCCGGCGGTGAACCTGACGTGGTGGGACGGCGGCATGATGCCCCCACGGCCCGTCGAGTTGGAGGAGGGCCGCCAAATGGGCAACTCCGACGGCGGCGTGTTGTTCATCGGCGACAAGGGCAAACTCATCTGCGGCTGCTTTGGCGAGAGTCCGCGCCTCATTCCTGACGCGAAGATGAAGGCGTTCAAGCGCCCGGCGAAGACGCTGGAGCGCGTTCCCGGCGGCAAGGAGGGGCACGAGAAGGATTGGATTCGCGCCTGCAAGGACGGCAAGCCCGCGTGCTCGAGCTTCGACTTCTCCGGCCCGCTCTCCGAGATGGTGCTGATGGGCAATCTCGCCGTGCGTTACCCCAACCGCCGCCTCTTCTGGGACGGCGAGAAGATGGAAGTGACCAACGACAAGCAAGCCAACAGCTACGTCAAGCGCACCTATCGCGAAGGTTGGACGCTGTAATTGTCGCCGCGTCGTCCCTACCTTTTGTGCTGTGGTGCTGAGAGCAAGGGTGTCCTTATCGTCGTCATTTCCGTCTGGTAGTTGCGGATCCTTTGCCCATCACTTCAATCAGATCAATTTTCTCAAATGTGGCAGGACCAACGGTTGCCAATCCGAGACAGCGATGATTTGGAATTTCCCATGCGGAATGTAAACTCAGGTTGCTGTAATCAGTTTTCATCTGATTGACAAGCTTGCCGTCCAAATAGGCCTTTATGCTCCTCCGACGGACCTGAAGAATTGAAGTGTGGCGTCCACTAGTTTCTTTACCACCGGGATTCGCAACCGTGGTCGGATTACTGTTTGCCGACTGGCCGTTCACCATTGCAAAACCCAAATAACCATTCTCCATGAGCCACATTCCGACATGCTCACTCTGGGAGAAGATTTGTATGACCAAAGCGGTGTTGCTTGCACGAGTGAAAACCGTGCGAAAATCATATTCCTTTGGCGGATGGAAGGGAATCTGCAATTTGGAACGCGCGGAGTCTCCGGCAGTAATTAACTTTGCTTCCTGTTTACTCCACTGGCCCTCTAATCGATCTTTCGCCGGATCAATCAAGCGCATGAGGTCAACGCCTGCCGACCATGCTGAATCGTTGGGTAACGCGTCCTGCGCATAGATCATCGCGCTTGTCGCGAGTATGAGCGTCGTTACGGCTACTTTAAGATAAGAACGAATCATAGTTGTTTCCTCCTGTCGGGTTTCTTACCAGCAAAGTTGCTCTATGTCACCACCACACTGGCTGCAGTGCCGGCGGGGCCTTGGGCGCCTTCGGCGTTGGCGGCGACGACTTGGACTTCGACGGTTTTGCCCGCCGGCATCTCTTCGGCGTTGTAGTCGGGATTGCTGGAGGAGCCGAGGTAACGGAACTTGGTGTCCACGGTGAGGACTTTGCCGCGGAAGACGTAATGGTCCGCGCCGGAGACGGCGTCGCACTGGATGCGGATGACGGCGTTGCCGAGCGCGGATGCGCGCGGCCCGCTATTTCATCACCAGACTCTTGTCGGCGATGAGCGCGGGCGCGTCATAGATCGGGATGTCTTTGAAGATCAGCTTTTCGCCGTCGCGCGCGATCTTCGCCGCCGGAATCTCGTGGATGCCGCCGGTGATCAGGTCCACCCAGACTGGCTCGGTGAAGGAACCTTTGGCGATGGTGAACATCGCGGGCACGGTGTCGTTTTGGTTGGATGGCACGGCGCTCTTGTCCCAGAACACGAGCACCTGCTGGCCGCTCTGCGTGTTCTTGTAGGCGTAGAAGGCCGTTGCTTTCTCGCACTGGACTTCGCACGGATAATCCGGCACGCGCACGAGCGTGTCGTCGAAGATCGCGACGAGGTTCTGCACGGCGTAGTAAGCGATTTTCACCTTGAGCAGCCGGTATTGCTTGTCGGTCTTGACCAGCCCGTAACGGTCCATGTCGCCGAGCCTGTAGCCGTCCCAACGGTTGTAATCGAGGTCGGCCATGGAGAAGACCAACGACTCGACGTCGTGGCCGAGGTCGCCGAGCATCCGCCGCGCCTGCCACTTCGCTTGTGTCAGTTCGGTCCACGGATACTTGCACAACGCACCGCCGAGACAGAACTCCGACTGTGTGCCGGCCTCACCCTGCCATGGCTTGATCGTTGGCGCATACTGCTGGAGTAACGCCTTGAGTTTCTCGACCTCCTCGTAATGTTTCTCGTCGGGGTTGCGCGTGTAGGCGTGATAGATGAACCAGGTGAAGAGCGACTGTTTTTGCTTTTCCGCCACGCGTTTCAACCAGCCCTCCGCGTAAGCCAACGCGGGAGAGTTCAACACCGCGCCAGCGATGCGCGCGTCGGGAATCACGCGCTTGATGATCTCCGCCGTTCGGATGTCGAAGTCGGCAGTCAGTTCGGGCGTGTGCGCCTTGTTGTTGTTCGGCTCGTTCCACATCTCCCAATCGCGCACCTTGCCTTTGTAGCGCGTCGCCATCGCCTCGACCCACTTGTCCCACGCCGCAAGCGCTTCCTCGGAAGTCGGAAAACCTCCGGACAGATGCCGGCTGCCGCCGCCGGGATAGATCGGGTTGCCGTAGTTGGTCTGGAGGATGATCTCCAACCCGCGGCTGCGCGCATCGTCAATGATGCGGTCGAGCCAGCGCCAATCGTATTTGCCCTGGTCGCGCTCACACTTGGCCCAGCCGCCTTGCAGCCGGATCAGTTTGATGCCGAGTGGCACGAGATAGTCCTTGTAGGAATCCCAGTTGGTGAAATCGCGATCGATCGTCTCGCAGCCGATGGACCAGTTCTGCCCGCCAATCTCGCCAACGCTCCGCGGCTCGATAGTGCCGATCCGTTTCATCTTCGGATCGAGCGTGGTCTGCACGCGTGTCTCGGAGGTGTCAATGATCTGGGCCGAAGTCGCGGTGGCGAGTGCGAGCGTCGCTGCCATCATCCATGCGGTGTTGTGTTTCATATCGGGTGCTCCTGATGTTGGTGCGAGTATGCAACGCGACCGCCTCGCGGTAAATGGACAAGAATCGCGTCCGTGTGGATGCGGTTAGCGGCTGGAGCGCGAGGCGGTCAGTTCACTTCGCTTCGATGAGCACGACACGGTCAACAAAGATAGCGTCCAGTTCGGGGCTGTGTCCGTGGGCGAACCAGAAGTATGCGCCGGGAACGAAATCAACAGTGCCCAGATCAATCCACCGGAACTTCTTGTCGAACGAGCCGTCTTCGGTCGCGAAATCCTTCGCGTTGAGAACCATGGTCTTGAGCGATTTCTTGCCCTGAGCGTCATAGACGCCCCACGAACCGAGTTTGCCTTTCTTGATGGTTCCCTCGCAACGCAGGGAAGCGAGGATGCGATACTTCCCGCGAACCGGCGGGGTGTAGCTGGTGTTCCAGTCCACCTTCGTCCCCATGCGGACGCTCTTGCCGTTCCACGCTTGGGGATCGCTGATCACCGTCGCGGCATCGCGGAAGTTGCGGAACGACAGGGCGTCGAAGACGAGCCAACTGTCTTCCGGCAGACCCTTGCACATGTCGGGTGGATTGCTCTGCGCGAGGAATCCCGCCCGCAGGCCTTCCAGATACACGCCGAGGTTCTTCTCCTGCGAAATCATCGCCGCCTTCGTCTTGAACCGTTTGCAGAGCTGCGCGAACTCCTCCGCCGCCTTGAGCGGGTCTTTCGGGCCGAGGAACGGCAGCTTCTTTTCGCGCGCCTCGCAGCGGAGCGGGTAGTATCGGCTCAGCCAGACGAGATCCACGCCCATCTTGGACTTCCGCAGCCGGCGCAGTTCCGCGGAATCGGGGCCGCAAACTCTCGTCGCTGTCTCGACGGCCTTGTTCATGACTTCGGTGACCTGGTTGAGTGTCGCCAGATCAATCCACTTCGCCGAGTTCATGCCGAAGCAGCCGAGATAAATCTTCTCCTTCTCCGCCTTCGCGATCAGGATGTCCCAATACCGCTTGATGAGCGGCGCGACCGCTTCGCCGTAGTAGCCGCGCACGAACTCGGCGATCAGCTTGTTGGCGTCGAGGCGCGGTTCCCACATCACGCGCAGGAGCAGCCAGTTTTTCAGTTCGCAGAAGTCGTCGCCTTCTCCCTCTTCAAACAGGCCGATGGCGCCGTGCTTGATGAAATAGCGGACGTTCGGGGCGAGCACGCGCAGGTTGGGATGCGGCCCCAGGTAGTCGTTGTAGTTGGTCGTGTAATCCCAGATGAACAGGTGCTTGGCCAGCTTGCTCCAGCCTTCCATGTCCGCGGCGAACTTCCGGTTCTGCGGACCGTTGAGCGGCTGGATGTAGGAACACTCAATCGTGCAAAGCCGGATCAGAACGTTGTCGCGCGGCTTGAGAGTCTTGGGCGGCTTGCGGGTGTATTGATACGCCAGCGATTCGACCAGCACGTCCGGAAACTCCTTCTCGACCGCCTCGGCGACTTTGTTGAGCATCAACACGAGCGTGCCTGCGTGGCTTCCCTCCGCATCGTCTATCGCCTTGCACTTGGCGCAGGTGCAGCAGCCGTGCCAGTCGTTCTGCGAGACGTCAATCATCTTCGCGTCGGGATTCTTCCGCAGCGTCTCCAGGACGCTCTTGATCAACTCCCGCGTCATCGCCTCGTTGGTCAGGCAAAGCTGCGCGTGCTCGTGTTTGCGTTTGCCGTTGATCTCCGAATACCAGTCCGGATGCGCGTCGAAATACTTTTCGGGCGGCAGATACTTGTAGAACGAGTGGACGAAGTTGATGATCCGCACCGCGCCGCCGTATTCCGGGGCGATGCCGCCGTTGCCCTTCATGCGCGCGGAGAAAACACCCGGCTGGGCGTCCCGATGATACATCTCCCGCGAGACCATCTGGGGCGCGTAGGAAACATGCAGACTGTCCGCGACGAGCAGCCGTGGCTTCTTCGGGATGAACGTGTCTTCGGGCGTCCACCAGCGAACGCCGACGACATCCTGCAGGAACGAATAGACCGCATACAGGCAGCCTCGCCTCGGATGCCCCGCCAGGATCGGGTTCCCGCGGTCCATTTTGATCAGGATTTCGTCGAACTTGTAGTTCTTCTTCGGCGCCTTCGTCGTGTTGCCAACGAAGATCAACGACTTCCCGCCAGCGGGCGCGTCCTTTTCGGCAATCGTCAGGAACTCGGCTCCGGTGACGAGCTTCAAATGCTCGGCCAATTCACGCGCGGCCGTCTTCTCGACCATCGTCGCTTCGTCAGGCAGGACGATCTTCCAGCGGGTCGCGCCGTCCCTCGCCAGTTCGGCGGAGTGCAAATCGGCCAGCAAGAACAGGAGACAGAACAACGGAAGGAAGGATGTTTTCATGGCTCGTCTTTGAGTCGCAGACTCTACCAGATTCGACAGGCCCGTGGTAATGGATAAACAATCGCGTCCGTGTGGATGTGGGCGTGAGGATAACTGCTGACATCACTGACCTCCGCAAAATCTACGTGACCAGCCGGTGGCCGGCAATAAATCCGTCAAGAATCAGGAACCCGTCCCGACGACTAATTCGCCGCTCGCTTCTTGTGTCTGCCTCCAGAGTCTTGTCGTGCGACATAGCGCTTCCCATGTCGCTCGCGAACCAGCAGCGCAGGTTCCGGTGTCTCCGAGCCGACGAATTCCAAGGGCAACGCGTAGCTGAAGGTTTCGATCTCCGACTCCATTGTCACGGCCGATGCCAGAGGCAGCCGCTCCAGCGCACGCGGCTCGACTTTTATGCACCCCTGTCCATAGCTCTTGCCTACCAGTCGTAGGTTTGCGATGGTTTCCGGATGGCGCAAGGCTTCCCCGAGTCTGTCAACAAGCTCTGGCTCATTGCTGCGCGGATAGACACACAAGAAGCCCGTCAGGGGAAGTATCCCCGCTTGGTTCCTGATGAAGCGCGCGTTTCGCCGCCCCAAATAGGCGAACAGGAACGGAGGCGGCTGGCGCGTTTCCATTTTATACCAAGGCTGGCGCGAGGCGATCAGAGGCCGCTTGGGCAGCCCCATTTCTTCCCCGCGTCTCAAGTATTCTCGAACAGCTTTGGGAAACGCATCAAGCGGTCGGCCATCGGGGGAAAACAGAAGCGTTGGCCGCCCCGCCGCATCAAGAGCGTCCAATGTCTTGCTGGTGATTTCCTCTCCCGCCACATCGCGTGTCCGACCGACAGCAGGAATCAAAAACTCATTGGGAATACGCAGCGATGCAGCTTGGCTTCGCGTCAGGAAGAAGAACTCATTGAAACCCGTGGCAATGCCGCGAAGCACCTTAGCGAAGTCTCCAAGTCTTGGCGCGTTGGCGTCAATCGTTCCCGGCTCCCTGGAAAAACCTGTTGCGAGTCCCTCTGCCACTGACCGGCGGTAGATGGTCAGGACTTCACTGGAGCGGCCTTTGAACCCCGCCAAAGCCCATTGCCTGAATCCATCGCATCGCGCGGCGTTGCACTTCGCCCACAAAAAATGAGACGCGGGCTTCGCGTTGCGAATCATGAATACGATGGCGTTGGTATCCACACCAGGAAATGGCGATGCTTCCGGGGCAAACGTCAGGATCGCATCGAGGCAATAATTCCGCGTGATCCAGTTCCAAAGCGTTGGAGCAAAGACACCCTCGCACGTGTCGGCCGACATAATGAAAGCGAGCCGTCCCTCGCGTTTCAGCAATTGCAGCGCGCGAAGCAGAAAATAAACATGGATGCCCGCCCGGCCGTCGAGCGGCCTGCCAATAAGCTTCACGGCGAAAGTGCGCAACTTGGCTTTGACCTCGCAGCCAAGGCGGTGGTGTCGGATGTAGGGCGGATTGGCGACGATGGCTGGCAAAGGACCGGACGGAGGGTTCAGCACAAAATCGCGAACCTGCACGTCGGCAAGGTCGGCCGCAGACAGTTCATTGTGAACGGCTTGCTCCAACGCCGCCGGGTCAATTTCTGTTCCGTGAAATCTGATCGAGCGCCCCGTCTCTTTCGCGATTTGCTTCGCGGCCCGGAAAAACGCGCCGGCCCCAACGGCTGGATCAAAAACCTCGTCGCAGTCTCCGTCCACGACATACGCGACCATTCCTTGGGCAACCCAGTCCGGCGTCCAAAACTGCCCCTTCTGGCGAAGTGCTTCTCGCGCCGGCCCCGCAGTTGGCAGTTTGTTGAACGGCAAGATCATACCTCTTACGCCCTCGCCTCACGCGCGGCTTCATTGAGTGTTGTCAGCGCGGCCGGACCGAGCCGCAAGCGGCCACCTTGGAACTTCACGTAGGGCAGGATGTGGCCATTTTTATCCGTGATGTGGTCGGCAACCAAGGTCGGTTCCTGCTCCGAATTACCGAGAGGGTAGGCGTGGTGATAATAGATTTTGTAGATGACTTTCTTCGTCGTTACGCCACCCGGAGCTTGAAACACTTGTTCGGTCGGCGCGATCTGCCCGCTTCGGATGAGATCCTCGGCCTTGTCAAAAGCCAATCCAAACGCCAAGTCGTAGAACACATGCCAGATGTGAATGGGCGGCTTCCACTTTTTCTGCCATTCGTGCAGAGGAGCACGATCTTCCTCTTTCAGAATAACCGTCGGCAAAACGGCAGTCTTGGTCATGCCAAGCTTGCCGCCCAAACGTTTCTGCGGCTTGAGTTCCACGCCGAAAGCGGGCATTTGCTTTGCACGCCAAAGGCTGTTCTCACACTCCACCGCCAAGACAGCGCGTGACAGCAACTCCTTCATGCGCTGATCGTCTTCAGAAGTGAAGGGCAGTTCTGTGATCCCGCCAAGTTCATTCACCGTGCGCTGCACTCTGGCTTCATCGCTCTTGCGAAAGATCAGAATGTCCGGACGCTTGATCTTGCTAAGCCCAGCCTTCTCCAGTCGTTCGAAATACAGCTCGAACGCGCGCACATCGTTATCTGGCGCGACCCCACTGGGACCATATGGGAAGGCGACATAGCGGCCGGTTTCGTTCACAGCCTGAATCAAACGCTCTTCGCTCCAAACCCCTTGCGACCACCGCATCAAGAAATCGCTCCCCCGCAGTCGTCGGGGATTCAGCAGAAAATCTGTCCAAGACACGGCCCCACCCCCGCGCAATTCGAACTCGATGTCTTCCGCCGCGACGCTGAGAATATTTTCAAATGGGTGCATTGTTGCTTCCTTTGGTGAAGCTTCCTGTTAGCTACACGAGCACTAGTCACTTGCTCCGCGTAGTCCTTAACCGATTAGATGAGAACGGTCGAGTCGAAACCCCTGTTGTTGCGACGTCATCTCCTCAGCGCCTGAATCAATTCGTTGATCTTCGCGATGATGGCGGCTTGGTCGGCGGTCTCGTCGAGGGGTTGAACGGTGTTGCTGTTGGCGCTGGTGCCGCCGATGGCGAAGCTGAGATCGGCGGCGCTGACGTCGCCTTGCGGGCCTTGTCTGTTTCTTCAAGTCGCAGTCTGGCGGATCACAAGGGCTTTCGTTTCGTGACCCAATCCCAGCGGACGGCTGCCTGCTTCTGCAAGGGTTCGATGTCTTCGGCTTGGAGGTAGCCTTGTTTGATGAGTTGCTGCAAGGCGTCGCTCACGCGCGCCAGCCAGGCTTCCTTGGAAGCGTAACGCTCGCTGAGCGACGGACGCGGGTCGCCGGCCTGCTCCCGTTGCTCGCGCGTGGCGGCGAACGGAAGCCAGAATCCGCGCAACGGCATCATCTCGTGCGGCGCGCCCATCGAGGCGGGACGAAACACCCAGCCGGTGCAGGTGCCCAGAGGCACGCTGACATCCGGCATCTGGATGCCCGCGAGGTCGTTGCCATCCGCATCCACCTGCGGCACCAGCAGCGGCAGCATCGCGCCGGCGCCCGCGCCGGGCGGCCAATTCGGATTTCGCAGGCGTGGCCCGCCCGTCGCGCTCCGGGGCGATGAGATTCCCGGCAGGGCTGGGAAGCGAACTTTCGCCACAGGCACCAGCGTGCCGTCGCTGAGCTTGGGATAGGCGCTCGGCGGCGGCAGTGTGCCTTCGGCGACCCAGCGATGCATCGCGAGGCGCAGGGCGGTGACGACGGGGCTGGCGTTGACAGGGTTCGCGAGTTGACCGTCCTTCGCCGGAGCCGTGGGCGGGAATGATGCCGCCCCGTGCTGCGTGCCGGCAAAGAAATAGGCCCGCACGTTGTCCGGCAGCGAAACGTCGCGCTTGCCGTCGGGGCTGGTGTGCGATAAGCCCGCCACGCGGCCCGCGCCCCAGTATTCCGCCGCCGTGTTCATGTAGAAAACCTTCGGCCTGTGTGTCACGCGCGGGTTGTCCTGCACACCTTCCTTGATCCCAGTGACGGGATCCTTCTGCGCGGTGTCAGTGAAGGGATAGGATGCGGTCTCGTAGGCGGCAACCTTGCGCGGCGCCGACCAGCGGCGGTTGATGTCCAGCCGGCCCGCGCCGGCGACGTTCGCCATCACGCCATCCAGCGCCTGCCGGCCCTGCTCGTCGGTGTTGAAACCGAGATAGACAAACTCGCGCAGGAGCCGGCCGCATTGCGAGGAGCCAAACGCGTAGGCGTGGCGCACCGGGGCCGGCGAGCCGGCGTCGTGCTTCAGCCACGCCACCGCATCGCGGATCGCCGCGAGGCCCATGCCCGCCACCGGCGGGTTCTCCGCGAGGTAGGAAATCTCATACGTCTTGCCCGGCTCGAAACCGCTCTCCAGCTTCACGCGCTGGCCTTCCAGCCGCCATTGGCTGCGCGGCAGTTCCTTGCCGACGGGAAACGCCGTGGCCGTCCGCACAATCAGCCGGCTGTCCGGTCCGGCGGCATCCACGGGCGGATAATCCGCCAGATCGCTCACGGTGACCTGCTCCAAACGTTTGTCTGGCGTGAACGCGGCGCGCACCACGCCGCGAATCGGTGTGCCGTCCTTTTCCCGCGCCGCGGGCACCTTGATGCGCATCTTGTCGCCTTGTGCTGGCACGTCGAACTCCCAGCCGACTTGCATGACCGTAAAGCCGTGCTTGGTGATGAAATTGTTCAGGCCGCTCTTGCCGCCCCGGTTGGGTATCTCCACCCAAGCCGCGCCGTTGCTGCGCCCGGCCTCCTTGGGTTTCAGGATGCGGAGATCGGAGGAGAACGCCACGCGCCCCGCCGCGTTTGTCGGTGCCAGATCGGCATCGGCGATGATGCGGTTGCGCGGATGCGCCGGGTCAATCTCGAAGTGCAGCCGGCCGACAATCTGCTCGTAACCCGTGGCGCCCACGTCGGAACGTTGGGTGATCTCCACGCGCACGACTTCGGCGCTGGCGAGGGAAAACGCAGCCAGCCATAGGCTGGCCATGAGGAGGCGGGTAATGGCGGGCATAAGGTGTAGGCGCTTCAATCCTTGGCGGCGTGGATTTCGCGCAGGTGGCGGTTGACGGCCGCGCTGAGATGGCCGGCGGCGGAGGCGGTGAAGAAAGAGGTGGCGGGTTCGTAGCCACCGGCGAGAAACTCCTGTTCGGTCGGCAGGTAACCGAAGGTGCCGTTGGTGTAGCCGACGTAGAATGTGTTGGCAAAAGGCGAACGGTCGCGGATGTCGTTGGAGATTTCGCAGAACAACTCCATGGGCGCGCTCCAGATGACGGTGTCGTCGTTGACGCGCAGGAAACGGAGCGGCACGAGCAGGGTTTCCACGCCGTCTTTGGAAACGCGAAGGTAGTCCTTGAGTTCGTCCGACCACTTGAGGCCGGGGCGTTTCGGGGTTTCGAGAATGATGCGAGAGGCGCGCAGTTTCACCTCGGCGGAGGTGGCGCGCAGGCGGCGGTTGGCATCAAGGATGGGATCGCCCAGCAGGACTTTGAACTGATTGAGAAGCCTGATCTCGGCTGGGGGGCGTGTGCTGTAAATCGGAGCGATGTTGCCGGCGGCGCCGTTGAGATAGAGCATGGGGGCGCCGGTCTTTTCCTCGACGTATTCGGCGACGATACCGGGCGCATCGGCACTGACAACGGTGTTGCTGGCGCCTAACACGGTGGCGTGCATGGCGTAATTGGCGATGAGGGCCAAAGGCACGCCATCGGCCTTGTCGAGGCGAAGCAGGCCGATGCGGCGATCCACCGGCGCGGAGGGATTCATGCCGAGACGCGCCTGACCGTCGGCGTCGCGGGCGCGGCGGTTGATGTTGGCCTCCGCGTAACCCCGGCCGACGCCGAGTTTGGCCGGCTCAAGCTTCTGTCGGGCCTGCCGGACGCCATTCACAAGGCGTTTCTCCACAAGAGCCGTGTAGGTTTCATCCATGCGAAACTGGAAACGGTTGGTCATGAGCAGGCCGGGAATGCCGGGCGGGCCGACGTAGGGCGATGAATGCGTGTGGGTAATGGACCACCAGATGTTTTCCGGTGGCAGGCCGAGATTCCTGGCAAGATCGCCGGTCACGCGGTCGCAATAGGCGGGCGAGAGCGAGCAGAGATCGGAGGAAATGAGGACGAACGAGGTCGTGCCGTCGTCGAGCGCGACGATGCGGTGATAAATCCGGTCATGCACCTTGGTGGACATGCGCGGACTGTAGCCGCGCAGCATCTGCGGCGTGGACGGCGTGATGTCCACCTTGACCGCGGCAGCGCGGAACTCTGCGGCGTGCAGGCTGGAGAAGGTGCAGAGAAAGAGAGCAAACGCGCGAAGCAGGAGCGTGATGACGGATGAATCCTTGAGTGTCATGGACATTACAGACGGTTCATCGCGCTGGTGGCTCCCAAATCGCGACGCCCATGTGGTAGCGATGATGATTCTCTGCGCTCTTTGCGTAGTAGGCGGTCACGATCTTTCCGTCTGCCCGCTGCACGCTGCTCGGGTAACCGCAATCGCCGGAGAGCGTGTGGGCGAGTCGGATCGGCTCGCTCCAGGACTTGCCCTCATCGCTGCTCAGCTTCGCCATCACGCCATACTGGCCTTTGACGCGATTGCCGTAGCTCAGCAACAAGCGGCCGTCCTTGAGGCGTGCGAGGTGACCGTTGAGTTCACTGCGTCCGGTCACGGGTTGTGGCCCCTGCCAAGTCGCGCCGTCGTCGTCGGAACGGAACAAGTCCGTGCTCTCCAAGCGTGCGGCCGCCAGCCAGCGCTTGCCGCCGAGGCGGAGGAGCGAGGTCTCGTTATACCCCGGCGCGATGACGGCCGTGGGCTGCCACGTTCGGCCGTCGTCGTTGCTGCGGAAGTGCCACGCGCTGCGGTTCGCGTAACAAGAGGCGTGCAGCACACCATCCTCGCCCGCTGCAATGGGGCCAAAGGGAATGAACTGGCTCTTTTCCGCCACAGGAAACTCCGTGCTCCGCGTCCACGTGCGCCCGCCATCGCTGGAGCGGCAGACGAGAGGACGCAGTGTGGCATCACGGAAAGGCTTCTGCTTCGGACGCCCCGGCTGCTGCTCATTGGTCCAGCCGGAGCAGAGCACGATCAGGTCGCCGTTCTTCGCGAGGCCGGCGGCGTGGTTCATCCGGATGGTGTTCGGTTCGTGCTGGGTGGGCGTGCCGGCCTTGGACCAAAACTCCCCATTGGCGCTGGTCCAACATTCGACATCGCCCTCACGCAGGCCGTGCGCTGGCTGGTTATGAAGGATGGCCGCGATGGTGCCGTCGCGGAGCACGGCGAGTTGAGGCCACGCGCAGACATTATCAATGGCAACATAGCGTGCGATCTGCTGTGGCGCGGCGGATGATTCAGCAGCTATTGCCATTCCCGCCAAGACAGTGTGGAGGAGCGCCCCCACGCTGAAAAGCGACAGAAGGCGCAGCATGGCGAGATTTCTGGCTGGTGTTATCGGGTTACCGATCTTCGTGGTGTATGATTTCATCGTCAGGATGTCCTCACGTGTTCTTGCTGAATATCAGTTTCGTGAGTCTCATTGCGCGTAAACCTTGACGAGTTTGACCAGCGCGCGGTCGGGTGCGGCGCAGGTGAACGAAATGCGATTCAGTCCGCCCTTCAGAACGGGCGGCGCGGCGGCGAGGTCGCCTTGCGCGATGGTGGCGCGGTTGGCGTCCACGACGATCCAGTGACGCTGGCCGCGACAGGCCAGCTTCTCGCCGGGTTTCAGCACGACGGGGAAACGCAGTGCGTGTCCGTTCACGGTCAGGACGGGCGTGTCCATGCCGCCGCTGAGTTCGATTTCCAAATGGGCTTTCTCCCCCGGCCGGACGGCCAAGTCCCAGGCGCTGTCGCCGCGGTCGGGCGAGGTGATCCAGCGAGGCATCTCATATTCGCGCGCCAGGTGTTTCCAAGCGACCTTGCGGCGCGGGTTGGGCGTGCCGAACGGCGCGCCGTAGGCGCTGAGGGTCACCTCGGCGCGGGCGCTCACGCCGGGCGGTTTCTCGCAATCGAACGCGACCGTGTTTTCGCCGGGCCGCAGCACGGGCCAGTCCGTCGCTTTGGCGAGGCGGACCTTTGCCAACAGGTCGCCTTTGTCGTCATAATGTGCGCAGTCGCCGTCTGGATCGACTTCCAAGAAGTCGCCGGACTTCAACGTGGCCGGCACCGTCAGCGTCCGGCCGTTGACGGTGAGCGCCGGGTTCTTCAATTCGGCGGGTTGGACGGCGAGCGCCATGATGGGGCTGACGACCACTTCCGTGCTTTCACCGGGCGGCAGGTCGTTGAGGTAAAGGTTGAAGGTGGAAATGTGGGCCATGTCCAGACCGGTGCGGTAAATATCATAACCTCTGCCATACGGCCACTGGTAATTGGACATCTGTTCCACGTCGCGTTCGCGCATGAGGAGTTCGACATACCGCCAGCCTGTGAAATTGAGGGTCACGTAGTGATCTGAAAGCCCGTGCATGTATTCGCGCGGGCTGCCGAGTTGGATGTTCAGCAGAGCGCCTTTGCCGTCACCCTTGACCCACACGCCCAGCGCGCCGGTGCCGAAGAAACTGCGGTAAGGGGCCGCGAAGACGAGGCCCGCCTTGGCCCAGGCGCCGTGGCGCTCCGAGCCTTTGTTGTTCGCACGCAGCCGCAGGTTGCGTCCGCCGCCTTGGGACTCGCCGGCTGCTTCCTCCAGACGGAGGGACACGGCCGCCGAACTGGTGGTCTGCTGAAACGCGGCGAGGTCGGCATAACCCGTTACGCAGATGCGTTTCGGGCTGTCGTAAGGCTCGACGGCGTAGAGCGCCTCGATGCGGGCGGCCAACGGCTGCTCCGCGAACGGATTCTGGCTCGTCCAGCGTTCGGAGCCGTTGCCGAGCGCGCTGATGCGATGGGCGGACATGTTGACGGGTGTGAACTTCCACGCGCCGTCGCGGTTCTGCCGCAGGCGAAATTCGTCGCCGGGCACCGCCACGCGCGCGACGGTCTGTGTGTCGAAGTAACGCGCCAATCGCAGACGCTCATACCAACCGAGGACGGTCATTTGTTTCTCGGTGTGGAAGTTCAGCGGTTGCCGCGAGACGTTCACGCCTTGGATTGACATGGCGCCGTCGAGGCCGAGATTCTTGGCCGCGAAGTATTCCATCTCGTCCAGGAAATGGCCGCGCGCCTGCTTGGTCGGTCCGCGCGGTGCCCACCAGCCCAATTGCGGTTCGAGTAAATCGGTGTCGCGGAACTTTGCGTCGGAAACGATGTGCAGGTCGTGGAATCGCTTGGCAGCCCAGACGGAATGATCCCACGCGCCGAGCCGCGAATGGAACCACCAGTTGTGTGTGCCCCATTCACTGGCCTCGACCAGCACCTCGCCGCGCAGACGTTTGAAAATCGCGTGCCGCATGTAGTCAATGCCGTAGCGGCTCATCATGCCCTCGGAGCCGTCAAAGTAAATCTGGTCAAGCTGGCAGGTGTTGAAGACGGTCGCGATGTGCTCCGCCAGTTCGTCGGCCAGCGGCGAGCCGGGTTCGGGATAGAACGCGATGTAACGCTGTTGCAGGTAATCGGCGCGGTCGCCGGCCGCGTGGGCCGACGGACGGGTTTTGAACGCGCCGCGCTGGCATTTCGCGAACGCATATGGCGGCTCGGAGTGGACTTCGCTGTATTGCACGATCTCCGTGCCGATGCGAATGGCGTTGCCGTTGCCCGTGTAGGTGAAGACGACATCGTGGTGGGCCGACGGTTTCTCGTTCACGTAGATCACCGTGTTGGTCGGCGACATGGGCTGCGCTAGCGTGTAGGACGCGGCGGCGATCAGGTGCGGACTGGCTTCGGGCGTCACCCATGCGTCGCGCGGGTCAATGCAGGCCGTGAGCGTGTGAATGCCGGCCTTCAGGCCCGCCGCGTGGATGCGGGCGACGGTGGCCTTCATGTCCGCGAGACCGTTCGGAAAGTGGTTCGTGTTGACACCATAATGACCGAGCGTGCTCCACCAGCCGTGAATGTGGATGTGGGTGAACCCGCCGCGACGCGCCAGTTCGATCCACTCGTCCACCGAGGCGAGCGACAGGTCCGCGAATAGATAGGAACCGCGGTTAGCCTCCGCGCCCAGCGACCACGGGCCGCCCAGTTTTGAGACGGGCACGCCGGCGTCAACCGCCATGGCGCGCAGGATCGCGGGCATCTCCTTCTTGGGGCCGGCGGCCAGACCCGCGCGCCAGCCGGTGGGACCGTGTTCCGCGGTGGTCCAGACCCGCAATCCGGCAGGGTTGCCGCTGACCGCCATTTCGACCGGCAGGTCGTATCCGCGCAGACAGACGGCATCGTCGTCGTCCGAAAGCATGTTGGCCATGCCACCGCGATGCGTCGCGGCGGCCACCGGCACGTTGAAGAACGTGAGCGCGGCGACATCGGGCACGGTCAGCGATCGGATCGTGAAGGTGAAGTGATCCTTGCGGGTGTCCACAGCCAGCACCGCCGCGCCTTGGCCGCGCGAGAATTCGAAAGTCAGCGCGCCGCCCTTGAAGGAGGCTTTGCGTGCGATGATCTGGCGTCCGTCCTTCAGCCGGGCGGAAACCAGTTCCTGCGGGCGAACCAGCAGTTCGCGGCGCGATGCTTTGCAGCGGAGCGAGGTGATGCGACCTCGCGCATCAATCGCGAGCGTCGCGCGGCGGTTCTCAAACGTCGCCGCAGGGGGCGGCGCGGCCTTGGATTCATCCACCAGCGTGTAGCCGGCGCTGGCGCGCGCAGGATCATGGGCCAGTGCGTCCACTTCCGGCGCGGCGAGCGCGCGTCCGTAGATTCGCACGTCGCTGATCAAGCCATTGTGGCAGACGGGGCCGGCCCAGCAGCCGATGCGAAGGCCGTCCGCCTGGACCGGGTAGGACCATTTTCTCTTGGCGACAGCTTTGCCGTTTACATAGGTGGCGATGTCGGGCATCGCGAAGACGACGCAGAGGTGCGTCCACTGCCGCAGCGGAAGCGCGTTCAGCAATGAAGCGCTCGTTTCGGTCCAGCCGTTGCCGGACGCGCCCGCGCGGTGGCCGGGACGCCCCATGCGAAACGAACAGGAGTTGTCGTGAACGAAGAGCATCAGGCCGCCGGGACTCCACGTGTGCGTGGTGAGGAGATTGGGATAGCGGCCTGTGCCTTCCCACGTGGCCCAGACCGAGAGGGTGAACTGCGTCGCGCCGTTCAAGGCCGGAATGGGCGGCAGATCAATGAACGCGTTCGTGCCGCCGAACCGGGCGGCGGTCCCGAAGGCGCCCTTCGCCCACTGCACGTTGGTAAGTTCGGCTTCCAGTTGGTTGGCCGAGCGGTCGGCGGCCAGCGTGCCGACGCCTTCGTCCAGTGGCAGCCGGAGAAGCAGCGCAGAATCAGGCGTCGTCGCACCGCAAAGGGGCGAGAGCAGAAGATCCAGAAACAACAGCGGTGTCAGCAGCATTCGTTTCATTATTTCACGTCCTTGCGATGGGATGGTTCCGATCTGTCCTTTGCGTCGCGCGCATAGACGCGCACATAATCAACTTCAAAATCACGCGGATACGGCATGTCCGGGTCGGTTGGCCCGACCCAGCCCGGTGCGGCACCCTGAAAGAGCGCCAGCAGGACGAACATCTTTTCCTGCGGCGTCTCGCCTTTATAAGTGTGAATCTTCCGGCCGTCGAGGTGCCAGTTCAGTTCTCCTTCCGCCCACTCCAGCGCCCAGACGTGAAACTCCTTGGAAGGGTCGAAATCCATTTTGTATTAGCAGGCGCCGGTCTTGGTGAAGTGGACATTGAAGTCAATGATGCGGCTGTCCACTTTCTTGCCCAACTGCTCGAAGATATCAATCTCGACCACGCCTTCACCGAGCATGCGCCGCCGTCCGTCCGGGGTGTATTCCTGTTTTGTCGGGTCGTGCTGATGCAGCCAGAACGCACTGTGCAGTCCCGATCCCTTGGGCATCCGGCACCGGATTTCAAACCAGCCGTATTTCTGCGCAAACTTGTCCAGGATTTGGAATTCGTTCGTGGTGGCGCCGAAACGATGGTCGGAGGTCTGGATGCAACTGACACAACGGACGCCTTTGTGTGGACGGAACGGCAGCGTCTCGTCAATCCGCAACTTCAGGATGCCATCCGCAAAAACATAGTGCGCGTTCTGGTCCACCCAGCGGCTCTCTTTGCCGATCCGCTTGAAATACTCCTTCCGCCCCGAACGATAGGCGGAGAACCAATACATGTCATTCAGCTTGGGGCCATCGAACTCATCGTGAAAGGTCAGCCGCCAACCCGACTTCTCCAGCGGCGGCGCGGGCGCATCCGAGCCGACCACGGACAGCGCGGAGAGCAGGCAGGCGACAATGCCGGCCAGCTTGAAGAGAGGAAGCGAGGTCATGTCTTGCCTTCCTTTGGGCTTTACCAAATCAGTTCAAACAACGCGGTGTCGGGTGTCTTGAACGTGTAACGGAACTGCTGTGCTTTCACCGTCACGGTCTGGCCGGTGTAGAGTTCGCGAACCTGCCGGCAGTCCACGGGCAGCGTGATGGTCTTCTCGCCGCCCTGCGCCGTATGGACCGTCACGAGCCGCTCGTTGGCATAGACGGGAACCTCGTCCTCGCAATAGATCGTGACGCCGACCTCCCGCGCCGACTTCTTCAACGTTGCCGGGGTCAGGTCTGTGTAGCTGCCAACATAGACCGCCTTCCAGTCGTCATGCTGCACGGTGCTGACGCCGGGCGTCTTGAACGCGGTGCCGGTCAGCGCCTTCACGCGCGCGGGGTCGAGGCTCTTGCTGTCACTGATGCCCGGCGCATAGAGGAAGAGCGCGGTGCGGTTGCCGTGCAGGACGTGTTTGCGGAGCACGTCCATCTTCTCCGGCGTGATCTCGAAGAGGCCGGGGAAGACGAACAGGCGGTATTGAGCGAGGTCGGCGCGCGACAGATCGTTGAATGAGAAGACCTCGAACGGCGCGCCGAGACGATTCAGTTTGTTGCGCGTGCCTTGGTAGATCTGCGGCACGATGGCGTTCTGGTCGTTGATGTAGCGCGTGCTCTGCGGGTCCACCACGAGCGCGACCTCCGCGCGGCTCTTCAGTGGCATGGCGCCATATTGATCCCACAGCTTCTTGCTCTGCGCGACCAGCTTCATGGTCTCCGGCGTCTTGAACACACCGCCCCACATGTCGAAACACCACAGCGAAGTCTGGTTAATGATGGCCAGCGCAAACTCGCGCTTCAACCCGGCGTCGGTCTCCGCCTGGTCCTTCCAAGGGAACATCCAGCCGATGGAGACAAACTCGTCCAGATGGACGTTGTAGGTCGGTGTGCGGTGGTCTATCTCGTGGAGGAAGCCTTTCCCGTCGAGACGCCGCGTCGCGTTGGGCACCATGAGGCCGCTGCCGCCGCCCATTGGCCGGTCGGCGTAGGTCCCGGGACTGATGAAGAAATCAATGTCAGGCGAACTGTAGAGCCGCTCATACTCCAGATGGCCGGCCCAGACCAGGCGCGTGCGGGTCAACTCAAGGATGTAGCCGAAGAACATCCCGATCTGGCGCTGCTTCGGAATTAGCGCGCGCGTTTTCTTCGCAAACTCCAGCACCGTGTCCACGATGGTGTCGCCGGTGAACTGCGCGTAATCCACGATGTCCCGCTCCGTGGCCGGGTCGCGGATCAAATCCTCGAACGACGCGCGGTCGAGCCGCTCCAGCGCGGGCACGGGCAGTTCCGGTTTGCCGTGTGCTTTCAACCACGCCTTCCAAGCCTGCGTCTTGGCGCGGCCCGCGACTCCGCGGCTGTAGTCCATCCACTCGTCGGTCTGGCCGCTGGCCAGCAGATAGGCTTTGATGCGGTCGCCGTAGCGCGCCTCTACATGCTTGACGACCGTCGTCAAATACTCGGCCGTCGCCTTGCGCCACGCCGGATTGGCGCAGGCGCAACTCAGCATGGTGAAGCTCTCGCACTCCGCGCTGTGTCCAGCGCCTGACAGTTGGCGCTGGAGCCAGATCGGCGTGTTCAGGTCAATCATGCAGATGAACTCCGCGTCTGGGTTAACCGCGAGCACGTCGTCATACTGCTTGTCCAGCGAGGCGAAATCATACTTGCCGAACCAGCGCCAGACGGGCGGGTATTTGGAGTAGGGCTTGCCGAGCGAGTTGTCGGTGTTGGCGGCGAAGATGCAGACGGTGTTCACGCCCACCTCCTTGAACTGCCGCATCGCCCCGAACTCCGGCCAGAATGAACGGTAGGCGAAGGCCAGCGGCTTTTGTTCCTCCGCCCCAGCGCCGACGGCCAGCAGAACGGCCGCCGTCATACATGCTGTGATGTGTCTCATGGTGTCTCTCCACTCGTTTTCAGATAAAACGCTTCCATCGCCGGCCGATACTGGTTCATGAGCTTGTCGTAAAACTCCAGCGGCGGTTTGGCATTGGCGGGCAGGAAGGATTTGTAGGGGTGCGTCTTCGAATACGCCGCGAACTCCTTGCGGATCGCCGCCAGCGCGTCCGGCTGGGTGAGCAGGTCAATCGCCGAGGCCGCCATCGCTTTCGCGCCCGCGTTGGCTCCTTTCCATGCCGTTGAGCCGAAGCCGCAGGCCACGGTGGACCAGTGATGCCCCTGCGCGCCCGTGGCGGCACCGGGGAAACGGATGGTCGCGGTGGGGGTGATGAGCGTCACGTCGCCGTGGTCGGAGGAGGCGCCGCCGGTGAACACGGCTGCGGGTTTTTCGATTGAGCCGATCTTCGTCGGCATGCCCTTGGTTTCGCCGCCCAGCGTTTTCTGAAGCGCCTTGGCAAAAGCGTGCTCTTCCTCGGTCCACTTCGGCATGCCGATGAGTTCGATGTTCTTCATCATCAACTCGGCGAGCGTTTTGTTGTGGTGCGACTGGTGCGCGGCGGCGAGGACGCGCGTTTCGGCCAGTTCCGTGCCGGTGGCGAGCGCCGCGCCCTTCGCGCAGTTGACGAGCCGCTCATACATCTCCATCAGATTCCCGTCGGAGCCGCGCAGGAAATACCACACCCGCGCGCGGTCGGGGACGACGTTGGGCGCCTCGCCGCCGTCGGGGATGACGTAGTGCATGCGCGAGGAGAAATGCAGGTGTTCGCGGAGGTAGTTCGCGGCGACGTTCATAATCTCCACGGCGTCGAGCGCGCTGCGGCCACTCCACGGCGCGCCGCCGGCGTGCGCGGTCTTTCCTTGGAACTGGAAGGTCACGGAGATCATCGCGCTGCCGGCGACGCCGTAGCCGGTGTTGAAGTTCGAACTGGCGTGGTTGTTGATCACCGCGTCCACGTCCTTGAACAACCCGGCCCGGACCATGTAAGGGCGGCTGACGAGAATCTCCTCGGCGGGCGAGCCGAACAGTTTGATCGTGCCGGCGAGTTTGTGTTTCTCCATCGCCTGCTTCACCGCGATGGCGGCGGCTGTGGCGGCGGACGCCATGAGGTTGTGGCCGCAGCCATGCCCCGGAGCGCCGGCCACCACGGGATCGGCTTTCGGCGTGCGGCCTTTTTGCGAGAGCATCGGTAGGGCGTCGTATTCCACCAAGATGCCGATCACCGGCTTGCCCGAGCCGTAGCTGGCCACGAAGCAAGTCGGCATGTCCGCCAGCCCTTTCTTGACCGTGAAACCGGCGTCCTCCACGGTCTTGATCAGCAGCGCGGAGGATTTGCGCTCCTGCAATCCCAACTCCGCATACGACCAGATCGCGTCGGATATCCGGCCGAATTTCGTCACGGTCTCCGGCTGGCTCAACCAGTCGAGCGCTGTTTGCTTTTCCTGAGAAACGCTGGTCGTGGTTGGGCGTTGCTCCGCGGCACCACGTCGCAGCGCGCGACCGAACAGTTTCGCGCTGGGCTTCCCGTTCTCAACCGCCGCTTGACCGCCGAGGAAGACATGGCGCACGCCGGTGGCGTATTGCTGTGGCTTGTCGAACGTGGCGCGGTCGCGGTAGGTGGCGGGGTCGAAAACCACGATGTCGGCGTGATAACCGGGGCGCAGGTAGCCGCGTTTGGGAATGCCGAAGATGTCGGCGGGCAGGCCGGTCGCGCTGCGAATGGCCTGTGGCAACGGGATGACCTTGTCCTGAATGGCGTAGCGGCCGATCTTCCGCGCGAAGGTGCCGAAGTTTCGCGGGTGATGATGCTCGGCGGGATTCTGCGCGCGCGCCGCGCCGTCGGAAGCCGTGGCCACCCAAGGCAGCGCCATCGCCCAACGCACGTCTTTCTCGGACATCGAATGGCAGACCACTTCGGGAGCTTCCTGAGCGACGATCTTGAGCACCAAGTCCACTATCTCGATCTTCTCCTTGCCTGCGATTTCCTTCAGGCTCTTGCCGACGTAGTCCGGGAACTTCTTGCTGGCTGCAATCATGATCTTCTCGTAACGACCGAGCCGGCTGGCAATCACCCGGCGAACCAGCGCAGCGAACTCAGCGTCGCTCGCCATGCGTTTGGCGAGGTCTGCTCGTTTGCACCATTGGACTTGGTCTTCGGGCAGAGTCGCGTTCACCAGCGAGAAGGAATTGGCTGTGTAAGGATACTGGTCGGCTGTGATCTTCAGCCCCTCGGTGCGAGCTTTCTCGATCATGGCCGCGGCGTCGCGGATGCGGCCCCAGTTGGGAATCTCCATGGACTTGAAATGAGAGATGTGGACCGACACGCCGGATTCGCGGCCGATGCGGATCGCCTCCTCGACCGCTTTCAGGAGATGGTCCGCTTCATCGCGGATGTGGCTGACATAAACGCCGCCGTTGGCCGCCACGACGCGGGCCAGCGCGATGAGTTCGTCGGTCTCGGCGTAAGAACCGGGCGGATAAATCAGCCCCGTGGACATGCCCCACGCGCCGTCGCGCATCGCCTGGCTAAGCAACGTCTTCATCCGCTCCAACTCCTCGCCTGTCGGCGGGCGCCGCTCGCCGCCCATGACCTTGCTGCGAATCGAGCCGTGGGGAGCCAAGACCATGAGATTCACGCCGGCACCATTCGTCTCGACGCCGCTAAGGAACTTCGCCACGTCCAGCGGCCCGCCGCCGCAGTTGCCCGTGATCATCGTGGTGCAGCCTTGGATGAGGTAATTCAGACACGGCCGAACGCCGGGTTGGTTGAGTGTTCCGTCGGTGTGCGTGTGGACATCAATCAGCCCCGGAGCGACGACCAAGCCCCGGCACTGAATCGTGCGGCCGATCTTGCCCGGCGTGAACTTGCCAACGGCCACGATCCGCCCATCGCGAACCACCACGTCTCCAACCACCGGCTTCGCACCCGACCCGTCATGAATCGTGCCTCCGCGCAGCAGCAGGTCCGCATCCACCGGCGCGGCCAACGCCGACGCTGCGAGCGTCGTCAGGCCCAGTGCCAGGATGAAAGTGAATTGAAACGCGCAAACCGTGCCGGAGTGCCGAAGATGATTACGCATAACGTGCGCGAGTATGCGCCAGCGCCGCCGCGCCGTAAATGAACAAGAATCGCGTTTGTGTGGATGTGGTTAGCGGGTTCAGGCACCGCGGTCTTGATAGTAGTCGAAGTGAGTTTGCAGCTTCAGCCGCTGGCTGGCGTATTCCAGAAACTTCTGAGTCCAAGCGAGAGGTTCATCGTAGAAGATGCTCGTCCAGTCGTGCTGGCAATGGGACCAACAGCATCCGGCGGTGGCGACGTGATCCACTTGTGATTTCAAATACTCGTGATACACCGCCCAGTTCTGCCAGCCGTGCTCGCGGCGCCATTGGGCGTCAATCCAACCCTGCATCGGGATTTCAAGAAGATCGGGGAAGCCTTGCCGCGCATACCGGAACGGCTGCACGTCCCAGCCGAGCGGGAAGTAGTCGTGGCTGTTGCGGCCATAGGAGCGGACATAGGACATGCCGCGCCGCGCAACGAGCTGGAGAATATCGGGGCGGTCAGCCAGTCCGCGATAGTAGGAGTAGGGCGCCGTGATGCCGCGGCAGTGGACGCCGAGATGCCGCCGGAGCAACTCTACTGGCTTGGCTAGCTGTTCCTCTATGCGGTCGAACGGCAGGCCCGGCAGATAAACCTTGTCCGGGCTTTCTTCGAGCACGGTCTTCAGTGGAAAATGCTCATGCGTGTGCTGGGCGATCTCGAAGAGGCCCGACGCGAGGCAGGCTTCCAGTTGCCGCAAGTGGCGCTCGATCTTGCAGCGCAAGATGAAGATCGTTGCCGGCACGCCGACTTCGCGGTGAATCTTCAGCACCGCGTCGAGGAACAGGTCGGTCGCGTTTTCCGGAACGGGCTGGCCCACCCATTTTTCGCCCGGCACGCGGCCGGAAATCCGCTCGACATCGTAGCCAATGAGCAGAGTGCTGTGCATCACAGTCTTTCCTCCAGCCGAACCTGGTCGTCGGCGTAGATGATCATGGTGTTCGGGTGGTTGATGAGATAACTGCCGGGAAGCTCCGGCGTCATGCGGCCCTGCCGGAGCTTGCGGAGCGGCTGTCGTTGTTGCGGGAAGCACGCGAGCAATAGGATTTCCTTGGCTCCGAGAATCTGTGCCATTCCCAGCGTCACGGCCTGGCGCGGAACCTTCGAGTGCTCGCCGCCGGCAGTCAGGCGCGCGTTGGTGTCAATCGTCAGTTCAGTCAAACCGATGACGCGGCTCGGCAGCGCGGCGAACGCCTCCACGGAGATCACGGCCTCCGGCATCGGCTCGTTGAAACCGATATGGCCGTTAAAGCCGATGCCAAGCAGTTGAAAATCCAGCCCGCCCATGCTGCGAATCCACTCATCCAGCGCGGCCGGGCGCGCGGGGTCCGGAAAGTGGATGTGCTCGCGATTCATCCCCAGCTTTGGATCGAGCCGGCTGAAAAAGTTCTTCTGCACATAGCCCCGATAGCTGAGCGGGTGATCGGCAGGAATCCATTGCCCGTCCGCGCCCACATATTCGTCGAGGTTGACCGTGTGCAACCGCGACAGATCAAGGCCACGGCGGTTAAGCATGACGGCGAGTTGTGCGTAGAGGGAAAGCATCGTGTTGCCAGTCGCCAAGCCGAGTAACATCGGACGGTTCCCGCGAAGCCTTTGCTCGATGGCGGCAAACGTGCGCTCGGCGGCGAGTTTGCTCATCGCTTCGTAGTTTTCAACCCGGACCCAGGTCAATGCCATGTCAGTTACCTTTGAACACCGTCAGACAACCCAGCGCGCACAGCATCAACAGCACGCACGGGATCGCGAAGATCGGCCGCCAGCGGAACCGGCCCTCGCGGCGCATCCAATCCATGATTACGCCGGCGAACTGCGTGCCGGCGAACAGGCCCAGTCCATAGACTACGAAGTAGAGCGACTGGGCCGATCCGCGGATGTCGGGCGGCGAGACGCGGTTGACGTAGATGAACGCCGTGTCGAAGAAGCACGCGAACGCGAACCCGTGCAGCATCATCGAGGCGACCACCAGCCAGCGCGGGCGTGTGACGGCATACGCCAGATACATCAACGCCCAGGCGAGGATGCCCAGCGCGAGCGTTTTGCCGTAGCCGATTTGCGGCAGGATGAATGGCACGATCGCGCCCATCGAAATCGCCTGGACGATCTGCGCAAGCGTCATGGCAGCGGGAATGTTCTTGGGGGCGACGCCGATGTCCTCGAGGAACCGCGACGTGCCGACGAAGTAGAACTGCAATTGCGTGCCGACGACGAACGAAATGACCAGAAAAATGGCAAAGTCAGGATTCTTCAGCATCCCAAGCGCCTTGATTGCCGGCAACACCGTGTCGGGAGCACCCTTCGGCGGTGTGTGCGGAAGCGAGAAGGAAAACAGGCCCATGACTAACGAGAATACCGCTGCCATCATCAGCGCATCACTGCCCTTCACCTGCCAGCGGCCCCAGCGACGCCAGCCCGCCAGCGCCCAGCCCACGAGCACCCACGCGACGCTGCCCCACACGCGGACCCAAAAATAATCGGTGTCGGGATGCGGCAGATGATGGAACGCGAGCGAGTTCACCAACGCCAGCGTCGGCGCGTAGAGCAACGAGTAGATGCCCATCGTCGCGAACATGCCGCGGAACGTGCTCCGCTTCGCCGCCACGACCAGACAAACGGTGCCGACCAAGTGCGCCCCGGCGAGGAACCATTCGGTGGGCATCCAGCGATCCACAATCTGGCCCGCCACGAGCGGCGAGAGGATGCACGCCAGCGGCAGCGTGGCATAAACCCACGCCGTCTGTTTCGCGTTCATGCGAAGCGGACCGAGCAGGTGTGCGGACAGCACAGGCCCCCAAGCTCCCCAGATCGTGAACTGGAGGAACATCATCGCGCTGAGGCTGAAGTAAAGTTCCCAACTCATGTCGCTCCTTTCGATCTGGCATAAACGGCGAGCCGCTCGGCTGCCAATCGGATGTCGCCGAGCCGATTGTCTCCCGCCTCGCGTTCGATGGCCAACACGCCGGCGAATCCAACTTCTTTTAGCGCGTTTAGAAATGCCGTGGTTCCGACCTCGCCTTCGCCCCACGGAACTTCGGCGCCCCAAGTGCCCGGCTGCTTCGCGCGGACGGCGTCCTTGATGTGAACATGCTTGATCCACGGCCCCAGCGTCCGAACGGCCGCGACCGGATCGCCCTTGCCATACAGGATCATGTTCGCCGGATCGAAATTCACACCCAGAGCCGGATGACGTAATTCCTCCAGCATCTCGCGCAAGCACTCAGCGGTTTCCTGGCCCGTCTCCATCAGGAGCGTGACGCCTCGTTGCGCGGCCATATCCGCCAAGCTGACCAAGCGGTCGCGCAACCGGTGACCTTGGGCCGCGCCGTCACTCTCGATAAACCCGGCGTGCATCGTCAGGAAGCGGATGTCGAGTTCCGCCGTGATCGCCGCCGCGCGCGCGACCATTTGCTGGTTTCGAGGCCAGCAGTCATCCGGCAGGATTCCGCCCGTCGCGCGAATGCTCTCCAACGAGGAATAGTCTTCCTGCGGAAAACCGATCGTCGTTGCGCTGATCGTCCATCGCTGCCGGCGGATCGCGTCGAGATACGTTTCCCCCTGCTCCGCGAACACCGGCCTCAGCGTCAGGTTGACGTGACCGATCCCCAACTGGCGCATCGCTTGGGCGACTCCGTCCGGGTCGGTGCGGAGCGACCAACTGCAAACCGCCACGGGCCAAGCATCACATTTCAGATTCATGGCTGACTACGACTTGATAATCCCAACCTTGTTGAACTCGAAAACCTTCGGGGAAAGCTTTTCGAGCGATTCGGAAACATGGGTCTTGGGATACGGCATGGAGACAGTTGGCCTGGCCCAACGGATGGCGTTAGCCAGCACTCTCAAGACATTCGGATCGCAGAAGGTTGGGAACGCCTCATGTCCCGGACGAAAATAGAAGAGCCTGCCGTTGCCGCGCTGGAAGGTGAAACCGCTGCGAAACACCTCGCCGCCCTCGAACCATGAGATAAAGATGACGTGCGCGTCGCCGGCGATCATGAACGGCTCGCCATACATCTCTTCGTGCGGCAGCTCGAAGTGCTCCGGCAGGCCAGCCGCAATCGGATGAGCCGGGTCTATCACCCAGAGCCGCTCCTTCTCGCCCGCCTCGCGCCAGTGCAGTTTTCCGCTCGTGCCGTTGAGTGCGCGAAAGATTTTCGACATGTGGCCGGAGTGTAGGACGATGATACCCATGCCCTCCCAGACGCGTTGCTGAACGCGCTGGACGACTGCGTCCTCGACCCGGTCATGCGCCGCGTGGCCCCACCAGAGCAGCACATCGGTGCTGTCGAGAACGGTCTGCGGCAGCCCATGCTCCGGTTCGTCGAGAGTGGCGGTGCGGATTTCCAGATCGGGCGCGGCCAGACTTTTCGCCAACGCGCCGTGAATGCCGTCCGGGTAAATCGCCCGGACCGAAGGTTCCTTCTGTTCGTGGATATTCTCGTTCCAGATCGTGACGCGAATCTTAGAGTTGTTCATGTTCAGCGCCTCTTTTTATGCAAACACCCTGATCTTGGAGCGGACGTATTCCTTGATTCTCTCCTCAACGGGCTTGAAGTAGAGATCGAGCGGCATGAACTTTTCACCGTTCTTTCCAAGCTCGGCAGCGACGCCGCGCAGGAACATGCTCTGCAACTCGGTGGCGATGTTGATCTTTGCCACGCCGCAGGCGATGGCCTTTTTCAGTTGCTCATCGGGAACCCCGGTTCCCCCGTGAAGCACCAGCGGAATCGGGATGCTTCCTCCTATTTCGGAGGCCCGTTCAATATCAAGCACCGGTTCCTTCTTGTAGAAACCGTGCGCGGTCCCGATGGATATCGCCAGCGCGTCCACCCCCGTGCGTTTCACGAACTCGACGGCTTCCGCAGCCGTTGACAGTTCGATCGCGCCATCGCCGAACGGAACATGTCCGATCTCGGCCTCGATCGAAACTCCGGCTTGGCGCGCAATCGCGGCGGCTTTGGCTGTCAGCGTGATGTTTTCGGCGAAAGACAATTGCGAGCCGTCAATCATCACCGAGGTGTAGCCGAGATCAATCGCCTTTCGTATCTGTTCCAGCGATGCCCCGTGATCGAGATGCAACACGACGGGAATCCTGGATCTCGCGGCAAGCCTGGAGGTCATGGCGGCAATCAGTCCCGCGCGTTCGTCGTTAAACAAACGCTGATACACTTGGATAATGACTGGCGAGTTCTCCTGTTCTGCCGCCTTGAAGACGGAGAGAAGCGTCTCCAGATTGGCCACATTGAAGGCCCCGACAGCGCGCTTTTCCTTTCGCGCTTGGGGAAGTATTTCGTTCAGCGTCAGCATGGCGGTGATTGCTTCATGTCCTCACTGCACCAGAATCGTTTTGATGCCCAACCATTTGCACAGATCGCGCAGTTCGGCTTCGATGTCCGCATGAATGAGGGAGTAGTGGTGCTTGAAACCGTCGTTCATGATCGTGGCCACGAGCTTTTCCACGGAGCAATCGAACCGGATGTTGAGCGGATTGCCGCGAACGAATTGCTCGGTGTCCAGCGCGGTGCCTTTGGTGATCAGCATCCGGTAGCCGCCGCCGTCCTCGTCCAGTTGCGCGAGCGTGACCGGCCCGGGCTTCAGCGGAAACTCGTTGACCATGCCCTTCCTGTCGCCGCCGTCCACGCGGAAGTGCTGGCGCAACTTCGTGTCCTCGAACTTCCTGCACAGCGCCGACGGCGCGGCGCCGCAGTGCCAGAACACGGCTGTGTTCTTCGCGTAGTCAAACGAGATGAGATCGGCGAAGAACGGAATGCCGCCGCTGAGGGCGGCTTGCGCTTTCATGAGCACCGCGCCCAGCACGTCGCCCTCGCAACTGGTGACAAGGCCGGTGTTGTTCAGCATCCCCATCGAGGCGCAGGGTGCGATGCCAAAAACATCGGACCACTCCGGCCAGCAACGGATGGCATACGAGGTCAGGCCATATTTGGCCGCCGTCTTCTTCAGCGCTTCGTAGAGTTTGCCGGTGGACAGGATGTCCTTCTCGACGGTCTTGCAGAATGAGGCGCAACTGCGCCGGACCTCATCGGCACCCCGGCGAATCTCCTCCTCGCCGAGTTTGCCGGCGGCATCCACGATTTCCAACTGGTCAATGATCTCGACCTCCGCGCCGATGGAGGACCGCAGGCGCATCTCGTCACAGTTGGACGTGTAGAAGCCGGGCACGCGCCCGCCGACGAGGCCGATCTTGGTGGCAGCAAGGTCCGCCATGCACTTCAGGACGGTGAACGACTGTTTCAGGAGCGCATCCGCTTCCGAAGCAGGGCCAAACACGAAGCTGCACTTCCGGCCCATCTTCCGCAGCGTGTGGACGGCCATGTTCGCGCCGCAGAAAGAATTCTGCGCCCAGATGCCGCCAGCCGCAGGCTGTTCAGGAGTGGAGAAAAGCAGGATCGGGACGTTCAATTCCCTCGCGATGGCGGGAATGATCGCGCCGACCGGGAAGGTCGCGAAATGCACGATCACGGCGCTTACCTCTTGGCGGCTCAACTCGCGGCAGAGAGCGGAAGCTTCCGCCGTGGTGGTCGTCAACGCGTTGCCGTGAATGATCTCAAAGGGCAGTTGTTTCAGCCTCTCCAGCGTGTGCTGCCGGATTTGGTCAATTTCCGGCGTGACCCAGGTCGCCTTGGACAGGGCGATGTAACCGACGGAGAAGTTCTTCACTATTGTTCCTTTCTTTGAGCGACCGCCTCTTCGAGCGAGACGATGCGAATCTGCGAATTGTATTTGCTGAGGCTGGCCTTCACATAACGCGACGGCGTGATGAACAAGGCCGTCTTGAGGTTGTCCGCAAGGTCATAGACACGCCGGCAAAGCTTCTCGCACAGTTCGGGGTTCAATTCGTCGAAAACCACCGCACCCTCGCCGACCGAGTAGGATTCCTCGCTGTTGGTGCCGAACGACACGAGCTTGTAGCCGCATTGGGCAAGGAACTGCCGTGGCGCGGCTGGATTGCCATCGTAGTTTTTGAGGAAGTCGCTTTCCAAGTAATAGGCCTTGCGCGCCGGGCCGATCTTCACTCCCGCGGAAAGTAGGTATTCCGAGCAATGCACGACTTTGATGCCATCGAGCTTATTCTTCAGGAAATCGTAAGCGGACGGTTCCGCCACGATGAGCGTCTTGCATCGTGAGGCGGCGACGGCGTTCTTGAATCGGTCGAAGACCTCTTGCGATTCGCCGACAAAACCAAGCGTTTCCAGCGCCTTGCCGGGGTCTTCACCCAAGATGGTCTTGCAGCCGGCATAAAGCTCCGGGTGGTGGCCATAATACAAGGCGTTGCCTTTGCCCTTGACGGAAAAAGACGCCCGGCTCAGTTCTATCGCCAATACCTTCACCGGTTCCGGCGCAAGCCCCGCCTCGACGATGTCCTTTCTCGCGGCGAGGACCAAGCCGACTTCGTCGTAGTGGCTGACGCAGTGGTAACGGTTGGCCCCGCTCAGCGCGCTGCGGTAGATGGTGGCAATGAAGTCCCTGTTCTTCAGGCTTTCATTCTTCATGTGTATGGTGTCGAGGATCAGCGCCCGTCCTCGCGGCGTGTCCGCCTCCTGAAAGGTCACGTTGCCGACCGGGTCGAGGTGGCGGCACATGAAACAGAAACGGCACGCCGCAATCACATCCTGATGTTTGTCTATGTGCATCGGTCAGATTCCTTTCGACGGAAAACCCATTTTGCCGGGGTTCATGATGTTGTTCGGGTCGAGCGTCTTTTTGATGTCCTCAAGAACCTTGAATGCCGGGCCGTAAAGCTCCTTCATAATCCGACCGAGCTTGAGTCCGACGCCGTGATGCTCGTTGATGACCCCTCCTTCCTTGATGGCTGCCCGGATCGCCATGTCCCATATCTTGTTGTAGAGCGCGATGGCTTCGCGCGGGTCTTTGGGCGGAGCTTCAATGATGAACCGCGCGTAGAGCATGCAGCCCCATTCATACCAGTGCGAAAAATGTCCGATGAACGTCGCCTGCGGGAAGTTCTCGCGGACGACGTTCTTCATCGCCCAGTAAACCTTTTCGATATTGGCAAACGTAGCCACCGTGTCGAGCGTGCCGAAGGCTTGCGGCAGGTGGAACATGTAGGGCGGATAGAAGAACTTGTAGCGATGGTCCCACCACGCCTGTCCCATTTCGGTGCCGAGGTCTTCGTGGTCTTTCTCGCGGCAGATCGCGCACGCCTGCTCCAACTCCAAATCCACGATTTTTGCGGGGCCATCGAAGCCGAAGACCAAGTATGCGCCCTTTTTGTCAATGCCGAGCACCCTTTTGATCAGTTTGGCGGTTTCAGGCTCATCGTAGAGCCGGATGACGCAGGGGCGCAGGCGGCTGGTCATGATCTTCGCGCCGGCAATCATCGCCTCGTGCATGGTCTTGAAAAGGAAGGCGTGGAATTTCCGCGACTCCGGGATGGGATGGATTTTGAGGGTCGCCTTGGTGACGACGCCGAGCGTGCCTTCGCTGCCGAGGAACAGTTGCGTGAGGTCGGGGCCGGACGCGTGGCGCGGCACGGGGAGGGTGTTGATGATCTCGCCGGTGGGCGTCACGACTTCGAGCGTCATGACCATGTCTTCGATTTTGCCGTATTTGGTGCTCAACACGCCGGTGCCACGGTTGGCGATAAAACCGCCAAGCGTCGCACAGGCGATCGAGGCGGGGAAATGCATCGTGCTGAAGCCGGCTTTCTCGATGGCCCACTCCAGATGCTGGGTGTTGATACCGGTTTCGGCCGTGGCCGTCATCGACACCGGGTCAATGTTCAGCACCTTGTTCATCCGCTTCATGTCCATCACGATGCCGCCATAGATGGGCAACGCGCCGCCTTGGGAACCGGAGCCGCCGCCCCACGGGATCACGGGGATGTTGTGCGTGTTCGCGATTTTGAGGATGTCCGACACTTCCTTGGCGGACGCCGGATAGACGACGAAATCCGGCGGAGGCAGTTTCTGGCCGCGGTCGTGCCAGACTTCAGGCACCCAATAATAATCTATCGAATGGCCCAGCTTGTCCGAGTCGCCGGTCTGGACGTGATCGTCGCCGGCCACCCAGGAGAGTTCGCTGCGGATCATTTCGTAGAGGTAACTGTTTGGCGGAATCATGGCTGGTGTTTCCTGTTGAGGGATTGGTTCGATCAATTGCTGTGATTCAAGTCTCGGTAGCAACCCGACAGCGCGTCGTGGATTTGCCGGTAATGTTTGAATTGGCTGGCGTAGAAGCGGGCGCGCTCCGAATCGGGCATCAACTGGCGTTCGAGTCTCAGACATTGCCGCACAGCCGACACCTCGTCTTTGAAAGCGCCGACGCCAACCCCGGCGAGCAGCGCGCTGCCGAAGGAGGCGTCGCACGAGGCAGGGCACTTGACGGGGGCGTCGAACACATTGCACACGATGCTGCTCCACAGCGCGCTTTTCGCCCCGCCGCCGATCAGGATGAACTCGTGGACTTGCAGGCCCATTTTCTCGATGGTGCGGTAGCAGTCCCTGAGCGAGTAAGCCACGCCTTCCAGCAAGGCCCTGGAGAAATCGCCGCGCGAATTGGCCATGCTGATGCCGGTGAAACTTCCCCGCAGGTTCGGGTCCCAGTAGGGCGAACGCTCGCCCTGGAGATACGGATGAAAGAAGACGCCGTTGCTGCCAGGCGGTGACTGCGCAGCCAGCTTGTCGAGCGCAGCGTAATCGGTCCCCGGCGCGCAGAACATGTCGCGATACCAACGCTGGCAGACAGCCGCGGAGTTAGTGGCCGTCACGGAATACCACAGGCTCGGCACGACGTGCGAGTAGGTCAGCGTTTCGGGATGCGGATGCGCTTCGGCGGTCATGACGTTGACGTTGCCGGCGGTGGCGAGTTTCAACACGCACTGGCCCGGTTCAATGGCGCCTGCGGCGTAATCCTCCACGGCCGAGTCGCTCGCGCCCATCACGACCGGCAGCCCTTCTGGCAGGCCAGTCTTGAGGGCGGCCTCGCGGCTGATTTTTCCGGCGATGTCCGTCGGCCGGCCGATGCGCGGGAGCGATCTCACGGGAATTTCCGCCAGCGCGCAGAGAGCCTCCGACCAGCGGCTGTTCTTCATGTCCCAGAAAAGCGTTCCCTGTGCTTCGATGCTGTCGCAAGCCATCTCGCCCGTCAGTAGGAAACGGATGTAATCCTTGACGAACAAAATATGCCGGATCCGTTTCAATGCCTGCGGCTCGTTGTTCTTCAGCCAGAGCATCTGCGGCAACGTCCATGTCGGCGTTGGTGCCTGGAACGCCGTCTGGAAGATCAGATCGAAATGTTTCTCTTTCAGGAACCGGCATTCTCTGGCGCTGCGCTGGTCGGTCCAGATGATGGTGGGGCGGATCACTTGCAGTTTCTCGTCCAACAACACCGCACCATGCGAATAACTGTCCAGCGCAAGCGCCGCAATCCGGTTGCGATGTTTTAGTCCCTTCAGGACGCTGCACATCGCCCGATGCCAGTCGGCGGGATTCTGTTCAGCCCAAGCCGGCTTCGGGTGGCTGGTCGGGTATTCCGCCGAGGCGCTCTCGACCACCGTGCCGGCAGCGTCTATCAGTGTGACCTTGCAGCCACCCGTTCCGAAATCTATGCCGAGGAACAAATCCTTCTTCATTTGCCCAGAACCCATTTGTGATTCGGATCAATGACCGAGAGAAACTTGCGGTGGTTGCGGCCAGCCATGATCCAGAGGTAATACATCGTGTAGCCGGGGGTGTTGATGACGGGATGGTAGCCGCGCGGGATGAGTGTGGTGTCGTTCTGCTTGACCGTGCAGGTGACATCTAGCGAACCGTCGTCCGTGTAAATCTTCTGGATGCCGTAGCCCTGTTCGGGGTTGAAGCGGAAGAAGTAGATCTCCTCCATGTCCACCTCGGTCGGCAAGTTGTCGAAGTCGTGCCGATGCGGCGGGTAGCTGGCGTGATTGCCAGACGGCACGAACGCCTCGCCGATGAAAAGGTGCGCCGCCGGAAACGCATCGGTGAGCATCAGGTAGGCGTCGCGCTGATAGTTCTCCTTGCCGAGATGCGCCTCCTTGACCTGCTCCGGCGCGATCACGTAGGCCGGCGTTTTCAGGCTCGATGGCGAAGCGGCCCAGGCGATCTCAACGTCGCTTTCAGCGCGGATGATGTAGTGGACACCGCAGGGAACATAGACCGTGTGCGGCTTGCCGGAGAAGACATCCTTCCGTCCGCCGACGTGGTTGAATTGAAACCCCTCACCGGAAACCGCGCACTGGCCGCCCAAGATGATGAGCACGACTTCGCTTTGGCCGGAATCGGCGGAATGCTCCTCTCCCTTCCGCAGGTTGATGATTCCGAACTCGGTCAATTGCAGTTCGCCGTCGCCGTGAGACACGATGCGGGTGAAGCCGTCGCGGCGCTCGTAGTGTCGCAGGTAGTTATTCATGCTGTTTCAGAAATTCTTCCGTTGTTTTTAGATCGGGAAAGCCGGCGCGGCCGCCGAACTGTGTGCATTTCAACGCCGCCACAGCCGAGGCGAACCTCAGGCATTCCGGCCACGTTCCGCCTCGGACATATTCATAGACAAACGCCCCATGAAAGGCATCGCCGGCCCCGGTTGTGTCAACGGTGGTGACTTTGAACGCGGGGCATCTGAATAGCTCGCGACCGTCAAATCCAACGGAGCCTTCGCTTCCCATCGTCACAGCGGAAAACTTGCAGTGCGCGGCGAACAGTTTTTGGGCGGCCGTTTCTATGTCAGACTGGCCGGTGTAGCGCCGGGCAAACTTTTCAGAAGCGATGATGATGTCAGCAAGCCCAAGGAGTTGTTCGATGCCGGGCACGAGCGTCCCGGCGTCAATCGAAACGGCTACTCCACGTTGGCGGGCCAGCTTCGCGGCAGCAATCGCGGCTTCGGTCTGGTGGCCGTCAAGATGCAGGAGCTTGCTGGTTCGTATCAGGTCCTGCGCAATCTCATCCACGGACAACGGCCGCGCCGTTCCTCCTGTCCAAGCGATGCTTCGTTTCCCGCTTTGCTTCTCTATCCAGCAGAAGCCCACCGCCGACTCGGCATCCTCGCGGGTCTTCATGCCACTGACATCCACACCTTCCGCGGCCAGCCCGGCGACGATATCGCGGCCCCGCTGATCGTTGCCAACGCAGCCGATGAAGGCCGTCGCTGCGCCCAGTCTCGCGGCGGCGGCGATGGCGTTAACGGAAGGGCCGCCGCCTTGGACCGCGCTCTGGAGGATTTCCACTTTGTCGTCCAGCGGGATGTGCGGGACCAGACAGAGGTAGTCCATGCCACAGAATCCCAAGCCGGTAATAGTGGCCTTCGCGCTCATTTCGTAGTCGGCTGTGCGCCGTCGGTCTGGGCCTCGTCGTAGTAGTCACGCCGGAAAGTTGTCTTCAACGCCAGCAGGATGATGAGTCCCGCAATGAAGTAAGCCAGCGACAACGAAGCCAATCCCGCCGTCAGGCCAATGGTGGATTTCGCCCAACCCAGTGCCACTGGCGCAAACGCGCTGACAAAGAAAACAACCGCCAGCATGATGCCGACCGCGGAAGCACGGAACCGAGGTTCGATCACGTCAAAGAGCGCGGCATAGAGGTTCGAATCGTAGATTCCCCGGAACAGTCCAAACCCGGCCAGCCCGACGTAGCAGAGGAGCAGGTTGTCCGTTAGTCCCATCAGGCAGATGAACGGCGCGCCTAGAAACAGGCCGACGTATTCCACCTCCAACCGCACCGCGCGCCGGCGCGTCGCCAACATATCGGAAACCTTGCCGCCGAGCAGCACGCCGACCATGGCGGCCACGTGATGATAGAACATCGAAGAGAAACCGGCGTTGGACAGCGACAGTTTGAACTTCTCGTGGAGAAACGACGGCATCCACGTGATGTAACCGATGCCCGCGAACAGGAACAAACTGAACGCCAGCCACAAGGCCCACACTGTCGGCTTGCCCGCGATGGCTTTCAGGACCACCGACAGCGGCAGTCGTTCTGACTTCACCTGCGCGGTGGCCTCTTCCGTGAGGCCGACATCCTTCAACCGCGCCATGATGATGAATGCCAGCACGACGCCCGCCACACCGAAGACGTAGAACGCCGATCGCCAGCCGAAGTGCTCGCCAATCCAACCCGCGATGAATCCACTCGCGATCAACCCCACATAAAGCGCCGTCTGGTGGATGGACATGGCCATCGCCCGCGTCTTGTGGTGGTATTGGCCGATGAGCGAATTGGCCGAGGGGAAGTAGAACGCCTCGCCACCGCCCGTGGCGATGCTGCGGAACACAATCAAACTCGCGAGGCCAGTGGTCGCGCCCGAAAGAATGGTGCCCGCGCTCCAAACCAACAGGCTCCAAAACACGATCCATTTGCGCCGGGAGATGTCGCCGAGGTAGCCGGCCACCGGCACCAGCAGCGCATAACACCACAGGAAGATCGAAGCGACCAGTCCCGCCTGCACAGGGCTTAGTTTCAGGTCGGCGGACAACAAGGGCAGCACGACGTTGTAAGCCTGCCGGTCGGCTTGGTTGAAGAAGAACGCGAACCAGAGCAGAACGATCAGTTCCCACTTGTAGGGGAGGAATTCCTTCTTTGGCATATCGTCGGCTCCTTCCTAGCTTGCGCAGCGCTAATCTCTGCCGGGCACGGGCGCTTTGTTTTCCGTCGGCAGGTCAATGTCTCCCACACCCTCGAAGTCCGCCGCGGCGGGTTTGAAGGCGAGGTTGTAGAACGGCGACTCCGTCTTTGTGAGCAGGTCCGAGAGCCGCACGATCTGGCCGGTGTAGGCGGAAATGCGGCCCATAATCGCCGTCGCGGTGGAGGTGGCGACGTTCTCGCCCTCGTTCAGCACGTTGCCGTCGAGAATGCTCTTCAGCATATCGGCGTGTTCCAGATCGTAGGGACTGCCCTCATGTCCAACATCTTCAAAGGCCACTTCTTTGCCGTCAAAACGGCGCACTTTGCCGCCACCGAGAATCTCCGCCGCGTCGGTGGTGAGAAACTCGCCCACACGATCATAACACCCCGGAATCTGGCGGCTCAGGCTGTGGATATGCACGCCCTCGCCGTAATCGTAGTCCACGCTGAAGAAATCATACTGGTTGCCCGTGGGCCGCCGCAGGCGCGCGCCGACGCCGATGGCCGTGAGCGGCGGCCGCCCGATGAACCAGTTGGCGACATCAATGTTGTGGACGTGCTGCTCGACAATATGGTCGCCGGACATCTCCGCCCAGTTCATCCAGTTGTTGGCCATGTAACCCGCGTTAGTGTCGGTTTCTCGTCGCGGCCGGATGCTGCCGCGAGCCTGACACCAATAGACCGCGCCGCCTAGGATTTTCCCAAGCTGTCCCTTTCGCAGCGCAAGGGCCTGGCGCAAGTAGCTGGCTTGGTGCCGTCGTTGCGTGCCAGCCACGAGCGCCAGCTTCTTCGTTTTCGCCGACGCTGCTGCCGCCAGAAACTGGCGAAGGCCGGGCGGGTCAACCGCCACCGGCTTCTCCGCAAAGATGTGTTTGCCCGCCGCGACAGCCGCCGCGACATGCACCGACCGAAACGCCGGCGGCGCGGCCAGGATCACAAGCTCGCAATCGGTCTCCAACAGTTTCTTGTAGCTGGCGCCGCCGCCGAAAGTAAACTTCTCATCGGCGCCGTATTTCTTGGCCACAGCCTGCGCTTGGTCGAGGAAGTAGTCGGCCGTAGCCACGAGCTTGACCTCGACGCCGATAGTTTTCGCGGCGTTCCTGAGATTCTCGAACGCGCCGCGCGCGCGCCGCCCCGATCCGATCATTCCCACCTTGAACAGTCGCGGCGCACCTTGTCCTGTCACGGCTGCTGGTGCCGCCGCAATCACGGCCGAGAGCGATGCTGCCGACTTGATGAATGTTCTACGGTCTTGCATGGTGGTGTCTCTCCTGTCTGAGATTCGTGTCGCTGGAGGCTTTCATGATGGCGATTGCTATCGCAAAATGCTGCTTGTGGTCAATGCAAGGACGCGTAAACTTTGTAAGAGTTTTCGTCACCACACGAAATGCATTAACTGACTGAGGGAAATCAACCGATGCTTGTCTGCAAACGACCGCAAATCGCACTGCTCGTTGATACCGCGACTGACTGGGGACGGCGGATCATCCGCGGCATCGCGCGATACGCCCAGGAACAGGGAGGCTGGCACCTCTGGCTGGAGCAACGCTGCCAACACGCCCCCGGTCGCCTGCCATCCGGCTGGCGCGGTGATGGAATTATTGCGCGGGTGGCCGATCGCTCGCTGGCCCGCCATCTCAGCGCGGCGCGGTCCATCGTTGTCAATGTGTCCGCAGCCAGAATTCCGGGCGTGGATTTTCCCACCGTCACGGCTGATCTCGCCGTCGCGGCGCGGCTGGCGGTGGAACACCTCCTGAATCAGGGCTTCCGCAACTTCGGCTACTTTTCCCCGCTGGGCCTGTCCTACGTCGAGATCCACTACGAAAGCTTCGTGCGAACGCTGGCCAAAGCGGGCCACGAGTGCTCGCTTTTCGCAGCGCGCCGCAGCGCCAGCCCTCATGCGACTTGGCACAAACGACAGAAGGCTCTTCAACATTGGCTCCATTCGCTGCCCAAACCCGTGGCCATCCTCACTTGGACCAGCGAACGTGGACGTGAGGTGCTCCATGCCTGCCGCGAACTCGGTCTGCTTGTCCCTGAGCAAGTCGCCGTGCTCGGTGGCGATGAGGACGTGCTGCTGTGCCAGACCAGCCACCCGCCGCTATCAGCCGTCGCGCTGACCTCTGAACGCATCGGCTACGAGGCTGCGGCTTTGCTCGACCGTCTGCTGAAGGGCGCGCGTCCGCCGGCAGCGCGCATCTTGATCGAGCCGACGCGCGTGGTCGTGCGGCAATCCACCGATACTCTGGCCATCAACGACCGCCATCTCGCGCAGGCCATTGGCTTCATCCGCAACCACGCCGCCGAGCCAATCCAAGTCAACGACATCTTGCGCGTGGCCGCCATGTCCCGCAGTAGCTTGGAACGCCGCTTCCAGCAAACACTGGGACGAAGCCCCGCCGAGGAGATCCGCCGGGTGCGCCTCGAACGCGCCAAGCAACTCCTCGCCGACACCGACATGCCAGTGCCCGATGTGGCTGACGCCTCTGGTTTCCAGTCGCGCGAATACTTGGCCTGCGCGTTCAAACGTGCGACCAAAATGACGCCACGGGAATACCGTGCGCGGGTTCGCGGCCGATAAACCTTTTCGGCACGCGTGGCCTGACTATGGCGTGTCTCTATTCTCTTCCCTTGCTGCGGATTTCGTAGAGGCGATAGCCGACCTCGCGGATGCCGGCGATGGTTTCGGGGTAGGGCGCGTCGCACACGTCCAGAAAACCGTTCTGGAGGTTTTCGCCGTCGAAGCGGCCGGTCGTGGGCTGCTCGCCATACTGATGCCAGTGCGCGCCGATGAAGTTCGGATGGCGCAGCGCGGAGGCGATATAGGTCGCGTAGGCTTTGCCGCGCTCGGTTTGGTTCGCGACCTCGATCAAGCTCGGATGGAACATGCCGCGGTCGAGCGCGCCAAAGTGGAACTCGCCGATCATCACGGGCTTGTCCACGCCTTCCGGCAGTTTGAAATAGTCCAGCGTGTGCCGGTAGAGGTTGTAGCTGACCACGTCGCAGTATTTCGCTCCGATCTGGACGGCGGCCTTGGTGGAGCCAGCGAAGCGGCAGCCCATGTAGAGCGTGTTTGGCGCGACGGCCTTGAACTCGTCGCGGATGTTCTTGAAGTAAGTCTCGGTCACGACGGCGGAGAACGCGATGCAATCATCCTTCGCACCGGCTGGCGGCTTCTGCTGCGACTGGAGCAGCGCGTCCCAATCATTGTAGTTCGTCTTCCACGCTTCGTTGAGCTTGGCAATGGAGCCGTATTTCTCTTTGAGGCGGCGGACGAACTCGATCTTCGCGGGCTGCGTTGCGGGCGATTGCAGCGTCCAGTCCGCCAAGCCGGTCTCGCCGCCCCAACTGATCTCGTTATCCACGAAGAAGCCGAAGCACCACGGGTCGTCGAGTTCCTCTTTCCGCTGCTGGAGCTGGCGGCGGAAGTTGGTGCGGAACTTCGGGTGGAACGGGTCTTTGAACTTCCACCAGCCGAGATGCGCGCCCTCGATGTCCGGCGATTTCAGCTCAAAGCGGTCGCAGTAAGGCGTGCGCCGCAGCAGACAGATGGCCTTGTCGGAGCTGTTCGCGATGGTGTTCATACCCCAGCTCCGCAACCGTTGGTGCGCGAGGTCGCTGTAGCGCGCGCGCCAGTCCGCGCCGTATTTGCGGAAGGCGTTCGCCGAGGAGAAATCATACGTCCGCTGGATGCCGCGCGCCTCGTAATACGGCCAGAGCAGCGCGTCGCGCGTCGTGTAGAACAGCGCGAACGGCGAGTCCGCCTTGGGCAGATCGGTGAAGTAGAACTCGCGCCCGTCCAGCGGCGTCACCGCCGACGAGGAGGTGACGCGCACCGGGCCGTGCGACCAGTAGAGGCAGCCATCGGGATCAACCATCCACCACTTGCCGTTGATCTTCTCGACGCGGAACCGGCCGGTCGCTTCTTGCCGTGGCCCCTTGGCCCAACCGCCATATTTGTTCCAACCGTCCGGCCCCGGATGCGCGGCGAGGTCGGCGCGCTCCGTCTCGATCGCCTTCTTCAGGTCGTCGTCCGAGTGCGTCTTGCCGGGCCACTCCTTGTGTTTGAACTGGCCATAGACATCAACGAACGGGAAGAACTTCTCCGCCGACAGCCGCATCCAAGCCGGCACATCCGGCAACGGTCCCGTGTGCGCGACGATGCGTTTCACGCCCCACATCCAATCCAGCTTCGGTTCCTTGATATACACCGCCACGCCGACCACCTTGGAAGCATCCAGATCGGCTACCACGCCCGTCGTTGCAAACGGGCTTCGCTTCATGCCGGAGAGTTTGCCGTTGATCTCCCGCAAGTTCGGCAGCGGCGGCGGAAGCGCCACCGTGTAACTCGCGGACTTCTTGCCGCGAATGTTCACACGGTCAACGAACACCCCCTGCGACTTGCCCGCGTCCGCACCCGGATTATCGAGCCGGACCGTAATCGGCAATTCGCCCTTGCGGTCGCGGTTTGCCAGTTCCAGCGTCAGCCGGCTGCACTTTGACAAATCCCACGTGCCTTTGACGCGAATCCCCGGATAGCCCGTCTCGCCCTTGGTTGAAATCTCCAGCAAGCCGTCTCGCAATTCGAGTTTCCCGCCCGCCTGCGAGGCGACGGACGTCATCGGCGTCGTCGCGGCATCAAACAATACGATGTCGTCCGCTGCGGTTCCAACCACTCCGCCAACCAAACACATGCAACCAACTCCGATCATCGCTAGTGTTCTCATGCCCGCCAGTATGCTTGCACGCCGTGCTGCGGTAAATGGACAAGAATCGCGTCCATGTGGATGCGGTTAGCGGGAAGTGCCCGCGCTGGGTCGCAGTGGTGATCGCTGAATCCGCGCGGTGCGGCATATGAAAGTTATGAAATGGAGATTTCGCCCTTGTTGCTGTGCTGCTGTTGGCTACGATGACGCTGAGTTTGAGTGGCCTTGAAAGAACAACCTTTGCAGAGGTTCATCAAACGCCGGTTGGTATCACACGGAAACCGTTAACATGCGCTCGTGGAAAGGGAACTTGAAACTCAGCAGCCATAAAGTGACATCGCTTTGCGGGCTGCTGGGGGCGGCTGTGCTGAGCGGCGGCTGCATTGTGACAGCGATTCCGTATCACGGGCAGAAAGGCGAGCCGTATTCGCTGTTGAACCACTTTATCAGTGAGATGGGATATGTCGGTGTGTCGAAGCTGGCGGACGTGTTCAATGGCTGTCAGATGATAGGCGGTCTGATTCTGGCGATGTTTATGTTCAGGCTGGGCCAGCATTTGCGAACGAGGTGGGGTTATGCGGCTGCTGCTTTGGGTGTGGTGTCCGGCGTCTCAGGCGGCTTTGCCGGATGCATCCCGATGAATTACCTGGTGCCTCATCTCACGGCAGCTTATGGGTTCTTCTTCGGCGGCCTGATCACGGTCGGACTGTTTAGTTTCATCATCGGTGGCGACAAAGGAAACAAGCTGCCCCAATGGCTGGTGATTCCGGGTCTGTTTGCGTGCGCGAGTTTCGCCGCGTTCCTTGCGCTTCCGGTGATCACCGGCAAGAACTATATGGCGATGTTCTTCTCGCCCCGGTTTGTGCGGCCGGACATCTGGGCAATTGCCGTTCTGGAATGGCTGGTGTTTCTGGCGACGATGGCGTGGATTGTCCTGGTTTCCGCGTGTCTGGGAGCGTGTCGCTCAAATCAGACAGAACGCGGCGAGGTGGCTGATTCGCTTCCGGCGTCGCGTTCCTAGGAATGGCGCGTCACAGCATCCACGGGCTGCGCATGGTGCGGGAGAGCATCTGTTGAGCGGAGGAGTCGTTGATGACGCTTTCGGTTTCCGGGTTCCAGCGAATCTTCCGGCCGAGCAACATCGCGATGTTGCCCAAGTGACCGACCGTGATCGAGCGCTGGGCCACTTCGATGTTGGAGATGGGCGTGCCGCGGCTCTTCACGCAGTTGAGGAAGTTGTGGCGGTGGCCCTGCCTGTCCGCCAGGTTGCGCGTCATGCCGTTGTCGAACTGCAGCCGAAGCAGGCTCTTCGGTTCCGCGTCCACGCGGCCGCGATCCACGTGAACCCATCCCGTATCGCCAAAGAAACGGACGCCGTTCTTGAAAACATCCTCGCTGGCCACCGTCATCGTCTGGCCGCTGGCGAAGCGGCATTCGAAGCGGTAGGTGATCGGCGTGTCCCACAGGCCTTCCGCGGGAAACTTCCCGGTGCCTTCCACCTCGACCGGGCCGGTTTCCTCGGTGCCGAGGCCCCATTGTGCGATGTCAATGTGATGCGCGCCCCAGTCGGTGATCTGTCCGCCGGCGTAGTCGCTGATCCAGCGGAAGTTGAAATGGCACCGCTTCTCCGTGTAAGGCGCCCACGGCGCGGGGCCGAGCCACATCTCGTAATCAAACCCCTCCGGCACCGGCATGACCGGCTCATCGCCCGTGGTTGGGCCGAAACCGATGCCCACCTCCGCGCGCTGCACCCGCCCGATGGCGCCGCTGCGGACCAGTTCGCAGGCAAAGCGGAAATGCGGCACCGACCGCTGCCAACTGCCCGTCTGCCACACCCGCCCGAACCGCTTCACCGCGTTCACCATCGCGCGGCCTTCGGCGACCGTCGGTGCCAGCGGTTTCTCGCCGTAGATGTCCTTGCCGGCGGTCGCGCCCATGATGGCGGGGATGGAATGCCAATGGTCCGGCACCGACAGACAGAGCAGGTCAATGTCCTTGCGGGCGATCACCTCGCGGAAATCGCGATACTGCGCGCAGCCAGTGTCGCTGTAATAGCGGTTGACCTCCTCCGCGCCTGCCTTCAGCCGCGCCGCGTCCACGTCGCACACCGCCGTGATCTGGCAATCGTCCTCGTTGAGGAAACCTTTCAGGTTGCGCAACCCCATGCTGCCAATGCCGATGATGGCGAGCGTGAGCCGCTTGCTGGGCGCGGGACGATTTCCTGCGCCGAGCGCAGAGGCGGGGATGAACAGGGGAGCGCCGCCGAGCGCCGCCGTGGCCACCGCCGCATGTTTGAGCCAAAGCCGCCGGCTCATTGGGCGGGTAATGTGCGCGGTGCGCGACTGTTGATTATGAGATTTGGTTGTCATGGCACATTCAACATCTGTTGCGTTTGCGACGAAGACAGCCTCGGCTGGAACGCCGCAAACATGCTGTGTGTCAGAGTTGCATTTTTGCGCGCGGCTGAGAAGCGTATTCTTTGCGGGAACGAGTCGGCAACATTCCGGGAAAGGCAAGATCACGCTGGTCCGGAAGTCCGGTCGTTACGGCTGACCTTTTCGTTCGTCTTCGGGCGAAAGAAGTTCGGCGGATGGTTGATTCACCATTGATCGAGTTGTTGGTCTTGTTCCAGTTGCTTCAAATAGCACGCAAGGTTACTTGCGATCTTCTCGAACACTCTGGGCAAGTAACTGGCAAGTTCGCGCATGTCTGGATTGTCATGGCAAGGGCCGCCGTGGTATTCCCGCAAATGTGTCAGAACATAGTGTTTCTCTTCATCAGCAAGTTTCTCAAATGGGTTTTGCTTAAGGTGGTTGTGGAAATCAGACAGGTGAATAAAAGCACAGCCGAAGCGATAGACAGACTGTGTCCAGCCTTGAAGCTCTTGAGAAATGTTCACCATCTCACGATCCGTCACATCCCGAAGTTTGCCATTGATCGTGTGAACCTTCCATTTCTCTCCTCGCAGGGTGGAATTGATTAATCTTCTTCGCTCGGCGATGTCCTTTGCGTGCAGCAAGAATATCACTCTGACCATTGAGTCCAATTCTTGACGGAGAATCGAGAATGCAGGACTCATCGCCTCGTGAGGTCTCGTGAAGCAGGACATGGCCCGTCTGTTCTCTGCCGTCCGATTGCGGATCACGACGCAGAAGCTATGTGTGGCAGTATCCACTTTGTGTTGTCCAACGTTACTGCTGACTGTTTCGCCCGTCTTCGGGTGAATAAAGTTCGGCTACTGGTTCGCCTCTTCATTTTCCAAGAACCCAATATGATGAAATCGAAGCACCGACAAGGAAGTAAAACACGATAGGTTGCCAACTGGTCTTCTCTGCCGTCTTCTCTTCCGCAACCTCGTAGGTCTCATACTCGATGTTTTGGTTATTGTCATTCACCAGCTTGAGGAGGTTCTCATACGAGGATTTGCTTGTGGCTTCCCACCCATGTTTGGTTCTGTGCCAGCGTCGGTCCCATACTGCGAAGATTACCATCAAGGTGGTGAGAATCGTTGATATGATATAATGAGGCAGTTCTTTCTCAAGTTTGATTTCAGCCGCGACGAGACCTGCGAAGATGACGAGCGCATAGTTCATGTTCCTTTGACGAAATGTATCGGAATGCAGAACTCTGCTTTCCGCCTTTTCGTGCAGCATTGTGAGAATGTCGATTCGTTGTTTCAGATCAGCCGTTTTGACTAACATAATCTTGCTCATTGTATTCTCCTTCTCGTTGGCGAACAGTTTCCTCTACCGCAATCTGCCGGGCACCTTTATAGGTTGATTCAATCATATCAACGAAGGCTGCCATTCGAAACACTTTCCCTCACGCTTCCTGTTCGCTCCGTCGTTCCTCCCACCGACGGTGATGGCGACTTCGTTGTTTCAGAGGCCGGCGTGCTGGTTGCTGACGCGGTGGACGGTTTTGTATTTCCATTTTGCGGGCGCAGTCGGCGACGATAGGTTTTGCAAACCGCTGTTGTTCTGCTTGAGTCGGGGGAAGGTTCCGGTAATGTGAACTGCGATGTTGAAATGTGACTTTCATATCCACGCGCGCGAGGATGCGCTGGATTGTTGCAACCATAGCGCGCAGGAGCTGGTCGAGAAGGCGGCGGCGCTGAGGTTCGATGTGCTGGCGTTCACGTTTCATGGACAGGTGCTGGACGATCCGGCGGTGACGGCGTTTGCGCGGGAGCGGGGGATACTGCTGATTCCCGGCTGCGAAGTGTTTGTGGAGCGGCGGGAGGTGTTGTGCCTGAACATCACGCAGGCCGAGGTAGATCGGATGCGGACGTTTGAGGACTTGCGCGCATGGAAGAAGGCGAAGGGCGAGGCGGGGCTGATCATTGCGCCGCATCCGTTTTATCCGGTGCCGCAGTGTTTGCAGCATAAGTTTTACGGCAACCTCGACCTGTGGGACGCGGTGGAATACTGCCACATGCATATCCGGGGGCTGAATTTCAATCTCAAGGCGGAGCGCGTGGCCAAGGAGCAGGGGCTGCCGCTCGTCGGCACGAGCGACGCGCACGAGTTGTTCATGTTCGGAACCAATCACACGCTGGTGGACGCGGAGAAGGACATGCTGTCGGTGTTTCGCGCCATTCGCGGCGGCAAGGTGCTGCATTATGCGCCGCCGCTGTCGCCGTGGGGCGCGTTGAAGGTCCTGGCGTGCATGGAGGTTCGGGACCGGCTGCGGCGCATATTCACAGCGGAGGGTCGGGCGAAAACGCTGGCCCGGCGGCAGCGTATCGAGCGCACGAGCGAGTGGACCAGGAAGAAGAGCCGCTGACGACGCGGCCTGCAAGGTAGAGGTTGACCGGCCGCCGGCCGGCCATAGAATGCGGACAATCCAATAATGAAAACATTTCTGAAATTCCTCACATGGAGCGGCGTGTCGCTGCTGGGAGCGTTCGGTTACTTCATGGTGGCGTTCCAGCGCGGCGAGCCGCTCAACGCGGCTTGGATCATTGTGGCGGCGCTTTGCACCTACAGCATTGGTTACCGGTTCTACTCAAAATGGATCGCGGCGCGTGTGTTGGCGCTGGACGACCACCGGGCGACGCCAGCGGAGGCGCATGACGACGGGCGCGACTTCGTGAAGACCAACCCATGGATTGTGTTTGGTCATCATTTCGCGGCGATCAGCGGGCCGGGGCCGTTGGTGGGGCCGGTGCTGGCGGCACAGTTTGGTTACCTACCGGGAACGTTGTGGATTCTCATTGGCGTGGTGTTGGGTGGCGCGGTGCAGGATTTTGTGGTGTTGTTCAGTTCGATGCGCCGTGACGGGAAGTCGTTGGGGCAGATGGTGAAGGAGGAGTTGAACTCGACGGCGGGCTTTATCGCGCTGGTGGCGATTCTGGCGATCATGACGATCCTGTTGGCGGTGCTGGGATTGGTCGTGGTGAAGGCGCTGGCGGAAAGTCCGTGGGGCGTGTTCACGGTCGGCTCGACGATACCGATCGCGATGCTCATGGGGACGTATCTGAGGTTCTGGCGTATCGGCAAGGTGGCGGAGGTGTCGGCGATGGGCGTGGTGTTGCTGCTGCTGGCGGTCTGGGGCGGGAAGTTTGTTTATGAAACGCCGGCCTGGTCGAGCGCGTTCACGCTGGGCGCGGAGCCGCTGGCGTGGGCCATCATCCTCTATGGTCTGGCCGCGAGCGTGTTGCCGGTGTGGTTGTTGCTGGCGCCGCGCGACTACTTGAGCACGTTCATGAAGATCGGCACGATTGGCGCGCTGGCGATGGGAATCCTGGTCGTGCTGCCGACCATGCAGATGCCGGCGGTGAGCCGTTTCGTGGATGGGTCGGGCTTGGTGGTGGCGGGCAAGCTGTTCCCGTTCTGTTTCATCACGATAGCCTGCGGCGCGATTTCCGGGTTCCACACGCTGATTGCCAGCGGCACGACGCCGAAGCTGATCACAAGGGAGCGCTACGCGCGGCCGATTGGCTACGGGGCGATGTGCATGGAGAGCTTCGTGGCGATCATGGCGATGATTGCGGCGTGCGCGCTGGAACCGGGCGTTTATCTGGCCATGAACGTCAAGGGCGAGGCGGCGGCGATTGTGGCGCAGGTGACGAGCCTCGGGTTTCCCGTGACCGTGGACCAGATGGATCAGCTCGCCAAGACCATCGGCGAGCACACGTTGTTTGGCCGCACGGGCGGCGCGGCGACGCTTGCGGTCGGCATGGCGCACATTTTCTCGCAGGCCGTCGGCAAACACCTGCTCGATCTCTGGTATCACTTTGCGATCATGTTCGAGGCGCTATTTATCCTGACGACGCTCGACGCCGGCACACGCGTGGGGCGTTACCTGTTGCAGGATTTCCTCGGCCATGTCTGGAAGCCGCTCGGCGACACGCGGAGTTTCAACGCGAACCTGGTGTCGAGCGTGCTGATGGTGAGTGGGTGGGGTTACTTCCTGATCCAAGGCGTGCGCGATCCGCTGGGTGGCGTGAACTCCCTCTGGCCGCTCTTCGGCATCGCCAATCAGTTACTGGCGGTCATCGCGTTGTGTCTAGCCACGACGATCCTCATCAAGATGGGCAAGTCGAAGTTCGTCTGGGTCACGGTGCTGCCGATGGTGTGGCTGATCACGGTCACGTTCACGGCGGCGGCACAGAAGATGTTTCATTCCGACCCGCGCATCGGGTTCATGGCGATGGCGCACAAGTTGGAGGCTGACCTCGCCGCGGGCAAGGTCGTGGCCGCCAAGAAGCTCGCCACGGAGATCCTGATCTTCAACAACTGGCTCGACGCGGTCGTTGCCGGCGTGTTCATGGCATTGGTGGTGGCGATCTTGGTGGTCTCGATCAAAGAGTGGGTGGCGCTGTTGCTGAAATGGAAACCGACTGTTCTCCGCGAGGCCAAGGCTGTCTGGCTCGACCCAGCGCTGGTCAATCCCAAGACAGGACGGCCGTGGTGGAGGCTCGGCACGGTGTTGTTGCTGCTGGGCGGACTGGTTCGCGAACTGACCGGTGAGGCCGCCGCCGCGCGGACGAAGCTGCCGGCGGAACAGGCGTATATTTCGACGCTGGAACACAAATACAACTCGAAGACGCCGCATCGCTGTTGCTGAGAGTGAGGAGTGACTGGAGGCCTCATGGCCAACACGACGCGCAGAATGTTAGCAACGCTGGTTGGAGTTGCACTGCTGGCGGTGTTGTCTGCCGAGGCGTCCATCCCGCGCAACGATGCGGCGAGCCTCCCCGTCACTCATCACGTTTCACTGGCCACCCTCAACGCTCAACGCTCAACGCCCACCGCTCACCATGACCCGGAGGTGGAGTTCCTGGAGCTGGGCGTGTCGGTCAACGGCCAGAAACATTGGAAGATGTATGGCCCGGACCTCGACGGCGTCTATGGCGGCCTGCAAGGCATCGGCGGGCTGGAGGCGGTCATCAATCAGACCAACGGCGTGGTGACGCCGGTGGTCAACGACGCCTTTGGCAACGCGGTGGCCAGCGTGACCAACAGCACGGTCGTGGTCTGGAACCCGACGCGGGTGGGCGGCTACGGGCCGTTGCCGGGCAGCAGCGCGCAGTGGCTCTCGACCAACACGACGCTGGCGGCGGCCACGGTGTGGCGGGGCAAGCGGATGGACCCGACGGGTTACTATTGGCAGGGCGCGCGCTACTACGATCCGGTCGGCGGCCGTTTCCTCTCGCCCGATCCGCTGGGCCACGAAGCCTCGATGGATCTCTACTCCTACGCCAACGGCGACCCCATCAACGGCTGCGACCCGGATGGACGGTTTGGGAAGAACTCTTCGTCGAGCCGGTTGGATGATTCTTGGTCGCAAGGGATGATCCGGGGCTACAACCAGGAGATGCAGGCGGCGTCTGACGCCCGCGCCAGCCTGTTCGAACAAAGCTTCGGCCCAAGCCCGCGAGAAGCGTTTATCCAGCAGATGGAGCGGGAGCTTAACCTCCAGGCATATTGGGATGCCACAACACCGACGGTGCACGACCCGTTTGGGAACTTCGCTGCGGGCGTGATCCGCACGACGGTGGACGCGACGGGGTTTGGGGCGGTGGGCACGTTCATGCACGATGCCTATACGGGCCAGCAGTGGTTGACGGGCGCGCCGGTCAGCGAGGGTCAGGCTGCGTTCAATATGCTGGCGTCCATAGGGACGATGCCGCTGATGATGGGCGCCGCGATGCGGCCAGCGGCGAGTGTGGTCACGAGGGGTGTGTCGCGAGCAAGCACAGGGCTAGTGGGCCGCAGTTTTGTTCCGCAGATGGAGAGGGTGACAGCAAAGAGTGCGGTGCCCTCCTTACGGCAGGGTCAACACATGATAGATACTGCGATTCAAGAATTCCTGCCAAATTTGAAATTCGGAGCTCGACCGGTATATAATCCAACATTAAAAACTTTTGGTCGGGCAAGGTGGTTTTCGGATGGCAGTGTCACGAGTAGCATAGGGCCAAAATCGATTGTGAAAGGCTATCCAGAAATCGTGGATACGATTCTACACGAGGAAATCCATCTACGATGGCCCCACCTTGATCACGAACAGTTGCAGAAAATCATTGATCGGTATTCGAAAATGCGCGGGTGGTAATTATGACGAATGACGAAGCGTTTGACGAGATAACTGAGAGGATTTTGCATTCATCAATTAGAGAGAATTGGTTGTGTCCGAAATGCAATATCTCTTTAGTCATCAGATTTGAGCGGTTGCGACGCATGAGAACCTCGTTGAGTGTTGCATGCCACCAATGTGGGATGAGATGTGAGTTGGATGGAGACTTTGCAATACCCGCATGGTATGCAGCGAGGACACGGGAGGACACGGTATCACGTCTCAACATCAGACAAAGTCAGGCTGATTGCGAACGATGAAGGCTGAACGGACAATTCAGATTCGGTGGCGGCTGCCGGGCGGCTGCGCGGTGTTGCTGCCCGCGGCGATGGTTTCTACTCCAGCGTCCGTTCCGCGTGACGATGCGCCAGCGGGGCCGGCCTGTGGATTTAGGCGGAGTGGCAAGCATTTAACCGACAAAGGAGTTCGTTATGAATAGGACAGAGAAAAGAGCAAGCCGGCCGACGTGGGCAGCGAGCGTCCGCAACGCGTGCTTGGCCATCGTGGCGGTGGCGTGCGCGGGCAGCTTGGCGGTGGCCGCGGATGAAGCATCGGCGACAGCCACCAACACCGTGTCGGCGACAGCCGCGTCGAGTCAGGCAAGCGATGTGGCGGAGCCGTTGCCGCTGATGATTCCCGACGAGACGTGGAAGCGGCTGACGCTGACGGCGGACCAGCAGGCGCAGTTGCAGGCGTTGCAGACCGGCCTGTATGCCGACCAACTGGCGGCGATCCGCGGCATGGCGGCCCAAGCCGAGCCGCTGCGCGTGGCGCTGGCAGCGGCCAAACAAGCGACCGGTCAGGAGGAGGTTGTGGCGAAGCTGAAGGGGCAAATCATGGAGCTGACGTGGCCGCTGGTGGTGCGCTACGACCGGTTTGTGTGCGAGGCCGGCTGGATGCTGGATACCACGCAGCGCGCGGAACTTGCATGAACACCTGCGAACTGGTCGTTACAGGGACGGAACTGTTGCTGGGCTACGTCGTCAACACGCACCCGAACTACATCGCGCCGAGGCTTGGTTCGCTCGGCATTCGCGTTACGCGGATCGTCACGGTGGGCGACGACCGGTGCACGATGGCAGACGCGGTGAGTCAGGCGTTGCAGCGTGCGGACTTGGTGATCGTGACCGGCGGCTTGGGGCCAACCTCGGATGATGTGACGCGGGATGTGGTCGCCGAACTGCTCGGCCGGAAACTTCGCGAGGACAAGAAGGTGCTGGCGAAGATCAAAGCCCGGTTTCGTGCGCGCAAGGTGCGGATGCCGAAGGCCGTTGAGGTTCAGGCGCAGGTGCCTGAGGGCACGCTGGTGCTGCCGAACGATCACGGCACGGCGCCGGGGCTGGCGCTGGACGCGGAGGTAGAGCCGCAGGATGAGCCGTTGATTTTGCGTGAGACGCGCATGTTGAAATACGGCGTCTTGCAGCGGTTGATCGTGGTATTGCCGGGGCCGCCGCGCGAACTGAAGCCGATGTTCGACAACTACGTGATGCCGCTGCTGCGGGCGCGCGGCTATGCGACGCCGGCGGCGTGCCGGGTGTTCCGCACGGTCGGGGTAGGGGAGAGTTGGGTGGCGGAGATGGTCGAACCGCTCGTCAAGGGGCGGAGCGACGTGGAGTTGGGCTACTGCGCGCGACCGAACGAAGTGGATGTGCGGTTGATCACACGCGGTTCGGGAGCCGTAGCGCTGGCGGATGAACTGGAGAAACAGATTCGCAAGCGGCTCGGCGACATCATTTTTGGCGGTGAGAACGACCGGTTGGAAGACGTTGTTGTGCGTGACTTGATCCGGCGGAAGCTGACGCTGGCGACGGCGGAAAGCTGCACCGGCGGACTGCTCGCAAGCCGCATCACGAATGTCAGCGGCAGCAGCGAAGTGTTCATGGAAGGCATCGTCTGCTACAGCAACGAAGCGAAGATGCGAGACGTTGGCGTGAAAGCGAAGACGCTGAAAGCACACGGTGCTGTCAGCCGTCAGGTGGCACGCGAGTTGGCGGAGGGTATCCGGCAGCGGGCCGGCACGGATTTCGGCGTGGGCATCACGGGCATTGCCGGCCCGACGGGTGGGACGGCAAAGAAGCCCGTCGGCTTGGTGTTCATGGCGCTGGCGGGAGCGCGTTGCACGGAGGTCCGGCGGGAGATTTACGGGTATGATCGTGAGACGTTCAAGTTTGTGGTTACGCAGACCGCGCTCGACATGTTGCGACGGACATTGAACGTGGCTCATTAGCTCCCATTGCCGGATAAACCAATGTCAGTTCTTCAAGGTTCTTAGTAGGTCACGTCGTCGGCGCTCTATTTGCAATCGCAGATCCGGTCAACTGTATGCATTGCAGATGCAAAGCGGGCGCATATCTGCATTGCGCGCACGGTGAACCGGTGTAAATCGCTTGCGTCGGATGAAATTGTTGTTTCCCTAGGTAAATCGCTATTGTTTGCAAGATAAGAGAGGGTATTCGCAGCTTCGCTTCGCTTGGCATCCAGACTGCTCTACAGTTTGGTAGTCAATGGAAAGAATACAGACATGAGTATGATCATCAGTGATTCTAACGAAGGTAGTTGCAACGGGAATAGTATCGCACCGCCGAAGACGAGATCAAACGGATTGCGGAGGCAGACAGCAGCCGTGACATCCCGAAAGAGTCGGAGTGGTGAAAACAAACGTTGTGTTTTCCTGGTCGTGGAGCGCCCCGTGACGCGCGAGGGTCTGGCGCTCATGCTAAGGCAGGCGCGTTTTACGATTGTCGGGCAGGCTGGAAACTATCAGGAAACGTTCGCGCATCCGAACCTCGCTTCGGCGGATGCGGTCATCGTGGATCTCTTGTCAGGCGATAAGGATATTGCCTGTCTCATCAAGGCTCTTTCCTCACGACAGCTTCGCTCCGTAGTTTGTTCCATACACGAGGATTCCACGCGTATCCGCGCAGCCCTTGTAGCTGGCGCGAGCGGCTACGTAACCACGAGCGACGAGACGCAACATCTGATTGAGGCGATCCGCGCAGTTATCGGTGGTCGTAACTATGTCAGCCCGCGTGCCGGGACTGGCCTCGCTAGAAAGGTCGCAGGCTTGGAGAATCCGTCGCCGAAGGAAGATCTCAGCAAACAGCAATTGCAGATATACGAACTGCTTGGCCAAGGCGACAACGCCAAAGAAATTTCCAGTCGCCTGAAGATTAGTCCTCGCACTGTGGAATCCTACTGTTCCCGGATGATTTATAAACTCGACCTGTCAGGCATGAAAGCTCTCCGCCGCCTAGCCATTAGCAATGTTCACAGTGACTTGCTGTATGCGTAACAGGACAGCCTGAGTTTCTCCGTAGAGGGACAGAGTCTCGCCCCGTCTTTTGACAAATCGGATTTGACCTTGGGGAGGGGTGAAACTGGCCCTAGTTTCGAGGGAAGGCGATGAGAGTGAACTCCCTCTCGCAGATTCCCGGAAAGCCCTCTCAGCAGTAACCCGACATCGTGGTTAAATTAGGACTGTGAATAAAATACTCAAAACAATCTTGGTGATGGTTTCGATAGCGCTGCCATTTCAGGTCCAGGCGATACCCATTAGTATTCTGAATGCGGGCTTTGAATCTCCGGGTGTAGGATCAGTTTCCACTTCACCGGCCAATTGGACTGTTAGCGGTGGAGGCGCCGGTGTCTGGAACATTAACGCATCGCCGTCGGGATTCTGGACTGTCCCAGCTCCTGAGGGCAACCAAATCGGATTCGTTTCCAGTGCGCCCAGCCCTGGTTCTCCTGCAACCATGAGTCAGGTGCTGTCGGCTGCTCTCACTGCCGATACGGTTTATACCTTGTCGGGTTTGGTAGGGCATCCTATTGGCTACGCTGCCGGAACACTCTATAGCACTTCTCTATATGCAGGTGGACATTTGCTAGGTTCGATGAGCACCACTGGACCCGCTGGAACTTTTGCACCGTTTAATCTGACCTATGACAGCAGCGGTTCCGCATTCATCGGCCAAGCTTTGGAGATTCGACTTGGAAGCAGTCAGGCTCAGTCGGGCTTTGACTCAATAGCCTTGAACGCAGAGGGTGCTTCGGGCGGTGGGGGTGTTCCAGACGCCGGCTTGAGCATTCTGCTGCTTGGAATGAGCATGACATGCCTTGGCTGGGTCCGCAAGACGGTGAGCTAGCGTGGCGGTCGCGGCGCAGGTAACACGGTTGCGCCAATCCACCGTGAACGTTGAATGGGTCAGGCTGGAGGACTTTCATCTGACACTGAAGTTCCTTCGCGAAGTCACAGGCGACAAACTCGATGACATCAAAGCGGCGCTCGATCTTGTGGCGGTGGGCGTAGAACGTGATTTATTAGGGCGGTGGAATTGCTATGCGTCTGTTCATCGCTGCGGATGTTTCAGAGGAAGTCAGGGTGGCGGTTGCCGAGCAGGTAACGCGGTTGCGCCAAGCCAACGCGGACGTAGGTTGGGTGAAGCAGGAAAACTTCCATCTGACACTGAAGTTCCTCGGCGAAGCGCCAGACGCCCAACTCGGCGACATCAGAGCGGCGCTCGACCTCGTGGCGTTGTCGCGCGCGGCGTTTGAAATGGAACTGCGCGGCATGGGCTGCTTTCCGGAGCGGGGCGCACCACGTGTCGTGTGGGTCGGCGCTTGCGCTGGTCGAGACACGCTGACGGCTGTGGCGCGCGATGTGGAAGACGCGATGGAAGCTCTGGGTTTCGCGCGAGAGCGGCGGGAATTTGCGGCGCATCTGACGATCGGCCGTGTGCGCAGCCCTCGCGGCGCGGAGCGGTTGCGCCGGTTGGTGGAGGCGGAGGCGGATACCAGTTTCGGACGCTGCCGGGTGGACGATATCCGACTTTACAAGAGCACGCTGGCATCAGGCGGCTCAATCTATGAATTGATGCACGCGGCAAAGCTGGGGACGTGATCAGGAACGGCGCCGCACACGGCCGCTCAGCCTTCGCCAGCAAATTCCTCTTCGGTCTTGATGACCTTACCCATCAGCACATAGTCGTGCGGCAGTGTCTGCATGTCTTTGACGTATTCGGGCAGGACCAGCAGTTCGTCAAAACCAAGCCGCGCGTAGAGTTTGCGCGCAGCCGCTTGGTCGCCTATGAATTCCGCCTCGACTCGCTCGAGGCTGAGGTGGCGGGCAATTTCGATGAGTTCCTTGACGAGCGCCTGTGCCAGGCCGCGGCCGCGGAATTCGGGATGGATCACGACGCTCAGGCGGCCGATGTGGCGTTTCCAGCCGCCGAGATCCTGGTGCAGCGTGGCGTCGCCGATGATGCGGTTGTTAAGGATGGCCAACAGCGGCAGATTGCGACCGTAGTCAATGTTCTTGCACCACTGGCGGATGATCTCAATGTCGGTGACCCGGTGCTTCAGGAAGAGCCGCTCCGTTTCCGGCACGGCACAGAAGAACTGGTGAAAGGGTTTGACGTCGGTGGGCTGGAGTGGTCGCAGCACGACCTTCAGGCCGACGGCATCCACGGTTTTAGGATATTGCTCAAGGGCGCTTTCGATTTCCACGATGACCTCCGGTTTAGATTGCTGCGAACCTCTAAGCTGTTTGGTGCGCAATCGCAAGTGGAACTTTGTGCTTGAGTGGCGCGTGCCAGCCGTTACGCTGCCGATGGAATGTGATGCAAACCTCGCCGACCAAGAAGACTATCATGAGCCAACAAACCTCCAGCACTTCTCCCATGCCGCACTCTACGCGGCGCGAATTCATCAAGACTACCGGCCGGATCGCTGCGGCCTCGGCGCTTGCGGGCGTTGCGTTGCCGCACGTCCACGGCGCGGAGGACAACACCATCCGCCTCGCCATCATCGGCTGCGGTCCGCGCGGCAGCGGCGCGGTGGACCAGGCGCTTTCCTCGCCGAACGGCCCGTGCAAACTCGTCGCAATGGCCGACCTTTTCGAGGAGAAGCTCAAGAGGTCTTACGATGCGCTGTCAAAGCAACATCCCGACAAGGTGGATGTGCCGCCGGAGCGCCGGTTTATCGGTTTCGATGCCTACAAGAAGGCGATGGACTGCCTGCGTCCGGGCACAGGCGACATCGCGATGTTGACCACGCGCGCGGCGTTCCGTCCGACGCACTTCCCGCACGCCGTTGCCAAGGGGCTGAACATCTTCATGGAGAAATCGTTCGCGGCCGACGCGGGCGGCATCCAGCTTCTGCTCAAGACCAACGAAGCGGCGCTGGCCAAGGGTCTCAAGGTCGCCTGCGGTCTGCAATGCCGGCACTCGTCCGCGCGGCAGGCGCTCATCGCCGAGATGCGCGAGGGCGCGATGGGCGACATCACCTTCATCCGCGCCTACCGCATGCAGGCTGGCGGCATGATGGGACCGCGCAAGCCCGACCCAAACGAGCTGCTCTGGCAGATCCGCCAGCCCGTCGCGGTCCTCTGGTCCAGCGGCGGCACGTGGATGGAAAACATGATCCATCAGGTGGACGAATGTTGCTGGATCAAGGACGCGTGGCCCGTCAGCGCGCACGGCATGGGCGGTCGCGTGCCGCAGAGCACCGATTGCGGCCAGAACATGGACACCTACTCCATCGAATACACCTTTGCCGACGGCGCGAAGGCGCTCGTGCAAGGCCGCTTCTGGTCGGGCTGCTACAACGAATTCGCCACGTTCGCCCACGGCACCAAGTGCGCCGCGCAGTTCTCCGGCAACATCCACGCGCCGACGGTGATGATCTACAAGGACCAGAGAATTGACCGCGAGAACATCGCCTGGGAACCGAAGAAGGAAGTGGGAAGCCCGTGGCAGGCGGAGTGGGACGATTACCTCGCCGCGATCCGCAAGAACCAGCCGTATAACGAGGTGAAACGCGCCGCGCAGTCCAACCTCGTCGCCCTGATGGGCCGCGCCGCGGTTCACTCCGGCCGCATCGTCACGTGGGCCGAGGCGACCGCGTCGAAGTTCCGCTTCTGCGACGTGGACGCGCTCACGCCAGAGAGCAAGCCGCCGTTCGTGCCCGATGCCCAAGGCCGCTACCCCGCGCCGATTCCCGGCAAGTGGACGGAGATCTGAGCCGCGACGATGCAATTGAAACAACCCCTCACCCCGGCCCTCTCCCCGTTTGACGGAGAGAGGGAGGCGTTTCGCCCGCTGCTATGTGACTCACTGAATAGTGTCTGCGCTTGCGGCAACGAGAAGCGATTCCCTCTCTCCATTCGATGGGGAGAGGGTCAGGGTGAGGGGCCGCGGCGACTGCACAGATACGGCTGAAGCGCGGACATGACCTCCCACGAAATCGTCCGTCGCGCCATCAAGTTCCAGACGCCGCCGCGGTTGCCGTTCTGGCAGCACTGGAACCACAAGATGCCTGGCTTCCCCGGCGACGTCTGCAACATCTGGGAGATGGACCGCGCCGAGGCGGGCTGGTTCTTCGACAACGCCGTCATGGACGACTGGGGTTGCGGCTGGAGCAGCACCGAGCTGAAGAACATCGGCCAGGTGACCCAGTGGCCGCTCAGTGACTGGGCCGCCCTCGACAGCTATCGCCCGCCGAATCCGCGCAACCCGTTCTACTACGACCGGCTCGGCCCATTGATTGACGGGGCAGGGGATCGCTACGTCGCGCTGACGGCGCACAACCTCCTCTTCTCCCGGCTGCACAAACTGCGCGGCTTCGCGGCGACGATGGAGGACTTCTACGCCGAGCCGGAGAAAATCCACCGCGTGCTGGACATGATCGTGGATTTCAAGCTCCAGCAGTGTGACGAACTCCGCCGCCACTTCGGCGACCGCATCCACGGGCTGTTCGTCGCCGACGACTGGGGAACGCAGGAGGGGCCGTTCGTGAGCCGCAAGACCTTCGACGAGTTCTTCGCGCCGCGCTATCGCGCCATCTTCAACGCCATCCACGATTGCGGCTGGCACGTCATCCTGCACAGTTGCGGGCGGATCAACGCCTTCGTGCCAGCGTTCATCGAGCTGGGCGTGGACGTGCTGAACATGCAGCAGTCCCGCAGCTATGGCATCGAGGAGTTCGGCGCGCAGTTCCGGGGCAAGGTCTGCTTCCTGGCCACAGTGGACATCCAGACCACGATGCCGCGCGGCAACGAAGCCGACATCCGCGACGAAGCCCGGTTGCTGGTGAAGCACTGGGCCACGCCGCGGGGTGGGTTCATCGCGTTCGACTACGGCGCATGGGAAGCGTTGGGCGTGCGCCTGGAGATGCCGCAGGTGATGTTCGACGAGTTTTTCAAACTCCGGCATCAAGCGGGTAGTTAAGAGGCGGAAGCGTTATCACAGTTGAAGGGAACGAGCATGAAGTGCATTGCATACCGAGGCGGTTACAAATACCAACTGAAGGAAAGCTACACGCTGGAGATTTCCATCAGGCCAGCGAAGGACATCAAGACGAGATTTATCCAGCTCGATACGGATGGGAAGCTGACGATAGTGGAAGGATATGCTTGGGATGGGCCGTCGGGGCCGACGATGGATACGCTGACGTTCATGCGCGGCTCACTGGTGCATGACGCGCTCTATCAGCTCATGCGGGAGAAACGTCTGGATCACGACACGCACCGGGAGACCGCAGACCGCATTCTCCAGCGGATATGCAGTGAGGATGGCATGTGGTCGGTGCGCACGTGGTGTGTATATTGGGCGGTGCTGCTCTTTGCCGACCCCGCGGCGGACCCGGCGTCAACGAAGCCGCTCACGCATGCGCCGAAGGGATGCGAGAAGTGAGAGGGGAGGGCTGGAGGCGGTGTCTGCTTCGTAGCCCGCAACTCCGGGGTGGGAATGATCATGACGTCCCGCGACGGAGTCGCGGGCTATGTAGAACGGATGTCCACATTCGTTGAGGAGTGGACAAGAAGGTAGTCATCACGCTTCGCGTGATGGTTTCGAGGACAATCCTCACGCGGAGCGTGAGGACTACTTTGCCGCGTGACGGCGGGGCGGGGGTCGTCTATAGTGCGCGCCGAGGAAAAACGTTGACGTGATTTTCCAGCGCCCGCTAGGCTCGGTTCTTTGCAAATGACGGATACGAGCACAACAACGGTGAATCGGCGGACGCGGCTGCAGCCTGAAGCTGTAGCGGCGGTCTCCGACCGCCGAGATGAATCGCAAACGCCGGCCAGCGGTCAGAGACCGCCGCTACAGGACGGAGTTGCGAAGCGGACGCGGCTGCCGCAATGGTTGCGGCTGAGCCTGCCGACGGACCGGCGGTTTGCGCAGATGGGCAACAGGCTTGGAACCTTGCGGTTGCACACGGTCTGCGAGAGCGCGCGCTGCCCGAACCGCTGGGAATGCTGGTCGCGCGGCACGGCGACGTTCATGATCGCCGGGAACCGTTGCACGCGGGCGTGCGGGTTTTGCGCGGTGACGACGGCGAAGCCGCTGCCGCTGGACCCGGACGAGCCGAAGCGCGTGGCGGAGGCTGCGAAGCGGATGGCGCTGAAGCATGTGGTGGTGACCAGCGTGGCGCGCGACGACTTGGACGACGGCGGCGCGGAGCATTTTGCGCGGACGATCCGCGAGCTGCGGGCGGTATGCGGCGAGGATTTGGCGGTGGAGGTGTTGACGCCGGATTTCGGCGGCCGGCCTGAGCCGGTGGAGACGGTGCTGGTTGCGCGGCCGGATGTGTTCAATCACAATATCGAGACGGTCCGGCGGCTGACGGCGAAGGTGCGGCACCGGGCAACCTACGACCGGACGCTGGCGGTGCTGAAGATGGCGTCGGAGTGGATGGAGAAGGAGCGGCGGTCACAGAGCACCGCTACAGGAACGGCCGGCTGTAGCGGCGGTCTGCGACCGCCGGATGATGTCGAAAACGGTCGGCGGCTTTATGTGAAGTCGGGCCTGATGGTTGGCCACGGCGAGACGGAGGCCGAGGTGCTGGAGACGATGCGCGATTTGCGCGCGGCGGGTTGCGAGTTGCTGACAATCGGGCAATACTTGCAGCCGACGCCGGCGAATCTGCCGGTGGTGGAGTTTGTGCGGCCGGAAGTGTTTGTGGCGTTGCGCCGGGCCGCGCTGAAGATGGGATTTGTCCATGTGGCGAGCGCGCCGCTGGTGCGGTCGAGTTATCACGCGGACGAGTTCAAGCGAAAGACAGAAAGCGAGATATGAAAAAAGCGACAGAGTTCGATGCGAATTTTATGCAGGAGGCCAACCGGCTGAGGCGGTTGCCGCCCTACCTGTTTGCGGTGATTGACCAATTGATCAAGAAGCAGACGGCCACGGGCAAGGACGTGATTGACCTGAGCATGGGCAGCCCGGATCTGCCGCCGCCGCCCAACGTGGTGGCTGCGATGGCCGAGGCGCTCAAGCGGCCCGACGCGCACGGCTATTCGCGCCACGACGGCGAGATCGAGCGCAACCTGCGCAAGGCCATTGCGGACTGGTATCACCGGAAGTTTAACGTGGAACTGGACCCGAACTCGGAGGTCGTGACGTTGATCGGCTCGAAAGAGGGTCTGGCGCACTTGTCGCTCGGCTTCCTGAACAACGACGACATCGCGCTGGTGCCGTCGCCGACGTATCCGATTCACTTCAACGGCGTGATCATGGCCGGCGGCATTCTGTATCAGTTGCCGTTGCTGGCGGAGAACAAGTTCCTGCCGGTGGTGGACAAGCTCGACCCGCACGTGATCCGGCAGTCGAAGTTGATGATCCTCTCCTACCCGCACAATCCGACGGCGGCGACGTGCGACATCGGCTTCATGCAGGAGATGGTGGACTGGTGCAAACGCCACCACATTATCCTGGCGCACGATTTCGCCTACAGCGATTTCGTTTATGACGGCCACAAGGCGCCGAGCGTGTTCAACGCCAAGGGCGCGAAGGACGTGGCCATCGAGTTTCATAGCTTCTCGAAGAGCTACTCGATGGCGGGCTGGCGGCTGGCGTTCGCGGTTGGCAACGCGAGCATCCTCAAGACGCTCAGCAAGACCAAGAGCTACATTGATTTCGGCATCTTCCGCGCGTCACAGCTTGCGGGCATCGAGGCGCTCACCGGCCCGCAGGATTCCGTGAAGCACGCGGCGGACACGTATCACAAGCGCATGAAGCTGTTCGTCGAAGGCATGAACTCGATCGGCTGGGAGACCCCGATGCCGGGAGCGACGTTCTACATCTGGGCGCACATCCCGATGAAATACAGCGGGCTGTCTTCACTGGAGTTCTCACAGTTGATGATCGAAGAGGCCGGCGTGGCGTGCGCGCCCGGCACCGGCTTCGGTGAATACGGCGAAGGTTACGTGCGCTTTGCGATGGTTCAGGGCGAGGAGCGCCTGAAGCAGGCGATCAAGCGCATTGGACAGATGTTGTCCGTGGGCTGAGGCTCAAGCAGGCGAGAATTCAGCGAAACTGAGAAGCGACTGATGTCGAAACGAATTCTATTCTTCTACCTGACCGAAGGCTCCGGCCACCATGGCGCCGCGTTGGCCGTGAAGCAGGGGATGCAGGCGTTGGATCCGGGGTTGGTGAGCGCGGAATACGATTCGTTCAAATACGCAAGCCCGTTGCTGGCGAAGATCGTGTTGAAGACCTATCTCGGCGTGCTCAAGACGACACCGGGGCTGTGGGAGTGGATGTATGACAACCCGGACTTCAAGAAGCGCACCAGCGGCATTCGCGACCGGTTGAACCGCAAGAGCGCCGAGCGGTTGGAGTCGCTGCTGCAGGAGTTCCGCCCGGACGCCATCGTCAGCACACAGGCGTTCTCCTGCGGCGTGATGGCCGACTACAAGATGCGCACGGGCGCGACGATGCCGCTCGTGGGTGTCATCACGGACTATGTGGCGCACCGCTATTGGGCGCACGGACAGGTCAACCTTTACTGCGTGCCGACCGAAGCGACGCGCAAGGCGTTGATCGCCGGCGGCGTGTCGCCTGAGAAAGTGCTGGTCACCGGCATCCCTGTAGATCCCGTGTATAAGGAAGAACCCAATCGCGCCGCGCTGTGCGCCAAGCTCGGCCTGCGCCGGGACACGACGAAGCTGCTGATCATGGGCGGCAGCCAGGGGCTGGGACCGTTCCGCACCATCTTGAAACGGCTGAACAAGATCCGGCGGCCGATCGAAATCATGATTCTTGCGGGCATGCACGAGAAGGTGCGCGAGCGGTTGGAGGAACTGCGGCCCCGGCTGGTTCATCCGACGCACATCTACGGTTTCGTGAAGAACGTGCATGAGCTGATGAGCGTGGCCGACTTGGCGGTCACCAAGCCGGGCGGCATGACGACCTCCGAGGCGCTCGTCAAGCGCCTGCCGATGATCATCATCAACCCCATCCCCGGCCAGGAGATGCGCAACACCGAGTTCCTGCTCAAGTCCCGCGTCGCACTCCAGGCGGAAACCATCTACGACCTGCCGCCGCTGATTGAACAACTGTTGGCGCGGCCCGACAGACTGGCGGCCATGCGCGCCGGATGTGAGCCGCTGCGTCACCCGGATTCCGCGCACGACATCGCGCAGGCCGTGCTGCGGCTGACGCAATGAAATACCGGCTGTTCCGCGCAGCAGCAGCAGCAACGCGGATCGTGCCGCGCGCGGTCGCTCTTGCAATTGCGAGTTGGTTGGCGCGGGCGTATTTCGCGCTGAAGCAGCGCGAGGCCGGGGAGGTTGCTGCGAACCTGCAACGGATCGCGGCATTTCGCGGCCAGCCGTTGGATGCGGCGGTGGCGTTGCGGCGGGCACGAAACATCTACATCAGTTTCGCGAAAACCGTTGCCGATTATTTCTGCTTCGGTTCATCTGATCGAGGGGATGCGCTTGCGGCGATGGTGGAGGTGGAAAACATCGAATCGCTCGCTCGCGCGAAAGCGGCGGGGAAGGGGACGGTGGTGGTGACGGCGCATCTGGGCAGCGTCGAGAATGGCGGCGCGATCATCGTGCGGCATGGCTACAAGTTCAACGTCGTGGCGCTCCCGATGGCTGATTCGCGGCTGGACGAGCTGTTTCAGGCGCAACGCGCCGGGCGGGGGATGCAGGTGATTGAAGTGGGCCGGGCGACACGCGAATGCTTGCGCGCGATCCAGCGCAACGAGATCGTTGCCTTGCTGGGCGACCGCGACTTCACGCGCAATCGCGACGCGACAGTGTTCTTCGGCGCGCCGGCACGACTACCGACCGGGCCTGCACGGCTGGCGCTTGGCACGGGCGCGACCATCGTGTTGGGTTTCTGTGTGCGGTTGCCGGACGACCGATACAAGTTGTTCCTTTACGACCCCATTTTTACGGACAAGACGAAGGATACCGTGGAGACGCTGAACCGCCGGATCGCGGGGCAGCTTGAACGTGCGATTGGCGACCATGCTGACCAATGGCACCTGTTCCACAGTCCTTGGGACATTGAGCGGGATTGGTCATTGGCGCAGGTTTACGCGGCGCATGGATGAGACAGTTTCCGGATTTATGAAATGAATCCTCCGAGTGAGAACCTTGTCGCATTGATCCCCGTCTATAACGCGGCGGGCCATGTCGGCAAGGTGGTTCGGCGGACGTTGCCGCGGGTGGGGCGGGTGGTGGTGGTGGACGACGGTTCCACGGACGGCAGCGGCGACGAGGCGCACGAAGCGGGCGCCGAGATCATTCGCCACACGGTCAACCGCGGCAAAGGCGCGGCGCTCAAGACCGGGCTGGCGCGGTGCAAGGAGATGGGTTGCGAATGGATCATCCTCTTGGACGCGGACGGACAGCATGACCCCGAAGACATTCCGCGCCTGCTTGCCGGACGCGACGGTGGTGCGAGGTTCATTGTTGGCAATCGGATGGCGCACGCGGATAACATGCCTTTCACACACTTCGTGGGAAACCGGTTCAGCTCGTGGGTGTTGAGCCAACTGTGCCGGCAGTTCCTGCCTGACAGTCAATGCGGCTTCCGGTTGCTGCACCGCAGCTTGCTCGATGCGTTGAAGCTGACAGCGGATCGTTACGAAGTGGACAGCGAGATGTTGATCCTTGTCTCACGGGCCGGCCATCGCATCGCCAGTGTGCCGGTCGCGACGATCTACGCCGACGAGCAGAGTCACATCCGCCCCATGAAAGACACGTTTCGGGTGATCCGGCTGTTACTGCGCTATTGTCATGGACACTGACGGGCATTCTCATTTGCAGCGACGCGACTCAGCGGACTACTGGAGCGCAAAGATGGTGGTCGAGCAACTGCGCGCCCGTAACATCTGCGACGAGCGCGTGCTGGCGGCTTTCGCCAAGGTGCCACGTCACTTGTTCTGTTCCAGCGTCAGCCTGTCGGAGGCTTACGCGGATCATCCGGTGGAGATCGGCTACGGCCAGACGATCTCGCAGCCTTACATGGTGGCGTGGATGCTGGAGGCCGCACGGTTGCGAGCGACGGACCGCGTGCTGGAGATTGGCACGGGTTCGGGATATCAGGCGGCACTGCTGGCACAACTGGTCGCGCGAGTGCATAGCGTCGAACGGATTCCCGAACTACTCGATGTGGCGCGGGAGCTGTTGACACGGCTTGGATTAGAGAACGTCACGGTGCATGGCGGCGACGGCAGCGGTGGCTGGCCGGAGCACGCGCCGTTCGACGCGATCTTCTACACGGCGGCTGCGCCGGAGGTTCCGGAGCAGGTCCGTCATCAGCTTGCCATCGGCGGGCGGTTGCTCGCGCCAGTCGGGCAGCGGCACCGCCAGAATCTGCTGCGCATCGAGCGCACGGCGGAGGAAACGTATCGCGAGCAGGAGCTTGGCGGCTGTGTGTTTGTGCCGTTGCGCGGGGCGTTTGGATGGAGCGATTAAAAAACGCGCGGAAGGCGAAGTTTGCGTGGACAGTGTCGTAGGTTTGTGTTACCAACACGGCTCCTTTGCGCTGGCAAGCGTGTCAGTCAGACCGTGCGCCGCGCAGTTCGGCCGGGGCGTAGCGCAGCTTGGCTAGCGCGCTTGGTTCGGGACCAAGAGGTCGCGGGTTCAAATCCCGCCGCCCCGACCACTTTTCCCATCAACACGTTGGGGGAAGTGTGTCTTTTTCCGGGCAGTAAGAAAGGCAATCCAGCATGGGACTGCGGGCGGGATGCGGAAAGGGAAGCGGAGGCGGATCAGTGTTTGGAATGCTCGCCGTTACCGCCCGCATGCTTTACGTCCATGGCGAGAAGGCAGACGTCATCGGTAAAACTGTGTTGCATGGAAAACTTACGGGCGTCGTCAATCAACTCCTGAAGCAATACTCCCGTCGGCAGTTCGGCGCGGGCGCGGACGGCGGCCATCAACCGCTCATGACCATAGGCAGTGTCGTCACTCGCCTCGGCTTCGATGATGCCGTCGGTGAACAGCACTACGCGATCACCGTCACCCATCAGACGCTGGGTGGTGCTGAACACGGCGTCTTCGACAAGCCCGAGCGCAGGGCTGGTCCGGCGCATGACCTCATTCTTCAGCGGTTCCACCCTCCCCGAACGGTGGCTCAAGTGCAGGGGCAGGGGATGGGCGGCGTTAGCGTAAAAGAACTGGCCGCGGGCGACATCGGCGACCATGTAGAAAGCGGTGGCGAACATGGTGACGCCGGTTTCCTTGAACATGACCGCGAGAACCCGGTTGATTTGGGTCAGCAGTTGGCCGGGGTCTGTGGCAGTCTGGCTGCGGTCCTCGACCTCGGCCCGCAGCATCGCGGTGACGAGAGCCGCACGCACATCGTGGCCCATGACGTCGCAGATGAACACGCCGACTGCGGTGTCGGAAATCCGGACCACATCGAAGAAATCGCCGCTGACGGTGCCGGCGGGGATGTAAACGCTGGAGAACTGCAGCGCGCTTTCTGCCTCGCTCGCGCTGAGCGGGATGCGCGGAAACTCGTGGGGAAGCATGGCCTGTTGCAGTTCGCGCGCCATCTTCAATTCGTTTTCGATCTGCAGGTTCTTTTCGTGCAACTGCCGGGTGCGTTCGGCCAGCGCGTGCTCGGCCACCTTGCGTTTCGTGATGTCGCGCGAAATGCCGAAGGTTCCGATGATCCGTCCGGATGTCTCGCGCAAGGGCATCTTGGTGGTTGAAACCCAGGTCACGCTGCCGTCGGGCCAGGTTTCCTTCTCCTCGATGCCCACCAGTGGCAGACCGGTAGTCATGACACGCTGCTCATCCGCCAGCGCCTGTTTTGCGTGCGCTTCGCTGAACATGTCAGCATCGGTCTTGCCTTCAATAAGCGCGGGATCGGCGAAACCGTGTTTCTTGGCCAAGCCGCGGTTGATGCGGATGAACCGGCTGTTGGCATCCTTGAAATAAATCGCGTCCGGAATGTTATCCATCAGCGTTTGCAGGAGATGGCGGTCGCGAACCTGGCCATCTTGGGCGCGCCTTCGTTCGATGGCATAGCGGAGGGCTTTGACGAGCATCGGCCCGTGCAGTTCGTGCTTCAGGAGATAATCTTGCGCGCCCAGTTGCAGTGCCTTGGCGGCCAGTGATTCGTCCGCCAGAACGGTGAGGATGACAATCGGTGTGTGCGGTGCGACGGCGTGCGTCTTGGTGAAGGTTTCTAGGCTGCGGCTGTCGGTGAGCAACAGGTCCAGCAACACAACGTCAAAATCGCCGTGAGCGAGCCGTTCCAGCCCTTTTGTGAGACAGTCGGCGCTCTCCATCTCGAAGGTAAACCCGCGTGCCTGCTGAAGCATCAGCCGCACCATCTGCTCATCGGCGGGATTATCCTCGATGAGCAAGACCTTCACACAACCGTCACTCATAATGAGCTTCTTGCGCGCGCTACCTTACTTCCGATGGATCGCTCGAACGCCTGACAAATATGGTGCAAGAATCTCCGGAAGCAACAGGGAACCGTCCGGTTGTTGATAGGTCTCCAGCAACGCGACAAAAAGGCGGGCCAGGGCCGTGCCGCTGCCGTTCAGCAGATGCACAAATCGGTTTTTGCCGTCTTTGTCCTTGAACCGGATGTTTGCGCGGCGGCTCTGGAAGTCCTCGCAGTTGGAGCAACTGGACACTTCAAGGTAGGCGTTCTGGCCGGGCGCCCAGACCTCGATGTCGTAGGTCTGGGCGGAGGCAAACCCCATGTCGCCCGTGCAAAGCAGGATGACGCGATAGTGCAGCCCCAGCAGTTGCAGCACCTTCTCGGCGTTGGCGAGCATCTTCTCCAGTTCGTCGTAGCTGCTGTCGGGATGGGAGAACTTCACCATCTCCACCTTGTCGAACTGGTGGACGCGGATCATGCCGCGCGTCTCCTTGCCGGCGGCGCCGGCCTCGCGCCGGAAGCACGGCGTATAGGCGCAATAGTAGATGGGCAACTGGTCGTGCCGGAGGATTTCGTCGCGGTGGATGTTGCTGACGGGCACCTCGGCCGTGGGCGCGAGGTAAAGCTCGTCGTCGCGCAGGCGATACATGTCTTCCTCGAACTTCGGCAACTGCCCCGTGCCGATCATGGAGGCGCGGTTGATGAGAAACGGCGGGAATATCTCCGTGTAACCATGCTCCCGCGTGTGCAGGTCGAGCAGGAAGTTGATCAGCCCGCGTTCCAGCCGCGCTCCCGCGCCTTTGTAGAGGATGAACCCGCTGCCGCTGATCTTCGTCGCGCGCGGGAAATCGAGGATGTCCAGCGCCTCGCCGATCTCCCAGTGAGGCTTTGGCTTGAACGCAAACTCCGGCTTCTGTCCCCAGCGGCGGATTTCGGGATTGTTGGCCGCGTCCTTGCCCGTCGGGACGCTGGGGTGGGGGAGGTTGGGGATCGTGAGCAGAATCCCCCGCAGTTCCTCGTCCGTCGTCGCGATTTCCCGGTCGAGCGCGGCGATATCGTCGCCGACCTTCTTCATCGCCGCGACCTTTTCCGCTGCGTCCTGGCCCTTGGATTTCAGCGCGCCAATCTCCTTGCTGACGGCGTTCCGCTGCGCCTTGAGCGCATCCGAGTCGGAAATCAGCTTGCGGCGGCGCTGATCGAGAACGGCAATCTTGTCCACGGCGGCCTCGTCGCCGCGGCCGCGGTCGGCGAGCCGTTTCCCGACCGTATCGGGGTTGTCGCGTATGAGTTTGATGTCGAGCATGGTGCCGCATCATAGGTAACGCGCCCGTCGAGTCAAGCGCGGCTCCGCAGCCCGCCAATCAATGCTTGAAGGTTTTGCCCGCTTCTGGTGCTCTGGTAACACTCAGGAAACTCAACCTATGAAACACATCTTGTCCCTCACACGGGTCGCCTTGCTGGCGGCTGGCCTCGCTGTCATTGCCCCCGCCTCCGCCAACGTCAGCCTACCGCACGTCTTCGGCAGCCATATGGTTTTGCAGCGCGATCAGGCGTTGCCGGTTTGGGGTTGGGCCGATTCCGATGAGAAGGTTTCTGTGCAGATCAGCGACCAACCGGTCGTGACCACGACGGCCAACAAAGCCGGCGAGTGGCGCGTGACGCTGCCGAAGATGACGGCGGGCGGGCCATTCACGGTGAAGGTTGTCGGTAAGAACACCATCACGCTCGACGACGTGCTTGTTGGCGAGGTGTGGCTTTGCTCGGGGCAGTCCAATATGGAGATGGCTGTTGCCAGTTGCATCAACGCGCAGGAGGAAATCGCCGCTGCCAACTATTCCAACATCCGCCAGATCAAAGTTCCGAAACTGACCGCCAGTGTTCCGAGCAAGGACTTCCCCGGCGAGTGGCAGGTTTGCAGCCCGGCGACAGCGGGCGGATTCACGGCGTGCGGTTACTTCATGGCTCGCGAACTTCAGAAGAAGTTGAACGTGCCTATTGGCCTCATCAACTCCTCTTGGGGCGGCACGCGCATCGAGCCGTGGACGACGCCGGCGGGCTTCGCGAATTTGCCGATGCTCGTGGACATCCAGCAGAAGATCACCAAGGCCGACCCGCGCTCGGCGGAGTTCAAGGACGGCCTCGGCAAGTATCTCGGCAAACTGGAGGCGTGGACTCAGGCAACCCGGCAATCCATCGCGCAAGAGAAGCTCATCGTGCCGATGCCGGAGTTCCCACAGGACTTCGTTCCGCTCGCCGCGCGCTCGGGGCCGCACGGGCAGCCCACGACACTCTACAACGCCATGATTCATCCGCTGGTGCCGTTCGCCATCCGCGGCGCGATCTGGTATCAGGGCGAATCCAACCACGTCGAGGGCAAGCTCTACACCGAGAAGATGAAGGCGCTCATCAAAGGCTGGCGCCAGCTCTGGAACTGCGAGCTGCCGTTCTACTACGTGCAGATCGCGCCCTACCATTACGGCAGCGAAAACCCAACCGTCATGGGCGAGTTTTGGGAGGCGCAGGCCGCGGCGCTCGCCGTTCCCAACACCGGTATGGTGGTGCCCTCCGACATCGGTGACTACAAGGACATCCACCCGAAGAACAAACAGGAAGTCGGCCGCCGCCTCGCGCTGCTTGCGCTGAAGAACATCCACGGCCAGAACGACCTCGTCTGCTCCGGCCCGACGTTCAAAGCAATGGCCATCGAGGGCGACAAGATTCGCATCCGCTTCGACAACATCGGCGGCGGCCTCGTTTCGCGTGATGGCAAGCCGCTCAACTGGTTCGAGATCATCGGCAAGGAAACCGACTGGACCAAGGCCGACGCGGCCATCGAAGGCGACTCGGTCGTGCTTTCGTCCGACAAGGTCAAGGAGCCCATGGCCATGCGCTTCGCGTGGGACAAGTCCGCCGTCCCGAACCTGATGAACAAGGAAGGGCTGCCCGTCTCCGCGTTCCGCAGCGGCAAGGTGCCGCAGATGGACATTCTCTCCCTGAAGGTTCCCGAGGCGAAGGACTACCAACTGCTTTACGCTCTCGACCTTGCCAAGGCCAAGCGCGACATCACCTACGACGTGGACCGCCGCGCGCAGATCGCCGGGCCGATTGACCGCGTCGCCTATTTCCTGGAGCTGCGCAAGCGAGGCGAACCGACGCAATGGGTCTATGTCTCGATGGATGCCTTCACGACCGACCTCACCAAGCTCGGTGTGCCCAGCGTCGCTTCCAAGGCGAAGTTCCAGACTCAGGTCGCGCACATGAACGTCCTCTCCAGCGACCCGCGTATCAAGACCGGCAACGACCTCGCCGGCAACATCGAGTTCTGCCCGCACAACTACGGCCCGCTCAATACCGCCAAGATTTCCGACGCCTCCGACGCCGTCTGGGATTTCGGCGACCAGATCGTGGACCCCGAAGACGGCTACGGTTCCATGCAGGTCGGCAACCCCGCCGCCAAGCAAACCATCTTCGCCATCAACAACTGGAAGTCCGGCCCAAACGCCGACCTCGGCATCGGCAACAGCGACGCCCGCACGAGCGGCCAACGCACCCTCGACTGGACCTTCAACCACAACGCCTCCCAGTATGTCGTCAAGCAACTGAAAGTCCTCGTGCGGCTGAAGAAATAGGGCCAGCCCGTGCCATTCCGTTTGGGCCGTAAACTACCGGACGAGACGGCCTCAAAACGCCATTCACCGGTTTTGACGACATGCTTTTGATAAGTGGGGTGAGCTTCCAAGCTCGCCCGTCGATGTGCTGGAGCGCGCTGGCCGAGCTTGGAAGCTCGCCCCACTTATTGAATCGAACACCCGCCCCCCCAACTCCAAACTGCCAACGTCCATCTTCCAGCCGCAATGGCCAACTTCCATCTCCCAACTTCCATCTCCTATTTTATACGCCCGCCATGAGATGTTTCAACTCAACAACTCAACGACGCCATCGCCGGCACCAGCGCGAACACGAACGCTGTTGAGTTGCTTTCCCCCGATGCCGAACTGCTAACCGTCATCGCGAAGGTGAATAAGTTGATTCAGGCGCAGAGAAGATAGATTGCATGTCACAGGAGTCTTCGGATAAAAGAACGAGCAAGGTGGACCAACACTATGTCAGATTCGAGACTTGAGAAGCCGCCTGAATCAGACGCTAAACAAGCGGAGAAGAAAGACTTTGTCAGCGCAGCCCAAGCATTGTCTGGGGAAGCAAGACCAAGGAATGACCGGTCGCTGATTGCTGAGCTTGGAGGACTGTCGGTTATAGCAGCTTTCATTCTGTATGCAGTCGGGTTCTTGATATGGAACGCTCACCTTGCGCAGTATGGGATAATCACTGTCGGTATCTTACGCGTTGAATTTCTTTCGGCCGCACTGGTTTATCTAATTATTGTTTTTTCCTTCGCTGGGCCAGCTGCAATCTTGATTGATACTTACGCCGTCGAAAAGGAAGACAGCCTGCTAAAGATCCCGCCGTTCCAAACTTGGATCCTTTTCTCGATTTGGGTTGTGGTCATCCAGAAGACTGAAACGCTTTTCTTCCCCGGAAATAAACTAGGCAGTTATTTCTTCATAATATTGCTGACGGTAGCAGCCATTCATGCCGGTGTTGCTATTTATCTTGTGTTTCGACGGCCAAATTCTGTTTTCAAGAAGCTGTTCTGCAATCCGGATTACTTTGTTTGGTATCCATTTGCGATGAGCATGGGAGCTCTTTTGTGGAATCCATCTGTAAGCAAGGGGTTCTTGTTGGTAACCATTCTTCTATATTCGACAGTAACAAACTTAGGATGGATTCTCCCGTTGCGCCGTCATTGGCCGGCAATGCCTCTTCCTCTAAAACTGTTGGCTGTAGGTGCGGTTGTTCTTTTTCTAGCCGAAAATGTCCGAACATTTGGCAGGAGTCAGTTCAAGTCTATCCCTCAAGAGGTGGGGGGCGGTAAGCCATTGACGGCCGTGTTGAAGATTTCGCCTCGGCACAATGACTTGCTCCCGCTGCTGGGTCTCGAGTGGTGGACACCAAGTATCGGATCAAATTCGACTCGGACTTTAATTTCCACTAACTTGCCAGCAAGAGATTCTAAAATGGGAACGAATCTGGGAACAACGTCTCTGATCGCTTTGGTTGGAACTAATGCGTGTTCTTCAACCAATGTTACCATGTCGCTGACGATTCCGCGGCTAGTGCAGACGGCGACGAACGGTTTCTGTGGACCAGTCGAAATCCTTTTCAAGACGGACGTTGATTTGTTCTTCATTCCAAAGGGAACAAATCAGCCGAGAGATCGTTTGGCTGAACAAATACGATTAGACATGGTTGAAGCAATACGCTTTCTCAAGGAGTGATGTTGACGGGGTTGGTTCCTGATACGGATTCATTGCCGGCCATCGGCAGGTCACAAAGATTGTGCTGCGCGTGGGGCGTTAAACGTAGGCGTGGTGGAGGGGGAACCGCCACCGCGTCAACGCGTCCTTGAGGTCGGGCGGGTGTTGTGATGGAGTGTGAGGAATGCAGGCGGAACTGTCTTCTCGGGTCGTGCTCATCACCGGCGCTTCAGCGGGGATTGGCGCTGCCACGGCGCGCAAGCTGGTCCTTGCAGGATGCCTGTTGGCGATGGGCGCGCTGCATGCCGCCGTGTTGCCTGGCAAGCCCCTGCGCATCCTGCCCCTCGGCGATAGCATCACCCGCGGCTCCTACCTCGCGCAGAAAGGCGGCAGGGCCACCGGCCTGCCACATCCGCAGGGCGGTGGCTGGCGGAAACCGCTTCAGGACAAACTCCGCGCCGCAGGCATCGCCTTTGATTTCGTCGGCGAACTCAACTACGCCGCATTCGGTCGCGATGGGATTGTTGATCCGGGCTTTGACCCCGATCACCACGGTCTCGCAGGTTTCAGCAACACGGGCATTCTCAAAGGCGGTGTGGTCCCGACACCGGCAGATGTGCTCGCATCGCGAGGTGACAAAGAAATCAAGGTTCCTGGCATCATTGACGTGCTGAAGCAGCAGCAGCCTGACGTGATCCTGCTCATGTCCGGCGCGAATGGTTTCGATGCGCCGTCGCGCAACAAACTCATCCGCACCATCGGCGAAACAAGTGTTGCACATCTCTTCGTCGCCACCATCCTCCCGCAGAAGGCACCCCGCGCAGGTCGGGAGAAGGTGGACGCCTACAACGCTTCGCTGCCGGCGATTGTCGCCGCGCAACAAGCCGCAGGCAAACGCATCACACTCGTGGACATGCACGCTGCGATCACGACCGATGATCTCCTGCCCGACGGCGTTCACCCCACCCAGACAGGCATGGAGAAGATGGCCGCGAAATGGTTCGCGGCGCTCACGGCATCGCCAAGGGAGGCACCCGCGCCTCTTCCCCAACGTCCCGGTCCACGACAATAGCGAAGCAGAATGGAACACAACTTCGACCAGACTCTGGTCTGGGACGACACGAACAACCACTGGAAGTCCTTCTTTCACGACGGCTTCGGCAAGCCTGTCAGCTACAGGGCTACAACGTGTCCTTGAGGTCGGGCAGGTGTTGTGATGGAGTGTGAGGGATGCAGGCGGAACTGACTTCTCTTGTCGTGCTCATCACCGGCGCTTCGGCGGGGATTGGCGCGGCTACGGCGCGCGAACTGGCTCGTGCGGGATGCCGGCTGGCGCTGGTTGCGCGGCGGAAGGATCGTCTGGAGGAATTGGCGCTGGAGTTGAAATCACGCTACAACACCGACGCCTTCATCTATGTGGCTGATGTGGAAGATCCGGAGCAGGTGCGCAGCATGGTGGAGTCGGTGGGCCAGCACTTCGGGCGGCTCGACGTGCTCATCAACAACGCCGGCTTGCTGCGCATGGCGCCATTGCTTGCGATGCCGTTGGATGACATGGAGCATCTGATGGACACGAACTTCTGGGCGGTCGTCCACTCCATCCGGGCTGCCGCGCCGTTCATGGCGCGTCAGGGTGGCGGCCACATCATCAATGTCGCCTCCGGCGTGAGCCGACGGGGACTGCCCTACATGGCGGTTTATGCCGCGACGAAGTGGGCAGTCACCGGCCTGACGGAAAGTTTGCGAGCCGAACTCGCCGCGGAGAACATCCGCTTCACCACGGTTTATCCGGGTGTGATTGACACGGAGATGCCGCGCAACCTGGACCGCTCCCGTTTGCCGGCGGATTATCCCGATCACGGTTCCTCACGGTTGCCGGTCACGCGTGTGGCGCAAGCCATCGTGCGTGCGGTTCGCAAGAAGCCTGTCGAGGTCTATGTCCCGTGGTGGCTGCGTTACGCGAGCTGGGCGTGTGCGGTTAGCCCCGGCCTTGCAGACCGCGCCATGCGCTGGCACTACAAGATTCGCTCCTCCAAGGGCGCGGCTTGAGCGTGTTGTTAGTGGCGACCGTCCCGGCCGCTACGTTGCAGCGGTGAGATGGGATTCGACATAAAGCGCCAGCATCGGCCGAGACGGCCGACGCTACAACGGCTTTGCTTCCGCTCTACGCTCGCTGCTCTACGTTCCCTCTTCCCAGCTTGCGAGATACTTCGTCTGCTTGGCGGTGAGCTTGTCCACCTTGACGCCGATCGCCTTGAGCTTGAGGGCGGCGATGTTCTCGTCAATATCTGTGGGGACGGAATAGACGCCGGGCTTGAGGCGCTTGGCGTTCTTGACCATGTATTCGGCCGAGAGGGCCTGGTTGGCGAAGCTCATGTCCATGACGACGGCCGGATGGCCTTCGGCGCTGGCGAGGTTGATGAGGCGGCCCTCGCCGAGCAGGAAGATCTTGCGGTTGTCGTTGGTGACGTATTCGTCCACGAACGGGCGGATGGTGCGCTTGCTCTTGGACATGCGCTCCAACGCGGGGATGTCTATCTCGACGTTGAAGTGGCCGCTGTTGGAAACAATCGCGCCGCTCTTCATGGCGGCGAAGGTCGCGCCGCTGATGACGGTGGTGTTGCCGGTAACGGTGCAGAAGATGTCGGCAATCTTCGCAGCTTCGATCATCGGCATGACGGTGAAGCCATCCATGACCGCTTCGAGGGCCTTGAGCGGATCCACTTCGGTGACGATGACGTGGGCGCCCATGCCGGCGGCGCGCATGGCGAGGCCCTTGCCGCACCAGCCGTAGCCGGCAACGACGAACGTGGAGCCGGCGAGCAGGACGTTGGTGGCGCGGACGATGCCGTCCAGCGTGCTCTGGCCGGTGCCGTAGCGGTTGTCGAACATGTGCTTGGTGAGGGCGTCGTTCACCGCGATGATCGGGTAAGCGAGCTTCTTGTCGGCGGCCATCGCCTTGAGGCGGATGACGCCGGTGGTGGTTTCCTCGGTGCCGCCAATGATGTCCTTGAGCTGGCGGCGGCGTTCCTTGTGCAGGACCGCGACGGTGTCAGCGCCGTCGTCCATGGTCATGTTCGGACGGGCGTCGAGCGAGGCGAGAATGTGGTTGTAGTAGGTCTTGCCGTCCTCGCCCTTGATGGCGAACACGCTGATGCCGTAGTCGGCGACCAACGAGGCGGCGACGTCGTCCTGCGTGGAGAGGGGGTTGGAAGCGCAGGCCACGACCTTCGCGCCACCGGCCTGGAGGGTGCGGAGGAGGTTGGCGGTCTCGGTGGTGATGTGCAGGCACGCGGCGAGCGTCTTGCCGCGCAAGGGTTGTTCCTTGGCGAAGCGCTGGCGGATGAGCTTGAGCACAGGCATGTAGTTGTCGGCCCACTCAATGCGGTTCTTGCCGGCCGCTGCGAGGCCGAGGTCTTTCACGTCATGCGGTATGTTGTTCAAGCGATGTTTCCTTTCGATTTACTGCCATTACGCCACCTTTCCTTGTGGGGCGCGAGCCGCGGATGCTAGGGGATGTGCCCGGAGCCGGCAAGGGAAAAACACGGGAAAGCGATGCGAAACGCCGGAAAAGCCCTCTTTCAGGGAGCCTTCGGCGCCAGCGGTTGCTGCTGCTGCCGGCTCAGGCTCTCCCCGCCGGCGACCTTCACCACGCCGTCCGGCGACCGTTTCAGCTCCGGAATGCTGTTGTAGTTGGAAAACGACTCCCGTCTCAACACGGCGCCCTTCGGCGAGACGACAGAGTGGACGAAATGCCGCGGCTGCGCCTGTTGCAGCACGTGAAAGTTACCGTCCTTGTCTGTTTGCGCCGTCGGCTTGCTGAACGTCACCCATTCGCCCAGCGGAACGACGCCGTAGATGTTCTCTCCGTTCTGGTCCTCCACGCGCGTGTAAAGCCAGATCTGCCTTCCCAGCCGCACCTCGATGAGCGAGTAGTTGCGCAGCCCCTCCTTGCCCGACTCGTCCTTGAAACCGGCGGACTTGCTCAGTATCGGCTGGCCGGAGACGACATCAACAGTGTATTCGCGCGAGGCGAACGACCCGCCGACGCTGGCCAGCTTCACGAGCGCGCGGATGCGGTATTTGCCTGGCTCTCGAATCTGGTAGTAGGCGACGAGGTTCGCCGCCTTGGCGTGCCCTTGGCCCGGCCCCAACGTCATCGTCCCGGCGAGGAATCCGGGGCCGACCATGCCGATGCGCTCGCCCGTGCTGCGGTTGATCTCGAACTGGAGCCACGGCATGGATTCCTTGTCCGCCAGTTGGACCTGCCCTGCGCTGTAGTTTTGGACCTCCACCGTGACCACCATCGGCTCATAAAGCAGATACCGCTCCCGCTCAATGTCCAGGCGGACGTTGATCTGCGCCCACGCCGGGACGGCGAGGAAAAACATGGCGGCGATGGTGGCCGGTCGAATCATGCGCGGACGCTATCACGCGGCCTCTTGCATCGGCAAACGATTTCTCCTAACCTCCGCCCAATGGCTACCGAACTCATTGTCGCTGTGGATGTGCCCAACCTCGACCAGGCCAGCCGCGTCCTCGACCGGCTCGCCGACTCCGTCCGCTGGTTCAAGGTCGGCATGCAACTCTTCACCGCCGCCGGCCCCGGCGTCGTCCGCGAAATCTGCTCGCGCGGCGGCAAGGTCTTTCTCGACCTCAAGTTCCACGACATCCCCAACACCGTCGCCGGCGCGGCCCAGTCCGCCGCCGCCCTCGGCGTCCAGATGTTCAATGTCCACGCTGCCGGCGGCGATGCCATGATGCGCGCGGCTGTTGAAGGCGCGCAGCGGCATCCCCAGTGGGGCGAGCTTCCAAGCTCGGCCAACAGCAGTGCTCAAGACAACGAGCGAGCTTGGAAGCTCGCTCCACTCAAGCCCGACACCGCGCCGCGCCCCATCGTCATTGCCGTCACCATCCTCACCAGCCAGCCGGCCACGGAGGCCGACGTGCTGAAACTCGCGCGTTCGGCCAAGACCAGCGGACTCGATGGCGTCGTCTGCTCCGCCCGCGAAGCCCTCGCTCTTAAGCGCGAGCTAGGCGCGGATTTCAAACTCATCTGCCCCGGCATCCGTCCCGCGTGGAGCGCCAAGGGCGACCAGAACCGCATTGTCACCCCGCGCGACGCCGTCAAAACAGGCGCCGACTACATTGTCGTGGGCCGACCCATCCTCGACGCCCCCAATCCCGCCGAAGCCGCCAAGCGCGTCATCGAGGAAATGCGCGGTTGATGTTGTGGATGCAGGCCCGGTGCCCTTACCGGGCGCTGCCTCGCGTGGTTTGGGAGCGCGGGCATCTTGCCGGCCGCCGCGTCGGATGGATGGCTTGCGGTTTATCGCGCGTTGAGATCCTGTTCAACCGGCGGCGCGGTGCTGTTCATACCACGCGATGGTTTCGCGCAGGCCGGTCTCGAACGGGGTGCTGGCGCGGAAGCCAAATTCCTTTTCGGCCCTTTGCGTGTCGAGGCAACGGCGGGGCTGTCCGTCAGGTTTGGTCGGGTCCCAGCGTATCTCGCCGGTGAAGCGCGCGAGGCGGGCAATGAGGATGGTGAGGTCGTGGATGGAGATTTCGGCGCCGGAGCCGAGGTTGACGGGGTTGGGGTGGTTGTAGCGCTCGGCGGCGAGGAGGATGCCTTCGGCGCAGTCGGCGGCGTAGAGGAACTCGCGGGTGGCGCGGCCAGTGCCCCAGCATTCGATGAAGGCGTCACCGCGCTGGCGAGCCTCGACGCACTTACGGATGATGGCGGGGATGACGTGGGAGCTTGCGGGATCGAAATTGTCGCGGGGGCCGTAGAGGTTGACGGGCAGGAGGTAGATGGCATTGAGGCCGTATTCCTGACGGTAGGCTTGGCACTGGACGAGGAGGGCTTTCTTGGCGATGCCGTAGGGGGCGTTGGTTTCTTCCGGATAGCCGTTCCAGAGTTCCTCCTCGCGGAAGGGGACGGGCGTGAGTTTTGGGTAGGCGCAGATGGTGCCGGCGACGACGAGTTTGGGGACTTGGAACTGGCGGGCCTGCTCGATGAGTTCGATGCCCATGATGGCGTTCTCGTAGAAGAACCTGCCGGGATGCGCGCGATTGGCGCCGATGCCGCCGACGGTGGCGGCGAGGTGGATGACGAGGGTGGGGCGGGTGTCGGCGAAGAGTCGGGCGATGGCCGCGCGGTCGCGGAGGTCACACTCTTTGCTGCGGGGCACGACGATCTGCGTGCAGCCGCGTTTGATCAGGCCTTGGACGACGAAATGGCCGAGGAAGCCCGCGCCGCCGGTGACGATAACTCGTTGGTTGTTCCAAAAGTTCATGGGAGGAAACGGTCAGTGTTGTTCGGTGTTCACCGGCGGGACGTGGCCGGCGAGTTTGTCGGCGAGCATCTTGATGTCGGCGTCCACCATCAGGCGCGCGAGTTCCTTGAACTTCGTGCGCGGTTCCCAGCCGAGGATGCGCTTGGCCTTGGAGCCGTCGCCGACGAGGATGTCCACCTCGGCGGGACGGAGGTAGCGTTTGTCGAACTCGACGTATTGCTGCCAGTCGAGGCCGGCGTGGCCGAAGGCTTCCTCGCAGAACTCGCGGATGGAGTGCGTCTCGCCCGTGGCGATGACGTAATCGTCGGGCCGTTCCTGCTGGAGCATGAGCCACATGGCCTCGACGTATTCCTTGGCGTAGCCCCAGTCGCGCTTGGCGTCGAGGTTGCCAAGGTAGAGTTTCTTCTGGAGGCCGGACTTGATGTAGGCGACGGCGCGCGTGATCTTGCGCGTGACAAACGTCTCGCCGCGGCGGGGCGACTCGTGGTTGAAGAGGATGCCGTTGCAGGCAAAGAGGTTGTAGCTCTCGCGGTAGTTGACGGTGGCCCAATAGGCGAAGACCTTCGAGACGCCGTAGGGGCTGCGCGGATGAAACGGCGTTGTTTCCCGCTGCGGAATCTCCGCGACCTTGCCGAACATCTCGCTGGACGATGCCTGGTAGAAGCGTGGGCGCACACCCGCCTCGCGGATTGCCTCCAGGATGCGGATGGTGCCGACACCGGTGGTATCTGCGGTGTATTCGGGGATGTCGAAGCTCACGCGCACGTGGCTCTGCGCGCCGAGATGATAGATTTCGGCGGGTTGCAGGGTGTGCAGCAGTTTGACCATGTTCACCGAATCGCTGAGATCGCCGTAGTGCAGGAGCAGCCGCGTGCCGCGGACGTGCGGATCCTGATAGAGATGGTCAATGCGCTCGGTGTTGAAGGTGCTGGCACGGCGGATGATGCCGTGAACCTCGTAGCCTTTGCCGAGGAGAAACTCCGCCAGATAGGAGCCATCCTGCCCGGTGATGCCTGTGATCAATGCGCGTTTCATGAGTTGGTCTGGGGCGTGATGATCTTGTCGTTAGCGTTTCGCGCGAATGACGCGCACGCGATGGGTGTTGGTATCGCCGATGAACACCGCGCCCGCGGCGTCCACGTAGATGCCATGCAGGCGGTTCATCTTGCACGCGAGTGGATCGCCGTCGGGGCCGTCGCCCGCTGCGCCGGTGCCGGCCAGCAGTTCCAGCGTGCCTTTGCGCACATCAATCATCCGCACGCTGTGGCTTTCGGTGTCAGCGAGATAAACGTTGCCGTTGGGCGCGACCGCAATTCCCTTTGGCCCGGAAAGCGTCGCGGTCTTGGCAGGGCCACCATTGCCGGTAAAGCCGGTTTTGCCCGTGCCGGCGACGTGGTGGATTCTGCCGGCCTTCATGTCGAGCCGGAACACCTTGTTGCCCTCGCGCAACGCCAGCCACATGTCGCCTCGCGCATCGAAGTCAATCGCCCGCGGCCCGTTTAGGGGCGTGCCGGCGATCTTCGCGCCGTCCGGTGTGGCAGCTTTCTCGCCGGTTCCCGCGAACGTCGTGATGATGCCCGTTCTCATGTCCACCTTGCGGATGCGATGATTGCCGATGTCGCAGATGTAGAGCGCGCCGTCGGGGCTGAACTGGATACTATGTGGCGTCTTCATCTCAGCCTTCGTCGCGGGTCCGCCGTCGCCGCTGAAACCGGCCTTGCCTGTGCCGGCGACGGTCGAGATGATCCGCGTCTTCGCGTCCACGCGGCGGACGATGTTGTTGCGCATCTCGACAAAGAACATGTGGCCGGCGCGGTCGAAGCGAATCTCATACGGCTCGAAGATCTCCGCTTTCGTGGCGGGGCCGCCGTCGCCTGAGTAGCCTTTCCTGCCGCAGCCCGCTACCGTCGAGATTGTGCCGTCAGCCGCCACGCGGCGGATGGCGTGATTCATCGTGTCGCAGACGTAGAGCGCACCATCCGGCCCGCGCACGACGCCGAACGGCCCGTTCAACCGCGCCTTCGTCGCAGGGCCGCCATCACCGTTGTAGCCTTTTTCGCCCGTGCCGGCGAAGGTCACGATTTCCAACTTGGTTTGTGCGGCGCAAGCAACAGCCACGCTCAAAAGCAACGTGGCTCCGATGATGGTAAGTGTGGCAGTTGATTTCATACGTTCGGCAACGCAGCGTAGCAGCACCACGGTCCACTGCAAACGCAGAATCTCATCGAGTGTGGAGGTGGACGCCTTATCGGGGGGGGTAATTGTCTGCGTGCAGAAGAATCGCAGGACGAGGCAGGGGGGGGGGCGAGGTTATGCGCCGGACGGCTGGCGGGAAACGAGAAAGGCATTGCGCTGCCGCGACGGCTGTGGTTGCATGACGCTCGACCGGAGAAAAACGATGAGCACGCCAAACGTTCGCGAACAACTTGAGGATTCGATCAAGGACTGCACCTCGATTCCGGAGGCGGTGGACCGCCTCCAGAAGAAGGGCGTCATCTTGCGGCCGTATTCGATAGATGTCCTTTTTGGCAAAGGTGTCTCCACAGCCTTGGCAGAACTGGTTCGCGCAGTGTCTGACGGCAGCATTTTCGTTCGCGATGTGCATGGCTCGACGTGCATGCTGGTGGTTTACCGCACAGGGGACCTGATGTATTTACAGGGCGAGTTCAGCATCATGACGCCGGGATCGTAATTGGAAAAGCCGTTGACGCCGGCGCGCGGGAGAGTTTACTGTGCGCGGCACTTCGGGCGCGTAGCTCAGTTGGTTAGAGCACTACCTTGACATGGTAGGGGTCACAGGTTCGAATCCTGTCGCGCCCACCATCTTTTCCTCCTGCTGCCAGCGCAAAACATCCTTTATCCGTGCCGACGCGGACAAAACCGTTGATTCCGCGGGGGCGCGTTGCTAGCGTCTCGCGGCAACCAAATACGAACATGCGGATACTTTCAGGCATACAACCGAGCGGCTCGCTGCATATCGGCAACTACTTCGGCATGATGAAGCCGGCGATCGAGCTGCAAGCGCGCGGCGAGGCGTTCTATTTCATCGCAGACTATCACGCGCTGACGTCGGTGGATGACGCTGCGGCGTTGCGGGAGAACGTGACAAATGTGGCGCTGGATTTCCTCGCGTGCGGGCTGGACCCGGCGCGCGCGGTGTTTTTTCGCCAGAGCGATGTGCCGCAGCACACGGAACTGGCGTGGATTCTGTCAAACGTCACACCGATGTCGCTGCTGGAGAAATGCCACAGCTACAAGGACAAGACCGCCAAGGGCATCGCGCCGAATCACGGGCTGTTCGCCTATCCCGTGCTCATGGCGGCGGATATTTTGATCTATCAGAGCGATCTGGTGCCGGTGGGCCAGGATCAGAAGCAGCATCTGGAGGTGACGCGCGACATCGCCATCAAGTTCAACCAGCAATATGGCGGTGGCACGGACGTTCTGAAGTTGCCGAAGCCGGAGATACGCGACAACGTGGCGACTGTGCCAGGTCTCGACGGCCAGAAGATGTCGAAGAGTTACAACAACACGATTGAGATATTCACCGACGAGAAGGTGCTGAAGAAGAAGGTGATGAACATCGTCACGGATTCGATCCCGATGGAGCAGCCGAAGGACCCGGACAAATCGCATCTCTACGCGCTCTACAAGCTGTTTGCGACGCCGGCAGAAGCGGTGGAGATGGCGGAGCGGTTTCGCAAGAGTGGCCTCGGCTACGGCGAGGTGAAGAAGGCGTTGCTACAGAAGATTTGGGCTTATTTCGCTCCCGCGCGCGAGAAGCGGCAGGAGTTGATGAAGAACATGGATGTCGTCCATGATGTGTTGCGACACGGCGCGGAGCGCGCGCGCGCTGAGGCAGACAAGACGATGGCCGCAGTCCGTCAGGCTGTGGGATTGCGTTAGGGGATTCATGGTCGAAAACGATTACAAAGTCAGGCTGGAGATTTTCGAGGGACCGCTCGATTTGCTGCTCTACCTCATCAAGAAGACCGAGGTGGACATCTACGACATCCCGATTGAGAAGATCACCAAGCAATATCTGGAGTATCTGCAAGTCATGCGGATGCTCAGTCTGGATATTGCCGGCGAATTTCTGGTGATGGCGGCGACGCTGATGCTCATCAAGAGCCGGATGTTGCTGCCGGCCGAGGAGCGGTCGGAGCAGCAGGCGGAGGACGAGGACGAAGGCGAGGAGCCGCGCTGGGCGTTGATCCGCCAACTCGTGGAATACAAGAAGTTCAAGGATGTGGCGTCCTACCTTGGCCATCGCGCGTTGGAGCAGGAGAGTGTGTTTCCGCGTCATGAAAGCTCGGAGCCTGAGCTTGCCGCGAGCGAGCTGAAGATGGGCGACGTGAGCATTTTTGACCTAATCAACGCGTTCAACGAGACGTTGAAGCGCGTTGCGCAGAAGGAGAACCTCCGCGAAATCTTCGAGGAAACCTACAGCGTCACCGACAAGATCGAGGAGATCCTCTGGACGCTGGGCGAGAAAGGCTCTATCAAGTTTCACAACCTGTTTGACAATGCCGCCACGCGCGCCGAAATCGTTGCGACGTTTCTGGCATTACTGGAGTTGATCCGCTTGAAACAGGTGCGTGCCCAGCAGTCGGCGCATTTTGGAGAAATCGAGATTGTTAAAGCAGCCGTATGAACCTGAAATCCATTATTGAAGCGTTATTGTTTGCAGCCCACAAGCCGCTCAGCCCGCAGGAAATCCGCTCCGTGCTCACGAGCGAGACGGAGGACAAGAGCGGCGCCACAGCCGCGCCGTTGAAGCGCGTGAAAGAGGCGGAGATTGCCGGTGCCATCGAGCAACTGAAAGTGGATTACATCCAGAGCGAGCGCAGCTTCACCGTTGCCGAGATCGCGGGTGGTTTTCAGTTGGTGAGCCTGCCGGACTATGGGCCGTGGCTAAAAAAGCTGCTGGACGTGGATCGGCCCACGCGGCTTTCGCCTTCGGCTTTGGAGACACTGGCAATCATTGCCTACCGGCAGCCGATCACGCGCGTGGAGATGGAGAGCGTGCGCGGCGTGAACGTGGACGGCGTGTTGCGAACATTGCTGGAGCGCGGGCTGGTGAAGATCACCGGTCGCAGCGAGCTGCCAGGCCGGCCGCTGCAATATGGGACGACGCAATCGTTCCTGGAGCATTTTGCGTTGCGCGATTTGACCGACCTGCCGGCGATTGAGGAACTGCGCCGCATTGAAGCGAAACGCCAGCAAGATGCCGCGGCCCAGCCTGCGGTGGAGGCGTCGCAAGCCGTGCCAGCCACGACCTCAGAGACAGCGCCGGCTTCCACGGAAACAACGCCATGAACATCCAGAAACTGCGCAAACGGATAGACGCGCTTGATGCGCGGCTGTTGAAGCTGCTGAATGAGCGGACTCAAGTGGCCGGCGAGATTGGCAAGGTCAAGCGGCGGCTGGGCGAGGAGATTTACGCGCCGGAGCGCGAGGACGACGTGTTCAAACGGGTCACGGCAAACAACCGCGGGCCGCTGAGCGCGCGGTCATTGCGAGCCATTTGGCGTGAAGTCATGAGCGCGTCGTTGGCACTGCAAAAGGACGTGGTAATCTCCGTCTTCGGCACGCGCGGCAGCTTCACCGACAGCGCGGCGCGGCAGAAGTTTGGCGGCAGCGTCACCTACAAGTATCAACCGACGTTCACCGACGTGTTCCGCGAGGTGGCCAAGGGTCGCGCGGACTGCGGCGTGGTGCCAATCGAAGACTCGACCGACGGCGTGACCACGCACGTGTGCGATTTGTTGATGAATAGCGACCTGAAGATCTGCGCGCAGATACTCCTCTCCGTCACCGGCTCGGCGAATCCATCGCAGATCGTGGCGCGGTTCTTCGTAATCGGCCGCAAGTCAGCCGCGCCGGTCGGGAATGATTTTACCTCCGTCATTTTCTGCTGCGCGAATCGCGTCGGAGCGCTGGAGAACAATCTGGCCGCGTTTCGCAAGCACGACGTGAACCTGATCAACATCGAGTCACGGCCCTTTAAGGACAGGCCGCTCGCGGCTTTCTTTTTCGCCGACCTTCAGGGTCATGGCGAGGATGTTTCTGTCCAGAAGGCGCTCGGCGAGTTGAAGCGCCACAGCACGTTCATAAAGGTCGTTGGAAGCTATCCGAATCAAAACGGGTAGCCGCGCGCGCACCATTTATGTGGTTGCTGCTTTTGTTGTTTGACCTGCATCGCGAGGAATTCGGGCGAGTTATCATGACGAAGCGATTTCTCAGCGTTTTGGCCGGCGTATTGCTGTGCAGCCCGTTTCCTGCAAACGCGATCAACTTTAACTTCGAACCTGATCCCGGCACATCCCAGGATGCTATCAACGGCTTTGTTCAGGCGGGCAACTTGTGGAACACCTATTTTAGCGACAGTATAGCTGTGAACATCGAGATCGGCTTTGCCGCTCTTGACCCCGGCATCATCGGTCAGACCTCGTCCAGTTGGATTGGCCCGTCGTATTCGAACGTGGTGAGTGCCTTGCAGAGTCATGCCACATCGCTGGACGATTTCTCCGCCTATGGAAACCTGCAGCCCGGTTCGTCCTACAACCGTCTTATCAATTACACCAGCAACAACCCCAATGGACCGAACAGTAGCGTGCCTTATATGGACTCGATGGATTGGGTCGGCTTGACCAGTGCCAACGCCAAGGCGCTCGGTTTGCTGGCTCCCAGCGCAAACACGGATGCAAGAATCGTCTTCAGCACAAGTTTTTCGTTTGATTTCGACCGTGCTGTGGTGGATCCCTTTTCGATAGATTTCGTGGGTGCCGCTGCGCACGAAATCGGCCATGTGCTCGGTTTTGTGAGCGGCGTGGATGATATTGATACCATGGGTGGGGCACAGCCCGGCACCAACTTCAGTTCCAATATGATTGATCTCTTCCGTTACTCAACCAACAGCATTGCCTATGGTTCTGGAGTCACGGATTACACTGCTGGCGACCTTTATGCCAAATACTTCTCTGTGGACGGGGGCACCAATATCGTTGCGCAGTTTGCCGCGGGCAAAGTGTTGGGCGACGGCCAGCAAGCCAGCCATTGGAAGGACGGCCTCAACCTTGGCATCATGGGTCCCGCGGTTGGCTATGGTCAGACGCTTAACGTCAGCACCAATGACGTGCGCGCGTTTGACGTTATTGGATACACGCTTCTGCCGGAGCCTGGCACGGCGCAACTGGTCATGATCGGTTTCGTGGTTTACACGGGCGTGCTGGGGTTGCGCCGCCGCAGGACATGACACTGTTTTCAGAAAAGGGGCTGCAATGCTGGCCGAAAGGTGCTTGCAGCGGCAAAGGTTCGGACTTAAGAAAGCTCCCGTGAATCGTTCTCTTCTTATCTCTGCGTTGGCGGTGGCATTGTGCGGTTGCAGCGGCGGTGTCACCGAGGTTGGGGAGTTGGAGCGGCTGAGGGACGCCGCTCCCGTTGTCGGCCAGCTACCGCTGGAACTGACGCCCGAACTGCGCGCAGCCGGCGCGGTCGAGATCGTTGCCTACAACGGCCCTTGGTTGTTTCGCCGTGACAAACTGGGCCGGCTGCATGAGGGCGACTTGATGCAGGTGGACGTCGTTGGTGTGCCGGGGTTGGAGAGGAGTTACCTCGGATACATCAACGAAGAACTGATGTGGACACCGGAAGGTGTCCAGCCTATCAAATGCCGCCGGCGCACGCAGGAGATCGTGGCCAGGGAATTCCCCAGCCGCGCCAGAATTCCTCAAACCCCAGGGCTTCAAATCCGCGTGCTCGGGCCTTACTCCACCGATTGCTTCGTCGTGGGCGGCGAAGTGCGGAAGTATGGGTTCTATCTCTGGCGGGAGGACAGCACCCTCCGGCAGGCGATTGCAAACGCCGGCGGCGTGCGGCGCGAAATGCCCGCGGGCAAAATCCATGTTGTGCGCGGCGACCGGCAGGTGACGTTTTCGCTGCAGAATGTGCTCGACCGCGCTACCAAGCCGTTTCCAATCAAGCCGCTTGATGCCATCAGCGTGATGGAAACCGTGGATATGAAGTTCGACGCCCGCAAGCTCGGCATCCCGCCGCCGCAGCCGCGGGAGAAGTGAAAAACGGCCGCGTGTTTCCGCTGCCGCCCTGGGATGGTGAGGGGGGTGTTAGTGTGGTGGTCTAGCCGCCCGCAGGCATCATCCAACCTTGCCACCGGCACCCTTTCTATTCTAGCCTGAAGCGGCTTGAAACGCGCTGTTGCAGAGGTGACATGCAAACGAATACGCAACCTGATTCGAATCTGAAATGGATGCTCAATGGGGACGCGGTGTTCTGTTTCACGCTGCTGGCAAGGAGCCAGTTTACATGAACGAACTTCCGTCCAAGAACTTCCCACGCTGGCTGGCCGCCTCCTTTGCGGGAACCACTCTCGCCATGCTCGCCGCAGGGGCGCTGTTCTACTACCACCAGAGGGAATCCACCCGCCAGGACGCCAAGAATGACCTCGAAAGCATCGCGCGGTTGAAAGTGGACCAGATCGTCCAGTGGCGGAACGAGAGACTGGCCGATACCTCCGTGCTCATGGAAAGATCTGCGGTTACCCAAAGGGCCGCGAAATATATCGAGACGCCCGGTCCGAAGGAAGGGGAGGGACTGCTTGCCCGGTTCCGCCCTTTGCAGAAGTATTACCATTTCCAAGACATCATGCTGGTGGACGCCGCCGGTCAGGTGCCCCTCAGCCTCAGTGGTTACCGTGGGGCACTTCACGAGCAGGCTGCGCAAGTCTTGGTCGTCGCGATGCGCGCCCACCAGCCCATACTCACCGACCTGCATGTCGGCCCCGGCGACCTGCCGATCCACATGGATGTTATCGCGCCCCTCTTCGCAAATAATGCGGGAAAAACCGAACCGCGTGGCGCGGTCGTCCTGCGGTGTGAGGCGCAGAACTTTCTATACCCTATGATCCAGTCGTGGCCCGTGGCGAGCGCCAGCGCCGAAACCCTGCTCGTCCGCCGGGACGGCGACAGCGTGTTGTTCCTCAACGATCTGCGCCATCAGACAAACACCGCCCTCAAGCTTCGCATTCCGTTGACCCGGACGGAAGTGCCGGCGGTCATGGCCGTGATGGGCAAGGTGGGTGTCTTTGAAGGAAAGGATTATCGCGGTGTCAAGGTCGTCTCGGTCCTGAGACCCATCCCCGACACACCGTGGTTCATTGTTGCCAAGCAGGACACGGCGGAGGTGTTTGCGGCCTGGCGATTCCACTCCGTGTTGATCCTGGCGCTGATCTTCGGACTCATTCTCCTCGCTGCCGGCGCGGCGGCGGTGGTTTGGCAACGGGGCCAGATGGCCCACTACCGCGCGTTGTTCCTCGCCGAGGCGGAGCGCCGGCAGGCCGACATCCGCCACCGCATCACGCTCATGAGCGTGGGCGACGCCGTCATCTCCACCGACGCGCAAGGGCACGTGGAGTTGATGAACCCTGTGGCCGAGACACTCACCGGCTGGCGCGCGGACGAAGCCAGTGGCAAGCCGCTCGACGAAGTGTTCTGTATCGTCAACGAGAACACGCGCAAGGCCGTTGAAAACCCCGTGGACCGGGTGATGCGCGAGGGCATGATGGTGGACATGGCCAACCACACCCTGTTGATTGCTCGTGACGGCAAGGAGCGGCCCATCGCCAATGCCGGCGCGCCCATTCGTGAGGTCGACGGTGCTCTGTCCGGCGTCGTGCTGGTGTTTCGCGACCAGACCAAGGAGCGTGCCGCGCAAAAGGCGCTATTTGTTGAAAAGCAGCGTTTGGAACAAGCCTCCCTGTCCGGCCGGGTCGCGCTCTGGGAATGGAACATTGCCACGAGCGTTGTGGAATGGTCGGGGGCTGTTGACACGATGCTGGGCCACCGCACGGGCGAGTTTCCTCGCACCGTCGCAGCGTGGGAGACCATCCTCCATCCCGACGACAAGGCTCGTGTCATGGAGGCGTTGGAGCAGCATTTGCGCGATGGGACGCCCTACGAAATAGACTACCGCGTGCGGCGCACTGTAGGCGACTATGCCTCGTGGCACGACAGCGGAGTGGCGGAGCGCAACGCGCAAGGCCAGCCCCTCCGCATGATCGGCGCGTGCGTGGACATCACCGGACGCAAGAAAGCCGAGGCGGCACGGCGGCGAATCGAGGAAAGCTATCTCTCCTTGTTCGAAAACATGCTGAATGGCTTTGCCTACTGCCGGATGATCTACGAGCAGGACCAGCCGCAGGACTTCATCTACCTCGCTGTCAACAAAGCGTTTGAAACCCTGACGGGGCTGAAGAACGTGGTCGGCAAGAATGTGTCCGCGGTCATTCCTGGTTTTTTGGAGAAAGACCGGACGTTGCTGGAAATCTATGGCCGTGTGGCCCGGACCGGCGTGCCGGAGAAGTTCGAGACTTATTTGGAGTCACTGAAGATGTGGTTCCAAATCTCTGTGTATAGACCGGAAGATGGTGACTTCGTGGCGGTGTTCGACGTGATCACCGAGCGCAAGCGAGCGGAGGAGGCAATTTGCAAGCTCAACGCCGAACTGGAAATGCGTGTCGTCGAGCGCACCATGCAACTGGAGGCCGTCAACAAGGAGCTTGAGGCGTTCTCCTACTCGGTGTCACACGACCTGCGCGCGCCGCTGCGAGCGATCAACGGCTACGCGAGCATGCTGATCGAAGATCAAGCGAAGCGGCTCGACGAAGAAGGCCGGCACAAACTGGGGACAATCTGTGGCGAAGCCAAGCGCATGGGGCAGTTGATTGACGACCTGCTGGCATTCTCGCGACTGGGACGCCAGCCCATGAATTCTGCGGAGATAGACATGGGTGCGATGGCGCAAAGGGTGTTTGGCGAGTGCGCGGCGCATGCGCCGGACCGCAAGCTCCAGCTCAAACTGGATCCGTCGTTGCCGCTGGCGCGAGGCGACTCGGCCATGCTTCCCCGCGTGTGGACCAATCTCATTTCCAACGCCATCAAATACACACGCCCCAGATCGGTGGCAGAGATTGAAATCACTGGGCGCGTAAACGACGGTGAAGTGGTCTACTGCGTGAAAGACAACGGCGTTGGTTTCGATATGCAGTATGTGAGCCATCTCTTTGGAGTGTTTCAGCGGTTGCACACCGAAACCGAATTTGAAGGCACGGGCGTAGGGTTGGCACTGGTCCAACGCATCATCCATCGGCACGGAGGCCGCGTCTGGGCGGAAGCAACTCTCAATGAGGGCGCGGCATTCTACTTCACGCTGCCACTCAAGAAGGAACAACGATGACCGGCAACGACGAAATTCAAATCCTTCTGGTTGAGGACAACCCGCGCGACGCCGAGTTGACCATGCACGCGTTGAAGAAACGCAATCTCACCGACAAGCTGGTCTGGGCTCATGATGGGGCTGAGGCGTTGGCGGTCATCTTCGGCCCACACAGTGACGCGGGCCGTCATGTCTTTGCCAAACCGAAAGTGATCCTGTTGGACTTGAAGATGCCCAAGGTAGGCGGTTTGGAAGTCTTGCGGCAGCTCAAGGCCGATGTCGCTACCAGGAACATCCCGGTGGTGGTGCTCACTTCCTCGCGCGAAGAACAGGACCTTCTGACTTGCTACGAACTGGGGGTAAACAGCTACATCGTCAAACCGGTTGACTTTGAGAGCTTCTGCGAGGCTGTGACGCAGGTTGGGCTATACTGGCTGCTTCTCAATCAACCGATGGGGAAGTGAGCCAGCCTCGCGTTTTCGCCCCGCCCATTGTCCCAAAGCGGTGTTTCGAAGGCCGCAAACGGCTTCTTGGTGTGGGAAACATCGTCTGCGGCATTGGGGGCTGAACGATAAGGGCAAATGGGCGACATTGCATTGTCGCTGCGGGCACGATAAAGTGCCAGCCTGTTGATGAAAATTGCGCTGGCCCAACTTGACTACACCGTTGGCGACCTTGACGGGAATGCTGTGAAGATCCTCGACGCCTACCGCCACGCTTGCGGGCGCGGCGCGGAGCTGGTCGTGTTCAGCGAACTGGCAGTGTGCGGTTATCCGCCTCGGGATTTGCTGCTGAAACAAAGTTTTGTTTCGGACACGAAGGCGACGCTGGAGAATATCGCGCGGGGAATGAGCGCGGCGCCGGCAATCCTGGGTTACGTGGATTTCAATGAAGAGAAGAGCGGCCGGCCGTTCCGCAACGCGGCGGCATTCATCGAGGGCGGACAGGTGCGGCAGCGCATCTGGAAGACGTTGCTGCCGACTTACGATGTGTTCGATGAGGACCGCTACTTCGAGCCGGCGGCGAGCGTGGAGCCGGTGCAGTGTGGCGCGACGCGGCTGGCGGTGACGATCTGCGAGGACATCTGGAATCAGGAGGCATTCTGGCGCGGCAAGCAGGAACGTAGCGGGCAGCCGCTCTATCAGCGCGATCCGGTTGGGGAATTGTGCGAGGCGGGCGCGGAAATCATCGTGAACATCTCGGCGTCGCCGTTCGTGCTTGGCAAGGAGCGGCTGCGGCACGATCTGATGACGGCGGTGGTGCAGCATTATCAGCGGCCGTTGGTGTATGTGAACCAGGTCGGCGGCAACGACGAGTTGATCTTCGACGGCAACTCGATGGCGCTCGACGCGCAGGGGCAACTGCTTGCCCAGAGCCGCGCGTTTGAAGAAGACCTCGTCATCGTGGACACGAACGCGGGGCAGCCTGTCCATTTTCATGCGCCGTGCGAGGAGGAGGCGCTCTACCACGCGCTGGTCCTCGGTCTGCGCGACTACACCGGCAAGTGCGGTTTCAAGGGCTTGGTGCTCGGCCTCAGTGGTGGGATTGACTCGGCGGTCGTTGGCGCGCTCGCGGCGGCAGCGGTCGGGCCGCGAAACGTCATCGGCGTCTCGATGCCGTCGCGGTTTTCCAGCGACCACAGCAAGAGCGATGCCGAACTGCTGGCGCATAACCTCGGCATCCGCTACATGACAATTCCCATCGAGGCAGCGCACAAGGCGTTTTTAGAAATGCTCGATCACGTGTTCGCCGGCACGAAGCCGGACGCGGCGGAGGAGAACATCCAGGCGCGCGTCCGGGGTGTCATCCTGATGGCGTTGTCGAACAAGTTCGGCAACATGCTCATCACGACTGGCAACAAGAGCGAGATGGCGACCGGCTACTGCACGCTCTACGGCGACATGTGCGGCGGCCTCGCGGTCATCAGCGACGTGCCGAAGATGTTGATCTACCGGCTTGCGCGTTGGATCAACTGCGACCACGAGATCATTCCAACCGGCAGCATCACGAAGCCGCCGAGCGCGGAGTTGCGCCCGAACCAGACCGACCAGGACAGCCTGCCGCCTTACGAAGATCTGGACCGGGTCTTGAAAGCTTACGTCGAGGAACATCGCTCGGTCGCGGACATCGTCGCCAGCGGCGAGAACGAGCGCGTCGTCCGCGACGTGGCCCGGCGGATAGACGTGAACGAATACAAACGAAAACAAGCGCCGCCAGGCCTGAAGGTCAGCGGCAAAGCCTTTGGCATTGGCCGCCGGATGCCGATCGCACAGCGTTACGTTGAGCAAACGCGATGAAACAGGATCTCTCGCAGAAACTTTTCGCCGAGGCGCAGAAGCTGATTCCGGGCGGCGTGAACTCGCCGGTGCGGGCGTTTCGCGGCGTCGGTGGCGAGCCGTTCTTCGTCCAGCGCGGGAAAGGGGCGCGCATCTGGGACGTGGACGGGAACGAATACATAGACTATGTGTGCTCGTGGGGGCCGCTCATTCTCGGGCACGCGCCGGTGGCGGTGGTGAAGGCGGTGACGGAAACGGCGCGCGACGGCATGAGTTTCGGCATTCCCAATCCGCACGAAATCCGGCTGGCGAAGCTCGTGCGCGATGCGTTTCCCTCCATCCAGAAGGTGCGGTTCGTCAGCAGTGGCACGGAAGCGGTGATGAGCGCGATACGCCTGGCGCGGGGATTCACAGGCCGCGACATGATCTTGAAGTTTGAGGGCTGTTACCACGGCCACGGCGACTCGATGCTGGTGAAGGCCGGCAGCGGCGCGCTCACGCTCGGCCAGCCCGACAGCGCCGGTGTGCCAGCGGACCTTGCGAAGCTGACGCTGACCGTGCCTTTCAACGACCGCGTGGCAGTAGAATCCATGATTGCGGTTCATCGGAACGAAATCGCCGCCGTTATTGTCGAACCAATCCCGGCCAATGCCGGTCTATACCTGCCGAAGCCGGGCTTTTTGGAATTTCTCCGGAAGATCACGGCGGCGCACAACATCGTGCTCATTTTCGACGAAGTCATCAGCGGTTTCCGCGTCGCCAAGGGCGGCGTGCAGGAACTCTGCGGCGTGCGACCCGACCTGACGTGTCTCGGCAAGATCATCGGCGGCGGCCTGCCGGTCGGCGCGTTCGGCGGTCACGCTCACATCATGGACCAGCTCGCGCCGCTGGGGCCGGTCTATCAAGCCGGCACGCTTAGCGGAAATCCGTTGGCAATGGCTGCGGGCGTGGCGACGCTGGAGGCGTTGTTCGGGGATGCTGACCTCTACAAGAAGCTCAATACCATCACGGCCGAGTTGGCGGTCGGCGTTGCGGCGGCGGCCAAGGAAGTTGGCGTCGGGATTGCGCAGAACCGCATCGGCTCGATCTTCTGCAACTTCTTCTGCGAAGAGCCGGTAACCGACTATGCCTCGGCGAAGCGCAGCGACACAAAACGCTACGCCAAGTTCTTCCACGCGATGCTGGAGCGCGGCGTTTATCTTGCGCCATCGCAGTTCGAGGTCGGCTTCGTCTCGACGGCGCACACGGCCGCCGACATCGAGCAGACGATCCGCGCAGCCAAGGAAGCTCTCCGGATGGTATGAGTTTTGGAACTGCCATCGTTGCTCTCATCGCACTGCTCGGTGCGGCGTTGGATGTGGCAGGGCAGGCGCCACCGCAGGATGAGGTCTTTCCGCTGAGCCGTGTTCAATCCGGCATGCGCGGCAAAGCCTACACGGTGATGCAGGGCACCGAGGTTGTGCCGCTCGACGTGGAGATTTACGGCGTGCTGCACGACTTCATCGGGCCGAAGAAAGACCTCATCATCGGCAAACTTGTGGATGAACGGACCAAACTCACGGGAGCCGTCCACGGCATGAGCGGCAGCCCGCTCTACATCGAAGGCAAAGTCGCCGGCGCGCTCAGTTACCGGCTCACGCAGTTTGAAAAGGAAGGCTGGTGTGGCTTCACACCCATTGCGGATATGATCGAGGCCGGCGAGCCGGGTGGCGAGATTCCAAGGAAGGCCGGCCGGCTGGAGTCGAGCCTTGGTGGGCAGCATTTTGCGAGTGGCGGTAACACGGGGATTCCACTTCTGCCGGGCGATTCGGCTGGTTTCCGGCCACTGACGGTGCCAGTGACGATCGGCGGTCTCGGGCCGAGGGTATTTGAGTGGTTGCGGTCGGAGTTTGCGGCGCACGGTTTCGACGGGCGGCTGTTGCCAACGATGGGTGGCGGCGGCCAGGAGAGCAAGCTGCTGAAGACGCCGTTCGAGCCGGGCACGCCCGTGGCGGCGGTGCTCGCGACAGGCGACGTGCACATGGCGGCCACGGGCACCCTCACATGGCGTCGCGGGAACCGAGTTCTGGGCTTCGGTCATCCAATGTTTGGAAGCGGCAAGGTGGCGATTCCAATGGCGCGCGCGGAGATCATCGCCACGATCAGCAGCTATTTGATGCCGCACAAACTTTCCAATACGCGCCAGGTCGTCGGCACGATTCATCAGGATCGTCTCACAGCCATCGCAGGCGAGATCGGCCCCGTGCCGCCGATGTCCGAACTGAACATTCGTCTTAGGACTCCGCGCGGCGAACGCACCTTTCACAGCCGGCTCTACCAGCACGAATCCATGACGCCAGCGATAGCGGCCTCCTGTGTGGGGCAGGCGTTGACGGATGCGGTGGACTATTCTCGCGAGTTTTCGTTGGCGCTGCGCGGCGACATCGAATTGAAGAACCACGGCAGGATTCGCGTGGAGAATTTCTACTCCGGCACCGATTCATCCGATCACATCGGCCCGATGAGGGAGGTTGCGAGCGTGTTGGGCGAGCTGTTTGACAACCGGTTCGAGCTGCCGCAGATCGAGCGTATTGCGCTGGAACTGAATCGCGACGACGAGCGGCGGACGGTGCAGCTTGGCGAGGTGGTTGTGAACCGCGACAGGGCGAAGCCGGGTGAAACCGTTACGGTGCGCGCCGTATTGAAGCCGTGGCGCGGCGAGCGGCGCGTGGCGACGCTGGAGTTTATCATTCCGGAAAACGTCCGCTCCGGCGAACTCGACATCCTCGTCGGCGACGCGACCGCAGCCGACGCGCTTGACGGCAAGAGCGGGCGGGTCCGCGTGGAGCGCCCGCAAAACCTGGACCAACTCGTGAGCGTGCTGAACCAGCGCAGGCCGCAGAGCGCGCTTTACCTGCGCGTGACGCGCAAGGGCGACGGCATCGTGGTGGCCGACCAGCGGATGCCGGCGCTGCCGCCGTCGGCGATGCAGCTTTACGATTCGAGCCGCACGATGCTGGAGGCGGCGAGGATCGAGCGCGTGGATGTTGTCGAGAAGCGCCTGCCGCAAAACGCCGTGGTTCGCGGCAGCCAGACGTTGAAGGTGAAAGTCGAGTAAACCGAGATGCCCATGAAATTGTTTGTCATCACATGCCTTCCGGTCATGGCTGTCAGCGGCGCGCTGGCGGTGGAAATGCAGAAGTTCACCAAGGACACTTACGAGGACTTCGCGAAAGGCAATGCGCGCGGCATCTCGATTACGGAGAAGGGCGGGCTTCGTCTGGCACCGGCGGTGAAGAAAACCTGCGACGTTCCGCTGCCGATCATCTGGGCGGCGGTGCGCGACTCGAAGGGCAATGTCTATCTCGGTGGCGGGGAGGGCAAGGTGTTGCGCGTCGGCAGCGACGGCAAGGCGGCGGCGTTCTTCACGGCGAAGGAACTGGAGATTCATGCGCTTGCTGTGGACGCAAAGGACAACGTCTATGCCGCCAGTTCGCCCGACGGAAAGGTTTATCGCGTCTCGCCTGACAGCAAGTCGTCCGTGTTCTACGACCCGCCGGACAAATACATCTGGGCGCTGGCGTTCGACGGCGCGGGAAATCTGTTCGTCGCGTGCGGCAGCAAGGCGGCCATCTACAAGGTTTCGCCCGCCGGCGTCGCGGAGAAGTATTTCGCGAGCGATGAGACGAACATCGTCTCGCTCGGCTTCGACAAGAACGGCCGATTGCTCGCGGGGTCGCATCCCGGTGCTTACCTCTATCGCTTCGACGGACCGGACAAAGGGTTTGTCGTCTTCGCCTCGTCATTGAAGGAGATGAAGGCAATTGCGACCGACGCGAAGGGGTGCGTATATGCTTTGGCGCTTGGCGACACTGAGGCGGTGGCTGCGGTTGTGGCAGTGCCGGGTGCCGCCGCGGCGAAACCGGAGGAAAAGAAAGTGACTCGCAAGAGCGAGTTGTATTGCGTGCATCCCGACGGTTTCACGGAGTTGCTGTGGACGGGCAGGGACGCCACGGCGTTTTCGCTGGCGGTCGCGGCGGACGGCACGGCGTTGGTTGGCACTGGCGAGAAGGGCATCATCTACGGCGTTCGCAGCCGCCATGAGATCGCCACGCTCGCGAAGTTGGAAGGCCAGCAGGTGACATCGCTGCTGGCGACGGGGCAGGGGAGTTGGGTGGCGGTGACCAGCAACCTTGGCGCGCTCTGGAACATCGCGCCGAATCGCGCGACCGAAGGCACGTGGGAAAGCGAGGCGCTCGACGCCAGAATGCTCTCGACGTGGGGGCTTGCAGCCGTCGCCGGCGACATTCCCGCTGGCGCGCGCGTGTTCGTGGGCAGCCGCAGCGGCAACACGGAGAAGCCGGAGAAGACTTGGAGCGACTGGAGCGACGCGACGCGGCGGGGTGACAACTTCGAGTTGAAGAGTCCGGCGGCGCGTTACTTGCAACTGCGCGTGAAGCTCGCCGGTCAGGATGCTGCACGTGCGGCGGTGCTGGATCGCGTGACGGTGTTCTACACGGCGCGCAACGCGCGGCCGGTCTTCGGTAAACTGACGATTCACGACGCCGGCTCCGGCTTGCAGAAGGTGTCGCAACCGGATCCGCCGGTGATGGGCACGCTCGATATCATGGTTTCTTCGAGCGCGCGGCGTGATCCGATGGACTCGGCGCGCAAACAGCGCGTGCAGGTGGTGAACCAGCCGGGTCTGCGCACTGCGGCGTGGACTGCCGCCGATTACAATCTCGACCAGATGACCTTTGACGTTTACCTCCGCGCCGAAGGTGAACCCGCGTGGAAACTGCTGGTGGACAAGACGAGCGATTTCTTTTTCACGTTCGACACGCGCTCATTCCCCGACGGTTACTATCGCATGAAGGTCGTCGCTGCTGATGCGCCGGGCAATCCAGCCGGCAAAGGCTTGACCGCAAGCATTGAGAGCGTCGCGTTTGCCGTGGACAACACGCTGCCCGCGATCACCGTCCGCAGCGCGCAGGTGGCCGGTGGTGTGTTGACGGTGAAGTTTACCGTCGCCGACGCCCTTACCCCGATTACCTTGGTGGAAGTTTCTGCCGATGGCCGCGACTGGTTCCCTGCCTTGCCGCCCGCCGCCGCGACCGGAGCGCGGGAACAGGAATTCACCATCCGCTTGCCCGGCGCGAAATCCGCTTTGCTGCGAGCGCGTGATGAAGTCGGCAACGTCGGTGCGGCGAAGGCAGTGGCGAAGTAAACGTCGTCGCGTGCCGCTACACGATCTCCACCGGACACTGGGGCAGGCTCTCAATGAACGCGCGGCCGTAACGCTTGGTGAGGACCCGGTTATCCAAGATGGCAACGATGCCGTTGTCGGTCTTGCTGCGGATGAGGCGGCCGACGCCTTGGCGAAGTTTCAGGACGGCTTCGGGCAGCGAATACTCCATGAACGCGTTGCCGCCGCGGGCTTCGATGGCTTCGAGCCGCGCCTCGGTGAGCGGATGGTCCGGCACGGCGAACGGCAGGCGGGTGATGATGACATTGGAGAGCGCCTCGCCAGGCACGTCCACGCCCTGCCAGAAGCTGTCGGTGCCGAACAGGACCGAGTCCACGTCCTCCTTGAACTTCTTCAGCATCGTCGAACGCGGCATGCCGCTGCCTTGCACGAGACACTGGAAACCCGACGACGTGAAGAACATTTCCAAATCCTCCGCGACGTCGCGCATCAACTTGTAGCTGGTGAAGAGCACGAACGCCTTGCCATGCGTCAGCTTCACGAAGTGCCGCACCCACTTGCCGACGGCTGTGCGGTAGTCGGGCGAGTTCGGGTCGGGCATCTCCTTCGGAACGTAAAGCTTCATCTGCTGCTCGTAGTCGAACGGCGAGCCGACGGCGATCGCCTCCGCTTCGTCCGCGCCGACGCGCTTGAGGAAGTAATCGAGCCGGTTTTGCACGGCGAGAGTCGCGCTGGTCATGACAACCGATGGGAACGACGCAAATAGCAGTTCGCGCAACGCTTCGCTGACATCCACCGGCGCGGCGTGCAGTTCCACCTGCGGCTGGCGGCGGCCACTTCGCTCGACCCAGTAAACGAATTCCGGGTCCGCCTGGCCGAGAAACGCGCCGAGCTGCTTCCGTGTGTCGTTGACGCGGCGGACCATCTCGCGCAGCTCGTCGCGGTCTTCGTCATCGTCGGCGAGGGACTTGCCGATGTCCACGAGCCGGTCGCGCAACATGGCCAGCGGCGTGTCGAGCGAGTTCAATACCATGTCCGGCTGGCGCACCCGGAGAGTGCTCGCGTTCGGCTTCCAGTGCGCGGCGTCGTCCACGCTGCGGAAGAAGTCGTCGCTGCGGTGGAGCACGGCGTCCACGGCGCGGACAGCTTCGCCGGCGTTCTTGAAAAGAGACAGCAATCCTTTTTCCGTCTTCGGGTTCCAGAGCCGGTGCAACAGCCAGCGCAGCCCGCTTTCGGAGAGGCCGATGCCGATGTGGTCGGCGGCGACGGACTCGACCGTGTGTGCTTCGTCAAGAACGACGAACTCAAACTCGGGCAGCAGCACGCCCTCGCTCTCCTCGCTCTCGGCACGCAACGCGATCTCCGAAAAGAACAGGTGGTGGTTGACCACGAGCACGTCGGCGGTGCGCATCCGGCGGCGCGCCTCCTGGTAGAAACACTTGCACTCCTTCTCGCACTTTTGCGCCGAGCAAAGCCCGCGTTCCGAGCAAACCTGCGCCCAGACGTTCGGGTCCGGCTCGATGTCGAAGTCGGAGCGGCTGCCGTCCTGCGTGGTGGCGGCCCACTTGGCGATGCGGTGCAACTCCGCCTGCTCTGTGGACAGGAACAAACCATCGGCGGAGCGCATGGCTTTCTTCAGCCGGCAGGGACAGAGATAGTTGGCGCGGCCTTTGACGAGTGTGGCGCTGAACTGAACAGGCAGGATCTTCGCCAGCGCGGGGATGTCCTTGCCCATGATCTGTTCTTGAAGATTGATCGTGTAGGTGGAGATGACGGCTCGACGCTTGTTCTCGACGGCGTGGAGGATGGCGGGCGCGAGGTAGGCGAAACTCTTGCCGACACCGGTGCCGGCTTCGACGGCGAGGTGGCGGCGGTTGGCGAGCGCGTTGGCGACGGCCTCGGCCATGCGAAGTTGTTGTGGGCGGAACTCAAATGCCTGGCCCGCGCCGCCGGACGACGCGAGCAGGCCGCCGGGGCCAAAGTAATCGGCCATCTTCGCGGCCAACGCGCCGTTCGGGACAAAGTTCGCAGGTGCAATCATTGCGTTACTTCTAGCACACACCGCGGTGAGTTGCCGAGTGAGAGTCGTTTTGGGTCGCGCGAGGCGTCGTTCTATGAGGAGGTGGGGTTCTTGACTCGCAGCCCCTTCCAAAAAAAGCAGCGTTGCAAAGTCCGACGTATCGAATTAAATACCCGAAACAGCCGCTAAGTAATTATCGGCGAAAAAGAGACTATGCGTTACATACTGTTTGCGATGATGTTTCTGGGGGCGACGGGCTACCCTCTCGCGGTCGCAGCGGAGGGGCCGCTGGCGATGACGCTTCCCGAAGGATGGAGGCTGGAATACAAGGGGGACAATGGAGTGGATTTCTACTCGGTGACGCCGGCGATCGCTAGCAGCGGACTTCTGATGTTTTTCAAGTGGCCGTCTCCGACAAGACCCGAAGAGATTCCGGGCTTGGTGAGGAAACTGGCCGACGGGTTCGTGAAGGCGGCGGCGAGGGCAGGCAGATACAAGTTGACCAGCAAGAAATATGAAGTTGAACGGTTGGAGAGCGAACACTGCAAGGGAAACCACGCGGCCTTTTGGCTCAAGAGCGGGCAGGACGATCTCGTGCAAGGGATCTTCATGATGAGCGTGGACGGCCAGATTTGGAACGGACAGTTTACGGGGCAATCGGAAAACTGGCTGCAATCGCTGAGGTTGCTGAAGACGATCAAGAAGAAGGGCTGAAAAGACCAGGCGTGTGGAATTCCTCTTCGGTCGCCGCGGTCGCCGCTGCGTCGCTTCGTTGACACCCTCGGTGAGGTCTGGCATCCTGCGCGGCTCATGAAACTGCTGGTCATCGGAGGTGGCGGTCGCGAGCACGCGCTGGCTTGGAAGTTGGCGCAATCGCCGCGCGTGAAGAAGATCTACGCCGCGCCGGGCAATGCGGGCATTGCGGAGGTGGCGGAGTGCCGGCCGGTCAGCGCGGAGGATTTGTCGGCGCTGCTGGCGTTGGCCAAGGAGATCAAGCCGGACCTGACGGTGGTGGGGCCGGACAATCCGCTGGCGATGGGCGTGGTGGATGTCTTCGAGAAGAACGGGCTGCGCGCCTTCGGACCGAGCGCGTCAGCGGCGCGGTTCGAGGCGTCAAAGATTTTCTCCAAGCAATTCATGCAGCGCCACGGTATTCCCACGGCGCGGTTCGGCAACTTCTCCAGCAGCGCAGAGGCGAAGAAGTTCGCTGCGTCGCTCGACGCGTGCGTTGTGAAGGCGGATGGGCTGGCGTTGGGGAAAGGCGTGATCATCTGCCGGTCGGCGGCCGAGAGCGCGGCGGCCATAGGGCAGATGATGGAGCAGAAGGTGTTCGGCGCGGCGGGTGAGCGGGTGATTGTCGAGGAGTTCATTCAGGGCGAGGAGGCGAGCATCCACGCGCTGCTCGACGGCAAGAGCTACCGGTTGTTTCCATCGTCGCAGGACAACAAGCGCGTCGGTGACAACGACACTGGGCCGAACACCGGCGGCATGGGCACGATCTCACCTGTGCCGCAGGTATCGGCGGACATTATACAAGCCGCCGAGGAGAAGGTGTTAAAACCGTTCCTGCGCGGCTGCGCGGCGGAGGGCATCGAGTATCGCGGCCTGCTTTATCCAGGCCTGATGTTGACGGCAGACGGGCCGAAGGTATTGGAGTTCAACGCGCGCTTCGGCGACCCGGAGACGCAGGTGTTGATGATGAGGCTCGACAGCGACCTGCTCGACGCGCTGGAAGCGGTGGTGGACCGGCGACTGGCGGGCGCGACCCTGCGGTTCAAGCGTGATGCTGCGGTCTGCGTTGTGATGGCGTCCGGCGGCTATCCGGGCGATTACCCGAAGGGCAAGCCGATTGGCGGCCTCGACGACGCGGCGAAACTGGACGGCGTGCAGGTGTTTCACGCGGGCACCAAGCGCAGTGGCGACGCCATTGTGACGAGCGGCGGCCGTGTGCTTGGCGTCACGGCGCTCGGTCGAGACCTGAAGGTAGCCCGCGAGCGCGCTTACGAAGCGGTGGCGCACATCCGGTTTGACGGCGCGCATTGTCGCAAGGACATTGGGGCGCGCGCGCTGAAGGTTTTGGAGTCCACGCCCGGCTGGGCGGAGGCGGCGGTTTGAAATCGCAGAACGGAATGTGACATGAAACTGATTTCGATATTGTTGGCGGCAGTGTTGGGCGCGGTTGCGGTTTCGGCGTCCGACGCCGCTGCAAAGCCGGCGGCGCCTGCAAAGGCCGAGCCGTTGAACTTGGCCGACCTGCCGGCGGTGAAGGCGGCGTTGCAGAGCCTCTATCTCGATCCCGCAGCGTTGAGCGACAGCAAGCTGAACGAAGCGGCCACGCGAGGCGTTCTCAATCATCTGGGCCTTGGCGTGAAGATCGTCGACGCGAAATCCGCTGCCGCAAAGAACGGTGTGCCGGACATTGCGAAGACGGAGACGCTGGGCGACGAGATTTTCTATATACGTCTCGGCAAACTCGGTCACGATACGGCGAAGGCACTGAATGCCGCGCTCAGCCCGGTGCCATGTGAGAAGTTGAACGGAATCATCCTCGATCTGCGTTTCGTGGCCGGTGGTGACTTTGCCGATGCTGCTGATGTCGCGGGTCGGTTCGTGGCCAAGGACACGGGACTGTTCACCTTGAAAGGCGCGAGGCGGCCGGCGCGTTCCTTCAGTGCGACGTATGAGAAGCCGTGTCTTGTGACGCCATTGATCGTGCTGGTGAACCGCGAAACCGTTGGCAGCGCAGAGGCCTTGGCGGCGGTGTTCGACAACCAACAACGCGGCGCAACCATCGGCAGCACCACGGCCGGCGAGGCGGTCGAGCGGGTTGAACTGCCTTTGGTCGGGGGCAAGAAACTCGCGATGGCCGTCGCCGAGGTCGTGTTGCCGGACGGCAAGAAGATGTTTCCGCGTGGCCTGGAGCCTGATGTGCCGGTGAAGGTGGATCTGGCGGTGGAGCGCAAGCTGCTGCTCGGCCCGAACGCCCAGAAGAACCTGCGCGCCAGCATGGAACCCAAAGTCGTCAAGCATCGCATCAACGAAGCCGAACTGGTCCGCTCACTTGACGCGGGCAACGGTAAGCCGGATGGGAAGAAGCCGGCCGCCGAGCCGAAGAAGAGAGAGCCGGTGGCGGAGAAGGAAACGCGCAACGAAAACGCGAAGGTGGAGCAGCCCGCGGACGTGGCGTTGTCGCGGGCGCTGGATATTCTCAAGGGCCTGCGCATCCTGCGGCGGAGTTGATCGCTCTGGGGAGATGGCTTTCCACCGTCTTTTATTTCAGCCCCTGTTTGACCTCTACTGGCGGCCTCCAGCCATATTCACGGCGGACATCGGGTTTGTAGGCGCAGGTCACTGCGAGCAAATCACTCCGGCGCGCTTTCTCTGGCGGGACGTTGATCTGCACCTGCGTGTAGCCGTCGCCGTGCCATCGCTCGAAGCCGTCGTTGGCACTCGCGGTGAGTAGCTGGCCGTTGAGGCGCAGGTCGCAGAGCTTTGGATTGGGGTAGGGGATGCGTAGCCGGATGGCGAGCGCGGCGTCGAGCGGACGATCCTCCGGTGCGCGATCGGGCGGCTCGAAGTAAATCTTCGTCTCCGGTCCTGCTTCGAAAAAGGCCCGAATCGCCGCTGCGTTGCAGCCGGGCAGTGCGGCGAGATTCGCAACGAACTTCTTCGGATCGCCGTCCAGCAGCCTTACGCCTTTTGCGGTGAGCGCCAGCGCCAGCCCGACGCGACAATCGGTTTGTGGATAGAGCACGCCCATCGTGAAAGTTCCCTGGCGTTGCCAGAGTTTAACGCGGCTGCCGCGGCGCTCGACGGCGTTGCGGCCGGCAGCCATGACCCATTGGCCCACAAGCGACTTCATCACGTTGACCGGATAGCCGGCGGTGTGCTCGCCGTCCCAGACGCGGTTGCCGATGCGCATCAGCCCGCGAAGCCGTGCCACACCGCTTTCCTCATAACCGACCTCACAAGTGCCGAGCAGCGTGTGATAGCGCGCGTAGCCATACATGGCCGTGTAGAAAAACGGCCGGCCCATCCAGAGGCGATCGGTGAGCGGCGGCATGTCCGGTCCGAAGAAGAGGCGCTGGGTGTCCGCCTCACCGCGGTCAATTCCGTAGCCTGCCTTGCGCGCCTCAGCGATCATCGCCTCCGTGATGCGCCAGTCCCACGGCCGCAACGAGTAGTTCGAGTAGGCTGTGCCGCAAGACTCGACGACTTGGTTGCCATTCCAACGCAGCGGCACGCCGTGCATGTCCCACTGCACGTCCGGCTTAAACTCGTCGAAGACCGACTGGAGCGCGGCGATCTCCGACGCCTTGGCCGGTTCCTTGAGCGTGAGCGTGGTGAGGTCCCACGCCTTGCCGCGCTGGCCGCTGTAGGGATCAATGCCCTGCGAGTTGGCGTTGCTCTCGACCGTTTCGTAACCCCACGGGTTCACCACTGGCATCAGCAGGACGACCTGTTTGCGCCGTGTCTCGACCGCCTCGCGCGAGTTGCCCAGCAGCCATTCGGCGAAGCACATGATGCTGGTCGTGCCGGTGCGCTCTGCGCCTGAGTGCGTGGCCGTGACAAGCGCGATCTGCTTGTCGTCGTCGCACACTGACCTGTCCGTAATGCGCGCCAGAAAGATCGGCAGTCCTTCCTTTGTCTTGCCGCGCGTTTCGAACGTGAACTTGTCCGCATGCTTCTCCGACCAGAAGCGGAGCGTAGCGGAGATCTCGGTGAAGCTGGGGCGCCGCACGGGTTGCTTCCAAGGGCAAGACGCGGTGTCCCCGGCCCCGAGCACGGGCCATGCGACGGCGCAAGCGATGATGAGGACGGCGAATCCAAGAACACGGGCAAGGTTGGTTTTCATAAGATGAAACAGGTTGCGGTTTACTTCCAACGAAGGGCCATCAGCAGGTTAGAGAAATCATCCGTCCACAAAACTCCGTTCGTCGCCGGCAGCGGTTGCCATTGTGGATTGCGCTCAAGTTGGCGCACCGGTTCGGCGCGGGGGGAGAGCACGATCCATTCGCTGATCTCCTTGCCGGCGCGCCGCTCCTGGTCGCTGATGTTGAAATCTTCGCGGTCGCAGCCCGACAGCCCCGCGTCCGTCGCAAGGCTCGCCACGATGGGCTTCAGGTCCATCCGTCGGTTTGAGACATGAAACGCAAGCAGCCCGCCGTCGGCCAGCTTCGCGCAATACATCCGCAACGCTTCCCGCGTCAGTAGATGGATAGGAATCGAATCCGAACTGAACGCGTCCAGCACCAGCATCCCGTAGTGGCCGTCTGGCGCGTCCTTCAACTTCAGCCGCGCGTCGCCCAACACCACGCGCAGTTGGGCCGCAGCGCAGTTGCTCATGAATGTGAAAAGGCGCGGGTTGCACGCGATGTGCTTCACGGCCGGATCAATCTCATAAAAATCCCATGCTTGGCCCGGCTTCGCGTAGCTGGCCAACGCGCCCACGCCCAGCCCGATAAGACCGATGCGCGGCGGCAGCGAGCCAGCCACGAAGTCGAAAAGCCGGAACGCGTCGCCGGCCGGACCGGTGCGGTGGTAAAATGCCAGCGGTTCGCCCGCGTGCGCCGGGTCGAGTCGTTGGCGGCCATGCAGCGTGCCGCCGTGGACGAGTTGATGGAATCGCCCGTTCACGTCTTTTGTCACGCGCACCACGCCAAAGAAATTGCGCTCTACCAGCAGCACACGTCCGTGCGCACCGACGTAGGCCGCACTCGCCAGTAGAATCGCCGTCAGACACAGGCTGAAACGAATCGGCCGCAGCACAAACCGATACGTCAGCAGCGCTGGCACGGCGAAAATCGCCAGCGTGCTTAGCCGGCCCGGTTCGGCGCCAGCCGACTGCACCGCGAGGATCAACGCCAGCGTTCCCAGCCCCAGCCCCGCCGGCCAGACTAGGTCCCAGCGGTTGAAACCGCGTTGTTCGCCCACGCGCGGCGCGAGAGCGCACGCGAGCAACATCACCAGTGGATATTCCAGCACCTGCTTGAAGATCAACGGCGCGAGCAGCGCGTTGAACATCCCGCCCAGCACGCCGCCGATAGACATCCAGAGATAGAACTCCGTCAGATAGCGGCTCGCGGGGCGGTCCTTGGCCAGCTCGCTGTGGCAGATGAGTGCTGCCGCCACGAACATCAACAGATGCAGCACGACGAACACGGCTGGCGGGTGCGTCGCCTCGATGATAAACGACACCATCAGCACCAGCGCCGGCAGGCAGAGCACACGGCCCATCCACGGTGGCGCATACAAGGGCCGGCGCGCGAACACCATGATAAACGTCACCAGATAGAGCGCCAGCGGCAGCACCCAGAACAGCGGAAACGGCGCAACGTCCGTCGTCAGATAGGTCGTCACGCCCAGCATCAAGCTCGACGGCACGAACGCCAGCATGACCCATAGTGCCCGTCGTCCCGCTGTCACCGGCCGCGTATCGCGCTCGTCAGGAATTTTAGATTTCAGATGTGAGATTTCAGATTTCTCCGCTGGCGACCGCCACAGCACCCACGCGCAGGACGTCGTCAGCGCCAACAACAGCGCATAGCCTGCCGACCACCACCGGCTCTGCGTCCACAACCTCAAATTCGGCTCCACCAGCGCGAGATAACCGAACAAGCCCGCCATGCTCCCGGCGTTGCTGGCGGCATACAGGAAATACGCGTCATGCGCCTGCCGATGTCGTGTCTGGCTGAACCATTTCTGCAACAGCGGAGCCGTCGTGCTGACCGCCAACAGCGGCAGGCCGACCGTCGTGCCCAGCAACCGCAGCAGCCAGAGGACCGGATTCCCCTCGCTTGGCAATGACGCCACCGCGCCGTCGGAAATGCGGATCGGCAGCACCAGCAACGGTAGCGCCATCAGTCCCAGATGCAGCCATGATTGCCGGCGCAGGCCGAGCCATTGCGTCGAGAAGTGCGCGTAAGCGTAGCCCAGTAGCAGCACCGCCTGATAAAACACCAGGCACGTATTCCAGACCGCCGGCGTCCCGCCCAGCAAGGGCAGGATCATCTTGCCGACCATCGGCTCGACGAGAAACAAAAGCGTAGCGCTGAAGAAGAGCGTTGCCGAAAACAGGTAAACCATGTGCGACCTTGTGTCGCGATGCTGGCACGAAACCGCCGCTGCATTCAAGTGTTGCGCTCCGAGGTGGGTGGAATTCAAGCGAACCGCTGTTACTTTTCGCTGGCTCTTGAAAGGCTGAGCAGGCAGAAGTATTAGTCTGAAGACAGGCCGGAGGCTATGGCCGACGGAGCGTCATAACTGTTTTGATGAAAACGATTTTATTTGTTTGCACCGGCAACATCTGCCGCAGCCCGATGGCGGAAGCATGGGCGCGGCGGTTGTTGGCGGGCCGCGGGGACGTCCGCGTGGTGTCGGCCGGCGTCGGCGCTCCCGACGGACAACCGGCCAGCGCGAACGCGGTGGAGGCGATGGCGGGGATCGGCGTGGACCTTTCCAAGTTTCGCAGCCAGCGGCTGGCGGCGGCGCTGGCGAGGCAGGCGGACTATATCTTCGGGATGACGCAGGGGCACGTGGACTCGATCATCATGGCGTATCCGGAGGTGGCGGAACGGGTGTTTCTAATGCGGGAGTTCATGGAGAACCTGCCGCCCGGCCGCAGGGACATCCCTGACCCCATCGGCATGCCGTTGAACAGCTATTTGGAGACGCGCGCGGCGATCATGGAGGCGATGCCAAGTGTGTTGCGGTTTGTGAAGGAAACGAGCGCGCCGCATCCGACTGCGGCCCCGGCGAAGCCTGCTGTCCGCGTTGCGCTCGGCGCGGACCACGCGGGGCTTGAGTTGAAGAACGCAGTGAAGGATTTGCTGGCGAAAGCCGGCGTGGTTTGCAGCGACTTCGGCACGCACTCGGCCGGCAGTTGCGATTATCCGGATTTTGCCCGCACGGTGGCGCAGGAGGTGGCGGCGAAGAAGTTCAACTTCGGCATCCTCTGTTGCAAGACCGGCATCGGCATGAGCATCACGGCGAACCGAATTGTGGGCATTCGCGCCGCGGTGGTGACGAACGCGGAAGTGGCCAAACTCACCCGCCTGCACAACGACGCCAACGTGCTCTGCCTCGGCGCGTGCGACGTAACGCCGGAGAAGGCGCGCGGCATCATCGAGACGTTTCTCCACACGGAGTTCGAGGGCGGACGCCACGAGCGGCGCGTCAGGAAGATTGAAGTCGTTGCCGATACGTCAATACAGATTCAAGATTCGACTATGAAAACACTACAACATGTTGATCCCGAAATTTACGCGGCGGTTTGCAACGAAGCGCGCCGCCAGCAGGAGAACATCGAGTTGATTGCCAGCGAGAACTTCGTCTCGCCGGCCGTCCTCGAAGCCGCTGGCACGGTGCTGACGAACAAATACGCCGAGGGTTATCCCGGCAAGCGTTACTACGGCGGCTGCGAATGCGTGGATGTCGTTGAGCAACTCGCCATTGATCGCGCGAAACAGCTTTTCGGCGCCGACCATGCCAACGTGCAGCCGCACGCCGGCTCGCAGGCCAACATGGCCGCTTACTTTGCGCTGGCGAAGCCGGGCGACACACTGCTGGCGATGAGCCTGAACTTTGGCGGCCATCTCACGCACGGCTCGCCTGTGAACTTTTCCGGCCGACTCTTCAAGATCGTGCCCTACGGCTTGAGCCAGAGCACCGAGCGGATTGACATGGAGGAGGTGGCCAGGCTCGCCCGCGCCGAGAAGCCGCGCATCATCGTGGTTGGCGCGAGCGCCTACCCGCGCACGCTCGATTTCGCGGCGTTCGCGCAGATTGCGAAGGAAGTCGGCGCTTCGTTGATGGTGGACATGGCGCACATCGCCGGCCTCGTCGCCGCTGGACTTCATCCGAACCCGGTCCCGCACGCGGACATTGTCACGACCACCACGCACAAGACGTTGCGCGGCCCGCGTGCCGGCTTGATCCTCTGCAAGGAGGCGCACGCGAAGGCGGTGAACTCGCAGATTTTCCCCGGCATCCAAGGTGGACCGTTGGAGCACATCATCGCGGCGAAGGCGGTCTGTTTCAAGGAGGCGATGCTGCCGGAGTTCAAGTCCTATCAGCAGCAAGTCGTCAAGAACGCCGCGACGCTCGCCGCCGCGCTCGCCGCGAAAGGGTTCCGCATTGTCAGCGGCGGCACGGACAACCATCTGATGCTCGTGGATCTGCGTCCGAAGAAACTCACGGGCAAGATTGCGCAGGAGGCCCTCGACAAGGCCGGCATCACGGTCAATAAGAACATGATTCCGTTCGATCCTGAGAAGCCGATGGTCACCAGCGGCGTCCGCATCGGCACGCCCGCCGTCACCACGCGCGGCATGAAGGAAACCGAGATGCAGATCATCGCCGACTATATTGATGAGGTGCTGCTCTCGCCGGAGAACGCGCAGGTCGCCGAGCAGGTTAAGGTCAAGGTGAAGGCGCTGACGGCGCGGTTCCCGCTGCCATATTCAACGAAGTAGACTTTCGCAATCAACCAATAGGAAAACACATGTCCATACCGATTATTATCTTTCTGGGGCCGCCGGGATGCGGCAAAGGCACCCACGCCAAGCTGCTCGCGGAGCGGGCCGGGGCAGGGCACTTCGATCTCGGCAGCCTGTTGCGCGGCATCGCCAAGAGCGGCAGCCCGCGCGGTGTCGAGTTGACCGGCTTCATGAGCAAAGGACTGCTCGTGCCCGACAAACTCATCATCGAGATCGTCGGCGACGCTCTGGCCGAGCGCGTCAAAACCAACCCGCCGCCGGCGCTGTTGCTCGACGGATTCCCGCGCACGGTCGCGCAGGCCGAGGCGCTGGAGCAAGTCGCCGCCAGCATCAAGCTCGGCCCGGTCAGCGTCATCAACATCAATCTGCCGAACGAGCTGATCGTCGAGCGCATCGCCAACCGCCGCGTCTGCAACAAGTGCGGCGCGATCTTTGATGTGACGGAAGTTTCGGCCAAGCAGTGCCCCAAGTGCAAAGACGGCCAGTTGATTCAGCGCGAAGACGACAAGGCCGAAGTGGTTCGCCGTCGCCTCGAGGAATACGCGGCCAAGACTGCGCCGCTGCTCCAGTTCTATGGCAAGAAGGGCAAGCTCGTGAGCGTGGTCAGCGACGCGCCGGTCGAGGTCGTGCGCGAGCGCGTTCACGGCGCCTACAAGCAGATTCAGGCAATGTGAAGCAAGTTAGGAATTGTTGGGAGCGTTGCGACGGGCTTGTGCTGCGCCGCAACGCTCCTTTCCTTTTCAGATGACTACTGCCACGCGCTTCGCCGTCATTTTCGACTTCGACGGTCTGATCGTGGACAGCGAGACACCGGAGTTTGAGGCGCACCGGCAGATTTTCGCCGAGCACGGTGTGGAACTGACGGCGGAGGAATGGCGCGGCGAAGTTGGCATCTGGTCCGCGACGCGCAACTGGTTCGCGAAACTCGGCGAGATCATTGGCAGGCCGGTGGACACGGTCGCGCTGCACGAGGAAAAACGCCGTCGCTTCTGGCAGGTCATCAAGATGGAACCGCTGCCCGGCGTGCGCGCGCTGCTCGACGAACTCCATGCTGCCGCCGTGCCGCTGGCGCTCGCATCAAGTTCCGAGGCATGGTGGATCAACCGCGCTGCCACACAACTTGACGTTGTTCGCTACTTTCGCACGATCGTCACCGGTGACGACGTGACGCACCGCAAACCGCATCCCGAAGGCTACCTGCTGGCTGCGCGGCGTCTTGGCGTCGTGCCGGCCTGTTGCGTTGCCATTGAGGACTCGCAGCACGGCCTCGCCGCTGCCAAAGCCGCAGGCATGAAAGGCGTTGCTATTCCCAACTGGCTGACGGCCGAACACGACCTCGACGCTGCCGACTTGCGCGTGACCGACGCGACGGCGTTGAACGTGGAGATTCTCGCACGACTGGTTGGCGACGACGTAAAGCAAAGAAGTCGTGCCGCTGGGGGGCGCACACAACTGTGATTGTCCGACAGCATGTTTTCCTTTGTGAATCGGCTGCGCACTTCGCAGTCGAAATACAACTTTCACTTGCAAAGGCTGACTAATCTACCTACGGTTTTGGCGAATTTTCCGGCACAAGGCGGTCCGTTGGCGGAGAAGCGCCGACGATGGAAGAATGCGTCCCATGGCTGATTCGACGATAACTGTAGGCTACGCGGGAAAACTGGAAGACGAGGCCATTATCACGCGGCTGGACGCCGCCGTGGATTGGGTGCGGAAGAATTCTCTCTGGCCGATGCCGATGGGATTGGCGTGTTGCGCCATCGAACTGATGGCGACGGCTGCGTCGCGATTCGACATCTCCCGGTTCGGCGCGGAGGTGATGCGGTTTTCGCCTCGGCAAAGCGACCTGATGATCGTCGCGGGCACGGTAACCTACAAGATGGCGCTGGCGGTGAAACGGATATGGGACCAGATGCCCGACCCGAAATGGTGCATCGCGATGGGCGCGTGCGCGTCCACGGGCGGGATGTATCGCAGCTATGCGGTGCTGCAAGGAGTGGACAAGATTTTACCGGTGGATGTGTATGTCAGCGGATGCCCGCCGCGACCCGAAGCGCTGCTCGACGCGTTGATCAAACTCCAGGAGAAGATCTCGCGCGAGCCGGGGCTGAAAAATCTCAAGCGGGTGGCAACCTCCAACATTAGCTGATTTATTTTCATGGCCATAGCGCTAGCAGCCATCAACGCACTCACGAAACGCTTCGGCGACAAGGTCCGGACGCCGGTGGCGTTTTCGGACAAGGTCACCGGCCGCGACGAGTTGAGCGTGACGGTGGCGCGCGAAGTGATCGCGGAAGCGTGCGAGCTTTTGAGACAGGAGCCATCGCTGGCGTTTGACTTCCTCGTGGACATCAGCGGCGTGGACAACTACGACAGCGACCCGCGCTTTCGCGTGGACTACCTGCTTTACTCGCACAAGACCGGCGGGCTGCTGCGGCTGAAGGTCGGCGTGCCGGAAGAGGACGCGACGTTGGCGAGCGTGACGAAGGTCTGGCGCGGCGCGGAATGGCACGAGCGCGAATGTTATGACATGTTCGGCATTCGGTTCGCGGGTCATCCCGACTTGCGGCGCATCCTGATGTGGGACGGTTATCCGTTTCACGCGCTGCGGAAGGATTTTCCCCTCGAAGGCAAGCCGAGCAATGTGCCGGAGGTGGCGTTTACGGAGGCGGCTCCGCTGCAAGGCGGGCCGTTTGTCACGGTGCCGGCGGAGCATTCGCGCGAGCGCGAGCCGCGCAGCCAGGAGAACGCGCTACCGGCAGATGTGCGGGACAAGGTGAAGAAACCGTAGCAAGAGACTTTTCAAACGTAGTGGAGACGAACAAACCCAAAGTGGTTGTCAAAGGACAGGAGCCAGCGGCGAAGGACGCGGCAGCCAAGCCGGCTGCAACGCCCGCGCCCGCCGTTCCGCCGACGCCTGCTGCGCCTGCGCCGAAGCCTGCCACTCCGGTCGTCGCGAAGACGGTGCCGCCACAGCCATCAGTGCCGAAGCCTGTGAAAGCAGCCGTAACGCCAGCGCCCAAGGTTTCAGCATCGGTTGTCGCGAAGCCGGCAGTCTCGCCAGCCACAGCTCAGCCGACGGCAGCAAAACCAGCCGCAACGCCTGTTCCGAAGACAACGACGGTGGTTGCTGCGAAACCGGCGGCTCCACAGGCCTCGCCGAAGCCAGTCGCGCCGGCAGCCGCGGCGAAACCGACGAAACCGGCTGAGCCAGCGCCTGCGGCGGGTGCGCCGGTTTCGGCCCCGCCACCGTGGCCTGCGGAACAGAAAGGCACAGAGGATGTTGCTGGCGAGAGAATGATTCTGAACATGGGGCCGTCGCATCCAAGCACGCATGGTGTGTTGCGGATTGTGCTGGAACTGGACGGCGAGGTAGTGGTGAGCGCGAGGCCGGACGTGGGCTTCCTGCATCGCGGCGACGAGAAGATTGCGGAGAATCTCACCTACAACCAGTTTGTGCCTTACACGGACCGCCTCGATTACCTCGCACCGTTGGCGAACAACGTCGCCTTCGTTCTTGCGGTCGAGAAGCTGATGCGGTTGCAGGTGCCGCCGCGTTGCCAGTATATCCGCGTCATCTGCTGCGAAATGGCGCGCATCGCGTCACATCTTGTCGGCTTGGGCGCGATGGCACTCGATCTCGCCGCGCTGACAGTGTTCCTCTACACGTTCACCGAGCGCGAGCGGTTGCTGTCGCTCATGGAGAAGCTCACCGGCGCGCGGCTCACGAACAGCTACACCCGCGTCGGCGGAGTCGCGCGCGACCTGCCTGACGGCTGGATCGCCGAACTCAAGAAGTTCCTCGGCGATTTCCCGAAGATGATTGACGAAGTGGACCGGCTGCTGACGCGCAACCGCATCTTCATGGACCGCAACCAGGGCGTCGGCGTGCTGCCAAAGGATGTCGCGATTGATTTTGGCGTCACCGGCCCGAACCTGCGCGCCAGCGGCGTGGAGTTCGACCTGCGCAAGAACCATCCGTATCTCTGCTACAAGGACTTCGAGTTCGACGTGCCGGTTGGGACGAAAGGTGATTGCTACGACCGCTATCTGGTGAGGATGGAGGAAATGCGCCAGTCGGTCCGCATCCTGAAGCAAGCTTGCGACAAGCTGCCGGGCGGGCCGGTCAACGCGCCAGACCTGAAGAGCGTGCTGCCGCCGAAGGAACAGGTGCTTACGAAGATGGAGCAGCTCATCCATCATTTCATGATCGTTACCGAAGGCCCTGACGTGCCGCCGGGCGAGGTTTACTTCAGCGCGGAGAACCCGAAGGGCGAACTCGGCTTTTACATCGTCAGCAAGGGCGGCGGCGTGCCGTGGCGGATGAAGATTCGCTCGCCGTCGTTCTGCAACCTGAGCGCGCTGCCGTATTTGTTGAAGGGCCACATGATCGGCGACATCGCGGCGATCCTCGGCTCGCTGGACTTTGTGATGGGAGAGTGCGACCGCTAACCATGCAACAGGTGCCTCCACATCTCGAAACCGAAGTCAACGCGTTGCTAACGCATTATCCGCCGGAGCGGAAGCGGAGCGCGATGCTCATGGTGCTTCACGCCGTGCAGGAGCAGCTCGGTTGTGTGTCCGACACGATGATCGAGTGGGTTGCGGCGAAGCTGGAATGCCAACCGATTCACGTTTATGAGTGCGTGACGTTCTACCCGATGTTTCGCCGCAAGCCGGTGGGCAAGTATCACATCAAGATTTGTCGCACGTTGTCGTGCGATCTCGCCGGCAGCCACAAGCTTTGCGACGAACTGAAGAAGATGATCGGCACGGGCATGGACCAGACGACGCCGGACAGGAAATTCACCATCAGTTGGGTCGAATGCCTCGCCGCGTGCGGCACGGGACCGTGCCTGATGATCAACGACGATTTCTACGAGAAGGTGACGAAGGAGAAGGCCGAGCAATTGCTCGCGAACCTGAAATAATCATGGCCGCCGTCGAACGCAAACTCATCACCGCCCGGATGGACCAGCCCGGTTACAGCAACCGGCTGGAGAGCTATCTGGCGGCGGGTGGCTACGCGGCGCTACGGAAGGCGCTGGCGATGACGCCGGAGGCCATCCGCGCCGAGGTGAGCAAGGCCGGCTTGCGCGGACGCGGCGGCGCGGGCTTCGGCTGCGGGCTGAAGTGGTCGCTCGTGGACCGCAAGAGCGGCAAGCCGATCTATCTCATCTGCAACGCCGACGAGTCCGAGCCGGGCACGTTCAAGGACAAGCAGATCATCTACAAGGATCCGCACGCGCTCATCGAAGGCATCGTCTGCGCCTCGTTCGCGAACGGCGTCAAGACCGCCTACATCTACATCCGCGGCGAGTTTGCCGAGGGCTACAGGATTCTGGTGGCCGCCATCGAGGAGGCGCGGGCGAAGAACTTCGTCGGTGCGAACATCCTCGGCTCCGGCTACTCGCTGGACATCTTCGTGCATCGCGGCGCGGGCGCTTACATCTGCGGCGAGGAAACCGGCCTCATCGAGTCGCTCGAAGGCAAGCGCGCTTATCCGCGGTTCAAACCACCGTATTTCCCGGCCGTGCTCGGCCTCTGGATGTGCCCGACCATCGTCAACAACGTCGAGACGCTCTGCAACATCCCGCTCATCGTTGGGATGGGCGGCGTGGAGTTCGCGAAGATCGGCACACCGAACAACACCGGCACGCGCATAATGTGCGTCAGCGGCCACGTGAACAAGCCCGGCTATTACGAGGTCGAACTGGGTAAGATCACGCTCGGCGAGTTGATCAACGGCCTCTGCGGCGGCATCGCCGGCGGGCGCAAGGCGAAGGCGATCATTCCCGGGGGCAGCAGCGCGAAGCTGATGCGCTGCGACGAGCGGTTCAAAGGCAAAAAACGCGACGGCACCGAGTATGACTGGAGCTGGCAGGACGTGCCGGTGGATTTCGACTCGGTGGCGATGATCGGCACAATGGCCGGCTCCGGCGGCGTCATCGTGTTCGACGAGACCGCCGACCTCCCGAAGGCGCTGGCGAACATCGCGGAGTTCTACGCCCACGAGAGCTGCGGCCAATGCACACCGTGCCGCGAAGGCTCGCTCTGGATGGCCAAAGCGCTCCGCCGCATGACGAGCGGCCGCGCCATGAAGGGCGACACCGATTACCTGAAGTCCATCGCCGACAACATCCCCGGCCGCACCGTCTGCCCGTTCGGCGAGGCGTGCTCGTGGCCGGTGCAGAGTTTCATCGAGAAGTTTCGCGACGAGTTCGCGAAGTTGGAGAAATAATGGCCGAGACACCGACAACCGCAGCGCCGGCGCCTGAGATGGTGAACGTCACCATCAACGGGACGAAGGTCCGTGTGCCTAAGGGCATCAACGTGATCGAGGCGTCGCGTTACGTCGGCGTGTTCATCCCGCATTATTGCTATCACCCGAAGCTCGCTGTCGCCGGCAACTGCCGCATGTGCATGGTCGAGATCGGCGAGGCGATGTTCACTCCGGACCGCCAGCCGGTGCTGGAGCCGAACGGCAAGCAGAAGATCGTCATGCAGCCGCGGCTGGCCATCGGCTGCAACACGCCGGTGAAGGAAGGCATGGTTGTGGTTACCAACTCGGCGGCGGTGACGCAGTCGCAAAACGCCGTGCTGGAGTTCCTGCTCATCAACCATCCGCTCGACTGCCCGATATGCGACCAGGCCGGTGAGTGTAAGTTGCAGGAGTATTCCGTCGAGTTTGGCGCGGGCGCGTCGCGGTTCCGCGAGGAGAAGGTTCGCAAGCTAAAGAAGGTGGACCTTGGCCCGCGCGTGGTGCTCGACGACGAGCGTTGCGTGCTGTGCAGCCGCTGCATCCGCTTCATGCGCGATATTGCAAAGGATGATTGCCTCGGCATCGTCGAGCGCGGCAGTCACTCGACGCTGGCCTGCTGGCCCGGCAAGAAGCTGGACAGCAACTACTCGCTCAACACCGTGGACCTTTGCCCGGTCGGTGCGCTGACGGACAAGGATTTCCGCTTCAAGATGCGGACGTGGTTTCTGAGGGAAACCAAGAGCGTTTGCACGAGTTGCGCCACCGGCTGCAACACGATCATCTGGTCGCGTGAGAACGTCGTTTATCGCCAGACGCCGCGCAGCAACGACGCCGTCAACGAATGCTGGATGTGCGACGCCGGCCGGCTTAACTACAAGTTCATTAACGATGCTGGCCGGTTGACGAAGGCCATCGTAGCGCCGGCATCCCTGCCGGCGGGGTCTGGCAAGGCGAACGACGCCGGCAAGGATGCCGGCGCTACGAACTACGCGGACGCTCTCAAACAACTCGGCCCGAAGCTGCGGGCGGCGCTAGCGAATCGCGACACCGTGGCGTTCATCGGCAGCGCGCGCGCGACGAACGAGGAGCTTTACCTGTTTGCGAAGCTGGCGAAGGGGAGCGTGTCTGATTGCGTGCCGCGCTTGTGGGCGACGGACGGTTTTCTCGTCAAGGCCGACCGGAACCCGAACAGCGCGGGCGCGAAGTTGCTCGGCGTGGCGGCGGAACCGATGGGATCGAAGCTCGCGGCCATCGCGGACGGCATCAAGAGCGGCAAGATCAAGACGCTGGTGGTGCATCAGGAGGACGTGACCAAGCACGGCATCGGCGCGGACTTGCTGGCGAAGTTGTCGTTGCTGTTGGTGATTGATTACAAGCAGACTGCCACGACGAAAGCGGCGCACTTCGTGTTGCCGGGCGTGACGTTCGCCGAGAAGCGCGGCACGTTCACGAACGCCAAGGGCCGCGTCCAGCGCGTCTGGCCGGCGGTCAGCCTCGGCGGCGAGGCGCGGCCGGAGTGGGAGATTTTCCGCGACCTGTTGCGCGAGTTGGGCGGCGTGGACAATCATCCCGACATCGCGGCGCTGTTCGCCGACATGGCGGGCAACGTGCCGGCGTTTGCGGGACTGACGCTCGCAAAGGTCGGCGACGAAGGTGTGCAGATTTCGGTGAGCTAACATGATGACGCGAGCATTTCTTTGTGGCAGAAACGGACTTGGAAGTCCGTTCTACGGTCGGGCGGCGGCGCGACCACGTAGAACGAACTTCCAAGTCCGTTTGATCCCAATGAAACAGCCTTAGATGGAAGCGATACTCATACATCTGATCAAGATTGCCTGCGTGCTGGGCGTGGTGCTGTTTATTTGCGCCTACATCGTGCTGGTGGAGCGGCGCGTCTGTGCGTTCATCCAGGACCGGCTGGGGCCGAACCGCGTCGGCATCCCGCTCTGGGTTCGCAAGGACGGCAGCATGGTCACGCTGGGCGGCAAATGGGCGCTCGGCCAGCCGTTGGTGGATGCGTGCAAGTCGCTCCTCAAGGAAGACTTCGTGCCGGCGCATGTGAACAAGCTCTACTTCTGGCTCGCGCCGATGCTGGCGATGTCCCCGGCGCTGATAGTGTTTGCGGTGATTCCGTTCGGCAGCCAGCTCGCTGGTGTGCCGATGATTCTGGCGGACGTGAACGTCGGCATCCTGTTCGTCTTCGCGACCGCCTCGCTGACCGTCTATGGCATCGTGCTCGCCGGCTGGTCGAGCAACTCGAAGTATCCGTTCCTCGGTGGCATCCGCAGCAGCGCGCAACTCATCAGCTACGAGATCTGCCTCGGCCTGTCGGTTGTTCCGCTGTTCATGCAGGTCGAGAGCCTCAAGCTCAGCGAGGTTGTCACTTGGCAGTCGAACCACCTCTGGCTGATCTGTTATCCGTGGAACTGGCTGCCGGCGCTCATCTATCTGGCGTCGTCGTTCGCTGAGACGAACCGGCTGCCGTTCGACATGCCAGAGGCGGAGCAGGAACTGGCCGGCGGTTACAACGTCGAATACAGCTCGATGAAGTTCGCCATGTTTTTCATGGCGGAATACACGAACATGATCGCCGCGTCGGCGCTGATGGTAACGCTCTTCCTTGGCGGTTGGTCGCTGCCGTTCGTGCCGGCGACGGGCGGCGTGCTTGTCGGACTCGCGCACATCTGCGTTTTCCTGGCGAAGCTGTTCGCGCTGCTGTTCTTCTTCATCTGGGTGCGCTGGACGCTGCCGAGGTTCCGGTATGACCAACTGATGGGCCTCGGCTGGAAGGTGTTCCTGCCGCTGGCGCTGCTGAACGTGTTGATCGTGGCGGGCGTCATCATGGCGGGGTGGTGTAAATGAAACTCGAACGCCCCAAATTGACGCTTCTGGAGCGGCTCTACCTGCCGGCGATCGTGTCCGGCTTGGCGCTGACGTTCAGCCACATCTTCCGCAAGAAGGTGACGCTCCAGTATCCGGAGGAGAAGCCGGTGATTCCGCCGGGCTATCGCGGCCAGCCGGTGTTGGTGAAGGACGAGGAAGGCCGCGTCAAGTGCGTCGCCTGCCAGCTCTGCGAGTTCGTCTGCCCGCCGCGCGCCATCACCATCAAGCCGATGGAGTATCCGGAGAACGCGAAATACGGCAAGGTGGAGAAGACGCCGGCGGAGTTCGACATTGACATGCTGCGCTGCATCTACTGTGGTTACTGCGAAGAGGTTTGCCCGGAACAGGCGATTTTCCTGCGCGGGCCGTATTCGGTGACTGGCCTTTCGCGGAAGGCCATGGTGTTCAACAAGGAGAAACTTCTCGAACTCGGCGGCACGTTGCCGGACCCGATCAAGAAGTGGCAGAAGAAATAAGAAGACGCAAATGAAGAAGTTATTTCTTATCGCAGCCTTGTTTATCGGCGTCTCGGTGTTGGCCGCAGAACGCTCGTCGTCTGAGCCGCCACCACCTCCTCCGCCTCCGCATCCACTTTCTCGTAGTGCTCGGCCTGACCCAGAGAATTCAGAGGCGTTCTTGCGGTGGTTCTTACAGCAGAACTATTCCCGCTTTCGTGTCGAGTCACGGATGCCTGGCACGGAAGTCGCGCAGGATCGGGAGGACGCGCTCTATATTTTGGCGAAGGAAGTTCTCCGGTTGCGTAAAGACAACGAGGTGTTGAGGAAACGCCTTGAAACACTCGAACGAAAATGAATGCTGTGCTGCGCTAACATGCACGATCAACTTTTTTGGTTCTTCAGCATAGCGATGCTCCTGAGCGGGGTGTTGGTGGTCCTTGGTCGCAACCCGGTCACGAGCGCGATGTTTCTGGTGCTGTCGCTGTTCTTCATGGCGGGATTATTCGTGCTGCTGGAGGCTTACTTCCTGGCGATCATCCAGATACTGGTCTATGCCGGCGCGGTGATCGTGTTGTTCCTGTTCGTCATCATGCTGCTGGATCTGAAGACGGAGAACGTCCGGCAGTTCAAGCGGTTCGGCGTGGCCGGCGCCTTGGTCGTGGCGGGCGCGCTGGCGTGGAAGCTGACGAGCGTGGCCGCGGCGATACCGGCGGCCAGCGCGAAGCCGGTGGTCGGCACGACGGAGGCGATGGGCAAGCTGCTGTTCACCCAATATCTGCTGCCGTTCGAGGTCACGTCGGTGCTGCTGCTCATCGCGATGGTCGGTGTGGTGGTGCTGTCGAGGAAGGAGACGAAATGAGCGGCGGGATGAACCATAGCGCGAGGTGTTTTGCCCCTGGGAGCGCGGGCATCCTGCCCGCCTTGGCAGTGGAAGGCGCTAATGCTCGGTGCTCTGACGCCTCTTTCGCTTCTCTTTTGCCGGCGGGCAAGATGCCCGCGCTCCCAGGCGTGGTCACCGCCGCTACAGTGGCGGGATCTTTGATGTTGCAAATTGCAACATCAAGTTTCGGAGGTCGTAACTAACCCATGATCCCCGTCACCCTCGAACATTACCTGATCGTCAGCGGCCTGCTGTTTTCGCTGGGGCTGGCGGGCGTCATGACGCGGCGCAATGCGCTGGTGGTGTTCATGTCGCTGGAACTGATGCTCAACGCCAGCAACCTCGCGCTGGTGGCTTTCAGCCGCTTCAACGGCAACCTGCACGGGCAGGTGTTTGTGTTTTTTATCATCACGGTCGCCGCGGCCGAAGTCGCGGTCGGGTTGGCGATCATCGTCGCGTTGTTCCGGCGCCGGCAGACGGTGCAGGTGGACGAAATCACTTCGATGAGGCTCTGACGCATGGAAGACGTAAGCGGATTATTGCTGCGGGTGCTGGCCGGGCCGCTGTCGGCGTCGGTGGTCATCTGGCTGCTTTGCCATCAATCGAAGTTCTATGCCGACTTCGGCCCAATCATGGAGCGGCAGGCGGCGGCGATCATCGCCATCGCTTTTCTGGCCGGCTCGACGCTGTTCGCTTATTGGGCGTTCGGCGCGGTGCGTGACGGCGCGCAGATGGAGAACCGCGTGCTTTACGAGTTCCTGTCGGCGGGCGATCTGATGGTGGAGATCAACTGGTCACTCGACAGGCTCAGCGGGCTGATGATGATGGTCGTCTGCGGAGTGTCGCTGTGCATCATGGTCTATTCGATCGGCTACATGGAGGAGGACCCCGGCGTCAACCGGTTCTTTGCGAAGCTGTCGTTCTTCGTCTTCTCGATGCTCGGCGTCGTGCTGTCGGGGAACTTCCTGATGATGTTCATCTTCTGGGAACTCGTCGGCGTGTCGAGCTACCTGCTGATCGGCTACTGGTATGAGCGGCCCAGCGCAGCCGACGCCGGCAAGAAGGCTTTCATCGTCAACCGGCTCGGCGATTTCGGTTTCCTGCTCGGCATTCTGATGCTCTGGGGCATCACCGGTGAGGTGGACTTCGTGCGTGTGAAGAACAACCTCGCCGCCCATCCGGTGGACCCGAATCTGCTTGCCGTCGCGACGGTGCTGATCTTCTGCGGCGCGGTCGGCAAGAGCGCGCAGTTCCCGTTGCACGTCTGGTTGCCGGACGCGATGGAAGGTCCGACGCCCGTCAGCGCGTTAATCCACGCGGCGACGATGGTGGCGGCGGGCGTCTATATGCTCTGCCGTGTGTCGTTCCTTGTTTTCGGCAGCCCTGTGGCGATGGAAATCATCGCGTGGACCGGCGGCATCACGGCGTTGATGGCGGCGCTCATCGCGACGCAACAGAACGACATCAAGCGCATCCTGGCCTATTCGACACTGAGCCAGCTCGGCTATATGGTGATGGCGGTCGGTCTGAGCAACCCGGAGGGCAGCGGTTACATGCCGGCGATGTTCCATCTCTCGACGCACGCGTTCTTCAAGGCGCTGTTGTTCCTGAGCGCCGGCAGCGTGATCATTGCGTTGCACCACAGCGAGCAGGACATTTGGAAGATGGGCGGCTTGCTGAAGAAGCTGCCTGTCACTGGCGCGTGTTTCGCCGTCGGCACGTTGGCGCTCTGCGGCTTCCCGTTCATGAGCGGCTTCTACAGCAAGGAAGCCATCCTCGGCCTCGCCTACGACCGCAACCCGCGCCTCTACCTCCTCGCGACGGTGACGGCGGGACTGACGGCGTTCTACATGTTCCGCTGCTTCTTCGTCGCCTTCCTTGGCAAGACGCGCGGCGATCACGCAGGCAAGGCCAAGGAGAGCCACTGGGTCGTGCTCGCGCCGCTGGTCGTGCTGGCGGTGGCGTCTATCTGCGGCGGCTGGTTTGGAATCCCGGAGTGGCTGGTGGAGAACAAAGCCATCAGCGCGGAACACGCGCCGAAGAGCGTGATGCTCGCCGCTCTGGCGGCGTTTGCCATCGGGGCGGGCGCGGCGGCGTTCCTCTACGCGCGCGGCGCGACGACGGACGCGCTCAACAAGCTCCCCGTGCTTTCCTGGGTGTTGCGGAACAAGTTCTTCTTCGATGAGATTTACATGGTGCTGGTGAAAGTGGGGCAGGGGACGCTCGCGTGGCTCTGCGGTTTCGTGGACCGCTGGATCATTGCCGGCCTCGCCGTGCGCGGACTGGCGGCGACGACGCGCGGCGCGGGCCAGGTGCTCCGGCTTTTCCAGACCGGCAACGTCCAGACCTACGCGCTCTGGTTCGCCGCTGGCGCGACGATCATCCTTTATTGCTTGGTCAGGTAACGCATGGACTTTCTGAACATATTGAACGGCTCGATCCTGACACCGCTGGTGTTCGCGGCGGGGCTGTGCTTCATGCCGGCGCGGAAATGGCACGCCATCCGCTGGCTGGCGATCCTCGGCGCGTTCATCACGGTGGTGCTCAGTGGGCTGGCGTTCGCGTGGTTCAACCCGAACGACCCCGGCTTCCAGTTCGTGAACCGCGTGACGTGGGTATCGTCGCTGGACATGAGCTGGCACGTCGGCGCGGACGGCATCAGCGTCGTGATGGTGCTGCTGACGGGCATCGTCGGCTTTGCGGCGACGCTGGTTTCGTGGGACATCACGAGCCGGCAAAAAGAGTTCTACGTTCTGCTGCTGCTCATGATCGCCGGCGCGATGGGCATGTTTGCGTCGCTGGACATCTTCTTTATCTACTTCTTCCACGAACTGGCGTTGATCCCGACGTTCCTGATGATTGGCATCTGGGGCAGCGGCAAGCGCGAATACGCCGCGATGAAGATGACGCTCTACCTCAGCGCGGGCGCGTTCGTGGCGCTGATCGGCCTGATCGCGCTTTACGTCGCGTTGCCGGCGGCTGACCGCACGTTCAATTTGCCGACGCTGCTCGACTATGCGCGGCAGCATCCGCTCTCCGCCAACGTCCAGCGGTTCATCTATCCGTTCTTGCTGTTCGGCTTGGGCACGCTCGTGTCGCTGGTGCCGTTCCACACGTGGGCACCGATCGGTTATGCCTGCGCGCCGACGGCGACGGCGATGTTTCACGCGGGCGTGCTGAAGAAGTTCGGCCTTTACGCGCTCATCCGCATCGCGCTGCCGCTGCTGCCGGTGGGCGCGCACGACTGGAACGGCGTGCTGCTGGTGCTGCTGCTCTGCAACATCGTGTATGCCGGCCTGGTGGCGATGACACAGAAGAACTTCAACTACCTGCTCGGCTACTCCAGCGTGGCACATATGGGCTTTGCGTTCCTCGGCATCGCGAGCTTTACGTTCATCGGACTGACGGGCGCGGTGTTGGTGATGTTCGCGCATGGCATCATGGCGGCGCTGGCGTTTGGGTTGAGCGGCTACTTCTTCGCGCAAACCGGCACGCGCGAGATCAAGGAACTTGGCGGCTTGTGCCGGCCGCTGCCGTTCGTGGGCACGCTGCTGGTGATGACCGCGTTTGCGTCGGTGGGACTGCCGGGCTTTGCGAACTTTGCAGGCGAGGTAATGGTGCTGTTTGGCACGTGGCAGGCGCCGGCGTGGCACACGAAGATCGGTGCAGCGAGCGTATCTTGGCCGGTGCTGCTGGCCCTCTGGGGCGGGGCGGTGATCGGCGCGGTCTATATGCTGCGGGCGATGCGGAACATCTGCTTCGGCCCGACGCCGTCGAAGTGGCAGTCGCTGGCGGACGCGAACATCTTTGCCCGCGTGCCGTATGTGTTGCTGCTCGGCGTGTTGATCTGGGTCGGCTGCTATCCGAAGCCGTTTGTGGAGGCGATCAAGCCCGCCACGGGCCAGATCATCACCGCCATCGAGAAGGCGGTGCCTGCAGTTGCCCCGAAGAGATGACATGAACTTTTCGCTGCTCAATCTGGAAATGGCGACGTGCGGCCTGGCGATGCTGGTGCTGATGCTGGAGGCGTTCGTGACGCGGCGCGACCGGCGTTTCCTCGGCTACATCGGCGCGGCGGGCTTGGTGGCGATCCTCGCGTGGAGCTACCACGGCGGCTTCGTGGCGGGCAGCGGGTTCAATGGCATGTGGGTCAACGACCTGACGGCGCTTTACTTCAAGCGGCTCTTCCTTATCGGCACGGCGTTGGTGCTCGTGATGTCGGTCGGTTTCGCGCGGCAGCTTGAAGGCGGCGTGGGCGAGTTCTTCGCGCTGATCCTGTTTGCCTGCACAGGCATGATGCTCACGGCGTCGGTGAACGACTTCCTGATGCTCTTCGTGGCGCTGGAAACGGTCGCGATGAGCTTTTACATTCTCGTCGTCTGGCTGCGGCGGCAACAGCAATCGCTGGAGGCCGGCGTGAAGTATCTGATCCTTGGTGCGTTTGCGTCGGCGTTTCTGGTCTATGGCATCACGTTCATCTACGGCACGACGGGCACGACCGGGTTTGCGGGCGTGGCGGCGTTCCTGAAGGCCAACGCGGCGAGCGCCCCGCTGAAGATCGGTCTGCTGCTGGTGCTGGCCGGGTTGGGCTTCAAGATCGCGACCGTGCCGTTCCAAGCGTGGGTGCCCGATGTCTATCAAGGCGCGCCGACGCCAGTGACGGCGTTTCTGGCCGTCGGCTCGAAAGCGGCGGGCTTTGTATTGTTGCTGCGTGTGCTGTTTGGCGCACTGCTGCCGCTGAAACCAACGTGGGTTCTGGTCATCGGTGCGCTGGCGGGATTGAGTGTGCTTTACGGCAACCTCGCTGCGATTCCGCAGCGCAACGTCAAGCGGTTGCTCGGCTACTCCAGCATCAGTCACGCGGGCTTCCTGTTGCTTGGCGTCGCGGCGGCGGACAGCTACGGTGTCAGCGCGGTGCTGTTCTACCTGTTCGCGTATCTCTTTACCAACCTCTGCGCCTTCACCGTCATCTCCTGCCTCGCGGGAACATTGCCCGACGACGAACGCGAGAACTACGCGGGTCTGGCGCAACGCTCGCCGTTGCTGGCGGCGGCGATGACCGTGGCGTTGGCGTCGCTGGCGGGTGTGCCGCCGATGGCGGGATTCTTTGCCAAGTTCCTCATCTTCGCGGCTATCATCGGACAAGGAAAGTGGTGCCTCACGGCTATCGGCGCGATTGGCGTCGTGGTGTCGCTCTACTACTACCTCGGCGTCGTGAAGGCGATGTATTGGCAGGAGCCGCGCGAGACCAGCGCAATCACGGTTAGTTGGCCGATGCGGGCGCTGCTTTGGGTGACGATGATGGCGGTGATCGGCATCGGCGTCTTCCAAGGGGCGTTGGCGCAGCAGGCGTTGGATGCGGCGAAAGAACTGATCAAGTAGGCGGGTCATGCACCCCATCCGTCGTATCAACACCATCTTCGTTTACGTGCGCGACCTCGCAGCGGCGAAGCGGTTCTATGGCGAGACGCTCGGCTTTGGGAAACCGGAGATTGACGGCAGGTTCTGGGTCGAGTTCAAACTTCCCGACGGCGACACGCACTTCGCGCTGCACCAGAGCGAGACGCACGACAAAGCCGACCGCGCGCTTGGCACGATCAGACTCAGCTTTGAGGTTGCCGACATCCACAAGTGTGCCGCGCAGTTGAAGGAGCACGGCGTGAAGTTTCACTACGAACCGCGCAAGGAATACGGTTTCTGGCTGGCGGAGTTCGAGGACCCGGAAGGCAACGTCCTGCGGCTCTATCAGAAATTGCACTCTCACGAACGCACGGCGTAGGCGCGGTTTCCGCGTTTCTTACCATGAATACACTGCTATTCGACATCGAGACATCGGGGATTGATTTCGAGACCCTCGACGAGGCTCAGAAGGAATACCTCATGCGTCCGGCGGAACGCGAGGCGACCGAGGAGGCGCGCGCAGCGAAGCGAGCCGAGGTGATCCAGCAGCTGAACCTCTGGGCGCCGACTTCGCGCGTGATCGCCATCGGCATGCTCAACGTGGACACGGGCAAGGGGAAGGTGGTTTATCAGGCCGACGACTTCGAGGAATGGACGAGCGACGACGGCTTGGTGGAGTTCGGCTCCGGCACGGAGGAGGACGTGCTCGGGGAGTTTTGGGACGTTGTGAAGCGATACCAGCGGCTGGTGACGTTCAACGGGCGGATGTTCGACTGTCCGTTCCTGATGCTGCGCTCGGCGATCCTTGGTGTGCGGCCGTCTCGAAACCTGATGGGCAACCGTTACTCGAAGGACATGGTGGACCTGCTGGAACAGCTTTCGTTTTACGGCACGACGCGGAAGTTCAACCTCGATTTCTATTGCAGGGCGTTCGGCATCCAAAGCCCCAAGGAGGGCGGCATCACCGGTCTCGACATGAATCAGCTTTTCGCAGAGGGCCGGCACCGGGAGATCGCGCAGTATTGCCTCGGCGACTGCCGCGCGACGACGGAGCTATACAAGAAGTGGCGCGATACTTTGAGCTTCGACGAGCCGGGCGGAAGAGAGTAGGGTATGGGGAGACCGATTGAGGCTGTTTCAGGCGGAACGATTCAGTTACCCCGGCCCCTCACCCTAGCCCTCTCCCCATTGAATGGGGAGAGGGAAGCGGTTCTTGCTGTGCGGAAGTGCATCTGCTTTTCGCGAGGCTTGAGAAGCCTCGTCATCTGAGAGCCAGCAGAATCCTCGATACAGCATCGAATGCTGGCTGTGAATTTACATGAGGTTTGGGAATTAGAGGAACAAGGAAGAACTAGCAGATTAAGTCGAATAACCCGGGGATATCTGGGAGATGCAAGGAATCGTTGGTTTGGGGAATTGAGGGAACTTTCAGGCGATTTGTGCAGCTTTTAGTTCCTCTAGAGGAACCGGTATTTCACAGGCTGGCTCCGTAATACCAAAGGCTTAGGAAAATCTTGAGGCGATAATCCCAAACCATTCGTAACCGTTTTCCCAAACTAATCGTGAATTTACAGGCGCGGCGCTTCTCCCTCGCCCCGTCAGACGGGGAGAGGGTTGGGGTGAGGGGCTGAGTATGCGTCCGTCAGATGGTATCCCAGATCAGATCGTCAACATGCCGCCGTTCACATCTATTGTCGCGCCGGTGATGTAACGGGCTTCATCCGACAGCAGGAACAACACGACGCGGGACAAGTCCTGTTCGGTTGCGAACCGTCCGAGGGGGATATTGCCGAGCTGCCGAGCCCGATGTTCTGGCGTCAACAGGTCGGCCACTCGCTCACCTTCGGTCGTGCCGGGCGCAATGGCGTTGACACGGATGCCGGCGGCCCCAAACTCCTTGGCCAGATGCCGGGTAAGCCCAAGAACGCCGGCCTTCGCCGCGGTGTAGTGTGAGCCGAGGGCCGGGCTTGTCTGTCGGCCGGCGATCGAGCTGAAATTGACGATGGCCCCGGACTTCTTGCGTATCATCTGCGGAATGACGGCTTGGCAGCACAGGAACGTTCCCTTGAGATTCGAATCGAGGACCATGTCATACTCGTCTTCCGTGATCTCGAGTGTTGGAACCAGGAGCTTGTAACCGCCGGCGCAGTTGACCAGGAAGTCGATTCCGCCGGTCTCGTCAGCGATCCGCTGGAATAGCGCCTTTACGGCGGACGCGTTGGACACGTCGAGTTCGGCTGGTATGACAGATGGGCCGAGCAGCTTCGCCGCTGTTCTCGCCCGCTCAAGATCCAGATCGGGGATGTAAACCTTGACGCCCTCGGCGATCAGATCCGTTGCGATCACCTTGCCGATGCCCCGTCCAGCGCCCGTTACGACAGCGACCTTGTTTGCAAATTGATACATCATTCTCTCCGTGATTGGACTTAACTTCTCGAGCCACCTGAAGGTTGGTTTGTGGCCGTAGTTGATGTTGTCTGATCGTTTGCGGTTTGTCCATCCCAGCGCAGGAAGGGTAGTTGGTCAGATCTCGTGCCGGTCCTTGGCACCGGCGCAATTGACCGTAACGACCTGACAGAGGAAGCGGCTGTCGCGTTTGGTTTCGTGCCAGACGCCGGGCTTGACGATGAGCGTGTCGCCGGCGTGAAGCGAATAGAGTGTGCCAGCGACCTCGATGGTCATCTCGCCTTCGAGCAACGTGTAAATCTCCGTGCCGATCTTGTGGCAATGCCGCGCCTGCTTGGCGCGCTCGGTGAAGATGGCGAACTCCGTGTCACGCATTGTCACGACGGGACACTTGGCCGGCGGCGATGACGCGCGCCAAACGACGGCCTCCGCCTCCTGCTCGCTGTCGGGGCGGATTTCGGTGACAAGAATCTTGCGGTCGCCGCGCGTTTGGAGTGCGGGGTCTTGTTTCGCGGCTTCGAGTGTGACGAGGAGTGCGGGCGTCATAGAGGTGCTTTATTCCATTCCGAGTTTCGCCAGCAATCCCTTCCTGCGGACGACGGCGAACATGTAGCGGAAGAAGACGGCGGCGGCGATGAGATAGACGACGTTCAGTCCGAGCGACCACCAGAACATGTGCCACGGGACAATGCCTGTCGCGAGGACCTGGCGCATTCCCTCGAAGACGTAGGTGCACGGCATCGTCCATGAGATCGGCTGTAGCCACACTGGCAGGACGCTCACCGGATAGAAAACGGCAGAGAGCGGTTGGACGAGGAATGGGATGCCCCAGGCGAGTGCCTCCGCGGCGTGGCCCCAACGCATGATGAGCGCGACAGTCACCATGCCCATCGCCCAGCCCATCAGCATGAGGCTGAGAACAAACGGGATCAGCGTAAAGCCGAGTTGGAAGATGTTGAACGCGTAGAGGAGCCACGCGAGCGCCGCCAGCACGAGGCCGTTGATGAGGACCTTGATGACGCCGAGCGCGAACGTGGCGGTGAGGAACTCGCCGACGGTGACGGGCGCGACGAAAATGTTCAGGAGATTGCGTGCCCAGACATCTTCGAGGAAGGAGATGGTGACGCTTTGTTGGGCGCGGTAGAGCAGGTCCCAGAAGATCATCGAGCCGATGAGAAACGTGATAAGTGCCGGCACGTTGTTGGACCCGATCTTCAGCAAATACGCCGTGAGGAAGCCCCACACGAGCAGGTCCATCACCGGCCAGAAGAAAATCTCCATGATGCGCGTCCAGCTCTGCCGGTAGAGCAGGAGGTAGCGGAGGAGCAGGGCGGTGATGCGGCGGAAACTCATGATCGGAATTGGAACCACAGATGGACACAGATAAACACGGATGAGGAAACAAAGCAGGCGAAGCTCAATCTGTGCGCATCTGTGTTCATCTGTGGTTGCCTTCCTTTGTTTCCTCGAGTTCCCCATCGCGGACGATGCGGATGAAAACCTGCTCCAGCGTTTGCTGGTTGAAGCGCGCGATGACGTCGCGGGGCGGGCCTTCAGCCATCTTGCGGCCGTGGTGGAGGAAGATGACGCGGTCGCAGATTTCCTCGATCTCGCGCATGTTGTGTGAGGTGTAGAGGACGGTGATGCCACGCTCGCGCTGAATGCGGCGGAGAAGCTTGCGGACCTTGTCAGCGATGTCGGGGTCGAGCGAGGCCGTCGGCTCGTCGAGCAGGAGCAGTTCGGGGTCGTTCAGCAGCGCCTTGCAGAGGTGTAGGCGCGTGGATTCGCCACTGCTGAGCTGGCCGGTCTTGCGCGTTGCCAGTTTGTCTATTTCGAAGAGTTGCAGCAACTCCATCGCCTTCTCGCGCCAGTTGGCGACGCCGTAGATGCCTGCGAAGACGCGGAGGTTGTCCATGACGCGGAGGTTCTGCGGCAGGCTGACGTAGGCGCTGGAGAAGTTGAGGCGTTGAAGAATCGCCTGCCTATGCGTGGCGATGTTCTGGCCGAAAACGCGGATGCTGCCGGCGGTTGGCTCGATGATGCCGAGGAGCATCTGAATGGCGGTGGTCTTGCCGGCGCCGTTGGGACCTAACAGGCCGAGAATTTCGCCATGTCCGGCGGTGAAGCTCAACCGGTCCACAGCGGTCGTGCCGTTGAACGTCTTCACCAGATCGTGGACCTCGATAACCATTGGATTCGTCACTCCGTTGGCCGCCGCTTGATGGTCTTGATGAAGTCCGCGGCTGTTTGCAGGACGCCTTGGTCCATCAGGATGCTGATGTGACCATGATTGTATCGCTCAATGCGCGGCTTGCCCCATGCCTGCCAGAGTTCATCAATCGTTTCCGGTCCGAGGAACTGGTCGTAGAGCGCCTCGATGAGCAGGATGCGGTCGCGTTCGAGCAGCGGCTGGTGGAACTTCGGCAGCATGGGCGCAGCGATGCGCGCGATGTCTTCCTGCGACGCGCCTTGTTCGAGAAACACGGCTTTCATTGCCTTCAGGAACGCCAGTTCCCAAATCTGGCGGTCGAGCCGCACGGCAGGCGTCATCAGGATGGCGAAGTCGAGTTCGCGCTCCACGCAGGCGAGGATGCTCGCGATCCAACCGCCGAGACTGATGCCCCAGACGCCGACAGGGCCGCGATGGTGTGAGCGCAACCACCGCAGGATGATGCGCGCCTCGATGACCGCCTGCTGCACAGCTTGGACGGTCTGGGAGATGTTCTCGGTGAGGAAATACTCGTTCCAACGATTCGGCTTGCGCTGGACGTGATAGGGAAGGTTGACCAGCGCGCAATGGATACCTCGGCGCGCGAGGCGGTGGCCGGTGCGGCAGTAGTTGACGTAGTAGGCAATGCTGGCGTTCCAGCCGTGGAGGAACAGGACAACGGGCCGCTCCAGCGTGTCGTCGCCGGAGCCAACGAAATAGTTGCCGTTGACGCGATTGTTCACCGCCCACGGCGATTGGAGCGGGCTGTCGAATTGAAACGAGCGGTGGACCACCGAGCCGAGCCGGCGCGGTTTGCCGAAGCATTCGTGGAGGTTTGGGATCGGTTCTGGCAGCGCAAAGAGCGTGTCCCACGAACCAAGGTCGCGTGGATACGCCCTCCAGTTTTCCTGTTGCTCCGGGTGTGCATCGTGGTCCTGATGACCGTCTCGCATCATGCACGTTGCGAAACGGATCACCGCGTGATCCATCAGATGGGCCAGCTTCCGGTTCATCGAGTTACAGAATTGTGTCCCGTGACGCCCGCTGACAACAGGAAAATCTGCGGGCGTCGGGCTTTTGCAACCGGTTAATCATCGTCATCCACCCTCGCGCCGGGCGGCAATAACAGGCGGCGGCAGGCGGTTGTGCTGCCGGTGAAGTAAAAGGCGAACACAAGCAGATACACCAACGACAGACCGTCGAAGCTGACACGAAAGGCGCTGTAGATCAAGGCGGCCACGGCCGCTGGCGTGAGCGCCAGTGTGCCGAAGCTGAACAACTGGTCGAACCGGTAGCTCGGTTCGATGCCTTGTTCGACAAACGACGCGAGGCCGCCGAACAGCGCCACTTGCAGCAAGCCGACGCAGAAGACTCCCAGGAGCATCATGATGGCGCCAGCAAAGCCGCAGACCCAGAGCGATTCGCGGAGCAGCCCCCGCAGATACGCAGCGTCCACGCGGCCGTCGGGAAGCATGGAGACGTCAATCGGCGTCGGGTTCTGGTTGATTTCCGACCAGAGCAGGATGCTGTTAGCGGTGATAGTGATGCCAGCGGTGGCTCCGGCGGGAACCTGTGGCTTGGCGTTGGCGGTGTCGAGAACAAGTGCGAAGTCGCGGAAGAGTCGGCTGTAGGGTTGTGGCAAAGCGGTGCGAACGCGGCCCTTTTCGATGAAGAACTCCGGCAGCGCTTTCGATTGTTCCATCTGCTCCAGTGCGGAGTCAGCCCAAAGGTAGCTGTTGCGAAGGAAGATGGGCGTGCCGACCAGCGCCAGCAGCAAGGCGAGCTTCAGGAGATACTTGAGCGCCTCCGCAGGCGTCCAGTCCAGCGCCAGCCGGTAGAACCTCATCCCTGAGCACACACCGAGCAGTATTTGCGGGAAAACCATTACGTTTGTCGGGACGCCAGGAGGCCGCGGACGCCGCGCTTGCGCACGGGCGGCAGATCGGCCTGGGTTTCTTTCTGCAATCGCTTGAGCGTGCCGCCGAGGCTGACCTTGGTGGCGGAGTCCATGCGGTCAACGAACAGCACGCCATGAAGGTGGTCGTTCTCGTGTTGGATGACGCGCGCCAGCAGGCCAGCGCAACGGAACTTCAGCGGCTTGCCGTCGAGGTTCATGGCGTTGACAGTAATGGATTCGGCGCGAAAGATGTCGGCTGAGATGCCGGGGAAGCTCAGACAGCCCTCGAAGCCGACCTCTTTGCCAGCCGGTTCGGTGAGGGCAGGGTTGAGCAACACCATGGGCATGTGCGCAGCGACGTCGGCTTCGGTGCCGTTGATCTGCATGATCGAGGGGCGTTCAGACTCACGCACATCCAGCACCATGAGCAACAACGGCTGTCCAACCTGCTGTGCCGCCAAGCCGACGCCGGCGGAAGCGCGCATCGTCTCCAGCATCGAAGCCGCCAGCTCGCGAATCGCGGGCGTTACCGCCTCGATTCGCTTGCCGCGTTGCCGCAATACCGGATGACCGTATTTGACGATAGACAATGTCATCAGAGTGACGCTAACCAATGCAGACGGAAAATCAACCGGAAAGCTCGCAGCGAGGGCATCTCTGCCCGCGAATGCGGGTCGGTTCCAGGACAGTCTGGCAGCCGGGCTGGGGGCAGCCGGGCTGGCGGGTTGACAGGGGGGAGGGCGTTCGCTAGGCTGACGGCCAATGCATCGTTTCAGAATCGTTGTGCTGGCCGTGATGGCGACGCTGTTGGCTTTTCCGGCCAGGTGTCCGGCCCCGATTATTTATCGGCCGGGCGAAGGCTGGGAGACAAAGGGGTCGGCTATCGCGGCGGCTACGCCGAAAGACCAGCTCGAACAGGGCAAGGAATTCGAGAAAGTGCGGAACTGGAACGACGCGATGGCCTCGTATCGCATGTTGTTGAAACGATGGCCCACCTCAATCCATGCCGGCGAGGCGCAGTTCCGGGTCGGCTATTGCCAGGAGCAGCAGCGGGATTACTACAGGGCGTTTCTCTCCTACCAGAAGGTGGCGGAGAGTTACCAAGGGTTTGACAAGTTCGACGAGCTTATCCAGCGGCAATACAAGATCGGCAATCTCTTCCTGGCTGGCGAGCGGGTGAAGTTCTTCTTCATCAAGACCTTTCCGTCCATGGATCGGGCGGTGGAGATTTACGAGAAGGTGATCAAGAACGCCCCGTATAGCGATATTGCCCCGTCGGCGCAGATGGCGATTGGCTACGCGCGCGAGAAACAGAAGAAGTTTGACGAAGCCGTGGCGGCTTACCAGAAGCTGATTGAGAAGTATCCGCGCTCCTCGCTGGCGGAGGAGGCTTACTTTAACATCGGTCTGGCGTATTATCGGGCGGCCACGCGGTCGGAGTATGACCAAGGCTACGCCAACAAGGCGGTGGATGCGTTCAACGAATACCGTGCGAAGTTCCCCGGCGGTTCGAAGCTCGACATCGCGCGCGAACACATCACCAAAGTCCAGACTGACCAGGCGCGGGGCCTTTTTGAGGTGGCGCGCTTCTACGACAAGCAGAAGGAGTTAACGGCCGCGCTGGTGTATTACAACGAGCTGATCGCCCGCCATCCGAAGTCCAGCTACTGCGAGGAGGCCAAGCAGCGCGTTGAGGTGCTCCGGCGGCTGGCGGCGCTCAAACCGGCTCCAAACCCTGAAGAGAAAAAATGACCACGCTCCTACGCTTATTCGTCGTCGCTCTCGCCGCCGCGTTCTGCGCGGGCTGCGCTTATCGGGTGGGACCGACCAGCACGATGAACGTCCGATCCATCGCCGTGCCGAACTTCCACAACAGGACCTTCGAGCCGCGCATTTCCGTGCAGGTCACCACCGCGGTTATCAAGCGCATCCAGACCGATGGCTCCATCCGTGTCGTCTCCGAGGACGGCGCCGACGCCACGCTGACGGGTGATATCGTTTCTTGGCAGCGCGAACCACTTCTGTTCCGCAGTGACAACACACTGGTGGCAAAGCAATACCAACTGAACATTCAGGCCCACGTGGTGTTGACCGACAACCGCACAGGCAAGCGGCTCCTGGAGGGCGACTACATCGGCAAGACGCAGTATTTCTTCGGCAACGACATGACGCAGGCCGAGCGGCAGGCGTTCCCGCTGGCTGCCGAAGATCTCGCGCGGCGGATTACCGACCGCATTGTGGACGCCTGGTAGATTGTAGAGTCGGCCGTCCCGGCCGACGGAATTGTTTCCACCGGTATCTTGCCCCCCTCGATGTGGCGGCCGGGACAGCCGCCACTGCAACTCTGCGAACACTCTGTTCGTCTTTGGCCGTGCGCGAAACAACTGAAAGAGAAAAAGGCGACCGGGAAGAATCACCGGCCGCCTTTTTACTTGGCGGAAAGCAGCTACTTCGCGGCGGGAACGGCCATCTTGGCCAGCCGGGCGGCGAAACGCGACTTCTGGCGCGCTGCGTGGTTGGCGTGGATGACGCTTCGCTTGGCGGCCTTGTCGAGCGCCGAGCTTACTTCCGGAAACAGTTTGGTTGCATCGTCTTTCTTGCCCTCGGTGATGAGACTTAGAAATCGCTTCTCGATGCTGTGCAACGCGGTCTTGACCGACTTGTTCTGCAACCGCTTGCGCCCGCTGCTACGCAGCGCCTTCGCGGCCGATTTTGTGTTCGCCATACTTTGTAATTCTCCTGACTATCGAAACGTGAGCCGCAGATGCTAGTCAAGGACTCCGCCAAGTCAACTGCATTTCCTGCATTCCCGCCGTGAAAAACGTTGGACTTGGGTGGCGAATCGGCGAATAGATAGCGCGAGCGGAGATATCATGAAAATCTTGCGGAACTTCCTGATGGCCGGACTGGTTCTTTTCACCTTCGCCTGCCCGTCGCTGTGGGCGGCGGAGAAGCTCAAAGCGCTGATTGTGGACGGCCAGAACAATCACAGTTGGGCGACGACGACGCCGGTGCTGAAGTGGATTCTGGAGGAGAGCGGGCGGTTCACCGTGGATGTGTCCACGACGCCGCCCGGCCCGCCCAAGGGGCGAATATCGGCGGAGCAGAAAGCGGAGCACGAGAAGGCCAACGCCCCGCTCTGGGCAAGATGGCGGCCGAAGTTCAGCGACTATGATGTGATCGTGTCGAACTACGCCGGCGACCGTTGGCCGGACGAGGTGCGCGTGGCATTTGAGAAGTATGTCCGCTTCGGCGGCGGCTTGGTGATCTTCCATGCCGCCGACAACGCGTTTCCCGACTGGCCGGAGTTCAACCAGATGATCGGCGTCGGTGGTTGGGGCGGTCGTAACGAGAAGTCCGGCCCCATGCTCCGCTGGCGTGACGGCAAGATCGTGCGCGACGAGACACCCGGCGCCGGCGGCACGCACGGCCCGCAGCACGAGTTCATCGTCGAGATTCGTGACACGGAGCATCCGATCACGAAGGGCCTGCCCACGCGCTGGTTGCACGCGATAGATGAGCTTTACTCGAAGCTACGCGGTCCGGCGCAGAATCTCACGGTGCTGGCGACGGCGTTCGCCGATCCCGCCAAGCGCGGCACTGGCGAGCACGAGCCAATGTTAATGACGATCGCTTACGGCAAGGGCCGCGTGTTTCACGACGCGCTCGGCCACGCCCCGCCCTCGATGGTGGACATAGGTTTCCAAGCGACGTTGGTGCGCGGCACAGAGTGGGCCGCCACCGGCAAGGTCACGTTGCCCGCGCCGAAGCCGGAAGAGATGTCCGCCGACAAAGTCGTGAAACGCGAGCCGCCGGCGAAGCCATAAGGAACGGTAGGGGATGAATCGCCGACAGTTTCTTCAGACGACGACAGGCGCGGCATTGGCTGCGGGCTGGCCGGGAATCGTTTCCGCCGACGCGACGAGACGCAAAGCGCCGTTCCGCGTGCTTTTCAGCAACGACACGACCAACATCGTTTCCTGCGCCAGCCCGTGGCACAAGAAGGGGGAGCCGTTTCGCGAGAAGATGTTGGAGGCAACGGTGGACGAGGCGGCGGGCACTGGCGTGGACGCGCATTTGCTCCAGCCGGGCGTGGGTTGGATTCCGTGGTGGAAGAGCAAGGTCTATCCGGCGGAGCAGCACTACCGGTGGTTTAAGGAGCGGACGGGGATGGACCCGGACTCGTTTGGCAAATACATGCTTGCGGGCGGCGACATGGTGAAGGTGTTCGTGGAGCGTTGCCGCAAGAAGGAGCAGGCGCCGTTCATCTCGCTGCGGATGAACGACGGGCATCATTTGGAGAACGCCGGCGTGAAGGATCGTCGCTCCATCTGGGCCAGCAAGTTTTACGTGGAGCACCCGGAGTATCGCATTGGGCCGGACCTGGCGAAATGGGAGCAGCATGTGTTGAATTGGGCGATTCCGGAGGTGCGGGCGCACAAGTTCGCGTTCATCCACGAGCTTTGCGAGAACTACGACCTCGACGGGTTCGAGATGGATTTCATGCGGCACTACAGTTACTTCCAACTCGACAAGACCACGAGCGAGCAGCGGCGCGGCATCATGACGGCGTTCGTCCGGCAGGTGCGCGAGTTGCTCGACCGCACGGCGCGCGATGGCAAGCGGCGCTGGCTCTGCGCCCGTGTGCCGGCTTACACGTCGGCGCATGACCCGCTGGGACTGGACCTGCCTGCGATGGTGGAGGTGGGGTTGGACATGGTGAATCTCTCGGCGAGTTACTTCACCGTGCAACAGACCGACCTTGCTGCCATCCGGCGCAGCGTGCCGCAAGCGGCGGTGTATTTGGAGATGTGCCACTCGATTTGGAACGGCCGCAAACCCATTGCCAAAGGCTACGACACTTTCCCATTCCGGCGCGCGACGCCGGAGCAGTTCTACACCGCGGCGCATCTCGCTTATGCGCGCGGCGCTGACGGCGTGAGTGCATTCAACTTCGTTTATTACCGCGAACACGGCGGGCAGGGGCGCGGGCCGTTTTCGGAGCCGCCGTTCCACGTTTTCAAGCATCTCGGCGACCGCAAGTGGCTCGCGCGGCAACCGCAGCATTACTTTTTCGCATCGGGGTGGGGGAACCCGTTCGCAAAACCGCCGGTGCTGCCGCGAAAGATGGCGGCGGGCCAGACCGAGGCGTTCACGCTCGACCTCGCGCCGCCGACGGGTGGCTGGAAACGCGGCGGACGGCTGCGGATTCAGGGCGAGGACTCGCTCGGCGAGAGTCGCTGGTCCGCGCGGCTCAACGGCAAGGAACTTGCGGCGACCGACGATCTTTCGGAGCCGTATCCGAACCCGTATCCACCGATGCTCGGCAAGCCTGAGGAACTACGGGCGTGGAGCGTGCCGGCGAGCGCCATGAAGGATGGCCCGAACCGGATCGAAATCACGATGACCGCGAGCAAGCCGTTGAGGGTAGCGTTCCTGGATCTGGCGGTGCAGTGAGATGTGCGTGCATCGCGGCAAAAGGTTTACAAGTGAGGTCTGCCGGCTATTATCGGGCCCGAGGATTGCGATGATGCACGTCACACAGTGGATTGTTTGCTACGTTTCGCTGCTGGTCCTGGTCGCGGTTGGCTGGGCGGACGGCGGCGTCGCGGAGAAGATCGGCTGCGACAAGATTCTCTTCGTCAAGCGGTTCACCTACAACTCGAATCACTACTACACCGAGTTCATCAACAGCACGTGGCAGCCCGGCGGCAACCTCTGTGTGCTCGACCTCAAGACGGGCGGTGTGCGCGAGTTGGCGCCTCAACTCAAGGGCGGCGTCTTCGAGCGGTTCGACCTGTCGTTCGACGCGCGGCGAGTGGTGTTTGCGTGGAAAAAAGCGCCGCTGGAAGGTTATCGCATCTATGAGGTGAGGATTGACGGCACAGGCTTGCGGCAGTTGACGTTTCCGCCGCCCGACGAAGCAGAACTGGTCCGCAAATACAAACTCGCCGCCGAGTATCATCACGGCACCGACGACATGCAGCCGTGTTATTTGCCCGATGGCGGCATCGCGTTCATTTCCACGCGGTGCCAGTATGGGATTCTCTGCGACGGGTCGGACAATCTCACCACCACCGTCCTCTACCGCATGGACGCCAACGGCAAGAACCTTCGCCGGCTCAGCAACAGTTCCGTCAGCGAGGCGTCGCCGGTGATGTTGCCTGACGGCCGCATCCTCTACACGCGATGGGAGTATTTTGACAAAGGTGCGGTCAGCGTGAAATGCCTGTGGGCCATGCGTCCCGACGGCACCGCTTCGGCGGAAATCTTCGGCAACGACATTGCGCTCCCGCCGACGCTGATCTACGGGCGGCCGATCCCCGGCGGCGCGAACCGCTTCGTCGTGCTCGGCGCGCCGCATTACCCGCAGAACGGTGTTGGCACGGTCATCCGGCTCGACGTGGACAAGGACATCCGCACGCGCGAGCCGATGACCTACATGACGCCCTCCGTGGACATCCGAAACGAGGGTGGTTTCGCGTTCCGGCAGCCCAACGGCTCGTGGCGCGAGGACCGCGACGGACGCGGTCCGCTCTTCAAGGACCCGTATCCGCTCTCCGGGAAAAGTTTCCTCGTCGCGCACAAGCCCGCCGGCCCCGCGTGGAGCGATGCGAAAGCCTACGGCCTCTATTTGCTCAACGACCGCGGCGAGGTGGAGGAGTTTTACCGCGATCCGGCAATCTCCTGCTGGCTGCCGTATCCGCTGAAGCCGCGCCGCGTGCCACCGGTGCTGAACAGCAGCATCAATCGCGAACTCGCCAGCCGCAACGAAGCCGTTTGTGTCGTGGCGGACGTTTATCATGGCTTGGAAAACGTCCCGCGCGGCACGATCAAGCATATTCGCATTCTCGAACAAATCCCGCGTCCTTGGGGAGCGCGACGGCCCGACAACGACGACAACTATGACCAGCAGCACGCGTGCATCAGCAAGGACACGCATCTGGCGTTGAAGGTGCAGCATGGCATCGTGCCGGTCGAGGACGACGGTTCGGCGTGTTTCATCGTGCCCGCCGCAGCGAACATCTCACTTCAGGTGCTCGACGTGAACTACCTTGCCGTCCAGACCGAACGCACCTACGTGAACTACATGCCGGGCGAGCGGCGCGGTTGCGTCGGCTGCCACGAGATGCCGCGCGATGGCGGTAGCGTTGCCGCGTCCCGGAATCCCAAGGCGTTGTCGCGCGCGCCGTCGTTGCCGGGTCCGCAGCCGGGCGAAGCGACGGGCCGGCGCGTCCTGCATTATCCGACCGATGTCCAGCCCGCATGGGACAGACTTTGTGTCGGCTGTCACACCGGCAGCAAAGCAGCCGCCGGACTCGACCTGACCGGCGCGCCGACGAAGTTCTTCAGCGCCTCGTATGAAAATCTTGTTCCCGAACGTCGCGCAAAGTTGAAGCGCGACCGCGGCCTGCTCGGCATCGTGATCGGCGAAAACCATCCCAAGACTGGCAACGTCGAATACCTGCCGGCGCTGGCGCTCGGTTCGCACACGAGCGTGCTGGTGGCCATGCTCAGTAACGGCAAGGTGAAGCTCGATGATCCAACGCAGGCCGCGCGGGCGGCGAAGCTGGCCGGAATGCACAAAGAAGTCGTCGGGAAACTCAAGCCGGAGGAATTCCTGCGCATTGCCAACTGGGTGGATACCAACTGCCAGTTCTACGGCAGCTACTGGGGCCGGCGAAACCTCCGCTACAAGGATGCGCAGGATTTTCGACCCGTGCCGTCATTCGCCGTCGCTTGCAGCTTGTCTCCGCCGCGACCGGAGAATCGGAAGTGAACCCGCCGGGCATTTCCTTGCGGCGGTGTATCTTCAGTTCCGTAGGAAGCGAATAGGACGAAGCGCCGTGCCGACGTTCGCCTGTGGAGGCATCCAAAGACCACCACCAACTACTCTCCATGCTGTCTCGGTATCGGTCTTGGTGACTTTTCAGATGCTGGGTTGCCGCTCGCACTGTCAAGATTGCTCGGGCGCAACTTGACACCTGCGCCATAATAAGGGCGTGAGCCGTTGGAACCTCGAACGCAGCAAACCCTTCAAACGAAAGGAGCGACATGAGCGCCGATCCCAGCCCAGTGCCGTCCCTGCG